>Ga0207416_1000319_pt1 | contig 85640 bp, 98 predicted proteins | sample PaiPotPPM11metaG_FD_184107 | JGI IMG/M metagenome (GOLD analysis project Ga0207416, IMG submission 184107) | Iron sulfur acid spring bacterial and archeal communities from Banff, Canada, to study Microbial Dark Matter (Phase II) - Paint Pots PPM... ... | reverse complement strand
AAACGACGCGCCATTATGGCCGCCCGCCGCGCCCGGTCATCGAGCCGACGCTGCTGACACTCGTCCGCCACGGCCAGACGACCGGCAATGTCCGCAAACTCCTCAGCGGCGTGAGCGACGATCCGCTGACGAGTTTCGGCAGGCGACAAGCGGCGGCGATGGGGGAGGCGCTCAGCGCGCTGATCCTCGATGGCACGCTTCCGCCCGTACACGCGCTCTACGTCAGCCCGCTCCAGCGCGCCCGCCACACGGCAGAGGCGCTCGCGAGGCCGCTCGGCCTGACACCGGTACTGCGCGACGACTTGATGGAGATCAATTTCGGCGAAATGGAAGGGCTGACTGAGGCAGAGGCGGTGGAGCGCTTCCCGGACGCTCGCATCGCCTTCGCCCGGGACGTCTTCACGATGGAGTACGCCTTTCCGGGTGGGGAATCGCGCCGTGGGTTCCATCACCGCTCGAAGGAGGTCTTCGCGGACATCGTCGCGCGCCATCCCGGCGAGCATGTGATCGTCGTCGCGCATGGTGGTATCCTCGGCATCGCGCTCGCGCACTACATGACCGGCAACACCGAGCGATGGCGCGATTATATCCTTGCCAACTGCTCGATCTCGCGCCTGACGGTGCAGGGGGATGACGTGACGCTGCACGCCGTCAATGACGTCTCACACCTCGCGGAGATCACGCCGGAAGAGGCGGAAGCGGTCGCGATCATCGAGGAGCACGAAGGGGAGGCGGCGCGTGACTGATCTGCAATTGACCGTGATCGGCTGCAGCGCCGCCTCGCCCCGGCCCGGTGGTGCGTGCTCGTCGTACCTCGTCACCTACGGCGCGGTGAATGTGCTGATGGATTGCGGGCCGGGTTCGCTCTCCGTCTTGCGTGGCCAGATCAATCCGCGCAATCTCGACGCCATCGTCATCTCGCATCTGCACGCCGATCACACATTGGATCTCGTGCCGCTCGCCTACGGCCTGATCTATGGCCCGCTCGAAGGCAACGAACGGAAGCCGCGCGAGGAACGGCTCGCCCTCTTCGTCCCACCGGGCGGTAAAGCGTTCCTCAAGGGGCTTGCGGCAGTGCTGGAAGGGAGCGGGCGCGACCGCGATTTCTGGGCGCCCTTCGCCATCGCCGAGTACGACCCGGATGGTACGCTCGTCGTCGGCAGCGACACCGCGGCTGATCATGCCGACTACCTCAACTTCCGCTTCGCGCCGACGAAGCACTACATCCCCTGCTGGGCAATGGCAGCCTTCCCGCCCGGTGACGATCCGCATCCGACGCTCGTCTACGGCGCGGACAGCGCGCCCGTGGACAGCCTGACTCAGTTCGCCCACGGCGCGGACTTGCTCGTCCTCGAAGCGACACTCGACAGGCCGGAAACGCCCGTGCCAATCGGCCACATGACGCCACGGCAAGCGGCGGAAGTCGCGACGGCAGCAGGCGGCGTGAAGCATCTGCTCCTCACGCACTACTGGGGCCATGTGCCACTGGAGACGATGATCGCCGAGGCGCGCGAAGCGTTCGATGGCCCGGTCAGCGTCGCAAAGGAACGCGCGACCTACCGCGTCGGCAAGGAGTGAGCGCGGTATGGACGCAAGGCCGGAATTCTGGGGCGCGCGGCATTCCGAGCGGTTCACCGATCCCTCAATCATTGCCGCGTATCGCTACCGGCCGCCATACCCCGACGCGCTGATTGATCGCCTCATCTCGCTGATTACCGACGAGCCGTGCGCCGTGCTCGATGTCGGTTGCGGCCCCGGCAATGTCGCCCGGCCATTGCTGCCGCACGTCGCGCGCGTGGACGCCGTGGATGTCTCGCCCGGCATGATCGAACTGGGCAAGATGCTTCCCGGTGGGGATGATCCACGCCTGCGCTGGTTTGTTGGCAGGGCGGAGGATGTGCCACTCCATCCGCCATACGCGCTGATTACGGCAGGAGCGAGCCTGCACTGGATGGATTGGGAGGTTGCGCTCCCCCGCTTTCACGGCGCGCTCACGCCAAACGGTCACCTGGCGATTGTTGGCGTGGACGAGGCAGACGAGCCGTGGACCCCCGCAATCCGCGCGATCATCCCCCGCTACTCGACGAACCCGGATTTCCAGCCATTCGATTTGATCGGGGAACTGGAACGGCGCGGCTTGTTCCGGCGAGTTGGCGACTATCAGACTGAGCGGGTGCCGCTCGTCCGCTCGGTCTCCGACTTCATCGAGTGGTTCCATTCGATGAGCAGTTTCTCGCGCGACCTAATGGCGCCGGATGCCGTCGCCGCCTTCGACGCCGAACTCCGCGCCACCGTCGCGCCCTTTGTGCGGGGCGGATTCCTCGATACGCACATCGTCGGGCGGGTCACTTGGGGGAAGCCGCTGCGGAAGTGATGAGCGATCGTGTTACCACGCATATCACCGACCAAACAACGCCCCACCATTGACTTGCAGCACCTCTCCCGTGATGAACGCGGCCCGTTCCGACGCGAGGAACTGCACCGCCGCCGCGACATCGTCCGGTTGGCCCGCGCGCCCCGCGAGGGTCTGCCCGATCAACCGCTGCTGCCGTTCCGGGGTCATCGTCCCGCCGAAAAACTCCGTGTCCGCGATGTATCCCGGCACGATGGCGTTCACGGTGATTCCCTGCGCGCCGAACTCCGCCGCCAGCGTGTAGGTCCAGCCGTGCAGCGCGGCTTTCGCGACCGAGTACGAATCGCCACCGCCCCGGAATGCCGCGATGGAACTAAAATTGATGATCCGCCCACCTGGACGGCTCAGATAGGGTGCGACCGCCCGTGTGAGTAACACCGCGGAAAGCACATTCGTGCGAAAGTCGCGCTCGAACCGCTCCGCGATGTCCGAAAGCGTGTCGCCGGTGATGCCACGATCAACCCCGCCCGCGTTATTGATCAGCACATTGATCGTTCCGCCCACCGCCGCGACGACGGCGGCAATCGCGCGTTCGACCTCTGCGGGCTTCGTGAGATCCACTTGCTGCCACCGGACATCGCCGGATGTTCCATCCCGTTCCGCGTTCAACTGCGTGGCGGTGGCCGCCAGTACGCCGCCGCGTCTACCCAGGATGACGACATGGTCGCCCTCCTCGGCGAAGGTACGGGCAATGGTACGGCCAATACCCGTTCCACCACCGGAGACAAGAACGACACGATTCATGATTCGAGCACGGCGATCTGCGCCTCGATGAGGGCGACGAGCTCCCCCATAAACATTTCCGGTGTGACCGACGCGATGCTCGTTGCCATTGCCACCTCTTTCAGATGACTGACGAACCATCGAGATACCAGGAACACCAAGAACGCGGAGGGAAAGAAGCACGTTGTTCATCTCGGCGTTCCTGGTGGCTTGGTGGTTTCTCCGCCTTTACCAGTCCGAGACCGAGTTGTCCTCGCGGCGGAGGATGCGCAGGCCCGGCAACTGGAAGGGATAGGCCGCCGCCGCTTCCTCGTTCAACTCGACGCCGAGGCCGGGCGCGCCGCCGCTGTACAGATTGCCGCCTTCGAGCCGCATATCGGTCCGGACGATGTCCGCGATGATCTCCGGCCGCCACGTCAGTTCCTGCACGGCGAAGAGCGGCGTCGAGAGATCGAAGTGGAGGCACGCCGCCGTGGAGACCGGGCCGAGCGGGTTGTGCGGCGCTTGCTCGATGTAGTGCGTCTCGCACCACCCGGCGATCTTCTTCGCCTCCGTCAGCCCGCCGCAGATGCAGAGGTCCACGCGGCAGTAGTCCATCAGGTCCTGCTCGATCAGCACCTGCCAGTCCCACTTGCTCGGCAACTGCTCGCCCGTCGCGATCGGTACGGCGATGTGCTGGCGCAGGTACTTAAACTCCGCCGCATTCTCGGCGCGCAGCGGATCCTCGATGAAGAAGGGGCGCAAGGGTTCGAGCGCACGGGCGATCTGAATCGCGTAGGTCGGCGTCGTACGTTGGTGGAAATCCACGCAGATTTCGACCTCCGGGCCGAGCGATTCGCGCAGGGCGGTGAAGGCGTCCACCGTCCAGCGCATCGCCTTCGATTGCTCGTAGATACCGTCCCGCTCCTGCGTGCCACCCTCCCCGACGCCGAAACGGACGAACCGCCAGCCGTCCGCCACCTGCGCCTTGGCATACGCGACCATCGCATCAATCCCGGCGCGCGGCCCCTCTTCGTCGCCGCCCCGCCGCTGGACGTGACAGTAGCAGCGGGCATAGTCGCGCGTCCGCCCGCCGAGCAGATCATAGACCGGCACGCCGAGCGCTTTGCCGCGCAAGTCCCAGAGTGCGAGGTCTATCGCGGCGACCGCGGCGGCGTGGACATGCCCGCCCCGGAAGAACTGGCCGCGCCAGAGCGTCTGCCAGATATGCTCGATGCGCGACGGATCCATGCCAACGAGGAGTGGCGTGTAGGTCTTAATCAGCCCTTCGAGCGCCAATTCCTTACCGTTAATCCCCGCCTCGCCAAGCCCGGTCAGCCCTGCATCCGTGTAGACCTTGACGAACGAGTAATTCCGCTCCGGGCGGTCCGGGTCATGGACGAGGAATGTCTTGATATCGGTGATCATCATCACTAGTTCCGGTTCATGGCGCAGGCGCAATACCCCTCGCCGCTCCCGCCACAGCAGCCGTCCATCGGCGCACTCGATGATGTTGTCATCGCCGCGAAGACGGAGAGGACGCGGCGCGTGTCGGTCTGCGCGCACGTTGGGCAGGCAACGCCGCCCTCGGCGTTCTCCGGCGTGGCATGGCGCACGAGTTTCTCGAACCGCTGGTTGCAATCGGGGCAGAAATACTCGTACATCGGCATCGGGCTTCCCCCTTCGACTTTCAGGCTACAAAACGTCCACGCCAGTGTAGCGACGGCGACGAACGCCCGTCAACAGCACTTGCTCCTTGGCGGAATCGCTACACCGAAAGCGCATGGAGCACATCATCGCTTCGCGCTTGACGTTGACGAACGTTTGTTCTAATCTATCGGTGTGCGACGATCGTTTCGGTGCAAGGAGGATATGCCATGGTGGAGATGACCGCGTACACGCCGTGTGTCACAGAGGAGGGTATTTGAAACGGGTTGGGGAAAGTTGACACCGCACCGATCTGTTGCTACGCTACGCGACAGCATAGACGGGGAGCAGTACGCGCACCCGACGCCGAAGCGAGCCGGGGAGTGGTGAAAGCCCGGTGGCGGAACGCGCGGAACCTCGCCCCTGAGCCGTGACGGTGAACCGATGTAGCCGCCACCGGGTACGCCCGTTAACGCGTCAATCGAGTGGCCGCGCCTCGCGCGGGGCAACGAGGGTGGTACCGCGAGCAGCCTGTTCTGCCCGTCCCTTTTCCTATGGGGCGGGTTTTTTGCTGCATGAGAGGCGCGCGACATGCGTTTAGCTTTCTTGTCCGATATTCATGGCAACCTGATTGCCCTGGATGCAGTCCTTGTGGACATCCGGGCACGAGGTGGCGTGGATGCGTATTGGGTGCTCGGCGATGTGGCGGCGATCGGCTATGCGCCGGTTCCGGTGATCGAGCGACTCGTCGCCTTACCGAGCGTGAGGTTCGTACGCGGCAACACGGATCGTCACGTCGCGATGGGTTTGCCACTCCTCCCCTCCCTCACCCCCGAGGAGATGGAGGGTGATCCCCACCGGCTCGTCACGATGTTGGAGATCGTCGCGAGCTTCGCATGGACGCAGGGAGCGGTCGCCGCGACGGGCTACCTCGACTGGCTGACAAACCTGCCGCTCGAACAGCGTCTGACGCTCCCCGATGGTACGCGGCTCCTCGGTGTCCATGCCGCTCCCGGGCACGATGACGGGCCGGGCATCCATCCGGGAATGACCGCTGAAGAACGCGACGCGGCGGTAGCCGGTTCTGACGCCGATCTTGTCTGTGTCGGTCATACCCATCTGCCAATGGATCAGTCGGGAGATGGGGTGCGTGTCATCAACCTCGGCAGCGTCAGTAACCCCAAGACCGCCGACCGCCGCGCGAGTTACGGTCTTCTGGAGGCCGACGCGCGGGGCTATCAGTTCCATCCGCGACGCGTCGCCTATGAGTATCAAGCGGTGATCGCAGCGATCACGCAGTCACGGCACCCGGCAATGTCCTATCTGCTGGCGATGTTTTCGACGCGGACGCCGGATGGTATGGCGACCGCATCAGCATAGGGCTGGGATCGAAGGCCGGAAAGGAGGAGGTGTACAATGACAGGAACGAAATGCGTCCGCACGCTCCTTCGCCGCAACCTTACCGAGCCCGGGAACGGGCCTCCCTCCAAATACTCGCAGGTGGAAGCCTCTAGGGCGGATGCGAAAGGATGCCACGCATGAGCACGAATGGAAACGAGTCCCAGCCGTCTATCGTAGCCAGCCCGGCCATCGGGGCCGGGAACTCCGGCAAGCGCGTCTATATCTTCGACACGACGCTGCGTGATGGCGAGCAGTCGCCGGGCGCGAGCATGACGGTCAATGAGAAACTGGAAGTCGCGGACGCCCTCGTCCGCCTCGGTGTGGACATCATCGAGGCCGGGTTTCCCATCGCCTCCCCCGGCGATCTCGATGCGGTGCGGCAGATCGCCGAACGCGCGAAGGGCGTGACAGTCTGCGGCCTCGCCCGCGCCGTCAAGATTGATGTCGAGGCGGCGGTCGAGGCGCTGCGTTCCGCTGAGGAGCCACGCATCCATACCTTCATCAGCAGCAGCCCGATCCACCTCCAATACCAATACCGCAAGGATCAGGACCAGATCATGGAAATGGCCGAGGCGGCGATCAAACAGGCGAAGCGGTTCACCAGCAACATCGAGTTCTCGGCGATGGACGCGACGCGCTCGCCGAAAGAGTACCTCGTCCGCATGTTCGGCATGGCGATCCGCGCCGGCGCGACGACGATCAATGTACCGGACACCGTTGGCTACACGACGCCGGACGAGCACAAGGCGCTCTTTCGGTACCTGATTGAACAGACACCGGGCGGCGACCGCGTCATCTGGTCCGCCCACTGCCACAACGACCTCGGCATGGCGACCGCCAATGCGCTCGCCGCCATCGAGGCGGGTGTCCGGCAGGTCGAATGCACGATCAACGGCATCGGCGAGCGGGCGGGGAACACGGCGCTCGAAGAGATCGTCATGGCGCTACGCACGCGGCGGGACTTCTACGGTGGCCTCGATACCGCCATCCGTACCGAGCATCTCGTCAACACGAGCCGGATCGTCAGCCGGGCATCGTCCATCGTCGTGCAGCCGAACAAGGCGATTGTCGGCGCGAACTCCTTCGCGCACGGCTCCGGCATCCATCAGGACGGCATCCTCAAGAACCAGCAAACCTACGAGATCATGACGCCGCAGTCCGTCGGCTGGGAGCGCTCGGCAATCGTCCTGACGAAGCATAGCGGAAGGCACGGCTTCACGGGCCGCCTCGAACAACTCGGCTACACGCTGACACCGGAGCAGGCGGAGAGCACGTACCAGCGCTTCATCGCCCTTTGCGATGAGAAGAAACACGTCAGCGAGGACGACATCATTGCCCTAATCGAGAACGAGCGGACGCTCCCGCCGGACGGCTACAAACTTCAGCACTGGCACGTTAATACAGGTGGCGGCGGTCGTGCGACGGCGAGCGTTACCGTCGCGATAGATGGCGTGCCTCATGCCGCCGACACAACCGGCAACGGCCCCGTTGAGGCACTCTTCGGCGCGATAGACGAAGCGACCGGCACACGGTACAAACTTGAATCGTATATCGTGGATGCGGTGACGAGCGGCATTGACGCGCAAGCGACCGTCCGTGTTCGTATCGTCGGGGAGGATGGGAAAGTCTACGGCGGCCAGGGCCTCAACACCAACATCCTCGCCGGGAGCGCGGAAGCGTACATCGCCGCCATCGCCCGCGCCACCCGCACCACCCGCACCGCCCACCAGGCGGCGTTGGCCTAACGTTTTCTTCACCACAGAGACACAGAGAGCACAGAGAGAGGAGGAGAAGCGAAAAGGAGAAAATCTGTTGCCTTTGCTTTGTGTCTTTCTCTGTGTCCCCTGTGTCTCTGTGGTTCAATCTTTCAAAGTGTATGGAGGTAGTAATGAGTGCGACGAAACCAATGACGATGACGGAGAAGATCATTGCGCGCCATGCTGGGATGCCGAGCGTGGCGGCGGGTGATCTCGTGGATGTATCTGTGGACCTCGTGATGGCGAATGACGTGACGGCGCCCATCGCGATCCGCGAGTTCAAGAAGACGGGCCTCGCGCATACCTTCGACCCGAAGAAGGTCGTGATGGTGCCCTCGCATTTCGCCCCCGCGAAGGACCTTTTCGCGGCACGGAACTGCGAGATCATGCGCACCTTCGCCAAGGAGGAAGGGTGCGTGTATTTCGAGATCGGGCGGGGCGGCATCGAGCACGTCATCCTGCCGGACAAGGGGTTCTGCCGCCCCGGTGATCTGATCATCGGCGCGGACTCGCATACCTGCACCTATGGCGCCTTGAACTGCTTCTCGTCGGGGATGGGCTCGACGGACATCGCCGCCGCGATGGCGACAGGCATGACGTGGCTGAAAGTGCCGGAGACGATCAAGGTCGTCTACAGCGGTCGGCTGCCGGAATACGTCGGCGGCAAGGACCTCGTGCTGCGGACAATCGGCGAGATTGGCGACGATGGCGCGCGATATATGGCAATCGAGTTCACCGGCTCCGCGATCCATGACCTGCCGATGGAGGGTCGTCTGACGATCACGAACATGACGATCGAGGCGGGCGGCAAGAATGGCATCCTTCCCTTCGACGAGATCACGCGCGAATATCTCGCCAGCCGCACGAACGTTCCGTACGAGCCGGTCGTCGCGGATGAGGGCGCGACGTACGCGCGGACGATCGAGTTCGATGTCTCGAATATGGAGCCGCAGATCGCCGCGCCGTACTCGCCCTCCAATGTCTTCCCGCTCAGCCAGATGGTGGGGACGAAGATCAACCAGGTGGTGATCGGTTCCTGCACGAACGGACGGATTTCCGACCTCCGGCTGGCCGCGAAAATTCTCGGCGAGAACCGGATCAGCGACGATGTGCGCTGCATCGTCATCCCCGGCTCGCAGGATGTCTACATTCAGGCGATGCACGAGGGGCTGGCGGAGCAGTTCGCGGCGGCGGGCGCGGTCTTTAGCACCGCGACGTGCGGCCCCTGCCTCGGCGGCTATATGGGCGTCGCGGACGAGCAGGACGTGATCGTCTCGACGACGAACCGCAACTTCCGTGGCCGGATGGGTCACGTCGAGGCGCACGTCTACCTCGCCAACCCCGCCGTCGCCATCGCTTCCGCGATCACCGGCCGCATCACCGACCCGCGCGAGGTCGCGGATTTGGTGCCGGCGTAATATTTCCCCTTCCCTTTAGGGAGGGGACAGGGGGTAGGCAAATGAGTACCGAACTGAATGGCTTTGCGTGGACCTTTGGGCCGAGCATTGACACGGATGTGATCATCCCGGCGCATTACCTGACGGCGAACACGAAGGAAGAACTCGGCAAGCACGCGCTGGAGGGGATTGATCCCACCTTCGCATCGAAAGTGCGCAAGGGGGACATCATCGTCGCCAAGGCGAACTTCGGCTGCGGCTCGTCGCGCGAGCATGCGCCGATGGCTCTGCTCGGCGCGGGCGTTTCGTGCGTGATCGCGGAGAACTTCGCGCGCATCTTCTTCCGCAACGCGATCAATATCGGCCTGCCGGTGCTCGAATCCCCCGAGGCGGCGGAGAAGGTGCAGCCCGGCGACGAAATCCACGTTGACCTCGAGACCGGCGCCATCTACAACGTCACACGTGGCGAACAGTATCAGGCATCGGCCTATCCGCCCGCGATCATGGAGATCATCAAAGCGGGCGGCCTCATCAACTCGATCCGCAACAAGATCGCAGCGCAGGCCGAGCAGCAGGCCACGACCGCCGAGGCGACCGCATGACGGAATATCACGTCCTCTGCCTCCCCGGCGACGGTATTGGCCCCGAGGTGATGGCCGAGGCGCGCAAAGTTCTCGATGCGGTCGGCGAGCGGTTCGGGCATGCCTTCACCTTCGAGACAGGTCAGGTCGGCATCGCCGGGATCGAGGCGTACGGCACGGCGATCCGCGACGAGGAGATGAGCCTCGCCCGCGCCAGCGACAGCATCCTCTTCGGCGCGGTCGGCGGCGCAACGCAGGACGCGTACGCTACCGTGCGCCCCGAAGACGCGATCTTCCGCCTCCGCAAGGATTTCAACCTCTACGCGAACCTCCGCCCCGTCGTCGCGACACCCGCGCTAATGGATGCCTCCCCGCTCAAAGCCTCCGTCCTCGCTGGCGTGGATATGTTGATCGTGCGCGAGTTGACGGGCGGTCTCTACTTCGGCTCGCCGAAGGAGCGGATGACCATGCCGGACGGTCAGCGTGCCGCTGTGGACACGCTCTACTACACCGAGGGGGAAGTGCGCCGCATCGTCCGCCTCGCCTGTGAGATCGCCGGGCAGCGGCGCGGCAAGGTGACGAGTGTGGACAAGGCGAATGTCCTGATGTCCTCCCGGCTCTGGCGCGAAGTGGCGATGGAGGTCGCGGCGGAGTTCCCGGACATCGAGATGGATCACATCCTCGTGGACGCAGCGGCGATGGCCTTACTCAGGAACCCGCGCACCTTCGACGTGATCGTTACGGAGAACACCTTCGGCGACATCCTGACGGACGAGGCGGCAATGCTGGCAGGCTCAATGGGCATGCTCCCCTCCGCCTCCTTGAACGGCCAGCCACCGGAACGTAGCGGGTCGCCCGCGAAATTGTTCGGTTTCTATGAGCCGATCCACGGCACCGCGCCGGACATCGCCGGTCAGGGGATCGCCAATCCACTCGGTATGATCCTCTCCGCCGCGATGATGCTCCGCACCTCCTTCGGCCTCGATAGGGAGGCAAACATCATCGAAAAAGTCGTGGATAGTCTGCTCGCGAACGGTGTTCGGACACGCGATCTCGGCGGCACACTCGGCACCGTCGCGCTGGGCGACCGAATTGTGGATGATGTGCGGAGATTTGAGTAACGAGTCCAAAGGAACAAGGAACAAGGAACAAGTGGTTTGCGTCGCCGTATTACTTTGGACTTTCGACTGAGGAGACCGATGACCTGTCTCTCCGCCGGTGTTGACGCGCCGGATTTCGCCCTCCATACCGACCGTGGCGACGTGTGGCGGCTGTCCGGGCATCGCGGCAAGCCACTAATCTTGATGTTCCACCGTCATTTGCAGTGACTGCCTTGCCAGGAGCATCTGTCGCAGTTGCGACAGTCCGCCGAACTCGCCGAAATGGGCGTCAGCATCATTGCGCTCTTTTTCAGCCAGGTCCACCGGCTGCCGGACTATCGCACACATTTCGCCATCCCCGACAGTATCCCTCTGCTCGCGGATGAGGGCCGGACGGTCTACAAAGCGTACGGAATGCGCGTCGGCTCGTTACGGGAGATTTATTCGCCGCAAGTGATCGCCAAGTACGCTCGCCTGATCCGGGGTGGCATGAAGATGCGGATGAAGACCGACGAAGATACCCGCCAACTTGGCGGCGACGTGATTGTCGGCCCGGATGGCCGCATCATCCTCGCCCACTGCTCGAAGAACCAGGCGGATCGTCCGAGCGTCGAAACGCTGGTTGCTGCTATCCGCACGGTGGAGAGGAATCCTTATGAGCAAACCTGAATGCTATTCAATGATTCTTGAGCGACTACGTACTACATATGGACGATCACCGTCGTGCCAAGGGGCGCCCATTGGTAGAGGATGGCGGCCTGCGACACGGGCGAGTTCAGACAGCCGTGGCTGCCACCGAGTTGCGTACCGGGGCCATAGACTGCTCGCCACGGCGCGCCGTGAATCGCGTAGCCACCACCGGCGAAGTACATCGTCCACGGCACATGCTTGATGTCGTACGCCGTCGGTAGGCCGATGTCGCCCTTCATCCGCTCGTCCTTGACCTTATAGAAAATCTGAAACACGCCCGTTGGGGTCTCATGGCCCGGTTGCCCGGACGTTACATCATATTGCTGGACAATGCTATTCCCCTCGTACGCGACCAAATGCTGCGTCTTGAGATTCACGTCAATCCACTTCGGCCAGATGCTCGCGCTGTACTCCATCGCGCCGCCATCCTTCGGGACCGGGTTGACGCCGAGTTCTCGCGCCAGCGCGAACTCGCGACCAAGGTTGCCGAGTCGGACGGTATCCTGGCCGCTCGCATCTTTCGTCAGTTCGAAGCGCGCCCGCTCGAAGTATTGGACGGTTGTGACTTCCTTCTTATCGCCGACGGCCTCACGGGTCGGTTCGGAGATCGGGAAACCGAAAACGCCGAGAGCGCCATTTTGCTGCCAGAAGTTGGCGAAGAGACCCATGACGCTATGCCCGGTCTGCGCGAAGAAGAGATGCCCGGCGCGGTCCGGCCCGAACTGGTCGCGCGTGAGTGGCATGAAGGGCGAATCATGGCGACCGAGCACCGCCTCCGCGCCGAGACGACCGGAAGAGAAACCAATCGAGGGGGTGTACTCAATGACGCCGCGCTCGAAATATTGCTTCGTCGTCTTCCCGTCCTTCACCTCTTCGGTGATTGGGTTGCCGATCCGCTCCACGCCGCCATTGTCATGCCAGAATTGGAGGAAGTCGCCGTTCACATTGTGCCCGGTGGCAGGGAAATAGACGATGCTCGGCCCCGCCATCGGGGACTCCGCACTGACGACAATCGGCGCGACGAGCGCCACCGCGAGGAGCGTCGCAGTCGTCAGCGCAAGCGCCCGCCAGGTCGTTCGCAATTTTCTTCGAGGGTTGCGCCAGATCGTCACGCCCGTTCCTCCTCAACCAGTCCCACACGCACCCCGCTGAGCCAGATATGTACGGTTGTTTAAACGTTCAAAGATGCCATTTGGTTGCGGAAAAAGAGTCGCCGCACCGGGTCGTTCATGCAAGGAAATTGTACCCGATCGTTTCGTGAGAAACAAGGCTCGTAGCGGGATATTCCGCGCCTCACTCTGTCGCTCGTTCATGCAATCCTTGTGCCAGCGCGAGCAGTTCGTTGCGCGGCCGCAGGACGGTGAGCCACCGATCGGGAATCGCCCTCATACCCTCGCGCGCACCGGCGAGCGCGCCCGTCACCGCGCCGCTCGTGTCCGCGTCGTCGCCGAAGTTCACCGCCGCGATGACGGCCTCCTCGAATGTCGGGTGATGGGTCAGCGCCCAGAGCGCCGTCTGCATCGTATGGAGTGCGTAACCGGTACTGCGGACCTCATCCGCGCTGAGAAAAGGCACCGCACGCACCGCTTGTGCGACCGCCCGCTCCTCGATCACCGAGGCGACGCGCTCCAGAAAATCCGGCTGCTGGCCGTTCAGCAGGAGTTCACGCAGCGCGACATTGACCGCGACCGCCGCCCACTGCGCCAGCGGGTCGGCATGCGTGATCGCGGAGGAGAGCCGGGTATCGGCAATCAAACGGTCGGGGTCGTTGTAGCGAAAGAGGCCGACCGGCGCGCACCGCATGACGCCCGCGTTGCCGATCCCCTGACCGCCCGCCTCCCGGTACGTGCGCTCGCCCGCCTCCTGCCAGGTAAACCCCCGGTCGAGATACATCAAGGCGCGGCGCGTCGTCGTGCCGATATCCTTCGGCTCGGAATGTAGCCACGCCACGAAGCGGCGTGCAAGATCGTCGCCGTCTACGGCGCCCGTCGCGATGATACTCTCCGCGATGCAGGTCGCCATCTGTGTGTCGTCCGTTACCTCACCGGGTGCGAGGCGCAACCAGCCGCCGCCGACAATGTCGCGCAGTTGCCCATATCGCGCGCGGATTTCATCGCGGGAGAGGAACTCCAGTGTCGCGCCGAGTGCGTCCCCGCACGCGAGACCGAGCATGCACCCCGCGAACTGCTCCTGCAAAACGGTTTGCTGGCTCACGCGCGGCCTCCCGAGTTCGTGTAGCGGTTGCTGGCTGCTGCCCGCGTACGTTGACAGTGCGGAACCGCTACGGCATCATGCGTAGTATACGGTCTATCAGCCCGGCGCCGCGAACCAGCCCGTGGGGGATTGGCGCGAGAAAAACGGGAGAGAGCAACCGCGCACCGCCAGGAAGCACGAGAGGGAACAGAGTATGGCGATACAGCCACCGGAAACACCGGACGACAATGCCGATCGTGAGGGACAGGCCACGGGCGACACACCCGCGTCGCCGGACGCGCTGCTCGGCGGGAAGTACCGTGTCGAGCGGGTAATCGGCGAGGGCGCGTTTGGGCGCGTCTATCTCGCGACGGACACCCGCCTGCGCCGTTCCGTCGCCATTAAGGAACTGCTCGCGACGCGCAACACGACCGACCCGGAACTGTTCCAGCGCTATCTCGACCGCTTCGGGCGCGAGGCGCGGGCGGGCGGCGCGATCACCCATCCGAATGTCGTGACCGTCTATGAACTCGAAATTGACAATCAGCAGAACACCTATCTGGTGATGGAATATGTGGATGGCATGAATCTGGCCACGCTGCTCAGCCAGGTGGGCAGCCTGCCGATCGAGCGCGTCGTCGCGATCGCCCTTGATATCGCGCGCGGCCTCGAAGTCGTCCACGAGGCGGATGTCGTGCATCGGGATCTCAAACCCGCGAACATCATGATCTCGCGGCGGGGTGGTGCGAAGGTAGGGGATTTCGGTATCGCGCAGGTCGGCACGGAGAGCCAGCGCACGCAGGTCGTAGTCGGCCATCCCGGCACACCGCTCTACATGAGCCCGGAACAGGCGGGCGGCTTCGGCTATATTGACGGTCGCTCGGACCTCTACAGCCTCGGCCTGGTCATCTACGAGATGCTCACCGGCGAGCCACACGCACGCCGCCGTCTGCCCCTCGCACAGGCACGGCCCGACACGCCGCCCGCACTGGTCGCCATCGTCGAGAAACTGATCCAGAAAGACCCGGATCAGCGCTACCAGAGCGCGACCGATCTGATTGCCGACCTGTCGAAACTCTCCCTCGCGCCCCAACGCCCCACGGGGACAGACGCCTATGTGCTGCCAGGCACGTCGCCGGGATCGTATGCGCCTGGCCCGCCGCCCCAGCAAGGCGGTTTCTCCGGCCCGGTCAGCGGCGTGCCGAATGCCTATGGCGGGCCGCCATCGCAACCACCCACGCCCCCCGGCGCCTATGGTGCGCCCGGCACGCAGGGGCAGACAAGCGTGCCGTACCAGCAGCCTACTGAGCAACCCATCCAAACGCTTTATGGTACGCAGCCATACGCGTATACCCAACCGCCGCCCATCGTGCCACAGAAGCGCGGTGGTATCCCGCCGCTGGCGATCGTCGGCATTGTCGCAGCGGTCCTGATCCTCGCCATCGGCGGCATCGCTCTCGCGACGCGTGGCGGCGGCACAACCGCAACCGTACCGGCAGCCACATCGGTCGCGAATACGCCCGGCGGCTTCTCCACCGCGAGCATCGGGACATTCGCCGCCCCGACCGTTGCCTCAGGCGCCGCAACGCAGACCGCGTCCGCGGGGGCAGGTGGCACAACGACGCCGGTCGGGACAGTGGTACGGACGCCGAGCGCGAGCGCCACTGCCCCGCGCCAGGGCACCGGCGTCGCCAATGCAGGAACAGCGAAGCCGCCGACACGGGCCAGCACGCCGTTCGCGACCGCCTCGAACCAGGTGAGACTCGCGGCGGGCAAGCCGTTCCCAACGGCGGCCGGACCGAACATCTACGTGGACAGCGCAAACCGCTACACCATGCAGTACCCGACGGAGTGGAAGCAAGCGCCGGGCGACACGAATACCGATGTGCAGTTCACCTTCCAGGGCACGACCATCGCGGGGATCACGACCTCCGATCTCAATGGGGGCAAGAAGCCGACCGCGCAGGAACTCGCCGATCAGGTTTCCACCACATTCTCCAAGCAACTGACAAACTTCAAAATCGTCGAGGCAACGCAGGTGAAGGTGGCGGGACAGGATGGCGCGCGGATTCTCTATACCTTTACGGACACGGCCAATACGGTCACGCTCGGCGGCTATCTCGTCACCTACTCGACGGATCGGACTGTCGTCCTCTTCAGTTGCTATGCGGCGAAGGACACATTCGATAGCCGCCTGCCCGTCTTCGACAGCGTGGCCGGCTCGTTCACGGGTGGCCTCGCGCTCGACAATACCTTCACGGACTCGAAGAATCGCTTCACGTTCAACTACCCGAAAGATTGGGCGGAGAAAAAGACGAGTTCGGCCGCCGTCGCCGTCCTCGTCGCGCCCACGGCGGGGACGCCGAGTTTCAATGTCGTCACCGGCGCAACCTCGGGCACGCTCCAGCAGTTTTACGACGCGAACGTGAAGACAATCGCCGACCCTTCTTCCGGCTTCAAGTCGTATAAGAAGATCAGCGAGAGCGACACGACGATCTCCAGCCAACCCGCCAAGTTGCAGGTCTACACGGCAGACCTCAACGGGAACGGTACGATTTTCGAACTGCACCAGTGGTACCTCGTCGCGAATGGCACGGGATACGTCCTCACCTATTCCGTCCTTGCGGACAAAGCAAAGGATTTCGCCGGCTACGGGCCGATTATCGCGAACTCCTTCACGCTCTCGTAATGACCAGGCAGGAGACAAGAGGTACGCGATCATTCGAGAGCATCGTGGTTATCGAAACTGACCATCGCAGCACCGGCGGCGCGGGGATTAATCCATCAATGGATCCCACGCACGCGGTCATACTGTCGTACCTCCATGTGCAGCCGCTCATCGCCGCGCGCAATGCAGGGCATCAATCGGTTATGGCCTCCCTGGACCTCGGCTTGACGACCACTGCGGTCCAACTCGGGGCGGACGCAGTCCTCTTCCCGAATCGCCAATCGCTTTCCTGGCCCATCATTGAGGTGATCGCCAAAGAGAAATCTTCGTGTTTCGTCGTTCATGACAATGCAGCGGAGAAAGTCTATCTGTTCTCCGACGCGTTCAATCGCGCCTATAGCCTGATGCCCACGGAGCGCGCGCCGACGATCCTGAATGCCGGCTTTACCATGCATCGGATTGTCGGCAGCGATCCGTATCGCGATACGCTCCAGAAGATTCGCAGTGTCGCCCCGATTCACGGCCGCGTCCTCGATACCGTCACGGGGTTGGGATATACGGCGATCGAGGCGGCGAAATCTGCGGATCACGTCCTGACGATCGAGATTGACCCGACCGTTCTCACGATCGCTCGCCTTAATCCGTGGTCGCGATCACTCTTTACCAATCCGAAGATCACACAGGTCGTTGGCGACACCTTCGCGGAGATTCGCACGCTCGATGACCACTGCTTCGCGCGGATCATTCACGATCCGCCCTCACTGAGCCTGGCCGGTGAACTGTATTCAGGCGAATATTACCGACAGCTCTATCGGGTGCTGCAACGCGGTGGACGATTGTTTCACTATATCGGCGACCTTGAGAGTGGGCACGGTGGCAAGGTAGCGCCGGGCGTCATACGGCGGCTGCGAGACGCCGGATTCACACGGGTGATACGTAGCTCGCAGGCGTTCGGCCTGGTCGCGTACAAATAGGGCGCCCATTGCCAGGCAAGCGACGCTGATCGAGGTGGTATCCCGTGTGGAGCGATTTTCTCGCGGTTCTTGCCGCTACATCTTGCGGAGAGCGGCGCGCTCTGTGGCAGAATAGGCGCAATGGCAGGTGACGGGGGGTGGATGGTGAATGAGCAATCAATGAGCGGCTCGCTGTGTACCCCTGTTCCGGTGCCTGCCGATTACCGACTGCCGACTGGATGTGCCAATGGATGATATGCTCTGGTTCAAGGACGCGATCTTCTACGAAGTGCCCGTCCGCTCGTTTTACGATCGTTCGAATGATGGCAGCGGCGATTTCGCCGGGCTGACTGAGAAATTGCCCTATATCCGCAATCTCGGCGTGGATTGCGTCTGGCTCTTACCGTTCTATCCCTCGCCGCTCCGGGACGATGGCTACGACATCGCCGACTTCTATGGCATCCACCCCGATTACGGCACACTCGATGACTTCAAAGCCTTTCTCGACTGCGCGCACGAACTCGGCATGCGTGTGATCGCCGATCTGGTCCTCAATCACACCTCCGATCAGCACGAGTGGTTCCAGGAAGCGCGCCGCTCGCCCGATTCGCCGTACCGCGATTACTACGTCTGGAGCGACGACCCGAACCTGTACCAGGACGCGCGGATCATCTTCACCGATACCGAGATTTCGAACTGGACATTTGATCCGGTCGCCGGGCAGTACTACTGGCACCGCTTTTTCGGCCATCAACCGGACCTGAACTTCGAGAATCCGGCCGTGCAGCAGGCGATGCTCGATGTGATTTCCTACTGGCTCGATTTCGGCCTCGACGGCTTCCGCTGCGATGCCGTGCCGTATCTCTACGAGCGGGATGGGACGAACTGCGAGAACCTGCCGGAGACGCACGCCTACCTGAAACAAGTGCGCCGCTACGTAGACGAGCACTATCCCGGTAAAATCCTCCTCGCCGAAGCAAATCAGTGGCCCGCCGATGTGATCGCCTACTTCGGCAACGGCGACGAATTTCACATGGCCTTTCATTTCCCGATCATGCCGCGCATCTTCATGGCGATCCGCCGCGAGGAGCGGATGCCGATCGTCGAGATCATGGAGCAGACGCCGGACATCCCCGAACTCTGCCAGTGGGGGATGTTCCTGCGCAACCACGACGAACTGACACTTGAAATGGTGACGGACGCCGAGCGGGACTACATGTATTATGAGTATGCGAAAGACCCGCGGATGAAGATCAATATCGGTATTCGCCGCCGCCTCGCGCCACTCGCCGAAAATGGCCGCCGCCAGATCGAACTGCTCAATAGCATCCTGCTCTCGATGCCCGGCAGCCCGATCCTCTACTACGGCGATGAGATCGGTATGGGCGATAACTACTACCTCGGGGACCGCAACGGAGTCCGCACGCCGATGCAGTGGTCCAGCGACCGGAACGGCGGTTTCTCCCGCGCCGATCCTGCCCGTCTCTACAGCCCGGTGATTATGGACCCGGTCTACGGCTTCCAGTCTATCAATGTCGAGGCGCAGGAACGGACGCCGACTTCGCTCCTGCACTGGATCAAACGGCTGATTCGCGTGCGGAAGAAGTATCCGGCATTCGGGCGCGGCTCGCTTGAATTCCTCGGTGGCGGCAACCCGAAGGTGCTGACGTACATCCGGCAGTACGAGGGGCAAACCTTGCTCGTCGTCCTCAATCTCTCTCGCTTCGTGCAGTGCGCGGAGGTGGACCTCAGCCGCTTCATCGGCATGGAGCCGATAGAACTGATCGGCGAAACGCGCTTCCCGGCAATCACCGGCCGCCCGTACTTCTTCACCCTCGGGCCGCACGCCTTTTATTGGTTCCGGCTGGAAGGCATGGCGGACGTGGCGTGATACTGTGCCGTTCAACGACACAGAGATTCACTCAAATAGTGATTGGCAAAAGAAACTTGCACTTCGGCTCTTGCCAAGGATGCTACAGTACGAGTGTCGGTATTCGGAGGGATGGAGGAGGTATCGTGATGCGCGCTCGTCGTCTCGTTGCTGCCCTGTTGGTGTTGCTGGTCCTCGGGGTCTTCGCCACGCCCACGCTGGCGGCGTCCGTCACCTATCCGTCGTCGGTCACCTATGGTGACAGTCCAACGCTCAAGGTGAGCGGGCTGAAAGCGACGACGGACTACCTGCTGATTATCTACGATCGCTTTGAGCTACCGGTCGCCTCGATCCCCTTTACAAGCGGTGCGGACGGCACTTTCTCGTTTCCTGGCTTCGGCCCGGAACAAACAGACGCACCGGGTATGTATACCTTCGCGATCGTCACCGCTGATTTCCACACGGTCGCGACGGCATCTGCCACACTGACCGGGGTAAGTCCCTGGTTCTTCACCAAGCGTCTCGGCTCGTAACCACTTCGCGTTCCACGGCGCACGAGACTATCCGGCCACTGATCGCGCGGTGGCCGGATAGTCTCTCTCATCAGAGAAACACGTTGCAAGGAGTCATGGGGCAGGGAATGAGGAATCGCACGCCGATCATCGGCCGGAACGTCTGTGCGTCCAGGCTCAATCCTCAGTCCTCAATCCTGCCTCGAAGAGCGGCTTCGAGTCGCATCTGCTGGGCGGTCAGGGTGAGGTCGCCGCGCGAGCGTTCGAGGACGCCGCGCACGAGGTCGGTCGTGCGGCGGAGGCCGTGCGTGACGGCGTCGGGATAATCCACCGTGACGAGCAGGCCAAAGATATCGTCCATGATGGCGAGCGTCGCTTCCGCCGCCGGAACGTTACCCGCGCGGAGTACATCGAGGAGATGCCGCCGTAGTTCGCCCGCCGCCTCCCCCAATCCATTCAAGTAGACCGGCTCGTCAATGTCGAGATCGGCGGGTGACGGGATCGCTGTCTCGCCGATCAGCGCGCGGACGATGCGCGCCTCGGCGTACTCTTTCTGCGCGTCCTGTACATAGCCTGCCCAGTAGACGGCGGGGAAGTCCGCCCGGTATGCACCCAATCCGGTATGCATCGCGTGCGCCCGCTCCAGGAGAGTATCCGCCTCGGCGAACTCGCCTCGATGGACGGCGCGGATGGCGTTCGCGCTCAATCGCACGATCTGCCGCGTGTCCGCCAGCGCCTTCTCGCGCGCCGCATTCACCGCCTCCAACCGCGCGAGAGCCGCATCGCCAATCCGAAGGATCGAGGGCTGAGGATTGAGGACTGAGGATTTCTCCTTACCACTCATAGACGTGCCTTCCTCGCAGGTTTCACTGACAATGTTCGCCCGATGCCGTGAGTCGTTCTCAGTACGCAGTACTTGCCACTTATCTCGCACTCCAGGTAAAGGCAAGGGCGCGGAAGCGAAAGCCGAGATCGTTGGCGGAGGGGTCAAAGCCCTTGACGCGATCGCGCACGGCGACGGTGTTCTTCGAGAAGTCGAGCGGGAGGATCGGTAGGTCAGTCATGATCTGCTGCTGAATCTTCGTATAGAGGTCCTTGCGCTCGGCTTGCTGCTCCGGCTTGTAGATGCCGCGCGCCTTGCTCAGCATGCGATCTACGTCGGTATTGAGGTAGCGGCCGGCGTTGAGGCCCGTCTTCGCCGCGTCAATCGAGAAGAGCGGCGAGAGGTCCGGGTCTACTGCGCTGGCGAAACTGGCAACAAACGCATCGAAATCATGCGTTCGCGTCACGCGGTCAACGAAAGTTGACCACTTCTCCGAGGCGACCGTGACATTGATGCCGACATTCGCCCACGCATCGCGCAGCAGCCCGGCATAGGTCTCGCGGATCGGGTCACTGGAGTTCGTGGCGAGCGTGAACGAGAAGGTCTGGCGATCTTTCACCCGGATACCGTCCGCCCCCGCCTTCCAACCCGCCGCGTCGAGGAGTCGCTTTGCTTCATCGAGGTTCTGCCGGTACGTTGGGTCCACCGGCGCATAGGCCCACGAAAGAGGGGGTTGCACGCCATCCGCGACAATGCCGACGCCATTCCGCGCGCTTTGCAGCAGCGCGCCGCGGTCGAGCGCGAGCATCAGCGCCTTGCGGACATTGACGTCGCCAAAGAACTTGCTCGCGGGCTTGGCGGCATCGAGTTGCAGGCCGACGTAGGTCATGTCATAGGTGTCGTACGTGGTCAGTTTGACGCCTGGCGTATTCGCCAGCCCTTTTTGCACGGCGGGCGAGACAATACCGAAGTCCGCCTTGCCGGTCGCCAGCGCATCACGCACGGCGTCATCAGTCGGGAGGACGATGTACGTGTAGTGCGGCGAGGCGACCGGGCCGAGATGGTACCTCGGGTTGGCATCCGCCTTGATCCGCTCCGAGCGCAACCAGCGCACCATACGAAAGGGGCCGGTGCCAACGATATTGGTTGTCGTACCGAAGTCGCTCGCGGCGAGGTCCGCCGGTTGCGTGTTGACGAGGCTGTGCTGCGGCACGATGCCGAAGGTCGCGATATCGGTGAGGAAACTGGCCGTCGGCAGCCGCAGTTTAAAGCGCACCGTCCGGTCGTTGATCGTCGTCACGCTCTCGACGACCGCGTAGACCGTATTGTAGCGCGGCGAGTTGGCGTCACGATTCAAGTAAAGATTGTAGGAGTAGGTGACGTCGTCCGCTGTCAGGTCCTGGTTGTCGCTCCATTGGACCTTCGGGCGAAGGGTAAAGGTGTAGGTCAGGCCGTCGTCTGAGACAGTCCATGCCTCGGCGAGGTCGGGCGTCGGCGCGCCATCCTTCGGGTTGAGATTGACGAGGCTGCTGAAGAAGAGTCGCGAGAGCGCGAGCGAAGTCGGGTCAGCGATCAGGATCGGATTGAGCGTCCGCGCATCCGCCGTGCCGACCTCGGTGATCCCCGCGGCCGGCTCGTTTGGGTTCACGGGGACTGGCGAGGCCGGGCTGGACACGGCGCTCGGGGCAGGTTTCACACCCGAGACCTCCGTCACCGCGACTGCGCTCGGCCCCACCCGCACCGCAGCGGTCGGCGATGCGCCCCCCACGGGGCCGCTGGCATGGGGTATAGCGGGCGCTTTCGACCCGCCGCACGCCGCCAGCACTGCTGGCAGTAATACGTAACAAGTAACAAATACCAAGCGAAGACGAACAGCGCCGTGTCGTCTCACCACGTTCGACTCGTTCCCTGGTACTTTCCACTCATTGCTCATTGCTCATTGCTCATTGCTCATTGCTCACTACTTACGGTATCCGATCGATAAATTCGGCGGCGACGAAGCCTTGATTACCGCCATGGCTGACCTTCACCCATGTCCGCCCCTCGGCTTCCTGGGGATCGGCAAGGACATTCAACACCGTGCCCGCCGCGAGCGATTCCAGCGATTTCGCTTTTGTGGAAGGCGATTCGCGCAAGACGAGGCCGTCCGCACTATCCTTTACTTTCGCCTTGACCCCGGCGGTCAATTGGCTGCCGGTTGCGTTGGTAATCGTTGGTGCATTCGGGGGGAACGCGACCGCAGTGGAGGGCGTCAGCGTCGGCGGCGGTGTCAGGCTACGCGCGACGCTTGTCGGCGTTGGCGGCGCGGGCGTGATGATGACCTTCACACCTGTCTCGCCCTGGTCTTTCCCGCACGCCACGAGGATGAGCGGCGCCACCAGGAGCGGGATGAGGCTCCATCGCGCCCACCGCGCCATTCCGCGTCGCAGCCATGTGGACGTTCCCACGCAGACTCCTCTTCCCATTCGCCCCACGAGCCGCACGCTATTCATGCCGCCAGTGTAGCAAAGGCCCCCGCTTTTGTGTACGGACACGCGCGCCCGCCCCATTTATCGCGGGCCGCAGTATCGCACAGGACGTGCATTATGTCTACTTCCGGGTCTCCGCCAGGAACTGCTTCATACCCCCGACGAGGAAGCCGGCGAAGCCGCAGGCGATGTAGAGAAAGCCCATCTCAATCGCCTCGCGCGCCTGCGCGACATCGCGCACGACCGTGCCGAGGATTTTGCCGCTCCCCTTGCTCTTCTCGACAACCCGCCGCATCTGCTCCTGCACGGCGGGGTGATCGAATTGGTTGGGTGCGCCGAGCGCGTGGCTCATGTCGCCGCGCCCGACGAAGAGGACATCGAGGCCCTCGACCGCGCAGATCTCTTCGAGATTATCTACGGCGCGTGGATTCTCGATGTGGGCGATCGTGAGGACTTCCCGATTGAGGAACTGCATCGCGTCGTACATGCTCATGCCGCTGAGGCCGTAGTCGCTGGCGCGCGGGGAGGCGCTGCCTCGCCAGCCGCGCGGTTGGTAGTGGCACGCCTGCACGAAGGCCTCCGCTTCTTCCTTCGTGTTGATCTGCGGCACATGGAGGCCTTGCACGCCGAGATCGAGGTACCGCAGGATGAACTGCGGGTCCCGCACGGGGCAGCGGGCGATTGCCGTCATGCCACGCGCCTCGGCAGCGAGTACCATCGGGTAGACGCCCTCGTAGTCAATAAAGCCATGCTCACAGTCTATGATGCCAAAATCCATCCCCGCGAACGCTGTCAGTTCCATCACCATCGGCGACGGGAGCGGCAGGAACGGCCCAATGACCGCCTCGCCCCGGAGCATCTTCGCCTTCGTCGCGTTCTCGCGCATGCGCCTTCCCCTTCCGACGATTCCCTTGGTCCATCGAGCAGGCCGCTGCCATCATACCGGGAGCAATGAGCAAATGCGAGCCGGGTCATTCGCGATCGGCAGCACGTTTTTGATTTCTATTTTTGGTTTTTTACTGATCTTGACAGGACGCTACGGGGCGCGTAGGATGCACTTCGCCTCAGTGCCGAGGTAGCTCAGTCGGTAGAGCATACGACTGAAAATCGTAGTGTCGGCAGTTCGATTCTGCCCCTCGGCACCACTCTTTTCCTTTTATAGCAAGCAAAATACGCCGCCCCGGACTGTGGCGAAATGCCGTCCGGGGCGGGCGTGTCACGGATGTGTCACGAATCGTTTCAGGCGGCTCCGAAAAGTGCCGCATCAATGCCATCTGCGGCCTGTTGTTGCATGGATGGGAGCACATGCGCATAGGTATCGAGCGTGATACCAATGTTGGCATGTCCGAGCCGTTCGGAGACGACTTTGACGTTGACACCTTCCTTCAAGAGCAGCGTCGCGTGTGTGTGCCGCAACCCGTGAAAGGGAATGCGCTTCACACCGGCCTTGCCGATGAGCGCGTTGTATGAGCGCGTCAGATTGCCGTGATCGAGCCATTCACCGTTCAACGCCGCAAACACTGCGTCTCGGTCGTGCCATATGGCATCAGCGGTCGTCCGAATAAATCGTTGCCGGTCGCGGTGATCGTTCAAGGCAGCAAGGCAGACCGGCGATAGCCTGATCGTGCGGCGTCCGCTTCGCGTCTTCGGTTCCCGCAACATCCGTTCGCCCTTGACCGTCACCAGCGTGTGCCGGATGTGGAGGACACCGCGTTTCAGGTCTACATCATCCCATCGCAGGGCGCATAACTCTCCTTGCCGCATTCCGGTCGTTAGTGCGGCCAGCCACAGTGGGGAGTGACAATCCGTTGCCGCCGCTGTGAGGAATTTTTGCGCCTCTTCCGCGTTCCATACTTCCACCTTCGGACGGACGGCGCGGGGCGGTTTCGTGGCGTCAGCAACGTTGCGCGCAACCATGTTCCATTCGAGCGCGTGTTGCAACGCTTCCCGGATCACGCTATGCGTCAGTCGCACCGTTCGCGGGGAAAGCATACCCTTCCGCCCGTTTGCCGGTGCCTGATGAATCGCTTGCTGGTAATAGGCTTGCAGATGTGCCGCCGTCAGTTTCTGCAATGGGATTGATCCAAGCGTCGGTATCAGATGGACACGGACGCAGACTTCATAGCCACGATAGGTGGTGGAACGGGTGTTGTGCTTCGCGTAGGTTTCCAGCCAATATTTCAGATACTCCCCGACAGTCATCTTTGCACCATCTACGGCGATGCCGCGCTCGATTTCAACGAGCCATTCTGCGAGCGCGCGTTCCGCGTCTTTTTTCAGTTTGAAGACCTTCGAGCGTTGCCGCCGCTTTCCCGTTATTGGGTCAGCCGGATATTCCACCCGTGTGCGATATGAGACGCCGTAGTCCCGAACGATTTTCTGAATGCTGCCAGCCGCCATATCTTTTCTCCTTGTGCAAAATAAGGGGCCGGTGTAATCCCGGCCCCACGATTCCTACTCTATGCTACCGTTTCGCAATCGTCCGGCGTCGTCAACTCGTGGCACGTCAGCATCCGATCAATGCGGAAGGTCTTCCACTGCCGCCGCATCGTGCAGTAGCAGCGCGCGACGATCTTCTTGTCTTTCGTGAAGGAAATCGAGTTCGGCCACAGTACCCGCGCATCCTGCCCGCCATCTAAGCCGACGTAGAGGACGACGACCGCGCTACCGTCGCGCATCGCATCGGCAACCTTGACGGCGGTGTCGAAGGAACCGAGACAACCGCTCTGCTTGTAGTAGATCGTCATTGCCGTCGTGATGAGGTTGAAGTCTGTCTGCTGGTCAATCGTCGTGGGAAGGAGCATGCCGGACTTCGCGGTGATCGTGCGGGCCGTGGTAGCATTCGTCGTGGACATTGGAACCACCATTCCTTTGTTCGCCGCCCCTGTCGGTCTGATCACCGGCGGGGGCATTTCGTTGTCAGGGAACCGCTTTCCTTGACAATCACATAATACACTCTATACTGTATCTTGTCAATAGGTGTGGCGATATTTCTGTATACTGTCATCTATGAAGATCGGAGATGTGGAAGTGCTATCACTCAAAGAGGCCGGGGAGCGGATCGCCGTATCGGATAACACGCTGCTTATCCAGATTCGCAACGGCGCGCTCGTGGCACAGCGGATCGGCAAGCAGTGGGTCGTGACGGCGGAAGACCTCGCAGCGTATGACGAACGCCGCAAGCAACCGCGCGGCTTCGCCCGCGTCGATCACCCGATGCACGGTAAACAAGGGCCGGGACACCGGCGCAAAAAGGACGTGGAATGACAGAAGAGCGCTACGCGGTCATCGGCGAATCTGAGGGAGAGCCTGTGCTCTACCACATGAATCAGAAACGGCTAACTGCTGAGCAACTGCGCAAGCGCCGGGAGACGACTATCGGTCGGCCATGCTTCGTCGTGCCGATGGCGGCCTGGCTCGCCGACCCACTCCAAGCACTCCGGCAGGCAGAAGCGACGCGGCTTCGCGAAACCTGAACACCGCTACCACGGCAAGCGCGGCGGCGGACGGCGCAAGAAGGTGGAAGAATGAGCCGGTCGCGACGTAAGAATATCGTCTGGAATATGGGGCAGAGCCAGTGGAAGCGACAAGCGAATCAGCGGTTGCGTCGCGCGAATAAGGTTCGCGTTCATGAGGGGAAAGATACGCTGCTTCCCGACGAAGTGGGCAACCTGTGGGACAGTCCGATTGATGGGCGATGGCCGTATGCCCCGCCATCCACGGCGAAGGAACGCGCCAAATGACATCACTCTGACGGGGAGGAACGGAAACGGCATGAAGCAACGCAAAGTGATCAAACGCGCTACAAAAGCGATGCTCGAAAAGCGTCTTGTGATGGTAGAAGGCAAGGAATACATCGTCAGCGGCATGATAGTTCGTGCCATCTGGCATCGGTATATCACGCTCGGCAGAGGCGACGCACAGATGGATGTGAAGATCAGCCGCATCACCCGGTTTGACGTCTACCGTTTCGGCATGAGCAAATGAACGGATCATTGCTCTTTACCAGATTCTGCGTTGAGGTTATCGGCGATAGAGCAGTTTCCGCAGTTGCTTCGGCGTCATGTTCTCCCCGACGGCATCCCGAATTGTCCGATTGATCTGTCGTCGCTGCTCGTTCCGTTCATAGCGGTTGATGCCGAGCGGAATCGTCTCGCGCGTCGCACCAGATACAGCGATCAATTTTCTCGGGTGATCGGGGTGTCATGCCCATGGAGCGCTCATCGGGTCGGGTGCGGCACCAAGGGCCGTCACGATGCTTTCTGCCCGAATGACGATCGAGATCTTCGGATCGGTTGAGAGCACCTCAACGTTCCGGAATCCAACCGACTGCGTGAGTGCGACCGCACATGTATTGTTCGGGCGCCAGAAGACCGTAGGATCATAAATCGTCCCCCGGGACCGCTGGGAATACCGAAGGGATCGAAGTGCGCAATCGCATTCTCTGTCACACTCGGGTCGTCCCAGGTCGCGGTCTGCATCAGCATAGTGCCGGTGCATACATTGAAGATTTTCTCGAGCGCAAGAAGGGGGTGCCGGAGGTGGTAGAGCACCCCGAAGAAGAGGACGAGATCAAATGTGCCGAAGGTGCGTGGGTGCAGATCGTATACACTGGCAAGATACGCCGTCACCTGTGATCCGTGCGCTACCTTCGTAATATTGAAACGGCGGATCATATCGGGATACGCGTCAATGGCAACTACCTCGGCAGCACCCCGGCGCTCGGCCTCGAACGAGAAGAAGCCCTCGGCACAGCCAATGTCCAGGACTCGCATGCCGCACATGTCTTCCGGAAGGCCGAAGTACGGGAGCTTATCAACCCAGGGGTCGGACCACCCAGCGGTGAAATAGCCGGGGAAGAGCTCGACGCGATGAAACCAATAATCTTCCGCCTCGGCTTGCTCGTGAAGCCATTCCGTAAATGTTCTCGAATCCATCAGACCCCACCTCCGCGATTTCGCTTCCTCCACTGTGTCGGATGGTACAGTGAGTCTGGTAACAGTTGCAAGCGCGGCATGATAGACATTCGTAACCGCAGCACTTCAGCAAAGACGACCGATCTTACGATTCACCGAACAGGCTCTCATCGTGCAACAAGGGTTTGTATGCCTCATGGGCGCGATCCTCGCCACATACGAGAGCGGGCCACAGCGGCAGGGGTTTAGCGCACCCGTTTGAGGTAGCCCCGCGGGTTGTATGTGAGTAGATAGCGTTCGCGCTCTTCATCCACGACAAACTCTGGAAAGGCAGCAAGGAAGTCTTCCGCAGCGACCAGCGGCCCCTCACCGGGACGGATATAGTCACCACCGATCTCCGTCACGTCCACGATGCCATCCTCCACAATGAGGTAACTGCCGACGGATACGAGGGGTGCGTATGCCTCTAAGTCCTTCGCGACCTGTGTCGCAAAGTGATCGCCATCGTGGATGACGAGCGTGCGTTTCCCGGCGCAGAGTGCGCGCACTTGCCCAACAACCTCCGGGGATGCGCTATCACCCGTCACGGTGACGATGCGAGGGTGCGTAACACGGTACGCTGTGCGGTCAATATCGACAGAAACGACCACCCCGCCGCATAGCAGATCGAGCATGTTCGCGAGAAACAACGTGCTCCCACCCGTGTTGCTGCCGATCTCCACGACGACGTCGGGGCGCACGGCATGGAGGATTTCCTGGTAAATCCAGCAATCGAGCACGTTCTTCTGTGTCGGCACGCCCATCCACGTTACCTGATCGAACACGACCGCTCGCTGATGATAGGCGAGCCAGTCGCTCAGACTACCGGCGAAACGATCGTAGTAGGCACGGCGTATGGTATCCATGTGCGCCAGTCTAGCACCTCCGTCAACTACGTACCTGATCCGTTTCCCGCTATCGCGCGGTGACGCCTCGGCGACGGGAACCGTGGGCGCGACGATCTGGCGTCTCTGTGCTGACTCTAGTTCGACCAGTAGCAGCCTTCTCAATCACATGACGCAGACTCCCACCGTGCCGTGGGAGTCCTCTTCGTGCTAAGGTGATGATAGGCGCTGTCCAGGACGGCTGCGGAAAACGGATTGAGGAGATGAGGAGATGGCAATCATGCGATTTCGCCGCCGCCATGAACAGAATGAACCAGCAATGGCGCTCTATCTGGAGCTGATGAAGCGCTGCCTCGCGAACACCATTTATGGCGAGCAGATCACCCATGATCAACCGATATGCGAGAACCTCTCACCACGACGGATAGTCGCGTCCCTGGCATGGGAAGCCTGACTGATCTCACTACTGAAATGGGAATGATCGAGTGTAAACATGTGCCAACACATCCCTTGCCGACCTACCGCCGATACAGCAGTTTGCGCAACTGGTTCAGTGTCATGTTATTCCCCACGGCATCGCGGATCGTCCGATTGATCTGCCGTCGCTGTTCATCCCACTCGTAGCGGCTGATGCCGGGCGGAATATGCCCGCGCCGCTCCCGGTGTTCCCGTTCCGCCGTTTGCCGCGCCGCGCACGCCGCGCGAACCGTCTCTACATCCGCCTTGCGGACATACTGCTTATGGAGCCGCTGTGTTTGACAACTCGGTGTGGCCCACAATGATCGTCGGGAATGGCCCACCCTCCCTCTCGTCGCTCATCGTTACGTGATCGGTTCTCCCTCCTTTCGCCGCCGTTGCGCCAGCGTCCGCCGAAAGCGATACGACTCGCTGCCCGTCTCGATGATGTGCGCGCGATCGGTGATCCGGTCCAGCAACGCTTTGCACAGCCGCGTATTGGGAATCACCTGCGTCCACTCCGAGAAGGGCAGATTCGTCGTCAGGATCACGGCGGTGCGTTCGGCCCGCTCGGCGACCACTTGGAACAAGAACTCGGCACCCACCTCGGCCAGCGGGACGTAGCCGACCTCGTCGATGGCGATCACCTCGTAGCGCGACGGCTATACGTATGAATGTCTTCGAGCAGGAGATAGATTCCCTCCTGTTCTGCTTCACGCCATGCCACATTCGCGCCGCTGATGTACGCCTCATCGAAGACATCCATCGTGTCCCACGCCCATGTCAGATTGAGCCGCGCGATGTGGTAGTTCATCAAAGCGGTGAGCCACAGCGTCACGAACCGATTGACGAGCATGATGCTCCCGTTCCATCGCCGGGTATACTCCCAATCCATGCCGCTATAGTCCTTGATTGGGCAACTCTCCTTCAATCGTTGAAACTCTCGCATGTCATCGCGCGCATTGGCATCGAGCGAGAGCCGGAACCGTTCATCGCCCGTCAGCCGGTCGTAGTACTTCGCCAGCGTCTTATCCTTCATCGCTACCCTCGCGTGCCGCATCCAATCCCGGCCAATTCAGCCGCAACACCTCTTCGATCTGCGTCGCAACTTCTTCATCGGCGGGAATTGCGGAATCGTCCAGCACCGGGCGAAGTTCCTCGATAGATTCCACGAGCGGCGTCCACGCGGCCATGAAGTGTGACGGGTCTACCTTCACCATCGCACAGAACCGATGTAGCCCGGCCACCATGCCCTTCAACTCCCCAATCCGCGCACGCCGTTCAGTGTCCATCGGGTCCGGAGTGTCGCTGTGGGCGAAATGGGCCGTCGCCTCTTCGGGTGCGATGAAGTCCTCTTCGTTCCCCGCCATGCGCCAGCCGCGATTCAGGCCGTTGATGTATTGTTCACGAATCCGCGCCATGCCCCAAATGGCCGTCTCGACACGCTGATAACGTCCGACTGCCTCGATCCAGAGCAGGGCAAACTCGGTTGCCTTCCGCACCCACGCCTCGTATAGTTGCATGTAGTCGAAGTCGAGCGTCTTGTAGGTAAAGCGAGGGCAAGTACGAACCAGCCGTTCCGCTTCGCCGTCATCTTCCCGCGCGAACGCCCCCATCACCAGCCGCAAGCGTTCGTGTGGCGTCAGCCGGTCGTAGAGTTTCGCGACTGTGTTGAGGGTCGTCATCACGCCGCCCCCCGCGCCTTCAACACCGCTTCGAGGGCTTCGAGGCGTGCCGCCATATCGCCCGCCTCAATTGCTCGCAATGCGACGCCCGCGAGGAAGCCGATTGTGCGGGCCTTTTCGAGTGTCGTCGCAAGCGGTTCAGCCCGCACCGCCCCAACCTGCTCTTCAATCAGGCCGATCACATCCGCCGCCGTCTTCAATCGGAAGGGCAACGGGACGGGTTGTACATGGGTTGTACTACCCCCAACGCGTTCGATCCGCTTACGGTCGCGCTGGTATGCACGGGCGGCTTCCGGGTCTTTGTAGGGCATTAGGATTCCTCACTTTCCATGACTGATCCGAACCATGTGGTGAAGTCCGTGAGCCGCATACACACGATGTCCTCACTGTGCCGCCCGCCATGCCGGTGGACGATCGCCACGGCCAACTTATCGCCCCGTACGGCGGCGTGGGTTTGCACGAGCGCGGTTGTCAGCCACGCCGGAATACTCTGACGATGCTTCACCTCCACAAATAGTCAATCATGCCGTATGTCAGGGGTGTCGCCTCTGGCACGCCCGGTGATCGGCACACGCTCGCCGCCGATGATGCCCGGCTCATGCGCTTGCCCTCCACACATGGTAGGTCGCAAAGACGCGAGCGGCGTAGCGGTTAAGCGATTCCGACGCATCACAAACGACACCGGTCCGTTCCCCGGCTGCTCGCACATCGTCGGGCAGTTCCTGCGAGTCGCCATGTGCCCAGGCGATGAGGGTGTCCCACGCGGCGGGTACGGAGTCGTTATCGCCGTCCTGATCGCCCTCGGCATTTTGATAAACACCGCGAGAATCGTCCCCACCCACGCCGTTCGATAATCCCGTTTCTCCTTGCGGTGCGAGCGTTTCTGGTTTTATCAAAACATCCGTGACCCCTAGGTCAGGCTGGTTTTGATAATGGACATTCGCGGCGCGATAGGCCGTCGCCTGTGCAATGCCAGCGGCCATCAGTTGCTTGACGAGTTCCACTTTCGGCATCGCCTGATCCTGCCAGAGCAGGCGTGTCACGAGCGCGTCCGCTTCCTTCGCCGCCGTCGCGGGTCGTCCGCCCCGCGCGGCATGCTCCGCAAGCGCGAAGACGTATGACTGTAACGTGCCGTCCACATCGCCGTCGGCTTGTAGAATAAGATGCCGAGGCTTCGCTTCTTCGGTGAGCCGTGCCTTGCGCTGCAAGAGTGTCAACTTACCGGGATTGTCGTCTTCTTCCCGCTCCGTTTTCAGGATGAACACCGCGTCTGCCTTCGCAACGATGCTGGTTGCGCCGCGCACATCCTCCAGTTCGTTCCCGCCGTTCTTGCGGGCATGATGGATGATGAGGACGCCACAGTTGAAGCGGGTCGCGATTTCCACCGCCCCGGTCACGGTATCCGTCATATCATCGGGATTGCCTTCCTTGCCATGATGCAGGTCGCTGAACGTGTCGAGGACAACGAGCAGCAAGTTCGGAATCGTCGCGAGTTCGTCAAGGACTGCCCGCAACATGATCGGGTCACGCAGATCGGCGGATGAACGTTGCGCGGCAATGAACAGAGGTTGGGCGGCAATCTCTTCGTCATCAATCCCGACGCCTCGTAGTGCGGCGATGGCACGCATCTTAGCGATGCTCTTACGTCCGTCGAGGTCAATGTAGGCGACCGCACCCTGCTGAACCGCGAGCACGCCGAATACCGGATTGCCGGTGAGGACACACGCGGTAATGTGGTACGCGAGCAGGCTCTTGCCCGCGCCCGCACGGGCAACGAGGAAGGTGATACCGCCGCGCGCGATGGTTTTGTCCGTGACCCACTCAACAAACGGTTCGTCGTCATTAAGAAGGGCGCCGATTGTTTGCAAGCCGAGGAATGCGCTAGCCACGACGACCACCGCCCCGCAGCGAGTACCGGCCGCATGTGCGGACGCCGGTATCGAGTGGCGAGATGTCTGTGTAATCGCTCACTGCCTCAGCGTGGCACACCGGTGCGACTGGCTCCGGTTCCCATCCATTCGCATCGTTCGCAATCTTCTCAATCTCAGCCTCCGGCTTCGGCGGGTCGCATTGCCTCTCGTTCATCTCCCGGAGTGCCGCGAGGATCATGTCCCGTGACAGTCCGTATCGCCGCATCGCACCGGCCAGTTTCAGCAGTTCATTGTGCCGATGCCCTGCGCCAATCTTTCCGCGCGGGCCACCCTCGCGGGCCGGGGCGGTCGGGGCGCTGATGAGTGGAAGATGAGCGAAGTCACGAAGGGAATAGACTGCGCCGGTTGCATCGGTGATTCGCGCGATTTCTCCCATGCGTTCGGGCTTATGGTTCCGCATGCCGACGATCCGCAGGACACGGGTAGCGTCCTTCATCGGGGCGCAACCGACAGCGGCTGCGATACGTGCGGCATAGTCTTCGGCAACGGGCAGCGACAGCGGCGTGTCCATCCGCCACCAGTCCTGATAGTTGCTCGTACTCGTCTCAACCGTGAATGTCGGATCGGGCAACGTATCCGGCAACGCATGGGTATCGCGCTCGCACCAGAGCCAATGGCAGTGCAGCACCATCTCTTTCTTGCGCTGCATCCCCGGTTGGGGCGGCGCGGCGTAGACGGCCACGCCGATGTAGCAGTCCGCGCCCGCATGATTGGTGAGGACGCGCCGTAGCGAGTCCCATTGTGGATTGCCGAGGTCGAAGCCGTAATGCGTAGGCCGCTGATCGCCGCGCCTCAACATGAGAATCGCGAATCCCGTTCGCTCATGACCGTGAATAGCCCGGATGAAGCGGATTGCCGCGTCAATGGCAAGTGGTGTGTGCATTAGCCTCTTCTTTCAGAGAGACGTGAGGGTGTGCTATAATTTGCGCGTCGAACACAATCCATAGCCACAGCCCGCGCGTCGGGATAGTGGCTTAGGCCGCCCGGTTGTCATGATCGGATAGCGTCGGCGTGGAAAAGTCGCCTCTGAGGAATCGTTCGAGCACGTCACGCGAGATGAGCACCCGGCGTCCCATACGGATCACCGGCAGCCGCCCTTCCCGGATCATCTTCCATGTGCTCGAAGGCTTCGCCCCGGTTTCTTCCATGAACTCATTTACGGTCAGCGTACGTTTGTGGGCCTCGTGCATCGTCGTTGCTCCTTTCGGGCACAATAAAGGGGAGGCGGCGTACCGTCTCCCCTGTCTTCATTCCGGTTGATTGGCTATCGGGCGGGCCACGTCCTCGCGACCAGTGATAGCGGCTATGCATTACGCGTTTCCTCATTGTCGCCACGTAATGATTTACGGACGCTACGCAACTGATCGTGGCGTTCATCATCCGCAAGTGAAGCCATCTCACGCAGCACCCGCTGGATGAAGCGTTGATCGCTGATCGCCATGATTGGCCGGGTATCGTCCGCACGGGAGCCGCGCGAGACCGTCAGATAGAGTGGCATCATTCCCTCCTTCGGGCAGCAAAAAACCCCCTGTTCGGGGGCCGTTAACTCTATAGGGTGAACTCCTCAAAAAGCGTTACAGCATGAGCCTATCGCTATTCGTCATCCCACCCCATTCTTTTATCAGCAATGCGACGCGCTTCGCGCCTGATCCACTCGTAGCGTGCGAAATCGCCAATACGATCTACTATGCGCTGCACGTCGCTGTCCAAGCGCTCCCACTCCACGCGAGAGGACGCTCGCATCTTCTTGTCCGAGTAATCCCGGAAGGCTCTCATGAGAGGAACGTCTATAAAGTACGGGTGCACCATCCATCGCATCGCGGTACGTCTCTCGAATTTCGGATCGGTGCCGCAACGCTCATCCCATAACTGCGTGGCCTCTGCTTCCGCCTCTGAATAAACACGGTCGTATTCTTCGTCGCGATGGGAGGTAGAACGCTCGCGCTCGACCTCTTCCGCGAGTTCGCTTTGGCGCCGTCGCATCTTCTCCTTTAGTCGTTTTGCCTCTTGCCTGACAGTGCCCGCCTTTTTCCCTGTCCGGCGCGCGACACTTGCCCATGCCTCTTCCGTTTCAATCGCTTTGATCAATTCCTTCTCAGGCGGGGAGAGTTCTTCAATGGCACGATAAAGCGCTTCCCCCCCAAATTCATCTTCAAGAAACCATCCATATTCCTCATCTTCTTCATCAGCCTCATTCTGACCAGCAGAATAGAAATCTCGCAACGACGTAGTTAGCCGAGTTGATTGATCCTTGCTATCCCATGTGCGATCTTCGGCATTCAGATGGGCAAGCATTGCCTTGAATTCCAGTTCGCCCTTATCCGTATCCGGATATGGCCTTTGAAGTGCGAGCGCAATCGCGGCTTCGCGCGTTTCCTGCTCCACCCACTTGCCAAAGTCCTCTGCGTTCAGAGAGATCGGGACGACGGGTTCCCGGCTGCCGTTCACCCAGTTCTTCCCGATGCGTATCGGTTGCGGTTCTTCCTTACGCTTGAGAACGAGCCCAACGGCGGTACAGAGTACGGCATGCTTTACTGTCGCGTAATCGCTCTGGTCCTGATGTGCCAACCTCGCGAGCACATCATAAACGCCGGGAGTCTTCCCTTCTGACCATGAGACGCGAGCGGCGACGTGCGCCACTGCGGTATGGTCCTCAGGCGATATTTCTTTCGGGTTTGTTGGCGAAGAATCCTCGTGCTCTTGCGGTACGATCTTCAAGCGATGCTTCTCTATAATTCGTTGGCGGAAGTTGCCCATGTTCAGTGCCCATGTCGGGGCTTCGCATACGAGAACGATACCGCTGCTGACCCATTTATTGCCTCATGACGCGTGTCACATATGTGTCACGACTGCCGCCATTTGCCCCGTATCGTGTTGTATCGTCCCGTTCTATACGTACGGGGGTTTAGACGATTGCAACGCCATACTACAACAGAACGCGATAAAGCGCAATACTCGCTTTGGGCAACTGAAAATCGTAGTGTCGGCAGTTCGATTCTGCCCCTCGGCACCACCCTTTCTCCTTGAATGGTACGAGAAACTGCGCACTTGATTGCGGCATCCAAACGCCACGACTGTGTTACGATTGCGTCCACGGCAACAATCTCCAAACAGGGCGACGATGGCCGAGCACACCCTTCAGTATCTCCCGCGGCCAAGCATTGGCGTACAAACGCATTTTCCAAGCCGTAATCTACGGAGCTGCGGTCATGTGGGGAGGTATCGTCCATGCACACACCGGCGCATATTCGCCCCGCAACACACACCGTCGAACAGCCCACAAGCGCCCGTCTTCCCCGTGCGCCGCACGAAAAGATGGCGTGGATCCCCGGCGGCACGTTCCTGATGGGTTCCGACCGGCATTATCCGGAAGAAAGCCCGGCACATCCGGTGACAGTTTCCGGCTTCTGGATGGATCAGTACGCGGTGACAAATAACCAGTTCCGCCGCTTCGTCGCCGCGACGGGCTACGTGACCGTCGCCGAGCGGCCGCTCAACCCCGCCGACTATCCGGGCGCACCGCCGGAGAATCTCGTTCCCGGCTCACTCGTCTTCCAGAAGCCGCCATGCCGCGTTGACCTGCGGGATTGGCAGCGGTGGTGGGCCTATGTGCCGGGCGCGGACTGGCGGCGCCCGGAAGGGCCGCGTTCGTCGCTCGCCGGGCGCGGCTCGCATCCCGTCGTGCATGCTGCCTACGCCGACGCGGATGCATATGCGGCGTGGGCCGGGAAGGCGCTGCCCACCGAGGCGGAATGGGAGCGCGCGGCGCGCGGCGGATTGGCAGGCGCGGCCTACATCTGGGGTGATGAATACGACCCGGCGCACAAGCCGCTCGCGAACACCTGGCAGGGCGAATTCCCGTGGCAGAATCTGCTCCACGACAAGTACGAGCGGACGGCGCGCGTCGGCTCCTTCCCGCCGAACGACTACGGGCTGTATGACATGGCGGGCAATGTCTGGGAGTGGACGACCGACTGGTATCAGGAGCGGCATCCCGCCAGCCCTGCGAAGGCATGCTGTATCCCCGTCAATCCGCGCGGCGGGCCGATGGAGCGCAGTTACGATCCGCACCGACCGGAGATCGCCATCCCTCGCAAGGTACTCAAGGGCGGCTCGTTCCTCTGCGCGCCAAATTACTGCCTGCGCTATCGCCCGGCAGCGCGGATCGCGGAGGCGATTGACTCCGCAACCTGTCATCTCGGTTTCCGCTGTGTCGTCCGCCCCCCTTCCGGAGCGACGGTCGCTCCGGCATGATGCACGGGTATGGATCGTATGTGTCAGCGCGAATACCTCTTGTGCGACCCGCGATGTGTGATAGATTATCCATCAGGTGCATCACGCACCCGCCCCTGTGCCGCAGTGGCGGAATGGCAGACGCGGCGGACTTAAACTCCGCTGGTGAATAACCGTGTGGGTTCGACCCCCACCTGCGGCACCACTTCGGTCCTCTTTTGCAGCACCACGAGTGAACGATCCCCTGGCAACATACCGGCGTTCACGTCACGTCGCGTCTGCCGCGAACGCGCGACCAGTGGAGTGGACGCGGGGCAGTACGCCGCCACTCAATACCTCAAAGGCGCCGAAGTCAGAGCGTCGCGATGGCCCGCTCGGTGAATGGGCGGTCGAGACGGAATGGGCTTGTGCCCAGAGATTGCGCGCCCGTAAGCAGGTCCACAAGCAGGCGGCTCCCGGCTGGGCTGCCCATCACGCCGTGGCCGCTGTAGCCAGTGTTCACCCAGAGGCCATCCACGGCGGTCGGGCCGACGAGCGGGCGATGATCGGGCGTCATCGTATACTGGCCCGCCTGGATGAGCCACTGCGCGCTGCTCCGCTCCCAAACCGACCGCCAGAACGGGGCGGTCCGCGCGGCGGCGGTCGGGCTGGCCGGGTTGAGTAGTTGGAAGGCGAAGCGGCGGTCGGTCGGCACATCCTCCATGGGCGCGGTCGGCGGCGTGGACGGATCAGTGAAGAGCAGGAACGCGCCGCGCAACGCGGGACGCCAGTGGACGCCCGTCTCCTCGTCAATCGTCATCGGCGCGTCAGGCGGCACCGGCGGGAGATCGGGCAAGATCACTTTCTGCCGCCGGACAGTCATGATCGGCAGTCGTATATCGGCGCGGTCCGCCAGTAGGCCGGAGAGCGGGCCGCACGCGATGACCGCCGTATCGGTCAGCACCATCCCGACATCCGTCTCCACTGCTGCCAACCGCCCCCCGACGATCCGGAAACCCGTCACGCCGCAGTGGACGGCAACTGCCGCGCCCGAACCCGCCGCGAAGCCCATCGTGATCTGCTTCGGATCGAGAAAGCCGTCCCCCTGCCGGAACCGCGCCTGCACGACGCACTCCGCGATGTACGGAAATCGGTAGCGCGTCTCATCGCCCGTGAGCAGTTCGATGTCGTTCTGCCCCCAGGCATGTTGCATCGCGACGAGATCGCGCTGGCGGGCAGCAGTCTCCTGCTCGGTGGCGAGCCAGAGGTAGCCCTGCGGGCGAATCATCGGGTCATACGTCGTCTGCCCAGTGAGGGCGGCAAAGTTCAGAAAAACCGCCACGGACTCGCGCACGAGCGCCAATTCTTCCTCATTGTCGAACTGCAGCCGGAAACCGCCCGTCGCCGCCGCCGTCGTCAGCGTGCAGAGCGCGGGCCGCCGTTCGAGCAGAAGTGGCCGCAGCCCCGCGCGCGCCGCGAAGAATGCCGTTGCCGCCCCGACGATCCCGCCGCCGATGATGACAAGGTCCGCAGTCGCGGGGAGTGTGTTGATGTAGTTTACTGATTCGGGCATATCACGCTACCACATCGCAAAGCCCTACTCATTGCTCATTGCTCATTGCTCATCGCTTCGTACGTCGCATCCATCTCGAACGGATACAGCGGCCGACGACGATGATGATACGTGAATGTCGAGAGGTCGGACGAGGTGACGCCCGGCGTGTTGACCATGACGATCTCGGCGGCGATGGGCGCATAGGCGGCGAGCGGCGACATGACACCCTTCGCGATGACGACCTGATACCGCTCCGGCCAGACGCCGACCGAATACATCTGCTCGATGCTCGTGTTTCCAATCCGCAGGCTCGTCAGCACCAGCGTATGATCGTCCGTCGTTTCGAGGACGACCGTCGTACCGCCATCGAAGAAACGCCAGCCGCCGTGGGTCGGGCGCGGGTCCTCCCACTTGCCGTCGGCGATCAGCCGCACGCGCCCGATGACGGTGACGGGCTTGCCGTGCCTGTCGTCCGTCTTCCCACCGACCGCCAACGTCACCGTCGCGCCGACACCCGCCGCGACGCAGGCCGCGACCACTTCGGGATCGTAGAGTGTCTGGAGATACGCCCGCACACCGAGCCGCTGCGCCGCTTCGAGCAGGATTGTCGAATCTGCCGTGCTGCCGCCGCCGATATTGTCGCCGACATCCATCAGCACGACCGGCCCCTTCGGCGCGGCGGTCGCATGCCGGAGCGCATCTTCCGGCGACGGCGTATCGCCGATAAACTCCGCCCGCCGCTCCCATGCGCGTCGCGCCATCCACCGCGCCGCGTCCCGCGCCGCTGCCGGGTCGCCATCATGCATCGCGATGAAGGACATGCCCATCTCCGGCACGTCGGCGTACGGGAAGCCCATCACGCCGCTCGCCGAGAGCATGCCGGGCCGCCGGATGGCCGCCTCGACATCCTCCATCATCCCCTGCATCGGCTGCGCGCCCGTGAACTGCTTGACGATGTTGACGACGAGCGGCGGCGTCTCGATTGCCGAGACGGGATGCACCTCGCCACGCGCTGCCCGCACAATGATCCCCCCACACTCGCGCGCCCGGATGCGCGCGTCGAGATGCGGGTTCGTGCGATACACCACCGTCGCTGTGGCGTTCTCCACCAGTCGTTGTGTGAGATTCCCATGCAAGTCCAACGAAACGCCGATGGGCATCTCCGGCCCGACGAGCGCGCGAACCCGCGCGGCGAACTCGCCGTCCGCGTCGTGATACTGCGCGGAAACCGCGGCGCCGTGCAAGACGAGCAAGATGCCATCCCACGGTCCGTGCTCGTCCAGTAGTTGCAGGCACTCCGCGCTGATCCGCTCGAAGGCATCCGCCGTGATTGTCCCGAGCGGCCCGGTATTCGCGAAATAGAGCGGGACCACCTCAACGCCGGGTTCCCTCCCGACATCGAGATAACCGGAGACGCTCGACTGCGCTTCCCCATGCGCGCGCACCAGGTCCTCGCCACGCAGGATACCGCTCTCCTCGAACAGCGCGTAATCCGTCGGTGTCGCCGAAAACGTGTTCGTCTCGTGGTAGTACCCCAACAGCGCCAGCCGCATAGCCCCTCCTCAGTATGTACACGATTGAACCGCAAAGGCGCAAAGAACACAACGGACGCAAAGACGAGAAAGGAAGAGAAGAAAGCGGGGGAGCGAGGAGCGAGAAGAAATCACTCGCACCTCGACACCCCTTCATTCTTCCATATCTCTGCGTGCTCTGCGTCCTTTGCGCCTTTGCGGTTCAATTGGTCTCTCTCCGCTGGAGATGCATGCGCATGCCATCTTTCGGGCGGAGAGTGACGAGGGGGGCGACCTCAATTTGCTGGCCGGATATGAGGGCGAGGCGGTAGCGCCGGGCGATGGACACGACGATCAATTGCGCCTCGATGAGAGCGAAGGTTTGGCCGATGCAGAGATGCGGGCCGCCGCCGAAGGGGAAGTAGGCGAAACGGGGGCGCGCGGCGCTCGCCGCCGACGTGAGAGGAACGGATCACGTCCGTCTGGCGATGGAGAGGGGAGGGGAGATAAATCTCGGCGCGACATTCGCGGGGGTATCGTACCATCGGCACGCGGCGCACGCATGATGCCGATACGCAGCCCCTATCCCGCCCGACATGTATAATCGCCCGGCGGAGCGATACCAGGGAAGATGGGGCGGAGGGGCGAATCGCAGAGCTGGGCCGTCGGCGGCGGCATGCACCCGCGTATCGCGGGAATGCGAAGGAGCGATGACCATGTGCGCATTGCAGATACGAGATCGGACGGCGGAATTGGTCGGGCGGGCAGCGAAGGTATTGCCGGGAGCGAGCCTCGGGTCGTTCCAGTTGCCACTGGATCAGACGATCGTGATCGCGGAGGGGCGCGGTCCGCATCTCTGGGACGTGGACGGCAACGAGTATATTGATTACGTCCTTGGCTCCGGCCCGATGCTGCTCGGCCACGCGCATCCGGCGGTCGTCGAAGCGGTGCAGCGGCAGGTGGAGAAGGGTTCTACCTTCTACTGCCTCAATGAACCGATCATCGCGCTCTCCGAGGCGATTGTGGATGCCGTGCCGTGCGCGGAGGCGATCAAGTTCGTCTCGACCGGCACGGAGGCGACCTTTCATGCACTGCGCCTCGCCCGCGCCTACACGGGCAAGCAGCATATCCTCAAGTTCGAGGGCGGCTTCCACGGCGTCCACGATTACGCGCTCGTCAGCGCCTTCGGTATGGATACCACCGGCGAACGGCGGCGCGTCGTTGATTCCGCCGGTATCCCGCAGGCGGCGTCCGGGACGGTGATCGTCGCCCCATATAACGACCCGGAAACCGTGCGGGAGATCATTGCGGCACACGCGGAGACGCTCGCGGCGGTCATCATGGAACCGATGCAGCGCGCGATCGCGCCCGTGCCCGGCTTTCTCGAAGCGGTGCGCGAGGCGACACGGGAGCATGGCGTCCTGCTCATTTTCGATGAGGTCGTTACTGGCTTCCGGCTTGCCTACGGCGGCGCGCAGGAGTATTTCGGCGTCGTGCCGGACCTCGCGACCTACGCGAAGGCGATTGGCGGCGGCTACCCGCTCGCGGCAGTCGTCGGGCGGCGCGACATCCTCTCGCTCACCGACCCGCAGCAACGTAGTACCGGGCCATATGCTGTTCTCGGTGGGACATTGAGTGGCAACCCCGTCGCGGCGGCGGCCGGATTGGCGACGCTCGGCGAACTGAAGAAGCCCGGCGTCCATGCACGGCTGTTCGCGACCGGCAACCGGCTCCGGGAGGGCATCGTCGCACTCGGACGCGATCTCGGTATCCCACTCCAGGCGCCAGGCGTCGGCCCCGTCTTCCAGGTCTTCTTCACCGATCGCCCGATCCACCGCCACGAGGACACACTCGCGGCGGACGCGCCCCGTGCCTCCCGCTTCGCGATGGCTCTCCTCCAGCGCGGCATCTTCCACGCGCCCAACACGAAATTCTACATCTCCACGTCGCACACCGACGCCGACATTGATCGGACACTCGCGGTGATTGAGGAAGCGTTACGGGTGGTAAGGTAGTACAGAAGGAGCGCGCAGCCGTGTGCCCTCCCCGCAGATGCTAATGTCCACGCTCTTCAATCCCCAATTGCGCGAGGTCCGTGAAGAGGGCCCAGGCTGATTCGCTGTCCGCGACATCAGGCGCGAAGATGGCGATCGTGAGCGCCGTAGTGTGATCGAAATCAAGATGGACAACATCGTTTTCGACGGCGTCGTACCAGCCACGTTTCTCGTAGATCGTCACGTTCAGGTTCGCGGTCGTGAAGGCATCACGGACGCTGCCGGGCGCTTCGGAGCGGCCGAGCAGATCGCGAATGCGCGCCGCGTCTCCCACGTCGCCGCGCAGCAGCGCGCCCATGAGGAGGAGCGATTCGCGCGGCACGAGGGAGTTGTCGCCGTCATCGTCGCCGTATGGCGTATCGAAGTGCGAGCCGAAGTAGGATTGCGTCATGCCGATCCGCTGCATCACCGCGTTGATCCGCGCGCGGCCGACGAAGTCTATCAGTTGGTTCGCGGCGTCATTGTCGGAGTAGACGATCATCTCCTCTTCGAGCGCGTCTACGTCTGCGTCCCGCTGGAGTTCGCCCCGCGCGATACCGTCTTCGCACGCGGCGAGGATCGCCAGTTTCATCACCGAGGCGGCGGGATAGGGCGCCGCGCCGCGCAATGAAATCGTCAACGTCCCGCCCGGTGTAGTGTAGGCGACGGCCACGCCGACGGTATCCTCGACACTTATCAGCCGAAGGAGCAGGTTGGCGAACAGCGCGCCAGCCCTACCGCCATCGGGGATCAGTCGCGCGATCTGGGCGGCATCGGCGGCATCGGTAGCACTCACCATGCCGCTGACCGGGTCCCAGATGAGCACCCGCCGCGTGAAGGGCTGCACGAGCCGGTAGCCATTCACGACCCGCACCCAGACCGGCTCCCGCAGCGGTGCGCCCGCCCGCGCCAGATCGGATGCCTGCCGCGCGATGGCGTCGGGCGCGTGAGACGCGGGGCGTATTGGCGCATCGGTCGCGATCATATTTATGAATGGGAGGGGAACGTGGAACCCACCGGTTATCCGCGTCTCCGGGGCGGCGAGAGCGAGCGGCAGGGCATCCAACGGCAGCGACGAGAGCGAGCCGCCGGTAGTGAGGAAAGCCGGGATTGCGCTCCCGGCGATCGTATGCGGTGCGACGGCGGTGAGCATCCCGTACGTGATCGTGGTTCCTGACATCAGTGGTTCGACGGCACGACGGTCGAGGAGCGCCGCGACAAGTGGCGGCACGCTGGCGTTATCCGGCCGGCCCTCCGGCAGGAGTACGGCAAGCCCCGCGAAGTGGAGCATGATGCCATGCCCGTCAGTTGTGGCGCTGCGAAGCGGCCCGAGACCGGGCACGTCCCGCACATGGAGCAGTGCATCGAGCAGCGGAAAAACCGCCGGATCGAGATCGCCCGCATCGGCTATCCCAATCGCGGGAAAGGTTTCGGCATGGACAGAAAGCGGCGCAATGAGCGGCAGCAAACTGGCGGCGAAGAGCATCAACCACCAATCACGACACATGCGCGCGCGCTCTCCTGGTCTGGCCGCTCGCCATTGGGATTCATCCTCTGCACTCAAGGCGAAAGGCGTTCGATGCGCCATGTATCGTCCGGCTGCCGCGCGTAGCGGAGGCGGTCGTGCAGGCGGCTGGGACGACCCTGCCAGAACTCCATCGCGTTCGGGATGACACGGTAGCCGCCCCAGAACGGCGGCAGCGGAATATCACCCTCCCCGAATTCCATCGTCAATTCCGCGAGCCGCACTTCCAGCGGCGCGCGCCCGGTGAGCACACTGCTCTGCTTCGATGCCCACGCACCAAGGCGGCTCCCGCGCGGCCGGGATTGGAAATAGGCGTCTGATTCCTCGCGCGATACTTTCTCCACCGCGCCGGTGATCCGCACCTGCCGGTGCAGTTCCACCCAGTGAAAGATGAGCGCGGCGACCGGATTTTCCGCCAGTTCCTGCCCCTTCCGGCTCTCGTAGTTCGTGTAAAAGACGAAGCCGCGCGCGTCGAACCCCTTCAGCAGCACGATCCGCGCGGAGGGCACGCCCGCCCGTGTCGCTGTCGCGACGGTCATCGCGTTCGGTTCGGGAACACCGGCGGCGAGCGCTTGCTCGAACCAGCGCATGAACTGCGTCACGGGGTCGGCATCCACATCGTCTTCATCGAGGCTCGTCCCGGCATATTCGTATCGGAGCGCGGCGACCGCGCGACCAGTTTCGGCGGCATCATTCATTGTGCGTTCCCACTCCCCTTGCCAAACGATTGGACGGACGCGCTCATTACATACTATCGCATCCCCGTAGACGGATGAGCGCGATACGGTATGCTTTGATATGACGCGATTCGTTTTACCGACCAAGGAGCGACACGATGTACGTGGTGATGAACCGGCTCACCGTCCCGCCTGAGCAGGCGGAGCATCTGGAACACGGGTTCTCACAGAGCGCCGGACGGATGCGCGCGGTAGACGGTTGCCTCGCCTTCCAACTGCTCAAGGAAGACAACGTCGCGGGCAACACCGTCTATGTCGCGCTCACGCAGTGGAAAGACGAAGCGGCCTTCACAACATGGACGGAGAGCGACGCCTTCCGCCGTGCCCACGCCAACGCCGGGCAATCGGGCGCGATGGGCGAGGTACATCGGTACCGCGCCGTCTTCTGAGCGGCGGACGGAGAACAGAGGCGATGTGTTCGAACCGTCTCTGGAACGGCGTCGCTCGCCAGCCAACTACTCCGACAACGCCTTCGCTTTCGGCCCCGCGCCGCTCGCGAGCACGTCCTGTTTCATTGCCGCAAGTTGCTTGTCCACGATCGCGGCGCGCGCGACCTCGGTGATCTGCCGATCCAGTTCCGCGTCGGAGGAACCACTGAAATCGGAGAGCGCCCCGGTCGCGAGCAGTTCCTCCGTCGCCAGCGCGCGGGCACGGACCTGCATGACCCGCTCCTCCGCGTGTCTCAGGGTCTGCGCCGCCTCGACCATCGTGCCGCCGAGGCCGGCAATCGCCTCGTTCGCCCGCGCCTGCGCTTCGGACGCGGCATAGGTCGCGGTGAAGGCTTCTTTCTGGATGCGGAAGGTTTCGATGCGTTCGGCGAGCCGCTGCTGGTTGGCGATCAGTTGCGCTTCCTGCGTGGCGAGCGCGGCGTGCTGCTCCTGGAGCATCTTCACCTGCGACTCGATCGCCGCCCGACGCGTCAGCGCGATGCGCGCGAGATCGTCGCGATCCTGCGCGACGGCATCGTACGCCTGGGCGCCGAGGCGGTCGTGGCGAACGCCGATCTCCGCGACCTGTAATTCGATCCGTTTCTTCGCGGTCGAAATCTCTGCCAGCCCGCGCCGTACATCCTGCAGGAGGTGTAGTTGCCGCTCGTAACTCGTTTCGAGCGCCTGCCGTGGGTCCTCAACCGGCTCCGGGGCGCGATAGGTCTTGCTTTTGATCACCGCTTTGACACGGGCGGAGAGCGTCATCGGTATGCTTCCTTTCGCGGCGGCACGCGCACCGGCGCGGGCGCATCCATCGCCAGTGCGTGGAGTGTGTGCATACCCGCTTGCAGCGCCGCCACTTCGCGCTCAACATCGGCGGTGATTAGCGCCACCGTGCCCTCCATATCACCGCCGAGTGTGGCATACGCGGCGGTACGGATATGGCGGACGATTCCCTCGATCTCCTCCACGCGGGCACGGGCCGGTTGAAGCATCTCGTAGAGGAGCCGCATATCCGGCTCGCTCTGCATGAGGCGGAGTTGCGCGTCGAGGGGCGCCGCGACGCGGTCAATCCGGCGGACGAGGCTCGCCAGTTCGCCTTGCACGCTCCCGTGGGTCTGGATGACCGTGACGGCCGCCCGTGCGCTCGTCACGGCATCGCCGAGACGCACTCGGAGATGCATCAGGCTGCGGCGCGGGCCGGGCGGACTCGTCTTCTCCTGGACGAGCAGTGCGGCGCGATTGACGCGCGGATCACGGCGGATCCGGCGGTACGCCGACCGCGCGAGCAGAAAGAGTACGACCGGAATCACCACGAAGAGCAGCGCCATCACGCCGAACAACGCGGCGATGATCGTCACAATATCCGCCATACCAACGAAAAAAGATGTATCCATCTCGATCCCGCCTTATCCCCTCGGTTTCACGACCGCATCACCTTTGACATAATACTTCAGAAAGTACGCACCGCACATCCATCAGGTTGTCTGGTAGATTACTTCCCTTGGTACTCGTACCGTCTGTAGTGTATTCTCGCTCTATCGTTCGATGCCGGGCGACGGCCTGCGGCTCAGTCCGCCGCCCAGAGGGCGCCCGCGGCCCTCAGTCCTGAAAGGTGGCTCACGTGACGCTCTTTCGGCTGGATGGCAAGGTGGCGTTCATCACGGGAGCGGGAAGCGGCATCGGCGAGCAGGCGGCGTTACTCTTCGCCCGACAAGGAGCGACCGTCGCGGTCGCGGACATTAATCCCGAAGGTGGGCAACGCGTCGTGAATGCGATCACCGGCGCGGGCGGCACCGCCTCATTCCACCCGGTGAATGTCACGATACCCACCAGCGTGCAGATCGCGATTGACGCCGTGACGGAACAGTACGGGCGGCTCGACATCGGCCTCAACAACGCGGGTATTGGCCTCGTCGGCGACGTGACGGAGACGACGGAGGAAGATTATGACCGCCTGATGGGTGTCAACGTCAAGGGGGTTTTCCTCTGCGCGCAGGCGGAAGTGCGCTGGATGAAGGAGCACGGCGGCGGCGCGATTATCAACACGTCGTCCATCGCAGGTATCGTTGGCGTAGACCGCCGCTTCGCCTACAGCACGACGAAGGGCGCAGTGACGGCGATGACCAAGCAACTCGCCGTGGATCACGTCAAGGACCGCATCCGCGTCAATTGCGTCTGCCCCGGCACGGTGGAAACGCCCTTCGTGGAGGCCTACCTCGCGAGGTATCACGCCGGTGAGGAAGAGGCGACGCGCGTGCAACTACGCGCCCGCCAACCGCTCGGCCGCCTCGGCCAGCCGGACGAGATCGCCTACGCGATGCTCTACCTCGCCTCCGACGAAGCAGCGTTCGTCACCGGCTCGGCGCTCATCATTGATGGCGGCCTGACGGCGCGGTAGGACAAGGACAACGCCGCGATACCGGTGGTGGCAGGCAGGAAGCCTGCCACCACCAGGGTAATCCGTTGGGGTCAGACTCCTTTGTGATTTACTGAAAGGGATAGCCACATGGCAGCAGATGACTCAGAAATCGCCTCGTGGCAGGAGTCTGATTCGGCGTTCTTCATTGATCGTGGCCGGATTTTCACGCCGGATCGCGACACCATCGCGCGCACCTTCGTTGATCTTATCCCCGCGCACCGAGGCGACATATTCTGCGGCGTCGAGATTGGCCACGGTCAAGGCTGGCTGATGGACGCGCTGCTGCGGCACTACCCGAACGCGCGGATGATCGGTGTGGATGGCTCCGACGCGATGCGTGATGCCGCCACCACCGCGCTCACGCCGCACGCGGGACGGTTCGAACTGCGCCCATTCCGGCTGGAAGATGATGCATGGCTCGATGCGATCACCGAGCCGGTCCGCTGCTTCGTCAGTTGCCTCGTCATCCACCATCTCGACGGCCCCGGCAAACAGGCATGGTTCGCGCGGTTGTATCGGCATCTCGAACCCGGCGGCGTGCTCCTGATCGCGGACATCGTCGAGCCGACGAGCGCATGGGGGCGGCGCATGATGGCGCGTGGCTACGACGACGCGGTGCGCCGCCAGTCGCTCGCGTTCACCGGCAATCTCGCCATCTTCGAGCAGTTTCAGGCCGATCATTGGAACATCTTCACCTATCCCGACCCGGATTTTGACAAGCCGTCCCCCATACCGGACCAACTCGGCTGGCTGACGGACGCGGGTTTCACGGGCGTGGATGTCTTCTGGGCGACGGCAGGGCACGCGCTCTTCGGCGGATACAAGGGGTGACAGCCCCCTCCCCCGCAAGCGGGAGAGGGCGTTTGACGTGTGTAGTTCAGCGGTTTTCGTAGGCTTTGGGCAGGGCGTGGCCGAAGCGTTCGCAGAGTAGCCGCACATCGTGGCGGTCGTCATCATCCGGCTCGTAGGCGAGATGGCAACGCACTTGCAACTCCGGCGTCAAGCAGCGAACGGGCTGACCGGCGATTGTCCCGGTGCCGACCAACCCTTCGGGCGGATAGCGAAAGGGAATACCATCCGGTTGCTGCTGGAGACCGCCTCCCTCGCGGTCGAACGTCACGGGATGCACGTCAATCCGCCGATCCCCCGCATCACGAAGGACGCAACGCGTCGGCAACTCATCCACCGTCAGCACGAAGCCCAGCGCGCGCAAGGCATCCTGCGCCGCGCCGAATTGCCCCATCGCCATCACGACATCCAGATCATCATGCGGCCGCGTCTCTTCGCCAAGCAGCGCATCCACGCCCCACCCGCCATCAAGCCAAACGGCGACACTGGCCGCATCGAGACAGGCGACGACTTCGAGAACATCTTCCGCGCGCATCATTGGGCTTGTTTACACGAAAAACGGCGTAAAAGAAAGCCCGCTCCCAGCGATGGGAGCGGGCTCGACTTCGACTTCGATTACTCAGTCCTGAGTCCTGAGTCCTCAGTCCTCAGTCCTTTAGTAATCCATGCCGCCCTGCGGCATCGCCGGGGCCGGGGACTTTTCCGGAATGTCCGTGATCAGCGCTTCGGTCGTCAGGATCATGCCCGCGATGGAGGCGGCGTTCTCGACCGCCGAGCGAGTGACCTTGACCGGATCGGTGATGCCGAGTTTGATCATGTCGCCGTACTGGCCGGTGATCACATCGTAGCCGATGTTCGCGCCACCCTCCGCACTCTTGCGGCGGACCGTCTCGATGACGACCGAGCCGTCGAGACCGGCGTTCTGCGCGATACCGCGCATCGGCTCCTCGAGCGCGCGGCGGAGGATGTTGACACCCGTCTGCACATCGCCGCCCGGGGTCTTGACGCCATCGAGCGCCTGAACCGCGTTGACGAGCGAGACACCGCCACCGGGGACGATGCCCTCCTCAACCGCCGCGCGGGTGGCCGAGAGCGCGTCCTCAACGCGGTGCTTCTTCTCCTTCAGTTCGGTCTCCGTCGCCGCGCCGACCTTGATGACCGCGACGCCACCGGAGAGCTTCGCCAGCCGCTCCTGCAACTTCTCGCGGTCGAAGTCGGAAGTGGTGATTTCGATCTGCGCGCGGATCTGCTCGATCCGGCCCTTGATCTCGTCGTCCGAACCGGCGCCGTCCACGATCGTCGTGTCGTCCTTGGTGGAGACGATGCGGCGGGCGCGGCCGAAGTCCGCGACCGTGACGTTCTCCAACTTGCGGCCCGTCTCCTCGGAGATCACTTCGCCACCGGTGAGGACGGCGATGTCGCGCAGCATTTCCTTGCGGCGGTCACCGAAGCCGGGAGCCTTGACCGCGAGGCCGTTGATCGTGCCGCGCAGTTTGTTGACGACCAGCGTCGCGAGCGCCTCACCATCTACGTCTTCCGCGATGATGACGATGTTCTTGGACATCTGGAGAACCTTCTCCAGCGCCGGGAGCATGTCCGAGACGGCGGAGATCTTCTTGTCGGTGATCAGGATGTAGGGATCGTCAATCGCCGCTTCCTGCCGCTCGCTCTGCGAGGTGAGGAAATAGGCGGAGATGTAGCCCCGGTCAATCTGCATGCCCTCGGTGTACTCGGTCTCGAACTCGAGGCCCTTGGATTCCTCGACCGTGATGACGCCGTCCTTGCCGACCTTGTCCATCACGTCCGCGATCAGATCACCGATCTCCTTGTCCTGCGCCGAGATGGCCGCGACCTGGGAGATTTCGACCTTGCCATTGATCTGCTTCGCCTCGCCCTTGAGGTATTCAGCCACCGCGGCCGCGCCGAGATCAATGCCCTGCTTGAGGAGCATCGCGTTCGCGCCTGCCGCAACGTTCTTCAGCCCCTCGTGGACGATGGCCTGGGCGAGGACCGTGGCGGTCGTCGTACCGTCACCGGCGATGTCATTGGTCTTCGTGGCGGCTTCCTTGAGCAGTTGCGCGCCCATGTTCTCGTAGGGGTCTTCGAGTTCGATCTCCTTCGCCACTGTGACGCCGTCGTGCGTCACGGTCGGGGCGCCGAACTTCTTGTCGAGCGCGACGTTGCGACCCTTCGGGCCGAGCGTCGTGCGGACGGCGTTTGCCAGCGTGTCCACGCCGACCTTCAGGCGACGGCGCGCGTCCTCATTGAATGCGATCTGTTTTGCCATATTGGGTTAGCCTCCCTAGGATATCCGGTGAGGCAGGTCTGCCACCTGCCGAACGCAAAAACACAGGTTACACACCTGTGCCACCAACACTATTGCGCGACGACGGCGAGAATGTCTTTCTCGCTGATGACGAGGTACTCCTCTTCTTCGACCTTGAACTCGGTGCCCGCGTACTTGGCGTAGAGCACTTCGTCGCCCTCGTTCAAGTCAATCTCGACGAGCGTGCCATCATCCAGTTTGCGGCCCTTGCCCTTAGCGACGACGACGCCGCGCTGCGGTTTTTCCTGCGCCGTGTCCGGCAGGACGATGCCACTCTTCGTCACTTCTTCCCGCTTGACGGGCTGAAGGACGACACGATCACCCAGCGGGCGAAGTTTGACGGCTGTTGCACTCATAGACGCTCTGCCTCCCTCTGCGATACACTACAAAACCGATCCAAACAATTCCGAGTTGACATTAGCACTCTCGTCGCCTGAGTGCTAACAGCGCTATCCTACCACGCTCCGAATCATATGCAACGGCATGTACGAGCATACGGCGCACAATTCATAGTTGTATTTCGTGTGACCTCACTTTTACTCATTTTTCCTGTTTAGCAGTCGCGCTCATCGTTTGCTAACGGAGAGGCTCCTGAGCCGAAGCCGAGAACGTGCGCGGTGACAACGACACCCCCCGCGTGTTAGACTCTCCGAAACAGCGCAGCCAGGAAAGGGTCTCGGCGCATGGTTGACACGACAATGCTGACGTATCCGCGTCCACTCGGTGCGGCATCGTCTGCGATCTATCCATACGGCGCGTACGCCGCCGTCTACGATTTGCAGGGGCAGAGCCGCTGGAGTGAGCGGATGGTTGCTTTCCTCGGCGATCTCCTGCCGCGCTACGAGGTCGTGCCCCGACGTGTTCTTGATCTCGCCTGCGGCACCGGCACCGCTGCTCTCCGCCTCGCCACCCAGGGATACGATGTGATTGGCATTGATGGCTCCGCGCCGATGCTGGAAGTCGCTCGCCAGAAAGCAGCCGACGAAGACGCCGCGATTCATTTTGTCCACCAGGATATGCGCGCCTTCACCATCCCGCAGCCCGTAGATCTCCTCACCTGCTTCTATGACAGCCTGAATTATCTCACCGATCCCGCCGACCTCGTGCGGACATTTATCTGCATGCGCCACGCGCTCGCGCCGGATGGCCTGGCGGTCTTCGATATGAATACCCGCGCCGGGCTGGAAACGGACTGGAACGGCAACTGCTGGGTGCAGGAGATTGACGACACCTATTTCATCCAGCAGGCGGAGTGGAACGCGGAGACGGCGATCGCGACGATGACGCTCACCTGCTTCGCCCGCCTCGGCCACGATTATCGCCGCTTCGAGGAGATTCATCGGGAGCGCGGCTACACGCTCGACGAGATCACCGCCGCGCTGGAGAGTGCGGGCTTGACGCCACTGGACGCCTTCGCCTGTCTCCCGCGCATCGGCCCGACCTTTGAGCCTCCCGGTGAAACCACCGGCCGCGTCATCCTCGTCGTCCGCCCGTAGCGGTAAGGAGTCTGCAGTGAATGAGCGTGAGGCGGCAGTGCGAGTATCGGAGCCGATCGGGGCGTACGATGTGCCTGTGCTGCGCGAGGCACTCGCGCGATTGGCGGACTTCCCGGTGCTGGTGCCGCACAGTGGCGACATCGTCATCAAGGTCAACCTCGTCAATGGCGCCCCGCCGGGGACTGCCGCCGTCACGCACCCGGCGGTCGTCGCCGCGCTCTGCGGGCTACTGCGCGATTGCGGCGCGCGCCGGATCACCATTGCGGATGGCCCCTCCTCGGCGATGAGCGCGTCCGCCGCCTTCACACACAGCAGCTACGTCGCGATGCTCGCGCCCTACAACGTCGAATGGCTCGATTGCAACGAGGCGCAGCCAATCTGGGTGGATGTGCCCGATCCGCTCGTCATCGGGCGCATCCCGGTGCCGGAGCAGTTCCTCAGGGCGGATCGGGTGATCAACGTGCCGAAGATGAAGACGCACATCTTGACCGTCGTCACGCTCGCGTTGAAAAATTTCGTCGGCGCGATGCCCGCGACGATCGTCACGACGCCGAACGGCGCGACGCGCAAATCCACCGCTATCCGGCTGCACGGCGCGGATATGTCCAACGCGATCAGCGACCTCAATCGCGCCATCCCCGCCCATCTGCACATCATTGACGGCATCGTCGGTATGGAGGGCCTGGGGCCGACGAACGGCAGACCAATCCCGACCGGTCATCTGATCGCGGGCGCGAACGCCGTCGCGGTGGATACCGTCGCGGCGGCGATGATGGGCTTCGTGCCGGAGCGCATCCGCCACATCATCACTGCCTCAAACATCGGCATCGGCCCGATGCGCGGCTTCGCGATCCATGGCGACACACCCGTCACGCCGTACGAACCCGCTTCCTGCGTCCACCGCGCCGCGAGAGCCGCATAGCGACCGGAGGGAGCAAGGAGCAATGTTGTGTGGGTGATTGTGCGCGATACCCCGGAGGAATTGGTCTACCGCGAGATTGGGAAGATCGTCGCGATCTACCGGATGGAGGGGGGCGACCATTTCCTGAAGGTGGCGGATGCGGCGCCCCATGCCATTCTGGAGGATTTCTGCCTCGACCGCTTCGCCGACCGCGATCCCGCGCAGGTCGAGGCGGTGCCAACCGTCACTTATGACGGGCGCGAATTCGCGTATGGGGATCTCGTCGAAATGACCTTCCAGCTGCGCAAATTCCCGTGGGGCTGCGAGAAGTGGCTCCTCGCGATGCAGAAACGGTACGGCGACTACTTCGAGGTGCTCGAAGAGCACATGAAGACCGTCTCCGCCGAGTATCGCTACCCTCTTTGACAGAGGGTAAAGGACTGAGGACTGAGGACTGAGGGCTGAGTGGGGTCATCACAATAAAGAGCCGATGGCAAATCAGACGGCTCCCCTCTCCATCGCCAATAAATCGTGGATCATCTCAGGTTCGTTCGGCGATGGAGAGGGGTCGGGGGTGAGGAAGGACGAACAGCGAATGCTGCCGCGTGATCTCGGTGACAGCCTGGTGCTGCGCCGCGCGACCGTGGATGACGCGGATAGGCTGGCGGATTTTAACGCGACGGTGCATCAAGACCTTGAGGAACCAGATGTCGGCATTGATGTCTGGACGCGGGACATGATGCACGGCGATCACCCGACGACCGGCGCGGGCGACTTCCTGATCGTTGAGGATACCCGCACGGGGGTAATTGCCTCGTCCGCCTGCCTCATCTCGCAGCGGTGGTCATACAGCGGCATCCCCTTCGGCGTCGGGCGGCCGGAGATGGTCGGCACGCACCCAGACTACCGGCGGCGTGGGTTGGTGCGCGCGCAGTTCGATGTCATCCATCAGTGGAGCGCCGAACGGGGCGAGGCAATACAGGCAATCGGCGGCATCCCATGGTATTACCGGCAATTCGGCTACGAGATGGCCCTGGAACTACACGCCGGGCGATTTGGCTACCCGGCGGATGTCCCGGCGCTCGAAGAGAATACAACCGAGTCGTACCGCATCCGCCCAGCGACGGAGGCGGACATCTCCTTTCTCGCGCGGACATATGAGTTCGGGATGCGGCGGGGTCGCGTCGCCTGCCTCCGCGACACGGCGCAGTGGCGATACGACATCGCGGGTCATAGCCCGACGAGCGATATGCGGCTGGACATTTACTTGATCGAAACGCCGGACGGGACGCCCGTCGGCTTCTTCGGCCATCATCCCCGGCTCTGGAATGGGGGGGTCTATGTCGCGGTCTACGAACTCGCCCCCGGTATCTCGTGGCTGCCCGTCACACCGACGGTACTCCGCTCTCTGAAAGCGGTCGGCGATGCGTACGCGGAGGCGAGCGGCACACGGTTCGACACCATCAACTTCGACGCGGCGGCAGAGCACCCCGTCTACCGTGTCATCCCGAGCGTGCTGCGCGGCATCCACCGACCGTATGCGTGGTACGTGCGGATCGCGGACCTTGCGGGCTTCCTCCGGCTCATTACGCCCGCGCTCGAAGCGCGGTTGGCCGATTCTATCCTCGTCGGGCACACCGGCGAACTGAAACTCAATTTCTACCGCACCGGCCTCCGCCTCACCTTCGCCGTCGGCTGTCTGACCGACATCACACCCTGGCAACCTGACGCGAACAAGCGCGGCCATGCGGCCTTCCCCGACCTCACCTTCCTGCAACTCCTCTTTGGTTTCAAATCGCTCAATGAACTGCAGATGGCTTTCCCGGACTGCATGATCCGCACCGACGACGCCCGCGTGCTGCTCAACACGCTCTTTCCCAAGCAATGCTCAGATATCTGGCCCATCGCGTGACGAAGGGCCGAGGACTGAGGACTGAGGACTGAGGATTGAGCGGGGATTGGAGCCTCGGCGCGGAACGGTGTATGCTGACACACGATGAAAATGAATGACCATGGTGGTCATTGCGATTTGCGGGACACGGCACGGATCGGGTCGCGGGACTCGGTCCTCAGTCCTCAGTCCTCAGTCCTTCGGAGGAACGATGGCGACGACGCAGACCTACCATTTCGCCGAGCGGATGCGGGTGATGAAGCCCTCGCCGACGCTCGTTGTCTCGGACACGGCGCGGCAACTGACCGCCGCCGGGCATGATGTCGTGGATCTCGGCGGCGGCGATCCCGACTTTCCGACGCCCGCGCACATCATTCAGGCGGCGGCGGAGGCGATGGAGGCGGGGTTCACACACTACGTCGCCAGTAGTGGCATCCCGCCGCTCCGCAAGGCGATCGCCGCCAAACTCCAGCGCGATAGCGGCTTGACGTACGATCCGAACAGCGACTTGATCGTCACACCCGGTGGCAAGGCGGCAATCGCGATCAGCCTGCTCGCCCTCGTCGGCAACGGCGACGACGTGCTCATCCTCGATCCCGGCTGGGTCTCCTACGCCCCCGCCACGCAACTGGCGAACGCCACGCCGGTGCAGGTGCCGCTCTCGCCGGATACTAACTGGACGATCACGGCAGACCGCATCCGCCAATACGTCACGCAGCGCAGCCGCGTCCTCATCTTCAACTCACCGAACAACCCGACCGGGCGCGTCGCCACGCGAGCCGAGTTGGACGCTGTCGCGCAGGTGGCACGGGAGCACGACCTGATTGTCATCTCGGACGAAATCTACGAGAAACTGATCTACGACGGCCACACGCACACCAGCATCGCCTCGCTGCCCGGTATGCAGGAGCGGACGATCATCGTCAACGGCTTCTCGAAGCCCTACGCGATGACCGGCTGGCGGCTGGGGTATGTTGCCGCGCCGCGCGATCTCGTCCGGCAGATCGCCACGATCCACAGCCACACCGCGACCTGCGCCACCTCGTTCGCGCAGGTCGGCGGCGTGGCGGCCTACGACGGCCCGCAGGAGTGCATCGCGACGATGAACGCCGCGTACGACCGCCGCCGCCGGCTCGTCTCTGAGGGGTTGTCCGCACTGCCTGGTATCACCTGCCCACTGCCCGAGGGCGCGTTCTACGCCTTCGCCGATGTCCGCGGCACGGGGCTGACCGCCACTGACTTCGCGACCCAACTCCTGCAATCGCAGTATGTCGCCGTCACCCCTGGCGATGCCTTCGGCCCGGCAGGCGCGGGCTACGTCCGCCTCTCCGTCGCGAACAGTGACGCGATGCTCACCAAAGCCGTCGAACGCATCGGCGCATTCGTCCGGAGACTTTAGCCACAGAGATACAGAGACAGAGAGGATGGACTTATGCCCTCCTCGCCGAGGTCTGTTCACGTCATGGCTTGCGGGCGATCATACTGACTGACGTGCCGAAACTGATAAACGTTCCCATCGCGACACGGCGGCGGGCCTCCCCTTTCAGCGCCGCCGCCAACTCCGGCCCGATGACCGCCGTATCCACGAGTGTATCCACATTCACATCGAAGAAACTGAGCCTGCTCATCTCCTCCCCGGTGTACACAGACCCGTAGCTTCGGAACGTGCCCGCCGCGAATCCCGCCGCGCGCACGAGGCCGGGGAGTTGGCGCGGCAGCCACGGGTTCTGGAATCCCGTCGCGATGTTCGCCTCGAGCACCGCCTGCAGTGGGTCATGGTCCGCAATGGCGAAGGTCGTGGCATGGGGGTCCGGGTCGAAGACTGACAGCCAGCCCCCGACGCGCAGCACGCGATGGGCCTCTGCGAGCGCCGTCGCCGGGTCGTGCATATGCAGCAGCGTCGTGTGAAAGACGACGACATCGAAGGAAGCGTCCGCGAACGGGAGCGCGTGCCCGTCACCCTGCCGGAACGAGAGATTGGCGACTCCCGTGCTGAGTTCGCGCGCCTTGGCGATAATCGTTGCCCATGGGTCAATGCCGACTGCCTCGCCCACCCCCGGCCAGCCGGCGAGCACCCGTGTGACTGGCCCGCTGCCGCAGCCGACCTCAAGCACGCGTGCATCCGGCGGAAAGGTGATCGCCGCGAGGTAGGATTCGAGTGTCGCGCGCTGTGCGGGAAGCGCCGCGCGCTCCTCAAGGAACGAGGCCATCATTTCCTGAAACTCCGGCGACGCCTGATCGAGATTGTCGAAGATGTCGTGCATGAGATGCCTCCCCCGGTGGTATCACTACCGACGTGCATACACATTATCCCTGCGCCCCGAGGAGACACGAGAAAAGAGATGAGCCTGCTTTTCCTCATCTCCCTTCTCTGTACCTCGGTGGTTTATTCCCCCTCGTCGCCCGCGCGGAGGGCAGTGACGAGGCCGGACATCACTTCGTCTTCCATGCGCTGACGAACGACTTCGTAGAGGAGGATCGAACCGGCGGTGGCGGCATTGAGGGAGCCGACCTTGCCGACGAGCGGGATGCGGACTGTCAGGTCGCACGTCTCGCGCAAGAGGCGGCTAACGCCCTGCCCCTCGCTGCCGACGACGAGGACGAGCGGCCCGGTGAGGTCCGCCGAGGAGGGCAGGACGGCATCGTCTACCGCTTCCGCCGCGATCACCCACGCGCCCGCCTCCTTCGCCTGTTCCACAGCCCGCACGAGGTTCGTGACGACCGCGACCGGCAGGTGTTCGACCGCGCCCGCGCTCGCATTGACGACTGCCGGTGTCACCTGCACCGCCCGATGCTCAGGAAGAACGACGCCGGTCACGCCTGCCGCTTCCGCCGTACGAAGAAGTGTGCCGAGGTTTTGCGGGTCCTGCACGGAATCAAGGACGAGAAGAAGCGCGTTCGGGTTCTCCCGCGTCGCGGCGAGCAAGTCATCATAGTCGGCGTATGGATACGGCCCAATTTCGAGGACGGCGCCCTGATGATTCACGCCGGGCGCGCGCCGTTCGAGTTCGGTGCGCGAGACGTACTCGATTTCGACACCTCGCGCGGTCGCCAACTCGATAAGGTCGCTCACCGTCTTACGGTCATCGGTCCCTTCGGCCAGGAGGAGCAGGCGCGCCTTGCGCCGCCCCGCGCGCAGGGCTTCGGCAATCGCGTTGCGCCCATAGAGCACGTCGCGATCTACGGCGACTTCGCCCCCATAGCGATAGGCGCGGCGGCGTTCGAGCGGCGTTGAGCCTATCGGCGCGGGGGAACGCGGCAATCGCACGGGGGCGGATGAGGCAGCGCCACGCGAGGGACGCAGCTCGCTCCGCTCGGTGCGGCGCGGCGCGAGCGGGCGGGCGGAGCGCTCGTCCTGCTCCCGGCGCTCGTCTTGCGCGGCGCGTTCCGCGCGACGTTCCTTCGCAGGGCGGTTCGCCCACGGTTTATTCGCCTTCCCGCCCTCGCGTGTGGGGCGCTCGGCACGCTGCGTTGGCCCCGGCTTGCCTGGCTGCGCCCGCCCCTGCCGCGCGAACCCTTCGTCCGGCGCTGATGAGCGCGAGGAGCGGTTGCCATCGGTCGTCGCAGACTTTCCCGCCTTCCCCCACTCATCGTCCGCAGGTTGGGCGCCCGCGCCGGCACGATCTTTGCGCCGCGGGCGCGCGGTCACTTCCTTCGTCTTGCGCGGCGAGAAGGGCTGCTGGCTGGTTTTCCCGCGCTGCGGTCCGCCCTTCCAGGGTCCACCGGACCGCCCGCCTGTGCCTTTACCCTTTGCCACGTACCTAACCCCCTGACCCCCTTCTCGAAAAGGAAGGGGGAACTCGAAATACGTAATGAGTAATTCGCAACGAACAACGAGGGATGCTCGTTACCTGTTACGTTCAGTGTACCGCCTAAATCCCTGGATTCTCTCCCTTCCCACATGGGGAACGGGGCCGGGAGTTAGGGTGTATCTGTCCAGCGCCAACTCGTGCCCTGCGCGCTGTCTTCGAGCGCGACGCCGAGCGCGGTCATGCTATCACGGATGGTGTCCGCCAGTTGCCACTGCTTCGCGGCCCGCAGATCGCGGCGCACCTGCAAGAGCAATTCGATGAACGGCTCCGCCGCCTGCCCGCCATCATTGGCGGATGCCGCTTCCGGTCGCAAACCGAGGACCATCAGCAGTTCACGCAGTTTCGCCTGCGCCGCCGTGATATCTTGCCCCGCGCCGCCTTCATCCCGCGCACGGTTGATCGCGCGGGCAAAATCGAACAAGGCGGCAAGAGCGTTCGGCGTGTTGAAATCATCATCCATCGCGGCGCGGAACTGCTCTTCCGCCCCCGCCGCGACAGGCGTGAGTGGCGATCCGGCGGTGAACGTCATACCCTCGACATTCGCGCCCCCGCCGTCACGGAGCGCCGTGCGGAGCCGTTCAAGGCCCTTCGCCGCCGCGTCGTAAATCTCCTCGGTGTAGGTCAGCGGCGTCCGGTAGTTCGCGGAGAGGACCATGAAGCGCAGGATATCCGCACCGTTGCGCCGCGTGAGCAGGTCGCCGATCGTGATGAGGTTGCCGAGTGACTTGGACATCTTGATGATCTCGCCCGTCTTCGGGTCCTTCATCTGCAAGAGGCCGTTGTGAATCCAGTAGCGGACGAAGGGATCTGATCCGGTCAAACCCTCGCTCTGCGCGATCTCATTCTCGTGATGCGGGAAGATCAGGTCCGCGCCGCCGCCATGAATGTCAATCCGGTCGCCGAGGTGATGGCGAATCATCGCGGAGCACTCAATATGCCAGCCGGGTCGGCCTGGTCCCCATGGCGACGGCCAGGCCGGTTCACCCGGCTTCGCACCCTTCCACAGGGCGAAATCCATCGGGTCTTCCTTGCGCTCGTCCACCGCCACGCGTTCGCCCGCGCGCATGTCATCCAGCGAGCGGTGCGAGAGTTTGCCATATCCATCAAAGGAGCGCACGCGGTAATAGACATCCCCTTCCATCGCATACGCATGGCCTTCTTCGATCAGGCCACCGATCATCGCGTGGATTTCGGCGAGTTCCTGCGTCGCGCGCGGGTAGATCGTCGCGGGCATGACACCGAGCGCGGCGGTCTGCCCAAGCCACTGGTCAATGTATTCTTCAGCCAGTTCCGTCGGGTCGCGCCCCTCCGCGTTCGCGCGGTTGATGATCTTGTCGTCAATGTCGGTGAAGTTCTGCGCGTGCTTCACATCATACCCGGCGAACTCCAGGTAGCGCCGGATGACATCGAAGACGATCGCGCTCATCGCGTGGCCGATATGGGCGTCCGCGTAGACAGTCGGGCCGCAGACATACATCCGCACCTTGCCCGGTTCGATCGTCTCGAACGGTTCTTCCTCGCGCGTCAGGGTGTTATACACTCGCAGCGTCATGCGACCGTTCGCCTCCTGGTGACAATTTCATTCGCTCGATCTTGCTCATCGCGCTCCTCGAGCGCGGCCAGCCGTTCTTCCAGTTCCCCGACACGGGCACGCAATGCCTTAATCTCGTCCCCTTCGGGGTCGGGCATCTGCTCCAGGCGCCGCGTCTCCCCGGTATCCGGGTTGTGGTATTGGATCGCCTTCGCGGGGACCCCCGCCGCCGTCGTGTGCGGCGGCACGTCATTCACGACGACCGCGCCCGCCGCGACCCGCGCGCCCTCGCCCACCGTGATCGGGCCGAGCACCTTCGCCCCGGCGCCGATCACCACATTGTTCCCGACCGTCGGATGTCGTTTGCCGTGCTGGAAGCGCGCGTTGCCGAGCGTGACGCCCTGATAGAGCAGCACGTCATCGCCGACTTCCGCCGTTGCTCCGATGACGATACCCATGCCATGATCAATCGTCAGGCGGCGGCCGAGTTGCGCGCCGGGATGGATCTCGATCCCGGTGATCCAACGATTAAAATGCGAGACGAGACGCGGCAGCACCGGCACCTGTCGCAGAAAGAGCCAATGCGCCACCCGGTGCAATATGACCGCGTGGAAGCCGGGATAGGCCAGGATAATTTCCAGCGTGCTCTTCGCTGCCGGGTCTTTCTCGTAGAAGGCTTTGATATCTTCGCGAATCCGGTCAAACATCGGGCATGCTCCTATCGGCACGTCCCGGTCGGCAAAACTACCGACCGACGGGTACGTTGAGGCGGGCAAGCGGCCGCGTGACGCGGCACACTCCCCTCACCGACAGAGGCAGCAGCCCCCCGCGTTGCGGAATGCCGCCAGGGGTGGATAGCGCAACTGGAAGAGCGGCGCGAGGGCCGCCGCTTGCACCGGCAGCATCAGGACGCCGCCGCAGGTGCGGCGGGCTTTGCCGCCGTCTTCTTGATCTCCGCCGTCGTCTTCGCCGTCGCCTCGCTCACCGCTTCTTTGGCGCTCTTGGTCTCCGTCGCCGCCCCGTCGCTCTTCTCGGCGGTGGCCGCCGCGGTTTCCGGCGCTTTCGCTTCCGCGGTGGCGCTGGGCACGGTCGCGCGGCTATCGGTCTTGTACCAGCCGGCCCCCTTGAAAATCACCGGGGAGGGCTGCATCACCCGCCGGACAGGCACGCCCGTCTCCGGATCCACAGCCAGGCTTTCGTCGTTGAACCCCTGGCGGATCTCGAAACGGCTCCCATCGGGTCGCTCGTATACGTAGATAGGCATCCGGTTTCATATCCTCCAACGCATGTATCGTGCTGGATCGTTCTTCCCACTGATCTCCAACGCGGTATTGTAGGGGCGATATTCCCCATCCGCAAGCCATAAACGCGGCTGTGTATTCTTGACTATGTTGTGTCATTAAGTCGTGTACATCAACGCTCAGATGATCCTCACTCCATCTATCTGCGCGTTTGCACTGCGGCCGGCGAAGCGACCGGGTCGGAAGAAATAGGCGTGGCTCTTGGGATCGAGGTCCTCGGAGCGGCGGGGGCGTACGACGCCTTCACTGCCCTCGTCGGTAATCAGCCGTGCGACCATCTCTCCGACAGCGGGCGCGAGCGCGAAACTGTACCCGCCCATGCCAACGGCGCAGAAGTACCCCTCGACACCGTCCACCGGCCCGATCATCGGATACCAATCCGGCGAGACATCGTGCGAGGTCGCCCAAGCGGCGTGGACGGTCGCAGTTGCCAGTTCGGGGTAGCGACGGCGCAAAACAGTCTGGTACTCCGGCGCGGCGGACGGGTCGGTGCGCGGATCGTCCCAGCCGGGTGGCACGACATCTTCCGCGACCGCGCCGAGCGGGCCGACGAGTGTGAGGCGCGGGCCACTCGGCCGCATCACCGCGCCGTTGACGAGATCGAGTGTGATCGGGTGCGCCGTGCCGAATGAAGGCGGATGGCGCAGGACGACACCAAGATAGCGATAGGAGAGTACCGGCAACTCGACGCCGACCAACTCGCTGACCGTCGGCCCCCACATACCACCGGCATTGACGACGCAGCCGGTGTTCACATAGCCCCCGTCGGTGAGCACGCCGGTGATGCGCCGGTCGCCCGGCTGACCATCAGTATCCACCCTGAGGATGCGGATACCCTGCCGTATCTGCGCGCCGAGATCCCGTGCGCGGAGAGCGAACGCCGCCGAGGTCCGCACCGGATCACCGTATCCGGCTCCCGGTTCATACGCCGCGGCGGCGACGCCATCCAAATTAATGCGCGGTTCCACGGAGCGGACGGCGTCGCTCGTCGCGAGCAATTGGATAGTGCTGCCGAGATGCATCGCGACGCCGACATTCGCTTCGAGCATCTCCTGCTCGCCCGCCGGGACGAGCACGAGCAGGCCCGTGCGTGTGAATGCCGCCGCGCCGCCCGTCTCCTCCTCAAACTGCTCGTAGAGCCGCAGCGACCGCCGCGCCACCGAGACCATCACTCGGCTCGCGTGGTACGTGCGGACGATGCCGAATGCGCCGCGCGTCGTGTTCCCCGCCGTCATGCGCTGTTCGAGCAGCAAGACATTGCGGACGCCCCGCCGTACGAGTGCGTAGGCGATAGACGTTCCCGTAATGCCGCCGCCGATCACGACGGCGTCCATCTCAATCGTGGCCATCCCTGCCGGGTTCCCTTCCCCCACGCGGTTTTTCCTAACCCGCCGCCACCCACGGCATGGCCGGTCATTGATGTGCTGCCCATCATATGCGCTGCATGGTCACTTGGGGAGGGGTTTTCGACGGAGATTTCGGATTATCCTCATATCCGCCCTCGGCGCCGAATGGTAGAGAATATTTTTCGACGAACGATTGTGATACTGCGTGTATACACTCTACACATGGAACGCGGCGCGGAGCGAAACGCGTGATACACTGATACGATTACAATTCCGCGGCATGCCTTTCCGCCGCACGCATCACCCAGGAGGAGATGACTTGAACGATATTGCGAGGGAAAACGACGTTGAGACATTGAGTTGGGAGGAATTGGACCGCGCGAATCGGGGCATTCCCGTCGCGGCGACGACCCTCCCCGCCTCGCCGTTGCAGACCGTGCAAGTCTGGTATGGCCGCGAGGAGAGCGGGCGGATCGCCGCGCTCGCCATCCAATTGGCGGTCGTCGAGACGGCGCAAGGGCCGATGCAGAGTGTCATCATTAGCCGCGTACGCGAGGATGCGGACGGTAAGACGCGTGTCTCCGCGACGCAGGTGACGGCAACGACGGTCGAGACCGCGCAACGGGATATGGAACATCAGATCACGAGCCTCGAAGAGGCCGGTTTCAACCCTGCCGCGCCGCCGGACACCTATGAGCCGGAACCATGGGGCGAGGAGAAGAAGCCGACGTTGTTCATCCCGCCCGCCGGCTTCACGCTGCCGAATCGCAAGCGCTAGCCAGTAACGAGTAACGAGAGCGGATACGACCCCCTCGTGACTCGTACTTCTCTAACCCGCTTGGGCGCGGGGGACGATCCGCCACTGCATGACGGGGCTGGTTGTCAGAGATTTGTCATCCGGCCCCGGATCGGCACGAATGACGGCGAGGCGGGCATACCCGGAAGAATCGGGTACGGCGCCAACGATGTCCGCCCGTTCCCAGCCGCGCAGGCTTCGGCCACCGGTGATCTCAAAGCCGCCTTCCGGGTGCCGCATGACATGATAGGTCGAACCCGTCGCCGTGTTCGCCTCGAACACTTCCATGCTCCCCATCCATCGCAACGCGCGCGTCAATGCGATCGCGCGATCTTCGTCTTCCATCCTCTGCTACTCCCGTGCGCGTCCCGACCGCGAAAGATGATCGGCCTTCCCCACATTCATGCGACTAAGAATACTCTGGGCCGCCGTCGGATGCAATGTCAGCTCTCAGCATTGTGTTCACGGCCAGATGTTCGAGGAGGGCGAACAGGAATGATGCGGCGCGCTTGCCGAGTTCGTTTTCCAGCGCCTCAAAGGTCCCGCTGTCCCCGAAGGTCGAGACGGTGTGGAACTCGTTGTTCGAGATGTCCTTGACCGTCAGGAAGGGCACGTCATGGAGCAGGCAGAGTTGCGCGATGGCGGCGGCCTCCATATCCTCACAGAGTGTCGCGTGCCGCGCGTGCAATGCGCGGAGGGCGTTGGCATCCTGCGTAAAGCGATCCGCCGAGGCAACGGGGCCGAACCAGACGCGCGGCGCGCGATGCGGGACGCCCGGAGGCCAGTGCGCCTCCGGCCATGCCGCGCGCCGCCACCGACCGCCCTCGGCGATGGACTCTGCCGCCGCCAGCAGCCCGCTGCCGGCGGGGAAGGCATCCACATCGCGGTGTTTGCCATCGGCAAAGAGGCGCGCGGGCCGGTACTCGAAACGGCCACCGGGGCGTAGCCACCCGTGATCGTAGGCGATGCATATCGTTCCGACGACGATATCGCCGACCAGAATATCCTCGCGGTGCGCGCCGGTGCAGCCATAATTGAGGACGGCGCGCGGCTGATATCGGCCAATCACCGCCTCCGTCGCCGCGCCTGCCGCGACCATCCCCATGCCGCTCGTCGTCAGCACGAGCGGAAGGCCGTTGAAGGTTACGCGGTCAAACCGGCGCGGCCCGTGCGCTTCCGTGCCCTCCCACGCCGCCCCCTGCGCGCGGAGTAGCCCTTCGAGGTGCGTCATCTCCTCCGGCATCGCCACGACGATGGCGATTGACATTCCCTACCCCCGATGGAGCAATGAGGGCGAGGCGCGCACCGAGTTGCGCGCGTCGCTTCTCGGATTCTCAACACGCGCTGCCGGTGCCGCTCATTGCTTCCTGCCCAACGGGCGTCCGCTCGTTGCCCATTGCTTCCCTCGTCAGTTCGCCCGGATCGCCACCTTGCGGATCGGCTCGTCGTCAATCGTATAGCGGCCACTCATCGCGGCGATGCCGTCCGCGAGGCGTTCGAGAGGCAGTTGGTGTGAGACAAAGGAGGCGAACGGATATTTCCCGCTCTCGATCAGTTGCCGCGCCTGCACGAAATGGCCGTGCGCGGAGCCCCAGACGCCATACAGCGTGATCTGCTTGAAAGTGAAGTGGCCCCACGGGTTGAGTGGCACATCGCCGACATTCGTGAAGTGGCCGCAGGTCACGTACTGCCCGCCGCGCCGGAGGAGATCGAACCCTTCCGGCAGCGCCGCGAGGACACCCGTCGCCTCGATGATGATGTCCGCGCCGTAGCCGTGGCTGGATGCATCTCTGACCATCTTCTGTCGCTCAGCGGGGTCGGTCACTTCGGTGATGTCAATCGTCAGGTCCGCACCGAGTTCGCGGGCGAAGGCGAGGCGGTCGGCGGGCGCGCCGATGACGATCGTCTTGAACGCACCCAACTCCTTCGCGCCGATCAACGCCATCAGACCGATCGGCCCCGCGCCCTGGATGACGACCGTATCGCCGATCTGGTACGTCGCCCGCCCCGCGGCATGGATGCCGACACTGAGTGGTTCGAGGACCGAGGACGCGGCCGGATCGGCGTTCATCTTATAGAACTTCGTGCCGGGGATCAGCCACTGGTAGCCCGCGAATCCGCCCGTTACTTCCAGCGGCAGATGCTTCATCCCGGCGGCGGCGAAGCCATAGGCGCCGAAACCCGGCGAGAGCGTCGGCTGGAAGGCCATCGAACCGAAGAAATCACTATTGTCCGAAACACCCGGCTTAATGCCGATCAGGTCGCCCTCGGCAACCGGTCGCCCCGTGCAGTCCGTCGTCACGCCCTCGCCCAGCGCGACAATCGTGCCGACGATCTCATGCCCGAGCACGACGGGCATCGGCACCGACTTCATATGCCCCTGAAAGACATGCACATCCGTCCCGCAGATACCGCAGAGCACCTGCCGCACAATGACACTCCCCGGCCCCGGCTCCGGCACCGCCGCCTCCGCGACTGAGAAATTCCCTTTCACACCATCCAGCACTACCGCCCGACTCGTCAGCCCCATCGCTCCCCTCCCTCACGAACTTGTGAACGTTCCCACCAGGGCGATTGATGCAGGCAGTATAACCTACCCCCCTGCCCCCTCCCTGTTAGGGGCAGGGGGGTTCGGCACGTCATGCCGCCAGATCGCGCCGCTCCTGCTCCCAGAGATAGAGGGCGCGGGCGACTTCGCGGAGTAAGCGGTCATCGAAGTTCGGATGAGAGCGCAATTCGGCATCGGGCACGGCGGAGAGATGCTCGGCGGTGTGATAGCCGCGGCGGTGGAGCATCGCGCAGACGCGCTCGCTGACGGCGAGGCGGTCCACTGGTGTCAGGTGGCGCGTCAGGAAGCAGTGGATGACCGTGACGATCCCCTCGATGGTGCAGATGAAGAGGATGATGATGCCAAAGACAAGCCCCGCCCAGGTAGCAATCGAGAGCGCCATGAAGACGCCGACGAACCCCGCGACGATCGGGTTCGTCTGGAGCAACCAATCCAGCAGGCGCGGCGCGAAGGTGAGGATCGCCGCCGGTGTCCCGGCGAGGATCATGCCGATCGCTTTGCGGACCGGATTCGTCGCGAAGGGGTCCGTTGTCGTGCTACCCGGATACGGCGCCACATCGTATCGGCGGGCCAATGTTGCGCTTGTGCTTCCCATCGCCGATTGCTTCCATATGCGACAACGAACCGCTCATTCCTCCGAGTATGAAATGCGTACGATATGCACGGTAACGCACGCACAAAGCCGTGGCAAGGGGAATACCATGATCGTCCCACCATACGTAGGATTATTTCAGCGTCTCGTAGTTAATGCTCATCCGGCGGCGGCGCTCAACCGCTGCCTTCACCGCTTCGTCGGCCTCCGTCTCAGAGCCTACATACGTGACGAGGGCGTAGAGACGCACGCGATCACCGAGCGGCGCGATCATCGAGACCGTCGGCCGGGCGGTGAGCGGGATCGTCGCCAGCGCGGCATTGACGGCGCGCTCGAGCGTCGCCGCGTCCGTCCCGCTGAGAATTTTCGCAAAGAGCCGCCGCCCGGCGCTATTTTCGTGCGGTGTCTCATCCGTCGGTGTCTCGTTCATACATCCCCCTCCCCCACAACGTACCACGGCCTCCCGTAATTGCGCCATTGTATCGCGGCATGTAAGGTAGAAAAGTCGGCAGGCGGCAGAGACCGAGGGAATGCAATGACTGTTGCCGATTCCGGCGACTGCCGCCTGCCGACGAGCGAAGGAACTGCGCATGCGGGATTGGACGACGCGATACTCCCGGCAAGCGGCAAAGATGCATCTGACCGTCGTCTCCGGGCCGTCATATCCGAAGCAGGGTGCGGGGTTCATCTCGCTCCGTAGTGGCGCGCCGCCTGCTGAGTGTATTCCGCGCGCGTGGCTGGAACGCGGCATGGAGCGCGCCTGGGCCAGCGCGCAGGACTTGTTCGGCTATCAGAGCGCGATGGGCGCGTGGGATCTCCGTGCGCACGTCGCGGAGCGGATGCGCGCCCTCGGCTGCGCCGATGTGGACGCGAAGAATGTCATGCTCCTGAGCGGCGCGCAGCAGGGAATTGATTTTCTTGCCCGCCTCTTCATCAATCCCGGCGATACCGTCGCGCTCGAAGACCCCGTCTATCCTGGCGCCCTCCAGACGTTCGACCTCTGCGAGCCGCGCTACCTGCCGGTGCCCGTCCATGCGGACGGCCTCGATCTCGACGCACTGGAAGCAGTCTTGCGGCACGAACAACCGAAGTTCCTCTATATCGTGCCCACCTTCCAGAACCCGACGGGCGCGACGATGCCGCTGGCGCACCGTGAGCGGCTGATCGCCCTCGCCCGCGCACACGACCTCGTCATCATCGAGGACGATCCGTACAGCGCGCTCCGCTACGTCGGAGAGGACGTGCCGCCCTTGCGCGCCCTCGATCCGGATGTGATCTATCTCGGCACCTTCTCGAAGACGATCGCGCCCGGCATCCGCGTCGGCTGGATGGTGATGCCGGAGGCATTGCGAGACAAACTCTACGCGATGAAGGAGGCGGCGGACATCAACTCCGACCGCGTCATGCAGCAGGCGGTCTACGAGATGATGCAGACGGGCTTCTTTCCCGATCATCTCGACCGCATTCGCGCCCTCTATGCCGAACGCCGCGCCGCGATGCTCAATGCCTTGCGGGAGCGCATGCCGCCGGACGTGACGTGGATGGAACCGGAGGGCGGTTTCTTCGTCTGGCTGACCCTGCCACCCGGCATGGACGTTTCGGCTATCCTCGCGCGCGGCAATGAGCGCGGCGTCGGCATCGTCCCCGGCACTGGCTGCACGGCCATTCCGGGCGGCCAGGCCAGCGGCATGCGCCTCTCCTTCTGCGCCCAGCCACCCGACACAATCACCGAAGGCATCCGCCGCCTCGCGGCGGTCATCGCGTCATTTCGCACTGACACACGACATGGTGGATGAACGAGTGACTGAGGGTATTCCCCGCCCGTGCTATACTCCGCGCACATCGGTTTCGCGATGCGGCGCGGGAAAGCGGTGGAGAACACCCCACAGGAGCACGACAGCGCCACCCTGAAGCGCGCCCAGCGCGCCGAACGCAACGAGTACGCGCAACGTGGGCTGCCTGGCGGTGGCGAGACAGATATCTGAGCGGTGATGGCGGGCTTCCAGCCTGCCATGATATGGGAGGGCGGTTCGCGAACCGCCCCTACGACTCCCCCTCTCCATCGCGGGCGCGGGCGCCCTCTGGGCAGCATGGGCAGCATGGGCAGGTGAGAGGGAGCAGGGGATGAGGTTTCCCATGGCAACACACCATTTCCAGCCAACGACGTACTACAACACGATCGGCTCGCACGAACCGGCGCTCCATGTCGCGGACGGCGACACGGTGATTACCGCGACGGCGGACGCGGGCGGCTGGGACATGCACGGGGAGCGGGTCGCACGCGGCGGCAACCCGCAATCGGGGCCATTCTTCGTCGCGGGTGCGGAGCCGGGCGACACGCTCGTCGTCGAGATTGTCCGCCTGACGCCGAACCGCGATTGGGGCTATACCGCGACGGTGATCAGCGAGAATGTCCTGGATCCGCACCATGTCCGCGCATTGCCGCCGCAGCAATCCGCGCATTGGCGCATTGACCGCGCGAACCGCACCGTTGCGCTCGCTCCGCCCCCAGCGGGCGGTGGTGGCAGTCAGCGGACGATCATCGAGCCGCCAGAGGCGCTCCGCGATCTCGTGCTCCCGCTCGCACCGATGGTCGGCTGCTTCGGTGTCGCGCCCGCCGGTGGTGAGGCGATCTCCACGGCGACCTCCGCGCGGCATGGCGGCAACATGGACTATCGCGGCTTCACCGAAGGCGCGATAGTCTATTTTCCCGTCGCGGTCCCTGGCGCGCTCTTCCACATCGGAGACGGCCACGCGCTGCAAGGGGATGGCGAGATCGTCGGCACCGGCATCGAGACCTCCTTCGAAATGGAAGTCGTGCTGCGTGTCCTGAAGGGCAAAAAAATCACCTGGCCGCGCGGCGAGAATGCGGAGTATATCTTCACTGTCGGCAACGCGCGCCCACTCGATCAGGCGGTGCAGCACGCGACGAGCGAAATGCTCCGCTGGCTCGGTGAGGACTTCGGCCTCGATGCCACCGCCGCCAGCCTCCTGATGGGCCAAACCGTCGAGTACGACCTCGGCAATATCTATGACCCTGCCTACACAATGGTCTGCAAAATGCCCAAACGCTGGCTGAATCGGGCGCGCTAACCACAGAGACACAAAGGATACAGAGAACAGGGAGAGGAAGACGCGAGAAAGAAGAAAGGGAGAGATTCAAAACAATCTCCCTTCATTCCTTCATTGTGTCCTCTGTGCTCTCTGCGTCTCTGTGGTTCAATAATCCCTACGGCAGGTGGCCGTGGTAGATGGGGGATGTGGCGACGGTGCGGAAGGCGGCGAGGGCGGCGGATGAGGAGTTGACGCGCCAGTCCGTCTCCTTGTTCTCATCGAACCAGACAACGGCGCGGAGGCGCGGGAAGTGCGCGGGCAGATCGTTGAGCAGACCCTGCGTGATCCACGCCGCCTTGTCGCCACCGACATCGGACGAGGCCGTCTCGCCAATCATCATCGGCTTGCTCGCGATCCGCGCGACGCTGTTGTAGGACGGCCCGAAGGTGCCGACAAGGTCCGTCCAGTGCGACCATGACTGGCTCGTACCGAAGTTGTAGCCGTCCAGCCCGATCCAATCCACCGCGTCATCACCGGGGTAAACGTCCGCGAAGGGCGTGCTGCCGGGATAGGCGATGTTCGGTGACCAGACCCAGCGGACGTTTTGCGCGCCCTCCTGCATGAAAATGTCGCGCACATGGCGCCACATCGGGAGGTACTGGTCGGCGGTGTTGCCGTTCGCATTCACCGCCCATGGATACCAATCGCCATTCATCTCATGCGCGAACTTCAGGTACATCGGTTTCTGCCACGCGGCGACCGCCCGCGCCCAGTCGTGGATGAAGCCGTCGTGCGTCCCGACGATGATCGCGGCGAGTGAGTAGACGGGTTGATTCGGGCCAGCGGTCGCGTCCCACGGCTCCCAGGTAATCATCGGCGTCGCCCCGCGCGCGACGACCGCGTCCATTTTCGCCGGATCGAAGGTGCGAGAGGCGCTCGTCGCCCAGTCCTGATACCACATGATGATGCCAGGCGTGACGCCAATTATCCCCGCGAACTCATCAATCTTCGTCGGATCGCCGGGCGCATTGGCGATGTATGCGCCGAGCGCAAGCGGATAGACGGGCGCCGCCGCGACGCTCGCCGTCCGCACGATCATCGTGATCAGCCAGAGCACGAGCGGCAGATGCCGCATGTACCGACGCAACCCTGACAGCGGAGTATCTCCTATCCTGACGCTTGCCGACGCGATTCCGCGCTTCACCACGCGATGTATTCGCCGCCGTTCCATTCATAGAACGCGAAACGCGGCGGAAAGTGACGGGGCGCGCGTCAATCATTGCACTTCAGTACATGAAAGGTCAAATGGGCTTTTCATCCCCCTATCTCTCCCACCAACGAACCCCGGATGTGCGGATAGCAAGGTCAGCGGGCAGAAGGCTGCTCGCCCAGATAGGCGATCATCATCATGTGTTCGATGTTCGCCATGTGGAACGGCGTGCTCATCGGCTGGAAGCCGAACGACTCATACAGCCCCTTCGCGTACGTCTGCGCGCTCAGTGTCACGATCGGCAACCCGAGATCGCGCGCGGCGTCCATCAAGTGCCGCATGATACCTGTGGCGACACCCATCCGCCGGAAGCGCGGCAGAACGCTAACCCAGGCGATCTGTCCTTCCGAGCCACTCCGCGTGCGGACGAGATGCATGCGCCCTGTTCCCGCCGGTATTTCGTCCACGAGACCGAGGGCATGAATGGCGGTCAGGTCGTCCCGATCACCCTTTTCCGCGCCTTGCACGCCTTGCTCTTCCGCGAAGACCGCCGCGCGGATCGCGTAGCAAGCAGCGCGGTCCGCAGGGGAATCCGCGCGACGGACAGTGATGTCAGCCATCCGCGCCGGAACTCGTCGGGACCGCCGCCATCACCGGCACGGGCCGGAGTGGTCGCCCTTTCTGGTCGGCGGCGGTCGCTCTGTCGGTGATCGCCTCACGCGCGATCACATCGTCGGCAGCGAGCACACGCCGGAGCGCGACGGCGGCGACATCGAGCATCGCGTCGTCCGGCGTGCGCGTCGTCAGTTTCTGGAGCGCCATGCTCGGCGCGAGCAGGACGCGCATCCAGCGATGGTGATAGAACTGCGCGCCAAGCCGGAGGAATTCGTACGCGATACCGGCGATCACCGGCACGAGCACGATGCGGCTGAGAATACGCAGGAAGAACGGCGGCCGGCCGAGCAACGCGAAGACGAGGATCGAGAAGAGGACGACGACAAGCAGGAAGCCCGTACCACAGCGCGGATGCTCGATCGGCATTGGCCGGATATGTTCGGCATCGAGCGGCAACCCGCGCTCGTAGGCGTGGATCGTCTTGTGCTCCGCGCCGTGATAGCGGAAGACGCGCTTCACGTCGGGGATCAGCCCGATCAGGCCAAGATAAAGGACGAGGATGCCGAGGCGGATGCCGCCCTCGATGATGTTCGAGACGAACGACGAGGCGATAAACTGATCCGCGAAGTGGATCGCGAGCAAGGGCAGCACGAAGAACAGCCCGACGCCAAAAAGGAGCGAGACCGTGACAGCGATCCAGAGCGCGGGGCCGCTTAATTCGGTCGGCTCCTCCGGCTTGTTGTCCTTGCCGCGCATCTTCTCAGGATTGGGCAGGATGGCGGGCATGACATCGGGCGCGACGGTGATGGCGGGCGCCGTCTCTTCCTCCTGCAAGCCAACATTGGCGGAGAAGACGAGCGCGCGCGTGCCGAGCAGCAGCGCATCCCACAACAGGACAATCCCGCGCAGGAAGGGCCACTTCATTATCCGTGACCGGTAAATCCACGAGGTCAGCGGTTCCTGGTAATACCGGATGCCACCATCGGGCGCGCGCACGGCCACGGCCATCTCGCGCCGCCCGCGCATCATCACCCCTTCCATCACCGCTTGTCCGCCGTAGTGAAACGTCCCCATGTATCCTCCGTCGTACCCTAACCATTCATCGGTGCATGATACCACGCGCCGCGCCGCCCAGACGTGGCTCCTTGACGCGTCGTGGCACGCTCGCTAATCTGTACGGACAGTAAGGGAGGACTATCGTGGAACAACGACCGTCACCGGATAGCGATGTTCATTCCCGCCGAGCAAGAGAAGTTGAATTGCCATCCCGGATTGTGCGCCAAGAAGAGACGAGGCCCTGCCCGCGCTGTGGCCACGCAATGCCCGCATTGAAAGGCGGCTCCGCCTCGATTTGCCCGAATTGCGGCTTCAAGGATTCCTGCTGTTACTGAGCGAGCAGGCAGAGGGGGAATCATGCACTACGCGGTCACCATCCCCTGCTTCGACGCGTACTTCGATGCACGCGCGGTCGCACAACTGGCCCACGAAGCGGAGATGGCAGGATGGGACGGCTTCTTTGTCTGGGATCATCTCCTGCTATGGCCGACACCGATTGCCGACCCATGGATCGCTTTGACCGCTGCCGCGTCGCCGCCCCTTCGCGCGCGGCCCGCTGGGACGGTGTCGTGCCGCTCAAGGCGAATGCGGGTTTTGGTGAATGGCTGTCACCGGAGGAGGTGCAAGCGATCGTCGCGTACACGCGGGCGAATCGCACGGATACCCGACCGTTCGATGTGGTCATCGGCGGGCACACGGCGGGTATCTCGCCGGAGGAAGATGCGGAGTGCATGCAAGCGTGCACGGCGGCGGGGGCAACCTGGTGGCTCGAAGACATCAGCCCGTGGGCGTTCGGGTGGAGCTGGCAAGGAGCGTGGCCCGTCGAGGCGATGAACCGGCGGGTTCAAGCCGGTCCACCCCGCGTTTGAGCGCGGGGCGACTGGTGGCAAGAATGTCCCCCGAGGAGGCCGCGAGGACGACGCGGGAAGGATTTGACCGCTTCACGAACGTAAATTATACTCCGCCCATGTCCGGAACTGAATGCGAGCGATGATCGGGCGACGTGTCAATCTCACGGCCCCGATCACCGTAGCCATCAACACGAGGAGGACGACCGATGCGTATTGCGGTTGCAGGTAAAGGAGGGGCTGGCAAGACGACCATCTCCGCCACGATGGCGCGTTTGTTTGCCCAGCGCGGATTCCGCGTCAACGCGCTCGACGACGATCCGAACCCGAACCTTGCCAACGCGCTCGGGTTGACAGCGACTGAGGTCGAGCGACTGCGCGGCATCGCGCGCGAGGATATCATGGAGGAGCGGGTTGACGCGCACAACCACGCGTCGCTGCACCTGACCATCCCGTTCGAGCAGGTAATCGCCGATTACGGGGTCGTCGGCCCGGATGGCGTCCGGATGCTGATGATGACCGCGCTTCGCGGTGCAGGGAAGGGCTGACTCTGCGGCCAGCACGCCGCGGTACGTGGCGTCGTCGCGGAACTTGGCACCCTGCGCCCGGACGATGTGACTGTCCTCGACATGGAAGCCTCGATCGAGCACCTGAGTCGGGGGACGCTCCGGGATGTGGAGACGCTCCTCATCATCACGGAGCCATACTTCCGCGCCCTCGAGACGCTCGGGCGCACGGTTCCCCTCGCCCGCGAACTCGGCATTCCGCAGATGTATGTGGTCGCCAATAAGGTCCGCTCCGAGCGCGACGAGGCGGCGATCCGCGAGTACACCGCCCGCCTCGGTCTGGACCTCCTCGCCGTCGTCCCGTTCGACGAGGCAGCGCAGGAAGCGGACCGCCAGAACCAGGCGCTCGTCGAATACCGACCGACCGCACCCGCCGTGCAGGCGATTGCGCGGATCGTTGACGCGCTTTCCTCGCAAGCGACCGTCGCCCGCTAGGATCGGGAGAGACGCGCGCTCCATGTGGTGGGCGCATTGCGCCCACGGGAGACCCCCGATTATGGCAACCGGACGGCCACAGTTCATCGTCACGCCGATTGGTGTCGTCCATCGGCCCGGTATGGTCAATGGCGCGCAGCGAGCCTGGCACGTACTTCGATCCGTTCGCGGAATCTGTTATCGAGATCTTCCCCGAGTGGGAAGCGGCGTTGACACGTATCGAGGAGTTCAGTCATCTCGTCGTCGTCCTCTTCATGGACCGCACCGACCCGCTCACACCGGCCGATCGGCTCGTCTGGCGCATGGAGAACCGCGAAGACCTGCCCCCGGTGGGTCTCTTCGCCACCCGCAGCCCGCGCCGACCGAACCCGATCGGCCTCAGCTATCCGAAGCTCGTGCGTCGAGAGGGGCGCAATCTCTCCATCGTCGGCACCGACGCGTGGCCGGGGACGCCGGTGCTCGACATCAAGGGATACTACCTGCGCGACGAGCGGCGGCTCGACGCGACCGCGCCCCCCTGGCTGCAAACCCTCTGGGAAGGGCACGACGCGGAGCGTGGTGGGCCACCCCCGCTTCGATAACGCACGGGAGCCAATGTACGGCGGACGCCACTCATTCCGTGTCGAGTTTCACGCGGCGACGATAGGTACGCATGCCGCTACGCTGCCGCCGAAGCCGCGCACGTTTCCGCTGATGGCGCTCCAGCCACTCCTCCATCACCCGACGGATGAGGTCGGAGGTTGTGACATCGAAGTCCACCGCGGCGTCATCAATCGCGTGTTTCAACTCGCGCGACACGGCGATGCTGACCTTGCTGGTGTACTGTGTCGGGCGGGGCGCGTGCCAGTGGTATGCCCGGCGTTGTGGGGTGGATTCGGGGTCGCGACGGAAGAATGTCACGGCGCCGTTGTTCACGTCCGCGCTCACCGTCCAGCCGCTCGCGAGCCACGCCCGGGACTGCGGATGGTCGGGGCGCAGCGAGTTTGCCCACCACATACTGCGTTGCCACGCCGTCCGCGGTAACGGTGCGCCGAGAATCGCTTCGATCTCCGCAAAGGTGAAGCACACCTCGTCACCGGCGAGTGTCATCAGATAGTCGGAAAGCGGTTCGTACTTCCCCGCCATTCATTCCCCCTGTATCGCGAGAAGACAATATCGCTACTGTCTTCGTACGTATCTGGTCTGCGACCGGATGCGTCAATCAACAATTAATGCGGGTGCCGCTCCTTGGGAAGCGTCACAGATGCGGCAGGGGCGACCCGCAGCAGGCCGAACGCCCCGGCGAACGTGAGCAGCGTACCGCCGCCGATAAAGATCGCCGCGATCCCGACGCGATCGACAAGTGCGCCAGCGACCCCGATGCTCGCGATCTCTCCCGCTGCCCAGACGACGTCGAGCGTCGCAAAGACTCGCCCGCGTACACGATCCGGCACGCGGCGTTGGAGCACGGTGCTGTACGTAACCGCGCCCGTGGCTGTCCCGATTCCGTAGGTGAGCAGCACCACGAGCGCGATGGGCAGCGGCGTCAGGAGACCCAGGGCAATATCGCCAACACCGCGCCACACGTAGGGCCAGAAGAGGAGGCGCGGATCAGCGCCGAGCAAACGGGGAAGGAGAAATGGCCCAACGAGGGCGCCGATACCGATGGCGAACAAGAGAAGCGAGAATTGCGCGGGTTGCAGATGCAGATGCCGAGCCGATAGGACGACGAGGAGTGCCGATGTCCCACCGGTCGCGAAGGACGCTAGCGCTTGGACAATGATGAGTGGCCCGACAAACGCATCGTGGCGGGCATACGCAAGGCCGTCGCGCGCGTCCGCCCAGAAATCGCTACCGGAACTATCGTCCTCGGTATGTGCAGGGTGCTGCCCCGGCAGGTGTCGGAGCATGGTCGCCGAGAATAAGAAGGTGATGGCGTTGAAAAGGAACGCGGGCGTTGTTCCGTATGCAAGAAGGAGCGCACCCGCTCCTGCCGCCGCGACGATCTGTGTCGCCTGCTCGGTGGACCAGCCGACAGTGTTCGCTGCGAGCAGAGCATCCTCCTCGACGAGTAAAGGCAGGAGTGCCCGCGCCGCCGGGCCGAATGGCACACCCACCGCTGCCATCGCGACCGCGAGACCGATCGCCAGCGGCACATTGCCGGTGAAGGCGAGACCCGTCGCGAGGGCTGCACGGGCGAGGTCCGCGCCAATCATCACAAGACGTCGGTCAAACCGATCGACGATTACCCCCGCAGTCGGCCCGACCGCGAGCGTCGTGCCAATCTGCGCCAATGCAAGCGCGGCGAGTGCAGTCCCCGATCCGGTCAGCCGAAAGAGCAGCACCACGAGCGCGATGTAATGGAAGGTATCGCCGAGATTCGAGATGACTTGGCCCACCCAGAGCGGGCGATACCGTTCGCTACGGAGGATGCGCGCGTAGGGCGCGAAGGCAGTGGCAATCGCGGGGCGGGCGGGTGGAGTTGTATCGGTATCCGTCATGCGCGTGTACCCCCGCCAGCGTTGACGCGTCTGAATCATCCCACAACTCATCGGGACGAAAGGCGTATACTAGCATCTGACCGAGACGGCATTGCACATCTGGCAGAAGCCATGCACCGAACAGAGCCGGAAACGGAGGCCCCGATGGCAGTTTTCGCACCGCCCACCCCGATTGAGGCGCCACCCGAGCCGGTCACGGAGCCGCAGCCTGAAAGACGGAAGGCGCCCGAAGGGCCGATCAAGGTCGTGCATGCCTTCTGGCTGGCCGGGATGAGTTGCGACGGGTGCAGCATCTCCGCAACGGGCGCGACGAATCCCAGCGTCGAGGACCTGCTCACCGGCAGTATTGCCGGCCTGCCGACCGTCATCCTCCACCACCCGGTGCTGGCGGTCGAGAACGGCGAGGAGTTCATCCGGCCGTTCGAACTCGCGGCGGAAGGTAAACTGGACGCCCCGTACGTCTGCGTGTATGAGGGGTCCATCGCGGACGAGCGGATTGCCGCCGCGACGGGCGGCTACTTCTCCGCGATGGGCGATCAGGTCCTCGAAGAAGGGACGCGGCCCTTTCCCACCGCGACGCGCCTGAAGCAGATGTCGGAGGGGGCGGCGGCGGTGATCGCCATCGGCACCTGCGCTACCTGGGGCGGCATTCCGGCGGCGGCGGGCAACGTCACCGGCGCGATGAGCGTGATGGATTTCCTCGGTTCTGATTACCGTAGCGCACTGGGCCTGCCGGTCATCAATATCCCCGGCTGCGCGCCCGTCGGCGACAACTTCACCGAGACCGTCGCGGCGGTATTACTTTTCCTGCAAGGGATGGGGCCGCTGCCGGAATTCGATGAACTGGGTCGGCCCGCCTGGCTCTTCAGCGAGACCGTCCATCGCGGCTGCACCCGCGCCGGGTACTACGAGGAGGGTGTCTTCGCCGAGGACTACGGGGACAAGGAATGCCTCGTCGAGGTGGGCTGCTGGGGGCCGGTCGTGAACTGCAATATCGTTTCGCGCGGGGCGCAGTCGCACATGGGCGGTTGCATGCGCGCCGGCGGGCCTTGCATCGGCTGCACGATGCCGGGCTTCCCCGATAAGTTCTCGCCCTTCTATAAGGCGCCGCCCGGATCGTTCCTCTCCAGTAATGCCTCCCGAACCTACGGCGCAGGCATCCGGCGGTTGCGCGCCCTCAGCAACCATGCCCTGAGTCGCGAAGTTCGCTGGGACGCGCTGAACAAGGGCGTCGTGCCGAGCGGCTGGGGCGAGATCGAGAAGCCGAACGCCTTCGACAAGACTGTCCACTTCTTCTATGAGAAACTACAATTCAGCGGTTCACGGAGACCGGGACGGGAAGCGGGCCGCTACTGGCCGACCGATCCGCCACCGCGCCATCGCGGCATGAAGGTCCCCCGCGATGTCTCCACCACCGGCGGCGAGGAGGGCGCGTGGCACGGTGAGGGTGGCGTGCCGCCGCCCGACGGCAGCGGATCGTAAGGCGGAGGGAGAGCGATGATCGCCGGGTTGTACACGGTCTGGGCCATCTGCCTTGTCGTCGCGGTCGTGGTGATCCTGATCGCCGCCGCGCTCCTGATCGCGATTTTGCTCGTCGCCCGAAGCATCGCCGCGCACGGCCTCCAGGCGCTCGCGGCGGCGGACGCGATCGCGAAAGATACGCAGGTGATCTGGGCGCTCAGCACGACCAATGAGGTCGCCGGGGAGATCCTGGCGACGGTGGAGAGTATCGAGGCACATGGCGGCAGGATTGCCGGGGCGCTCCACGAGCCGCAGGCAATCCCGGGATTCGGAGGGTAGTGAGGATGTGGTGCATGCCACTTTTTGCGGCCAGCGAGCGTGCGGCCTATACCGTCTGGTGGGTCTCGCTCGCCATCGGCGTGGTCGTGATCCTCGTCGTCGCCGCGCTCCTGACAATGATCGTCCGCACCGCGCGAGTCATTGATGGCGCGGTCGGACAGATCTGGGTCGTCGGACAGCGGATCGCGAACAATACCGTTCACATCCCGCTGCTGCACCGGACGAATCGGGTCGTGGACGAAATTCTCGCGCACGCGGTCATCATAGACGGCGCCGCAGCCGCAATCGAAACCCATGCGGAAGGCTGCCCCGGCTGCCCGCAGTGTGTGCGGCCCGGCGGGATCAGGGGGATGGCATGAGCGTTCTATTGGCGCTGCTTTCGGCGCTCGCGGTCGTCGCCCTCTTCGGCGCGCTCGTCGTCTATCTGAACCAGATCATCGCCGCGTTGGAGAGCATCGGCGGCGAGGTCAAGGGCTACAGCAAGCGCGCCAGCAACCTCGGCAAGATCGCCTTCGGCGTGCGCGCCATCGAGCAGCAGACCGGGCATCTCGGCCCGGAGGTGACGCGCCTCAATGGCACGCTGACCCGTGCCGCCGGTGGCCTGCAGAGCATCGACGAGCATCTCGTCCGGACGATAGACGCCGTCGTGCGGCAGGGAGGCAGCACGCCATGATCGTCGCCATCGCCGTCCCCACCGCGGTCTATGTCATCTGGTGGGCCACGTTGATCGTCGCGGTGGTCATCGTGCTGCCCTTGGCCTGGTACCTGCTGCACCGCGCGTTCGCGGCGGCTCGACAGATCGAGCGCTACGCCGCGAAGACATTGGAAGCGGGTGTGGGCGTCGCCGGTAATACCGCGAACATCGCCGCGCTCAAGGAGACGATCGGCGTCGCGACGGGCATCCTCGGAACGGCGTCCGCAATCGAGGAGCACTCCGGTGTGATCGAGGGGGCACTCGCATCCCGGGCGGGAGGTGATTGAGGTGCTGCTCGTCTCTCTGACGATCGCCGCAATTGTGATCGTCGTCCTCGTGCTCGTTGTCTACCTCGTGGGGATCGCGTACTACCTGCGGAAGGCGGACGGCCACCTGGTGAAACTCGTCGGCGGCTTGCAGGCGATCCAGGGGCATGCCCGACCGCTGCCGGAAGACCTCGCCACGATTAACGGAGCGCTCGTCGCGCTCCGGGACTTACTCAAGGGAACCGACCATCACCTGGCGGGCGCCGACCAGGTTTTTGCGCGAGAAGCGGGGGGCCGAGATGTGTTTTAAGAACCTGCCGGTGGAGTTCGACGAGCACGGGCGGGCCTATCTGAAAGAGGATATCCGCGACCCCTACGGCCTCCAGCGGACGCCGGACCTCAACGGTGGTGCAGTGGCAACCCTCACGCGTGACCAGATCGAGGACCTGCTCGCCCGCAACGGCCACATCGAGCAGAAGAACTTCGACCCGCTCACCCGTGTCGCCGGGGCGCTCGCTTTCCATACAGTCGTGGACATGCAGGAGCGCAAAGTGCTCGAAAGCCGCTCGGTGGCGACCCTCTTCCGCGGCTACGAAATCATCATGATGGGACGCGACCCGCGCGACGCCATCTACATCACGAGCCGCGCCTGCGGCGTTTGCGGCGGCGTGCATTCCACCTGCTCCGCGCTGGCGATCGAGATGGCAATCGGCGTCCGGCCGCCGCCCCTGGGCATTGTGCTGCGCAATATGCTCCTCGCCCTCGAATACCTGCTCGACCTGCCGCTCCATCTCTTTCTGCTCGCCGGGCCGGACTATTCCGCGTCCATCGTCCGCAAGACGAATCCCGCCCTCTGGGATCGGGCCGAGAAGACCGAGGCCCCGCACGCCAATGTCCACGGCTACCGCACCATCGGCGAGATCATGACCGACATGAACGCGCTGACGGGCTCGCTCTACCTTGAGGCCCTGCACATGACACGCGTCGCGAAAGAGGCATATGTCCTGATCGGCGGCAAATTCCCGCACCCACAGACGGTCGTGCCGGGCGGCATCAGCGCGACCGTCAGCATCACGACGTTCAATGAGATCTATCTGCGCGTGCAGCAGTTCTTCGATTATTCGAAGAAATGCGCGGCGGTCTACGACGACATCGTGGATTTCTTCTATGACGCCAATCCCCAGTACAAGGATGTTGGCCGGACGCAGGCCAACCTGATTGATTGCGGCGTCTGGGACGACCCCGACGCGTACGACGCGACGTACGAGAACTGCAACGCGTGGGGCGAGCGGCGCTGGGCGACGCCGGGCGTGATCGTCAATGGCGAATTGGTGACGACGAAGCTGCAGAACATCAACGTCGGTCTGGAAGAGTTCATCGAGCACTCCTTCTACGAGGGGTGGGAGAGCCGCCCGTACCCGACCGATCCCCTCGGCGCGCCGCTCAGCCCGAACCACCCGTGGAACAAGGAGACGAAGCCGAGGCCGCAGGCCCCGAACTGGCGCGAGAAGTACACCTGGGCCACCTCGCCGCGCTGGGACCGCTTGCCGATGGACGCGGAATGCACCGCGCGGATGTGGAATACCGCCAAAGCGCAACTGATCCCGGAGAACCCCTACATCGAGGCGACGGGCCAGAGCCTGAAACTGCTTCTGCCCAAGGGCAGATTGCCGGAGATGGAACTGGAATGGCACGTCCCGGACGTCTGGAACGCCTTCGAGCGCAACCGGGGCCGCGCGTATTGCGTCGCATACACGGCGCTGGTCGCCCTGCTCAACTGGCAGAAGGCGATGAGCCTGCTGAAGGACGGCAAGGACGCGGTCAGCACGAAGTTCGATATGCCGAAGCGCGGGACGCAGCGGGGCGTCGGATTCTGGGGCGCGGGGCGCGGCTTCCTCACCCATCACCTCGTACTGGAGAAGGGCGTTGTCACCAACTATCAGATCCTCACCCCCTCGACGATCAACGCCTCGCCGCGCGATCCATGGGGGACGCCCGGCATGTACGAGGAGGCCGCGCTCAACACGCCGATCCTGGAGGACACGAGTGCCGCCAACTTCCAGGGCATTGACATCCTGCGCGCCGTGCGCGCCTTCGACCCATGTATGCCCTGCACGACCCACATCCATCACGATCAGGGGATCGTGACGCGCGAGGTGAATACCTGCGCCTGCGGGGCGGAGGACTAGGTGCTCCTGATCGCCGGTGTCGGCTACTCGCATCTGCGCGATCTCTCCTTCGGGACGGAGATGGTGGAGCGGCTCCAGGCGATGGAGTGGCCGAATGACGTGCGGATCGAGGACTTTGGCTACGGCCCGATTGCCATTCTGCACTGGTTCGAGGAGACCCCCGGCCAACGATTCGAGCGGGCGATCTTCGTCGGCGCGATGGAGCGGAACCGGGAGCCGGGCACACTGGCCACCTACGACTGGATCCCGCATGCACTCGATCCGGACGATGTGCAGGCGCGCATCCGTGAGGCGGTGACGGGGGTGATCAGCCTGGAGAATCTGCTGATCATCGCCCAGCATTTCGATATTCTTCCCAGGCGGACGACGGTGGTCGAGATCGAGCCGCCGGACAAGGAGTTCGGGCTGTCCCTCAGCCCACTCGGCGAGGAACGAATGACCGAAGTCATCGCGTGGATCCGGCGCGAGGTTGGCGCGGCAGCCGAGTACGCGGGGAATGGCAAGCACAAGGAGGTGAGCGCGCGATGACAGCGACCGATCACGGGAAGCAGCGCACCGACCCGATCGAGGCCCTGCGCTGCCGGGACGATATTCTGCAGTCCATGTATTGGATGCGCGGGGAGGGCTTCGCCGAGGATGCCGATGTCCAGACGCTCATCACCTTCATGGCGGAAAACGAGCGCATGCTACGAGAGCAACTCGCGATCCTCGTCGCGGACGGATACCTCGATGAAGCGGATGGTCGGTATCGCCTCAGCGAAACAGGGAGCAAGGAAGGTGGCCGGCGCTTCGCCGACGAGATGACCGATTTACAGAAGACCGCGCACGGCGAGTGCGGCCCGGACTGTCCCGTCTGTGCGGGCCTCTCGCGCGACAGCTGCCCGCACTGCGCGGCGGCCGCATAACAAGGACGTGACGATGGCATCCGTGAGCGACGAGACCCCGCTGTTTCTGATCCCGCTTGAGATGGTTGAGCAGCCCGCGTCGGACCCGGATGCGGAGTTCGCGCAGATTCTGGAATGGGTCGGTGCCGGGGTGGAGCGGATGGAGCAGATCGAGGACGAGCAAACACGCACGGAAGTCTTCGCGCTCCTCGATGGCATTGACACCATGCACCGGTACGCGCTTGGTCGGCTGATGGAGCGCCTGATGGAACTCGGCGGCGCGGGCCTCGTCGCGCAGGTTGCCCAGGACCCAATGGTGCAGACACTCCTGGAGATGTACGACCTGATGGCTGCAGACGAACGAGACCAGGTCGAGCGTGCCCTGGAAAGCGTCTATCCGTACATCGAATCCCACGGCGGCCAACTGGAACTCCTCGGTGTGGACGCGGGGTCGGTGCGCGTGCGCCTTTCTGGCTCCTGCGGCGATTGCCCGGGTTCATCCGGGACGCTTACGCGCGTCGTCGAGGCGGCGCTCCGCGAACGATTCCCCGGCTTCCGTGCCCTGGTGGCGGAGGCGCCGATACCCCCGCCCCCGATGGCGCCACCCCTTGCGCGTCCTGCGCTCCGCCGACCGCGCTGGGTAGCGGTTGCGCGCGCCGATGACCTCATATCCGGCGAGTTGCGCGCCGTGTGGCCGGAAGGGGCATCGCTGCTCCTCGCGCGACTCGGCGACGAGTTCTATGCCTATCAGAACGGCTGCCCGCCGGGCAGCCCGCTCACCCTTCATACCGGACACTTGGAGGGCGCGACATTGATCTGCCCGTGGCATGGCTGCCGCTACGACATCCGAACCGGGAGACGGCTGGACGGCGAGGGGAAACTTGAGGTGCTCCCGGTCGCGGTGCGCGACGGCGAGATCAAGATCGCTGTGGGCACCGAAGAGATCGTAGCGGAATGAAGCCGCGCGTGCTTGTTGCCGGGATGGGCAACGACCTCTGCCAGGATGACGGCTTCGGCATCGTCGCTGTCCGGCGATTCATCGCGGCGGGAGTGCCGGAGGGCGTGCGCGTCGTCGAGCCGGGGAGCGGGGGCATCAGCCTCGTGCAGGAGTTGATGGACGGATACGAGGCCCTGATCATCGTGGACGCGGTCGATCGCGGCGGCGAACCGGGCACCGTCTATCTCCTGGAGACCGAGGTCCCGCGGTTTGCCGACTGGCGCGAGGGAGAGCAGCGCGAATTCCTCGCCGATATGCATGCGACGGTGCCGTCCCGGGTGCTCACCCTCGCGCAGGCGCTCGGCGTCTTGCCGGCCGTGATTTATATCCTCGGTTGCCAACCGAAGGAATATGAACTCGGGATGGGCCTAAGCGCACCGGTTGAGCGCGGCGTCACCGAGGCGCTCGTCCGATTGAGAGCATTGACCGCGACCATTATGGGCAATCTCGTCGCGATCTAGATTGGCATTGAGGAGCAAACGGGCATGTGTCAGGCGATTCCACGGAAGATACTGCAAGTGGCCGAGGGGAAAGTGGAAGTCCTCTACGACGGCGCACCGCGCTGGATGGCTGTGAACGGCATCCCGGATCTCGCGGTCGGCGAGTACGTCGTCGTCTACGCCGCGCAGGTGCTCGAGCGGATGCCAACCGACGAGGCAGAGGATATGCTGCGTTTCCTGGCCGAACTCGACGTGATGCTGGAGGAGGCAAGCCAGTGATCGCTCTCAACCTGCAGGCGACGCCTCTGGCGGGGCAGTTGCGCTTCATCCGCTACGCCTTCATGCCGAATCAACTCCGCTACTGCGGCGGCGACGACAACCGCACGATCTTCCAGTACGGCGTCGAGAATGTGGTGGACGACGGTCTGCGCCCGCTCCTGAAGAAGTTCACCGGCGCGCTACCGTACCTGCAACTGATCGCCCGCACGAATGGCATCGCCGACCCCTTCGACGATCGTGTCGTCGAGGCATACTGGCTGGGGAGCGACCTGCTGAATCATGTGGAGGTGCGGCAGCTCTACGACCACCTGCTGGAGCGGTTCGGCCCCCAGTTGCAGGGGCGGACGCGCGACTGGGTGCTTGGGAAGGCGCCGGCGGGGGCGCGTCCGCACCACAACTTCCACGTCTTCGATGTGCATAGCCATGTCGGCCAGCTCGGGAACTCGCTCGACACGATTGACAACTGCCGCGTCAGTTGGGGCAAGGTCGTCAGGGTCGAGGGGCCGGAACTGGTCGTCGAGCGATCGCCATTATTGATTGTTGAGGGAAAACTCGCGATTGGGCCGTCCATCCAGATGCGCGTTGTGCGGCAGATTGAGGCGCGCGGATTCGCGGATGCGGCCACGATCGGCGATTGGGTGTCGCTCCACTGGGGCTGGGTCTGCGAGGTGATCACCCCACGCCAGCAGGCGAACCTTATGCGCTTTACCGATCACCAATTGCGGATCGCGAACGAGACGATCTAGCGGTAGGCGCCCAGGACATGTCTGTGTATTGCAATCCAGCGGCTTCGCCTGCTATGTATATCGTCGCGGCCGCATCCTGCTGACGCCGCCTTTGTGTAGTGCCCGAATGGCAAAGGAGCGACCGCAATGCCCCGGATGAATAGCGACAAACTGGTCGAACTCTCGGTAATCGGCGAGGTCTCCAGCCCCGGTGTGCCGATG
>Ga0207416_1000318_pt1 | contig 85803 bp, 80 predicted proteins | sample PaiPotPPM11metaG_FD_184107 | JGI IMG/M metagenome (GOLD analysis project Ga0207416, IMG submission 184107) | Iron sulfur acid spring bacterial and archeal communities from Banff, Canada, to study Microbial Dark Matter (Phase II) - Paint Pots PPM... ... | reverse complement strand
CGCACAATTGGATCATCGCGGCATTCAATGAGTCCGGCATGACGGTCCGCGCGGCTGCACACTGGCAGGAGCTCAAGTGGTCGAAACTGCTGATCAATATTTTGGGTAACGGCGTGTGCGCTGCGCTGGATTGGCTGCCGGAGCAAGTGTACGCAGATCGCACTGCTTTTGTCGTCGAACGCCGGTGTCTACTCGAGGCGCTTAAGGTGATGTCGCAGCGGGGCTTGGCTCCGATAAACTTAGTCGATTTTCCAACCACGTTGTTGGCTGCATCCGCGAAGACGCTACCGGTCGACGTTCTTCGTGTGGTTCTCCGCAAGCGCGTTGCGCGCGGGCGCGGAGGCAAATTGCCGTCATTGCTGATGGACTTACGCGCGCACCGACCCCAAACGGAAGTAATCGCCCTCAACGGTGCGGTCGCAGCTCACGCCGCGCGCTCCGGCATGGAAGCGTCAGCAAACGCCAAAGTTGCCGAGGTCGTCAGCGGCATTGCGTCCGAGAAATTGAACTGGAATGATTACCGCGGACACCCCGAACGCCTCACGATTAAAGACTCGTGACCGCGTGAGACTGAGCAGCTGGGCAGGTCTCGTTGAGCAGGCACTCGCTGCATCGCGGCTCGGGGCGGCACGGCCCAACGCCGGCAAAGATCGCGAGTGCCGCCTCAATCGCGTAAGCATCTTTGCTCGTCGCTTCAGCGAGCGCGCCAATGAATAATTGCAGCGCCGGCCCGTCAACGTCAGCTTGTACTAGACCAAGTCTGGTAAGTGCACGACGCACGCCTGGGTGGCTGAGGGCCGTAAAGAATCCCCAGCGCTTGAGAAGCATCCTCGCAGTCGGTTCACCCAGCCGGCAGAAGTCTTCTTGGAGAAGGTTCACAAGTTTCGGCCAGCCGTTTAAGGCATCGTCCCCGGCGCCGACGTGCGCAATTCGCCCCAAGTAGCTCTTATCTGCTGCTACGATTGTTTGCCAGCGTTGCGCGTTCTTGATGCATGCTTCGATCTTGGGCCGGTTTCGGATGATCGGCTCGTGGAGGAGCTTGCCAACGTGCTCCTCATCGATTCGAGCGACTGCTTCCGGCGAGAAACCGCAAAACGCGGCGTCGAGTGCTTCGCGATGATTCTCGACGACATCGAATCCTAAGCCTTGCGCGAAGATAACGTAACACAATTTTGCGAACGCAGTTCGATCATCGGACGGTGCCTCATGGGCTGCGGCGTACCGACGAACACGAGCGGCCAGCTCATTGCTCCCGAGAGTGTCGGTATTTGATCGTTCGATCATCTGTAAGTGAGCAATGGCCTTTTTTATCACGGCTCTCGCGCCGTTCTTGCGGTTTTTCATGGGCATGTCTCCATCAATCGATGCACGACATCGCGCGACGTATTGTAGGTAGGCTGGTATCTGCCGAGCTTCGATGCGACAGATTTGAAAGACGGGGCGAAAACGAACGCCCAGCGTTCCTATTCGCAGGGCCAACAGGCTGACCGTTCGACGAGTATAGTGTCGTAATTGTGACCGTGAGGCCGCTAGCACGATCGCTCGAAGGCCGTTCGGCGTGACGCACGCATCGAGCACGATGATACGAGCTGCCCTGCCGGCCGCATGCGCCGTTTCTTCAGCTATCGCTCGAACCCGGCCACGCAAGACCTTACGTAATCGAACCGTGTCGAATGCGACGAACCACAGTTGATCCAACCTTGCGAAGTCTTATCACGACAAATCGGTTGAGAGTCCAGTAATAAAAAACGGACCCCCCGGAGGGGTCCGCTCTTAGCACCGCATTATGCTGTGTGCTATCCGATAGAATCAGGCTCGAACTGGGCGTTGGCTGCGTCCTTCCTCCAAGTCGAGAAGGTCTGGCCAGGTGACAACATCAGTTCTGCTCGGATCCAGTTGATTGCGCATTTTGAGAAAACGAGCTTCACTGTCGGAATTCGGCGCCGGAGCGTCGGCGAGAAATTCTTCATTAAACGCGGTGATATCAGCCGGTGTCTTCTTTGTGAGAAACGTTGTGCGCACCCAGTCTTCGAGTTGGGCATCGCTCAGCTCGCCGGCTTTCTTCGCGAATTCCGCTTGGTTTGCTCCAAGAAACGTGAAGACTTCTTTGTCGAGCGGGCAATCATAATGATACTCGCCGAGCGTGCCCGCATTGAAGGCGCGGGCTTTATCAATGGTTCGAGGGAGCATGACAATGCCCGCCATTTTTTGCTTCGGACTGCGCGGGTACTTTTTGGTAAGGTCCATATTGAAAAAGGTCTCCTGAAAAAATCGGCGCCAACCGCGCCTGAGGACATTATACCCCCTAACGAGACAAAACAAAAATAGGCTGATGAAAGGTACGTGCTATCTCGCAAGTGCCGCGCTATCTTCTAAGATATCAGACCGCGAGCAGCGAGCGATCCAGACTTCGATAACCGATCGCCTCGGCAAGATGCTGACTCGTAATGCCTTGGGAGTGAGCGAGGTCTGCTATAGTGCGAGCCACGCGCAGAATACGGTCGTGGGCGCGGGCTGAAAGATGAAGCTTTCCAACGGCCGACGCCAGCAGCGCGCGACCTGTGTCGTCAAGGACACACAAGTCGCGTAGCCGCTTTGCCGGTATTCCCGCGTTTGAGCCTTCGCCGCCGAGACGATCACGCTGCCGGATTCGCGCTGCCTCGACCCGTGCTCGCACGGCCAACGAAGACTCCGCGGTACCTGTGTGCGTGAGATCGTTATAGGGCAGTCGTGGCACCTCGACGTGGATATCAATGCGGTCGAGCAGCGGACCGGAGAGCTTTGAAAGATATTTGCGAACGGCATGAGGAGAACAGGTGCAACCCCGGACGCGGTCTCCGCTGTAACCGCATGGACAGGGATTCAAGCTGGCGACGAGCATGAAGCCTGCGGGATAGGTGACCGTGCCTGACGCCCGGCTGACGGTGACGCAGTTGTCCTCCAAAGGTTGGCGCAGCACTTCGAGTGCGTGGCGTGGAAATTCCGGCAGCTCGTCCAAGAAGAGAACGCCACAGTGGGCAAGCGAGACTTCACCGGGTCGTGGCGTCGCGCCGCCGCCCACGAGGGCCGTTGCGCTTACAGTGTGGTGTGGGGCGCGAAACGGGCGCGTGGTCACGAGACGCGATTTGTGACGCAGTAAACCGCTCACGCTGTACAGCTTTGTGACCTCCAGCGCTTCGCTGCGCGTCATTGCCGGAAGAATCGAAGGGACCCGTCTCGCGAGCATGGTCTTGCCACTTCCCGGTGCACCAATCATAAGTAGATTGTGGCCGCCTGCGGCCGCGACTTCCATCGCGCGCTTCGCCCGCTCTTGCCCACGCACGTCCTCAAGATCCTCGGTGTAGCGAAGCGCGTCAACGTCAACCGGCTGCGCCACGTTGTCACTACGAAGAGCAACATCACTAAGGCCGAGCACAACCTGTACGGCCTGGGGCAATGTGCGAACGGGATAGAGCGTCAATCCCTCAACGAGTGCCGCTTCTGCAAGATTCTCCGCAGGCAGCAGCAATCGGGAGAACCCAGCTCGCTTGAGTCCAATTGCGGCTGGCAACACGCCGCCCACAGGCTTCACCGCGCCGTCAAGCGCGAGCTCTCCTAAACAGACGATGTCACACAAGCGCGACGCGTCTATCTGTTGATCCATAGCAAGTATCGTGAGAGCAAGCGCAACGTCGAAGCTTGCGCCTTCCTTACGGATATTCGCGGGCGCCAGATTGACCACAACCTTATAGGTTGGAAAGAGAAAACCGCACGATCGAACCGCGGCGTTAACCCGTTCTCGAGATTCTTGTATCGCGCGATCTGCGAGCCCCACAATGTGGATGCCGCACTCGGTGGTTGGCACGCCGACGACCTCGACGCGCACCAAGTAGGCTTCGATGCCTCGAAGTGCTGCGGAATACCCAATCGCTAGCATCGAGGTTCTGTATCACGCGTTGTAGTAGCCTACGCAAGATAGGAGCACATGACATGGCTGTATGCACTCACCTCGACCACATCAAAGACGTCAAGCCGCACACGCCTAAGGGCTGCGAAGAGTGTCTCAAGATTGGGGCATCATGGGTCCACCTGCGCCTCTGCCTCGAGTGCGGTCACGTGGGGTGCTGCGAATCGTCGCCTAACAAACATGCGACGAAGCATTTTCACGCGACGAAGCACCCGGTAATCCGATCTTTTCAGCCGGGCGAGAACTGGAAATGGTGCTACGTTGATGAGGTCGGATGGGAGTAGTGGTCTAGATGAGCACGCTTATTCATTTAACTGCGAGTTAAGTAATCAGGTCGAATCTATCCACATATCCACACCGGTACGCCAAATCGATGTGGATAGGGTTGAAAAAACAGAAGCGTTGGAGGAGATAAGCGGCACGACGTTCGGCTTGATGAACGATTCCAGGAACGGCCGACTTAACGTCGCAACGGACTACTCTACGGACTACTCTGGACTACTCTAACGTAGCAACGGACCTTTAGGTCCGTTTAGGAGGGACGAGTGAACAGAGCTTCGGCAACACTTTTGATCGCCGCTATCGTCGGCGCACTTGCAGGGTGCACTCAAAACCAAAATGGGGGATCACCCTCCGGTCAGGGTAGCGGCCAGCCGGCAGGCGGCGCATCGAAAACTATCGGCGTCTCGATTCAAGATCTGCAAGCGCAGTTCTACGCCGCGATGCAGCAAGGCATGAAAGACGAGGCTACAAAGTACGGCTACAAGATCTCCTTTACCGATGCCAATCGCGATCAGGCTCGGCAAACCTCTCAGGTCGAAGACTTCCTGAGTCAACGCGTCGACGCAATTATCCTCACGCCAGTCGACTCGAAGGCCGTCGGGCCAGCGATCGTCGAGGCGAACAACGCGAACGTGCCAGTGTTTACCGCAGACATCGCGAGCACGTCATCAAAGGGCGTCGTCGTCACGCACGTCGCTTCCGACAATGTGCAGGGAGGCCGCGTCGCCGCGGATCTCCTGTGCAAAGCGCTCAGTAATCAAGGCTCAGTTGCTATCATTGACCAACCAGAAGTGACATCGGTCCAGGATCGCGTCAAGGGATTTCGCCAAGAGCTCGCGGCAAAATGTCCGAGTGTGAAAATCGTCGCCGATCAAACCGCAGGTGGTGACCGCGGCGTCGCGGCGACCGTCATGGACAATCTGCTGCAGACCTATCCGAATTTGAGTGGCGTTTTTGGCATCAACGACGATTCAGCGCTTGGCGCGCTCAAGTCAATCAAGTCCGCAGGCAAACTCGGCACGATCAAGATCGTCGGCTACGACGCCACGCCGGAAGCGCGCAAAGCGATTGACGCCGGGCAGATGGTGGGCGATCCAGAACAGCACCCCGACCAGATCGGCAAGCTGACCATCGATCAGATTCACCTATACTTCAGCGGTAAGAAGCCGCCGAAATATATTCCAGTACCCGTTGGCTCATATACCGGTAAGAAGAGCTAGGCAAACGTGACCATGCAAGGAGCGCCTCAGGGAGCGGATGTGCTCGCCGGCGCTCCTTTTCTCGAGATGCGCGGTGTCTCCAAAGCGTATCCTGGCGTGCAAGCGTTGGACGACGTCAGCTTTGACGTTCGCCCTGGTGAAGTTCACGCGCTTGTGGGCGAAAACGGCGCAGGTAAGTCGACCTTTGTAAAGATACTGGCGGGGGCAGTCCGAGCTGACTCGGGCGAGCTTCGCATCCAAGGAAAACCGGTCACAATCGTATCGCCGCGGCAAGCGGAGGCACTCGGCATTGCCGTTATCTATCAGGAGTTTAACCTCGTTCCATATCTTTCGGTCGCCGAGAATATCATGCTTGGTCGCGAGCCAACGCGCGGATTGCAAGTTGACTGGAAAGCTTTGCGCGCACGCGCTGCAGACGTACTCGCGCGCCTCGGCGTACAACTGCCGCTGACGGCGGAAGTTCGCCGGCTGTCTGTTGCGCAGCAGCAGATGGTTGAAATCGCCAAGGCACTCTCGACGCGGGCGCGAGTCATCTTCATGGACGAGCCTTCCGCCGCTCTCACTGAAAACGAAGTGCTGAAGCTCTTTGCCGTTATTCGCGCGCTTCGCAGCGATGGCGTTGCAATTGTCTATATTTCGCATCGCCTCGAAGAGGTATTTCAGATCGCCGACCGGATCACCGTGTTCCGCGATGGCAAACTTGTCAGGACGGACGTAGCCGCAAACTTTACGCCTGACGACGTCATCCGGCTCATGGTTGGCCGAAGTCTTGCTGCCCATTTTCCGGTGCTGCCGCCGGATAAACCACACGAGCGACCCCTACTCTCGGTGCGAAATCTGACAATGACGGGACGCATCGACAACGTTTCCCTTGACGTGTATCCGGGAGAAATCGTTGGGCTCGCGGGCTTAGTAGGCTCTGGCAGAACGTCACTTTTTCGCGGCATTTTCGGTGCAGATCCATACACATCTGGGACCGTTGAGCTCGACGGACAGCCCCTGCCCAAGCGTGGACCGCACGAAAGCATTGCTGATGGTTTAGCGCTTGTGACTGAAGACCGCAAGAATCAAGGGCTTGTTCTCGGCATGAGCGTGCGCGAAAATGTCACTTTAGCGCATCTCGAACTGTTTTCGCACTTCGGACGCGTCGATCGAGGCGACGAGGCGCGCGCCGTTGGAAAGCTCGCAGATGAACTGCATATACGCACCCCCTCGCTCGAACAACTCGTCAGGAACCTCTCCGGAGGCAATCAGCAAAAAGTCGTGCTCGCTAAATGGTTGTTGGAAAGCGCAAAAGTCATCTGTTTTGACGAACCAACGCGCGGCATAGATGTCGGAGCCAAAGCCGAAATTTACGAGCTCATGGTTCAATTGGCGCAATCAGGCACCGGTATCTTGATGGCATCGTCAGAATTGCCAGAAGTGCTTGGGATGTCAATGCGCATCGCGGTCATGCATAACGGCAGGCTCGTTCACATCTTTAACCGCGGCGAGGCAACGCAAGAGGCCATCATTCGCTACGCTACTGGCACGGTGGCTGCCTGAGAATGGCGCAACAGCCGCAGATCGTTGCTGAAGCCGAAGTGCAGGCCGCGTTCGTCGCAGCCCGCAACCGTCGTGCGGCGTTGCTGCGAACGGTCGCGCTCGTCGTCGGGCTCACCGTGCTCTTGACCGTTCTCAATGCCGCAACCCATGGAGATTTCCTACGCCCCGGTAACATGATCAACGTTCTGCGCCAGATTGCTGTCAACGCGATTTTAGCAACAGGTCAGACGTTCGTCATCATCACCGCCGGCATTGACCTCTCTGTCGGCTCGCTCATCGCGCTGACTGGCGTTCTCATGGCCGGTGTGATGTTCGGCCATCCCGATGTGGCAGTCGGGTTTGCGCTGGCACTCCTCATCGGTATCGGCGCCGGAGGTCTGGCTGGGCTTGTGAACGGATTGCCGGTCGTGCGCTTTGGACTGCCTCCATTCATAACCACGCTCGCGATGCTCGAGATCGCGCGTGGCCTCGCGTTTTTGTACACGAAAGGCCAACCGATCGAGATCGACAATCCAGCGTTCAATTTTATCGGCGGCGGATTTGTTTTTCCCGGATTGGGCCGGCTATTCAATATCCCCGGAGTGCCTATGCCGGTCATCGTCATGCTCGTCGTCGTGTTGGCCGGAAGCTTTCTGTTGACCCAGACACGTTTCGGGCGCTACGTGTATGCAATCGGCGGCAACGAAGAAGCTGCGCGTTTGTCCGGCGTCAATGTGTTCGGCGTCAAGCTCATGGTGTATGTGATCTCAGGCGCGCTCGCCGGTCTTGCCAGCTTGCTGCTCGCCGCCCGCCTCAACTCGGGGATACCGCAGTCCGGACAGGGTTATGAGCTGCAGAGCATTGCCGCGGTCGTTGTGGGCGGTACGTCACTTATGGGGGGCAGGGGCTCCATAGGGGGCACATTTGTCGGGGCGCTCCTTATTGGCGTCTTGTACAATATAATGAACCTCCTTAATGTGCAGTCTTACGCGCAGGAAGTAGTGCTCGGAGCGGTGATACTTATTGCAGTGCTCCTGGATCAGCTACGAAAACAGTACCTCATTAAATGACGGAAGAAGCCTGGGAACGGGTCGACCCCTTGGTCGCGCGTTGGAAAAAATTCACGGTGTCCGACGATGGCGATCGGGTGGCAGCGGTGGAACATTCGCCCACTTCCGAGCTGCAGCGCTACTTAAAGGAAGTCGACGAGGTGCGAGCCGACTTTGACGTCTTCGTCGCGGCCCTCGAGAAGAAGTACGGAGTATTCGAAACGGGCGACATCGGAGCGGATCTGGCTCCCGATGAGCGCGATGCTCATCGGCACCAAGCGCTTCTTGCGTTGCGCCAGGCATATGACGAAGCAAATGCTGAGATTGAGGACAGAGAACTAGCCGGCGAAGTGTGAGCCGCTGCTCGACCTAATCTAGACGAATCAATTACAGCGAACGCTCGCACGCTTCTCATTAGGACCGTAGGCCCAGACCGGAAGGTCGACTCAGGCCCGTTTACCCCGCACCTCCGGGCGGTAGAGTTCTATCGGTGAATGATTGGTTCCCGATACAATGTCGGATATGACGGTGGGTTCGGGGAACCCGGACGGTCGCGTCCGCGTTGCCTATTTCGATGATCAACTATTGTTCCGAGAAGCGCTAGCAAGCGTGCTAGAGGATAGCGGAGTTATTACAGTTGTGCATAGCAGCGGACACGGAAATCAAGACATTAGGTCACTACTGGATGTTCCAGTGTCAGCGCTGTTGGTCGCTCTTGACGCGCAGACAAACGACCCTATGGCAACTGTTCGAGAAGCCCGCCACGTTGTGCCCGAGCTGCCGATGTGTGCTCTAGTCGCAGTCGACCGGTTGGACCGTGCTCGCGAAGCCATTGCCGCGGGTTGTAAAGGCGCCGTCAGCACGAGCGCTACGCTGAACATGCTCGTCGCCGCTCTCGAAAATTTGTCGCACGGTCAGGCGTATGTTGATCCAACGCTCGGTGGCCGTCTGCTCGCCAAGACAGTCGGAAAGGGAGTCGGCACCCGAGGCAATGGTAAGAATGAACCGGCTCCCGAGTTTACGCCTAACGTAGGCGAAATAGCAAAGAATTGATGGATTAAGAAATAGTGATTGTAACTGAGAAGCCTGTGAGACTCGCTAGCAGAGCAGCTGTAGCATTCGCGCTTGCGCTTTTGCTTGTCGTTGCTGCTATGTGGCGTGTCGCTCAGGCTGATAACACCTACCGGCTTCACAGCGGCGACCAGATCACCGTCACCGTATATGGCGAACAAACCCTAACAGGACCACAAACCGTGTTGCCCGACGGCTCAATTGGCATGCCGCTCGTAGGGAAAGTGCGCGTAAGCGGACAGACGCCCGACCAGGCGGCTCAAACGATTGCCTACGCACTGCAAAAGTATGTGCGCCATCCTGTGGTAACCGTTGCAGTCACCCAACAGGGACCGCTCAACGTTCTAGTGCTTGGCAACGTCAAGACTCCCGGCAAATATGCGTTGCCACCGGCAGGTAGCATGCTTACCGATGCCCTGGCTGCGGCGGGCGGCGTAGGACCGGTTGACGGCCCGTATCCAGACGCTCGAATCGCTGCATCGAATGGCTCCAGTGCGCAGGCGATATCGCTGGAAAAACTGCTGCACGATGGCGATCTGTCAAAGAATGTTCCGCTGCATGACGGAGAGGTCGTATATATTCCTTCACCGGCAACATTTAATGTTTACGTAGGTGGCGCAGTCGATCATCCTGGCGAGATTCCCCTCAACGAAGGAGATAATATAGCCATTGCAATTATCAAAGCTGGTAATGGCGCAAACACCAATGGTGACTACAATAATGTCAAGGTCGTCAGGACATTGCCGAGCGGCCAAAAGCAAACGTACACTTTTGATATGTACAAGCTGATCAACGACAATAAGCTTGGCGAATTCCCCATGCAAAAAGGGGACATTGTGTACGTTCCATCCATGAACCCGAATAAGAAACCCACAAGCTTCCTTGGGTCGACATTCTTCTACTTAACGGCCGGTCTTCGAGCCTTGTTCACACATTTCTAAAGGAGAGAAAGAAAGCGCAACCATGGTAGGACATATAAAAACGCTCGGCATTCTCAGCGCTCTCGCTGCAGCGGCTATTCTTGCAGCATGCGGCGGCGGTGGCGGATCAGGTGTCAACCCGCCGCCTCCTCCAGGCTCGTCACCGACCCCGGCTGCCTCGCCTGGGCTTGTTGGCACGCTGAACTTTGTGAACACTGGAACCACGTATACAACTGTGACCTACGCGCCGGCAGGAACTGTTGGGGTTGACTTCTCGTGCGGGTGCACGGCAGTTGCAGGTTCAGGAACTACAGACGGCAGCGGAAACTTTACTCTTACCGCGGTTTCGACACCGGTGCCTCAGCCTAACCCGATGTACACGATTAGGCCGACCCGCAACTACCTTGAAGTGGGAAGCCCCACAAGTGGAACTCAGGCGTGGACGATGATATTTGCCGGATCGATACCAAGTCATGATCAGTATCTCAACCCGGGCAATCAGCTCGTCTCGGCGCCGAGTGATGTTTTCAGTGCCGCCGTTGCGTTGTATGTCTTTCAATTCTCAAGCAATAGCGGCGTCGCATACGATGAGTATAACTTCAACCAGCTGGTGGCATGGTATAACCAGCTCAAGAATGGGACCCCGACAGCTCATGAAGTAGCGCTGTTGAATCATATTGTTACCGAGAGCACTGCCCATCACGTTTTGTGGCCGACAGCGCCGGGCTGGAGATCTGGTCAGAGCACGAATGCCACGATTCATACCGATCTGATCAACGTGCACTCAGACGGCACGGCCGCGGATCCACAACTGCCGACGCCATGCCCTGGTGGCGCAGGCATGTGCACCGGTACTCCGAGCCCATAGGAAACGTAAACTAAATGTACTTCGGCCCCGCGTTGAGCTCACGCCAACAATATCAGTTGCCGTCAGGCTACCCGCAGGCTCCAACTGAGCCGTCGGGGGAGATTGATATTTCATCGATTGTTGGAACGATCTTGCGCCGCAGGCGAGCGCTCTTGGCCATATTCGTCGGCTTCCTCAGCTTGGTTATTTTGTGGACGTTGCTCACTCCGAAGTCCTACACTGCCACAACAAAGCTGATCGCCGGCGGTGGTGGGCCGGGCGCGTCGCGTGGTGGTGATACAGCACTGCCATTGCTCAACGCGCTGCTTGCGGCCAGCACTGCGCAGTCACCAGAGACCTACGTTGCCCTAATTCAACAAGACCCCGTAGTAGGCCAGGTTATCCGAAATCTCAACCTCAAAACGAGTGTCGATCAATTGTCCAATCAAATCTCTGTCAAGCCAGTGACGAACACATCAATCATCGAGCTTTCTGCCACCTGGCGTGACCCCGATACCGCGGCTCAGATTGCCAATGAGTTCGCCAATGTTTTCATTACTAGGGAGCGCGACTTGATTGCGGGGCAAGCCGGTTCCGCAATCGACTTCCTGACGAAGGAGCTGCCATCCGCAGAGGCGCGGATGCGCGACGAAGACAAGAAACTTGCGGATTTCCAAGCCGCACATCCGAGCGTGTACGTAAGCCTGACGGACACCAATGGTGTCAGCAGCAGCGCCGTCTCGGCTGCACAACAGAGATACGCCCAAGCCAAAGTTGATGCAGAGCAGGCGCAGGCGCAGCTCGCCAGCGTGACAGTCCAAATGAGCTCCCTCAGCCAAACAATTAACGGCTCGCAAAACGTCGCAGAGAACCCCGTCGTTGGGCAATTGCAGACCCAGCTGGCGCAGGTTGACGTTCAGTTGGAGGCGGCGCGCAAACAATACACCGATCAGCATCCAACTGTTCTCGCGCTCATGGAACAAAAGACTCAACTCGAGCGCGAAATCAGGAATCAGCCTGGAACAATAGTCTCGGGCAACAATATTATTCCAAACCCGTTGTATCAGCAGCTTAATCAGCAAGCTGCAGCGCTGCGTTCTCAGATCGCCGGTGATCAGGGTCAGATCAAAACGCTCGACGCCCAACTCGGTCGCATGAACGGACCACAGGGCTCGCTACCAACCCTGACTATGGAAGTCGCCAACTTGCAGCGCAAGGCGAAAATGGCAGAGGACGTCTATTCAGCGCTGCAGCAAAAATACAACGAGGCCATAGTTGCCAAGACGACTGCTCTGAGCGACGTTTCGATAACACAGCCGGCGTCGGCTGGTACGGCGTCTATAAAGCCGAATTGGAGGCTCAATCTCCTGCTTGGCATGGTCCTTGGCCTTGGGCTAGCGGTTAGCGGCGTATTTATTATCGAATTCTTCGACAATACTTTCAAGGATGAGCAGGACGTGCAACGCGCGCTCCCCTTGCCGGTTTTGACGTCAGTACCGCAGCTCAACGCAACCTCGCCCAACAAGCTGCCATGGCTACGCGCCCTTACTGTTGAGTCATTTCTCCAACTCGTAACTGCCTTACGGTATTCTTCGGACAAGCCGCTCAGGACGCTTGTGATTACAAGCCCGAACCAAGGCGATGGCAAATCTACGATCGCGATGAGCACTGCCATCGCAATGGCGGAAGTTGAACCCAAGATCATTCTGATCGACGCCGATCTGCGCAGGCCGACGCTGCATGATAAACTCGGGCTCGCCGCCGAGCCTGGCTTGACGGACTATCTTGTGGGTCAGGTATCACTGAGAGATGCTATTCAGCCGACAAAATACGATGGGTTGTACGTTATGAGCAGCGGTGCGCACGTGCCGAACCCAGTGAAGCTCATTCATTCCGCACGCCTCGATGAGCTCATTACTGAACTGCTTAAGGAGTATCGCGTGGTCATCTTTGATACCCCAGCGCTGCTACCCGTTTACGACGCTGCGGTACTCAGCTCTAAGGTCGATGGTACCGTCCTGGTTCTCGCAGCTGGGATGACGGATATGCCTTCAACGAAGAAGGCGATTCAACGGCTGAGCGCCGTCCAAGGTGTAAACATGCTTGGCATCGTCCTGAATCGCACGACTCCCACCAACGGATATGCGGCGTACTATCTGAGCACGGATAGTCCCACGCGGCTGCCGCACGAGAACGGGGTTGTATCCCCAACATGATTACGGGAGGGGCGGCCTGGACCTCATGAAACCGCAAGGGACTGCCTTATCGGCGACTCGTTTCGCGGCAGGCCATATCGCCCTGCAGGTCTTGCTCGTGCTTGGCGCGAGCGAGCTCGCATTTGCAATCGTAGACGGGCCAGCGTCTGGTTTGCACGTGGCGGCGGCGCTTGCGTTAACAGCGATCTTCACGCTGAGCCTCATAAGTTTCGGAGCTGTGCAGCCGAAGAGCGGGATGGGAGTTGATCCGCGAGATCTCGCAGCAATCATACTGGGCGCTGGCCTTGGTGGTATCGCGGCTGTGGCGCTTTGGTACTTTCTTCCATCTGTTGTGGGCCTTGAACCCGGGCCAATCCTTGTTGCGTCATCAATTATTGTGCTCTTCGGCGTCGTTCTGCGCCTAGCACAGTCTGAAATAGCAAGAATCAGAAGCGAGCGCCGACCCGACGCGGAGAGAACGATCGTCGTCGGATCCGGTAAGGCAGCCGCATCGCTCGTTCGGCTGATCCAAGAAAATCACAATTTCAAATACTCTGTTGTGGGCTGCGTCGACGACGAGATTCTCTCTCACAGGGTTGCGAACAAGCCAATTCTGGGGTCTATTGCTAATTTGCCTGATCTCATTTCCAAGTACAAGATTGGCTGCGTCATTATAGCGATTCCGTCCGCGTCTGCCCCCTTCATCAAGCGGATTATGGAGAGCTGCGCAAGAGACTTCGGACCAGATGCGGTAGCTCCGGCGGTCAAAATCCTACCGGGCGTTCTTGAGCTTCTCAATGACGGCATGCGAGTCTCGCGCATCCGTCCGGTGCAACCGGAGGATTTGCTCCCCAGGGATCCCGTCAAGGTGGATCTTGAAGAGATCGTCCCTCACGTGGAAAATCGTGTCATTTTGGTAACTGGCGCCGGCGGTTCCATTGGCAGCGAACTTTGCAGGCAGATAGTCGGTCTGAACCCCAGTTTGCTGCTGTTGTTGGGGCATGGTGAGAATAGCCTATTCGCCATAGAGGAAGAGCTGAAGCTGAAGTTCGGTTTCCATCGCACGAAGATCATTTTGGCGGACGTCGCGGACGCAGCCCGTATCAGGAATGTCTTTTCAAAATATCGTCCACATGTCGTATTTCATGCAGCCGCCCATAAGCACGTGCCGATAGTTGAAGCCAATATGTGCGAGGCGGTGCGCAACAACGTTCTAGGCACGCATGTGGTTGCGCTCGCCGCGGCTGCAGCGGGAGCGGCGAAATTCGTGCTGCTGTCCACTGATAAAGCGGTCAATCCTACGAGCGTAATGGGCGCAACCAAACGCCTATCGGAGATCATCTCGCAGTCCTTCGTCAATCAGACCGGAACCGAGTTTGTCACGGTTCGATTCGGCAACGTTTTAGAAAGCCGCGGGAGCGTTATCCCAATCTTCAAGAAACAAATCGAAAACGGAGGCCCTGTAACAGTTACACATCGTGAGATGCAGCGCTACTTCATGACGATTCCCGAGGCTGTTTCACTCGTGCTTCAAGCTATGGCGATAGGTCGTGATGGGCAAGTTCTCGTCCTCGATATGGGCAAGCCGGTTAACATTCTCAAACTGGCCGAAACACTCATCACTCTCTCTGGCCTGACGCCGTATCGCGACATTGACATCATTGAAACGGGGATCCGACCAGGAGAGAAGCTGTACGAAGAGATCCTCACAAGCCACGAGGGGTTGTCTACCACAAGCCACGCTCGGCTATTCATCGCTCAACAGGAGCGTGTTGCCTACGATACCTTAGCGCTAGGGTTGCGAGCGCTCGAATCTGCAGCACGAACAGGAGACGAGAACGCCATCATTGACGTCCTTCGCAACTTCGTCAAATCATATCAACCTGGACCGCACTTGCAAGAGGAACGGCCGAACGGAAAAGTCTCACAGGTTGAGCCGCTAATGGGGCATGCACAAGCGAACAGGCCTCCTGCAGGCGATGGCAATGGTCGCACCGACAGAGTAGTAACAATAGATTCATCGCACTCGCGAGCGCCCGACAGCTCGCTTCCCGCTGGAGCAACAAGTCCATAATCATGTCCATGATACAAGTAGGCCCTGATCTTCGCGACTCCAGCCACGAGATGGCGCTGAGAGAGAAGATAAACACGCACACAGCGGTAGTAGGTGTCATTGGCATCGGGTATGTTGGACTGCCTCTCGCCGTAGAGAAAGCAAAAGTCGGCTACCGGGTCATCGGCTTCGATCGCAATGCAATTCGGGTCGCTCAGGTAAATCAGGGGTCAAACTACATCCGTGATGTCGTAGATGATGAGCTCGCGCGCGTCGTCGCCTCCGAAAAGTTAAGTGCCACCACCGATTTCTCTACGCTCGGCTCGTGCGATGTTCTAGTGATCTGCGTTCCTACGCCTCTAACTATCAATAAGGACCCCGACACATCGTACATCCGAAGCGTAGGCGCGGAGATAGCGCGCCGATTGCACCTAGGCCAGCTCATCTCGTTGGAGAGCACGACCTACCCCGGCACCACCGAGGAAATATTACTGCCGCAGTTCGCCGCGACAGGCCTCGTGGTTGGCCGCGACTACTTCCTTGCCTATTCTCCAGAACGCGTCGACCCCGGCAACAAACGTTACACCACCAAAAACACGAACAAAGTGGTCGGTGGCGTCACGACCACATGCTTAAGCGTCGCAACCGCATTCTACGAACAGACAATCATCGATGTTTTGGCCGTCAGCAGCCCTCGCGTTGCTGAAATGACAAAGGTTTTTGAAAACACTTTTAGAGCTGTGAATATCGCTCTCGTTAATGAGATGGCGTTGCTTTGCGACCGCATGAAGATCGATATTTGGGAAGTTATGGACGCGGCCGCGACCAAACCATTTGGCATCATGCGTTTCAATCCGGGTCCTGGCGTCGGAGGGCACTGCATCCCTCTGGATCCCTTCTATCTTGCCTGGAAAGCCCGCCAGTACGATTTCCACACTCGATTCATCGAACTCGCGGGCGAGATCAACAACCTAATGCCGTATTTTGTTCGCGATAAGGTCGTGCGAGCGCTTAATATGCGCGGGCTACCGCTCAAAGGGGCGAAGATCCTGATGCTTGGAATGTCGTACAAGAAAGACATTCCGGACTGGCGCGAATCGCCGGCATTGAAGATCCTTGACCTCCTCATGCAGGACGGAGGGGTCATCGACTACCACGACCCCTATGTACCGAGTTTCCAAGACGAACATGGCCGCGTGCGCCATTCGAATCCGCTGACCACGCAAGCCATCTCGGGAGCCGACTGCGTGCTTATCACGACAGACCACAGCCAAACCGACTGGGACTTTGTCGTTCGCAACGCTCGCCTTGTCGTCGATACAAGGAACGCCACGAGGAACGCTTCGAGCAACCGAGACAACATCGTCCTCTTGTGATGATTCTATGAAAAATGACTCCGTTCGAATCGGCGTCATCGGCGCGGGTTACTGGGGTTCAAACCTGATCCGCAACTGCGCCGAACTTGGCGTGCTTGACAGCGTATGCGATCCTGACGAATCGGCCCTTGAGACCGCTCGTCAGCTGTACCCATCGATTGTCGCAACAACAGATCTTACAGACCTGCTTTCCCGGCCAGTAGATGCCGTGATGATAGCCGCGCCAGCTAAGCTCCACGCTGACATTACGTTGAGTGCGATAGCTCGGGGGAAGCATGTGTTTGTCGAGAAGCCGCTCGCACTGAGCGTTTCAGACGGCCAGCAGGTTGAAAAGGCGGCACGTGGTGCAGGCCTGACGGTGTTCGTTGGCCATCTACTTTTCTACCACCCCGCTGTCAAGAAGTTGCGCTCAATGATCGCCGAAGGTGTAATCGGAGATGTATGGCATGTACGCTCGCGGCGGTTGAGCCTGGGTAGACTTCGGACTCATGAGAATGTTTGGTGGAGTTTCGCGCCACACGATGTAGCCTTAACGATTGCAATCTTCGGAGAGGAGCCACTTGGGGTTAGCTCTGCTCAGACCCAAGGTAGAGGTTTGCCAATCAGCGATGTCGCTTACGCTGACTTTCAGTTCTCCAATGGCCGTACTGCGCATATCGAAGTTTCGTGGCTCGATCCCGATAAGACTGCGAGACTCGATATTTTTGGGAAGCGAGGAGTGCTGACGTTCAATGATTCCAGGAAAGGCAGCTCGCTCACGCTCAAGCCTTTCACAATCTCAGCAAATGAAGGCGGAATGCCGGTCGCGATTCGGGGTGAGGAACAAAACATCGAATTTGAGTCGCTTGAGCCCCTCAAAGCTGAAATCCAAGCCTTTGTGGATTCGATCGCTGTCGAAAGACTGCCTGAGACGGATGCCAGCCAGGGGATCGCGGTGTTGCGCGCCTTAGCGATGGCGGACGACGCGTCCAAAAAAAAGCTGGAGCAAGAGGTGCCGACATGAAGGCCGCACGCGAAATAGCTTATTTTGTGCATGAGTCGGCGTTCGTGGACCAGCCTTGCGAGATCGGTGCGGGGACCAAGATCTGGCATTTCTCTCATATTATGGCTAATTGTTCGATCGGCAGGGGATGTAGCATAGGGCAGAACGTGCTAGTGGCGCCCAGAGTGCGGATCGGCAACAACGTAAAGATTCAGAACAATGTCTCAGTATACGAAGGCGTCGAACTTGAGGACGACGTCTTTTGCGGTCCGAGCATGGTATTTACAAACGTGAGCACGCCTCGTTCTGGTTTCCCTCGCAATCGGCCCGAGGACTATACGCGCACGCTCGTCAAACGCGGCGCGAGTATAGGAGCTAATGCAACGATTATATGTGGTCACACCATTGGCGAGTTTGCCTTTGTCGGTGCTGGCTCAGTTGTAACCAAAGATGTCCCACCGCATGCCGTTGTGTTCGGAAATCCGGCTCGCATTCGCGGTTACGCCTGTGAATGCGGGGCGATTCTCACGTTCGAATCAGAGTCGACCCGGTGCAAAACCTGCGGACTGACTTGGTTGAGATTCGAACAAAGCATCAAGAGGGGGGTCGGCCAGTGATCCCTCTGGTAGACCTCGTCGCTCAGTATCGTTCTCTCAAGGTTGAAATTGACGCGGCCATCAACTCCGTACTCGAGAGCGGTGTATTTATTATGGGACCGAATGTCCGCGCGTTCGAGAGCGAAGCCGGCGCGTACGTTGGGACGCGTCATGCGATTGCCCTTAACTCGGGGACCGACGCGCTGCATCTGGCGTTAAGAGCGCTCGACATTGGACCTGGCGACGAGGTCATTACCAGTGCATTCACGTTTGCCGCAACCACCGAAGCTATTGGCATCGTCGGGGCAGTACCCGTTTTTGTAGATATCGACCCGTCGACATTTAACATCGATGCCTCGCTGATTTCGAGTGCGATAACGAAGCGTACCAAGGCCATTCTGCCTATCCACCTTTATGGTGCTCCGGCAGATATGAGCTCTATCATGCCTATCGCTCGTCGCTATGGACTCAGAGTTATTGAAGACTGCGCCCAAGCTATCGGCGCGGAGATCGATCGACAAAAAGTTGGGACCATCGGCGATGTGGGGTGCTTCAGCTTCTTTCCGAGCAAGAATCTAGGCGCCTACGGAGATGGAGGCATGGCCATAACAAACGATGCCGATCTCGCGACGCGCATCGCAGCTCTCCGAATTCATGGTGGCTCGCAGGTGTATCACCATATTGAACTAGGTGTTAACAGCCGCTTGGATGAGATCCAGGCGGCCATATTACGCGTCAAATTGCCATTCCTGGATAAATGGATCGCAGCTCGTCGCGCGATAGCCCGACATTACACGACGGCTCTTCAAGCAGAGTCCGGAATCGGGTTGCCTGTTGAGAAGAGCAATGACCGCCACGTGTATCACCAGTACACTATTCGCGTGCGAAATCGAGATGATGTCAAGCGTGTGTTGAAAGAGAATGGTGTTCAAACGAAGGTTTATTACCCAATTCCTTTGCACCAACAACCGGTCAACCGTTTATATTCCAGTGCGGCCACTTCGCTGCCACGTACGGAGTTGGCAACTCTTGAGGTATTGTCACTCCCCATATACCCTGAACTTCCACTAGAGGACCAAAATCGGGTGATCGCCGTTGTGCAAGAGGCCGCTCGGAGCTTCGCCGCTGCATGAAGATTCTAAGCGTCGTTGGAGCGCGACCGCAATTCATCAAGGCGGCCCTGGTGAGTGCCGAATTCCAAAAGCGTGGGTTGACTGAGATCCTCGTGCACTCAGGTCAGCACTACGATTATGAAATGTCACAAGTTTTTTTCGATCACCTGACGCTGCCTGTTCCTAAATTTTCCTTGGATGTCGGTTCGGGGACTCACGCGGGCCAGACTGCCGAGATGATGACGCGTCTTGAACCTGTTGTCATTGCGGAGCGCCCAAATTGGGTCGTGGTATATGGGGATACAAACACGACGCTCGCTGGGGCCCTTGTCGCGAGCAAGCTTACGATCCCATTGGCCCATATAGAAGCCGGACTCCGATCCTTCAACAAGGCGATGCCCGAAGAAATCAATCGGATTGTCGCAGATCACGTTGCCGACATGCTTTTTGTCCCCCATAAGCGAGCCGCCGATCAGCTTCATAACGAGGGCATTAGAGCGGAAGTGCACATCGTTGGCGATCTCATGGTGGACTCAGTAATGCGGCTTGTCGAAAACAGGTCCGATTTAAGCCGCGTTCTCGCCCGATTTGGAGTTGTAGCCAAAGAATATGCCGTCGCAACGGTGCACCGAGCCTCGAATACAGACAATCCAAGAGCCTTCGGCGAGATCGTTCGAGGTTTAAGGCGGATACGTATGCCTGTCGTCTTTCCCGTCCATCCACGCACTTTGGCGCTAGCGAATGGTGAGGCGTTGGGGCGGCTTGGCGATAACATCATCGTGTGTGAACCGCTACCATATGCGGATATGATAGCTTTGCAGCGCCACGCTCGTGTAGTTCTGACAGACTCTGGAGGCATACAAAAGGAAGCGCTTGTTCTAAGGGTGCCTTGCGTTACCCTTAGGCGCGAGACTGAGTGGTCGGAGACGTTAGAAGCTAGTTGGAATGCGTTGGCGGGGACAGACCCAGATGCGATTGAAGCGCTTGCTAAGCGTAGCTACCCCGCAACACCACCCGCCAACTGGTACGGAGACGGTTCCACAGCCGAGAGAATAGTCGATGCGCTACAGGATACCGCACAAGAAAATAGCCTCGCCCAAGCCTCAAGGGTCGACGAACGGCGGGGAATTAAAAGGGGTCTGTCCGCGGTCGTCCACCGACCGTAGACGCAACAAATAAGTGCAAAACGCTTACGCCCCCAGACTGAATCTCAAATTGTTGCTTATCATCCTTGGACTCTTAGGTCTAATGGTAAGCTCTGTTTTTATGCTCACATTGGGAACAAAAACAGGCCTTGCGTTGGGAGTCGCAGCAATCGGCATGCCGGTCGCGATATACCTTGCGATCACGCGGCCGCTCCTATTTCCTTTCGGGCTGTACGTCGTTCTCATCCCCTTCGACAATCTATTGGGCATTTCTCACTGGGGAACACTGACAAGACTAGCTGCAATTTGCTCTGGGCTGGCCGTTGCGTTTTGGGCTGTTCGAAAAAGACAGATCCTACCGGTTAGGCCGCCCGTGATACTATGGGGAATGTTCGTCCTGTGGTCGGCAGCGACATTCAGCTGGGCCCTAAATATCTCTCCATACGCGCAGGCGAGTCTTGGCACTCTTGTGCAGTTGTTTTTGTTGTATGCGGCGCTTTCGCTGATTCCCGTTACAGATCGCGATCTCAGCGTCATAATTATGTGTGTTATTCTTGGAGCAGTAGCGGCTGCAGCTTTTGGGCTTTATCTCTACACACACGGTATGGCGAACTACGGAGGTCGGTTATACATCAACCTGGGTGCCTCGTCATCACATTCGCTCTCGCAGGACAGAATTGACCCAAATGCATTTGCCGCGGCGTTGTTGCTTCCTATGTCCCTCTCCCTAATGCGATTTCTCAGCGCGAGACGGCTGTGGGGTAAAATCGCTTGGTTTTCAATGACACTGCTATTGTTGACTGCAATCGTTGAGAGTGGATCCCGCGGCGCCCTCTTGGCGGTAGCCTGCATCTTTGGGTTTTTCCTGTGGAAATCGCGATTTAGGGCACAATTGCTACCGGTTGCAGTCGTCGGGGTAATTGGGAGCCTTTTTGTGGCCTCCATTTGGGAAAGATTCTCAACAGCGTTCTCAACCGGCGGGGCTGGGCGACTCTCGATCTGGATGGTCGGTGTGCAAGCCTTCAAGAAGTATTGGTTACTCGGTGCAGGCTTAGGAAATTTCCAAGACGCCTATGATAGGGTTTACGTCTCCGTATATCAACAAATCAACGCCCACTGGAGTAGGCCCGCTCACAACACCGTACTAGGGGCAGCCGTGGAACTGGGTGTAATCGGGCTGACCATTATGCTTCTTGCATGGTTCGCCCAGTACAAGGTTATCGCCACAAATAACAAGCGTAGCGCGTACTACGATGTCTCAATAGCGCTACAGGGAGCGCTGGTTGGTTTGTTCGTTGCTAGTCTGTTTTCAGACTCTATGTATGAGAAGTATACGTGGTTAGTCTTTATGCTAATCACGCTAACGGCTGCGCGTATCGCGCAAACTTCGGTACTTTCTCCGGCCAGTACAGGCTCATCGAGACTAGGGACGGGAGTCACACAGGAATTTGGGTTCCCTCTAACACCGACGCAACATTTGCAGCGAAGGAGCTAATGTGCGAGAAAACTACTTACCGTACTTTAGGCCTTCAATCGAACCCGATGACATTTCAGCCGTTGCCGATTCCATGCGCAATGGTTGGCTCACTACCGGCCCAATGGTTCAGCAGTTTGAGGACGAGTTCGCCAAAGCTAGTGGGGCAAAACACGCGATTGCCCTAAATAGTTGTACCTCGGGTCTCCAGCTAGGATTAATCTCTCTGGGTGTCTCAGGTGGTGACGAGGTTGTCATGCCGTCATTGACGTTTGTGGCGGGTGCCCAATGCGTTCGTCAATTGGGGGCAACGCCCGTTTTTTGTGACATCGATCCGGAGACCTTATGCGTGTCAGTCGAAACGCTCGAAAAAGTGATAACTGACAGAACCAAAGTCATCATCCCCATGCAGTTCGGAGGCAGACCCGTTGGGATCGGTAAGATAGTGCAATTTGCACGCGCGCATGGTAAGGCCGTGCTCGAAGACGCTGCGCACGCAGCCGGAACGCTAGACAATGGACTATGGCCTGGTGGCGAATCAGATGCTGCCACTTTTAGCTTCTATGCTACCAAAAACATAACGTCTGCTGAAGGGGGCATGCTAGTTACCAATAGAGACGACATAGCTGAACGTGTGCGTGTCCTGTCACTTCACGGTATGAACAGGGATGCGTGGAAGCGATACCAACAGGGTGGCAGTTGGCGCTACGACGTCGTAGCGACAGGATACAAGGACAATATGCCTGATATGTTGGCCGCGCTTGGTGTAGCGCAATTGAAGAAACTAGAGCGCTTTCAGACGCGACGTGACGAGTTAGCTCGATGCTACTTGGAGGGACTCGAGGAAGTCAAAGGTGTTCGCCCAGCGTCTGGTTTCCTGACCTATCCGAATAGGCACAGCTGGTGCGTTTTTGCGATCCTTGTTGACGAGTCAGAGGCAGGTGTCACCAGAGACTCGCTGATCGAGCGGCTGCGGGAACGAAATATTGGCACGAGCGTTCATTTCATACCAACACATCTTTTCAGTACATATGCGGGGCAACAGCAGACTCTGCCACATACAGAACGAGCGTGGAGACAGCTGATTTCCCTTCCTCTGTATCCCGCGATGTCGATCTCCGATGTCGATGATGTACTGGCGGCCCTGCGAGGCGTCATACTTTCGCATGGCCGTTCGCTCTCTGCAACATTATGACTTCATATCTTGTAACGGGCGCGGCCGGGTTCATCGGGTCTGCAATAGTACGCGCTTTGCTGGAACGCGGAGAGCGTGTCCGAGCAATTGACAACTTGTGTACCGGAAGCATCAAAAACATTGACGGCGTCCTCGACCAAATAGACTTTCGCAATGTTGACCTCAACGATCGCAATTCAATGACCGCAGCGTGTGCTGAGATCGACTGCATCCTTCACCAAGCCGCAATTCCGTCCGTTCCAAAATCAGTTGCCGATCCAATGACGAGTCACATCGCAAACGTCGATGGCACGCTTAACATGCTACTGGCTGCGCGCGATGCAGGCGTTCGACGTGTCGTGTACGCATCTTCATCATCGGTCTACGGCAACACGCCAATCTTGCCGAAACGGGAGGACTTCTGTTCAAGCCCAGTGTCTCCGTACGCTGTACAAAAACTAACTGGCGAGTTTTACATGTCTACGTTCTTTCGTATTTACGGCCTGGAAACCGTATCGCTCAGATACTTCAACGTATTTGGCCCTAGACAAAATGCAAATAGTCAGTATTCAGGCGTGTTAGCAAAATTCATCACCTTAATGGTTCAAGGTAAGGCGCCAACGATCTTCGGGGACGGTGAACAAAGTCGTGATTACACATACGTTGATAACGTAGTTCGCGCGAATCTGCTGGCTGTTGAAGCGCCTGCAGTCGCCGTTGCAGGCAAGGTTTTCAATGTTGCCACGGGCGAGCGCTTTACGTTAAACCAGGCATTTGAGAATTTGAAGTTGCTCACCGGATTTAACGGATCAGCAAACTATGGTGCGCCTCGTGTTGGCGACGTACTCCATTCACTAGCAGACATTAGCGCGGCGCGGGAAGCGTTCGGATATGATCCGACCGTCGATTTCAAAGAGGGGCTCCGCCGCACGGTCGAGTGGTACCGGAGTCAAATGACTACGGCCGACGATTTGGCTCAGTCTTTCAGCATATCCCCACTGACAAGTTGAGGTGTAATAATGTCTGAGATAGCAGGAGTAGCCGGCAACCAAAGTGACCCGCGAGCGAAGCTGTTAACCCTCCGAACAGTGGTTATTCTTGCGGGGCACGCTTAGATTCTCAAGTGACGGGACGTCGTGGCATGTCAATTATATTCTGCACATTTTCGTTAACGCCTTGGTTGTGAACGCGGAGACCGCTCGACGATGTCGCTGATGTGTTCGGATGAGGAGTGCCGGAGCGCAGGCGGAGAAGTGGCTCAATTGCGCGTTACGATGATCGTGACAGGGTTCCCATCGACAGACGATCCGGCGAATGGTATCTTCAACCTTCGATCAGCACAGGGGCTGGGCCGATACGCAAAGGTATCAGTTATACATCTTCGCAGTTGGGTCCCAGGCCGCGCCTGGTCGCGTATGTCGGAGGTTGAAGGCGTTCCCGTTTGCACGCTTGCTATTCCACAAATCCCGAAGTTCCGGCAACACAATGTGCAACTCTACAGGCGGCTGGCCTGGTCGGTTGTGGAACCGACACTTCGCGGTTGCGATCTCATTCACTCCGTTGGCGCTTGCTTCGCCGGTGTCGTTGCTGCTAGATGGGCTCACCTAGCAGGTCTTCATCATGTTCTGCAGATTACGTCGGAAGTCGAACTCGCGAATGACGCAACCCGCCCAACGGATGAGGAGATGAAACATGTGCATGCCGTGGCTTGCAACAGCGCAACGCTGGCGTCACGCTTTCTCGCACTCTATCCCAGTGCACGCAACGTACGCGCAGTTTACCGCGGCGTAAACTTGCACCGTTTCAGCCCGGGCATAGTGGGCGATTCGCAGATGAGAGGCTCTCGCTTCCTGTTCCTGGGTGGTTTTCCGGAATATCCAACTTTGTCGTACGGCAGAAATACCAAAGGTGGAGAAACTCTGCTGATGGCCTGGCGTGCGGCGGAAAAGGAACTCCCGATGTCCGCCTCGCTGACGATCGCGGGACCGCAATCGATAAACCCGGGCGTACTGCGGTGGCGCACCGGTCTGCAGAGACCTGAACGTGTTCTTCTGCTGGGCGCCATCAATCCCGACGCGGTTTCAGACGCAATTCGAGAGTCGGATGCGGTTCTAGTCCCGAGCCTGCAGGAGGGCCTCCCCAATGTTGTCTTAGAGGCCGCTGCTTGTAGCCGTGCCGTGCTTGCGAGCAATCTTGGTGGCACGGCTGAGATCGTGGTCGACGGCCAGACAGGGGTGCTCTTACCGCCGGGCAACGTGGATGCTTGGAGTTTTGCTCTCGTTCGATTCTCGACGAGGCGAACGCACCTGTTAGCGATGGGTCGCCGTGCGCGCCGGCAGACCGAACTATTCTTCGATTCGAACAAGTATCCGGTGGAGATGGTTGACCTGTACGCGGCTGCGCTACGAGAACCGCTCGTCACTGCAGGTATTGCATAACGGGGAGGCCCAGTGGACGCATCTATCGTCAATCGTTTGTGCTGCCCCATATGTTCGAGCGATTTGCGACTAACTGCTTTCGAAGTCGAGAGCGTAGAGCAAGAGGGTGGGGTACCTGCGGATAACTCCTCCACGATACGTACGATCGTACGAGATGGTCTATTGTTATGTGACCGCTGTAAGGTTTGGTATCCGATTTATTCGTACGTTCCTGTCCTCCTAACGTTCGAGACTGCTCTTCATCGAAAATTCGCAAGGACAGTTCAGCCCCATATGAGAGCCATTGACGGCTATAGTGCACCCAGCGGCAGCCCCCAACCAGGAGAAGAATCGATCCAACAAAGCTTCACCGAGGAGTGGGATCAAGTTCAGGATAGCGATCTATCGTTCGTCTATTCCGAAGAAGAGTTAAAGACGCTTAATCGAGAGGTCTGGCTCACATGGCTCAAGGATGCGCCGCCGATTCGCAACATCTTGAACGTCGGCTGTGGTTTAGGGCGCGAGTCAATTGCGTTGCAGTCTGTCGCTATTGGATCAGAGGTTTTTGCAATTGATCTCAACTTCGGCCTTTTGGAGAGTGGACGGAGGCTAAAAGAAAAACCAGCGCTGCACTTTATTATTGCATCGCTGTTTGCGCTGCCTTTTAAGGGTCGCCAGTTTGATCTGGTTTACAGCCAGGGTGTCATACACCACACCTTTTCCACACACCAAGCGCTAGTCAAGCTCTCAAAGCATGTCGCTCCTGGCGGGTTCATGTTTGTTTGGGTTTATGCGCTCGACGACCACTTGGTTTCGCACGGCTTACGGGGAATCGTGACCCGAACAGAGTTTTTCTTCGAGTCGTTAGTCCGGCCTGTCGTCGCGCGCTTACCAGAATACGCGCGAAGGCTTTTTTTCCTTAGCCTTACGCTGGCACTACATCCGCTAATCAAAGGTCGCGTTCGCAACAAGAAGTCGTGGACGCTAGCCAACACGAATCACGATCTACGCGATTGGCTCTCGCACCGTTACGCGTACCGACACTCATATAACGAGCTGATAGAAGATTTCGAGGATCTCGGATTCCAAATCGTAGCCGTTCAATCGCCAGCCTCGTACCGTCGGCATTTTAATCGTCCCTTGTGGGGCGTAGGCCTGACCGGCCGAATGCGACAGGCAAACGAGTCGAAATAGAAACCACTTGACAGCTTCCGGGCAAATTGGCGGGTCTCTTCTAAACCTCAAGCGTGGCGGTCCCAAACACGTGTACCCCTAACACCGTTCTGGGCCAATCGTGATGCCTTTCTCATTACTCAAGTTTGTGTCGCAAGTCATAGGTAACAATCTAGAGCCCATCTAACGGCTGTCGACTTAGATTCCCGCCTAAGGTCTAAGCATTTCTTGTGATCGTGCTCATCGTGCGACGTGATCATACGCATGGTGCAATGAGATATGTTTCCATACTATTGGGACATGCGCATACGAGTTTTATTGCTTATCGCTTTCGCTATTTTTGTTTATGGGTGCGGAGGCGGCGGCGGGAGCGCTGTTAACGTCATCCCGCCTAGTGTTAATCGCAATTTCGTGCCTAGTTCCGCGCCGACTAGTTCGTCAGCTCCAAGCTCGACGCCGTCGCCGACGCATTCACATGCTCCAAGCCCGACACCGTCGCCGACGCATTCAAATGCTCCAAGCCCGACACCGTCACCAACGCGCACACCAGCTCCTACTCCAACACCATCACCGACGCGCACGCTAGATCCAACCCCAACACCGTCGCCGACCGCGACACCCGCGACCACTCCCAGCCCAATATCGATGCAACATGTCTTAACGTACGCTTACCTCGACGTAGGTGGTGCGCCGGGGGCACCTTTTGGTCCATATGCACCCTATGTCAATTGGGTTATGAGTAAGCCAAGCGACGGCAATGCGATTTCCGCTGCGGGGATCAAGGTGATGGTCTACACCAATCCCAACCGAGAGCATACAACCGATCCTTTGTATAGCAACGATGAATCAACGTTTGCGCATACATGTGCTGGAGCGCGGATTGTGTCCTCAGACGGAAACTACCTCATGAATCCGGCCTCGACCAACCTGTGGTCGCTGTGGAAGAACCTCATCAATTCGTACCAAGCGCAGGGCCATATCGATGCGTTTGAATCTGATGACGCAGACGATCTCTATGGGATACCTGCGCTACCGTGTGGTTTTAACGGCGCAAATTGGTTGACTGCCACGATTAGCGAGGACGCATCTGTGAGCGCTCCTGTTGTATACAACAACCTGGGGTTGTTTGGCTGGGACAATGTCTCGTCTGGCATTAATCTCAACGCGAGCGCGACAGGGGGGATGTTGGAGAACTGTTACGCCGAATGGTGGAATCCGCCGATTCTTCATGATGGCTATTGGCGAGCCATTGAAAACACGGAAATCCAAATGGCCGAGCAGCGAAAGAACCTGTTTTGCTTTGCGATGAGCCGTACGCCGGCTGCGTCTGCAATTGGGTCACGCCTATTTGTGTACGCATCATTCCTGCTGACCTACGATCCTGCGACGAGCATATTGTTTGAAGACTATTCATCCAAGCCGTCGAACTTTTGGGTCTTTCCAGAATCGGAGTTGGTAGCACTAAACCCTGTACTTCCCGCTCCGACGACCATCAGCACTCTTCAGGTTTCAACCAACGTCTATGCGCGGGAATACAGCACCTGCTACCTTCGAGGATCGTATCTGGGGCCATGTGCAGCGGTGGTCAATTCCGACGCTAGCAGTTCCCACCCGTTCCCATTCCCAACAAAGTACCACCACGTCCTGGCGCTTTCCGGGGGTGGCGTGCTTGACGGCGGAGCTATAAATACCACTGGAGCAGCGCCATCAATGATGCCAGCTCTCAGTGGAGTGGTTGCATTCCCGTAGCTTCAGCGCTCGCGAAGAACTTAGTTTTTAACAAACGCCGAGCCTTAGTTAAAATCTGTCAACCGCGTAGTCGGTACTTCAAATAGTCAAACTTATTGCTGCGATCGATCACAGGAAGCACGTGAGAACGATCATGGCATGCTCATATATAGTTCCCTATCATAGCAATAACGTTCGGTATTGACGCGCGTCTTTAGTTTTTGGATTGAAGAGTAAAGAGTGCGCATTTCCTCCCTGCCGGATATCTTGTGGAGCTTGCAATAGTGTTTCAGAAAAAATTTGAGATCTCGTTGAGAATACTAACCAATTCGTTTATTCTCGTGGTACTCGCTCTGATGTTCGTTCAATGCTCGAGCGGAACTTCAGGCATCCCAAGCTCTATAAAGCCACTCTTTCAAAATCAACCCAACATTCAGGTAAGCCCGAGCCCCGGCGCGCCCGCGTATGTCGCCGCGGTTCTGGCGGACCATCCCTATCAATTCTTCGAATTGGCTGATAAATCCGGTACCATAGCGAATGACGATGTAAGTTCGGGAGGATCTGGGACCTACTTCGGCGCCTACACTCTTAACGCCGCTCGTGGCCCAATAGCGGCGTTTTCCACAGGTGCGCTTAAGTGTTCCGGGGGTACGGCAAATCAGTGCGTTTCGATGCCAAGCGCAAACTGGCCGGCGGGGCTTTCATACACGTTCGAAACCTGGGTTAAGCCAACTTTTGCCAGCAGTTATATTACAATTTGGGGATCGGATAGTTCTCGTCGACTTCTGATCGAGTCAAATGGCCGGTTGCTTTCGCAATTTGATGGCAACTACTTCTCAAAGGGCGCGGTGTCAAACAATACTTGGTCTCAGGTTGACTTTGTGTACGATGCCTCAACCCAGACTGCAAGTTACTATATTAATGGCAAACTTGACAGCACAAGCGGCATACCGATCTCCAAGGCGTCAATGTCTGTCTATTATCTTGGACAGTACGATGGTTCAACTTACTATAAGTATAATAGCCTTATGGCCGACCACTCGACATACCATTATGCGCTTAGCGTCGCTCAGATACTCGACCACTACAATGCAGCAATGACTGCCGGGCCAACACCTCCGCCATCGCCGTCTCCGAGCCCCTCATCAAGCCCTAGCCCGATAGCGATGAAGCACGTCTTAACGTACGCTTACCTCGACGTAGGTGGTGCGCCGGGGGCACCTTTTGGTCCATATGCACCCTATGTCAATTGGGTTATGAGTAAGCCAAGCGACGGCAATGCGATTTCCGCTGCGGGGATCAAGGTGATGGTCTACACCAATCCCAACCGAGAGCATACAACCGATCCTTTGTATAGCAACGATGAATCAACGTTTGCGCATACATGTGCTGGAGCGCGGATTGTGTCCTCAGACGGAAACTACCTCATGAATCCGGCCTCGACCAACCTGTGGTCGCTGTGGAAGAACCTCATCAATTCGTACCAAGCGCAGGGCCATATCGATGCGTTTGAATCTGATGACGCAGACGATCTCTATGGGATACCTGCGCTACCGTGTGGTTTTAACGGCGCAAATTGGTTGACTGCCACGATTAGCGAGGACGCATCTGTGAGCGCTCCTGTTGTATACAACAACCTGGGGTTGTTTGGCTGGGACAATGTCTCGTCTGGCATTAATCTCAACGCGAGCGCGACAGGGGGGATGTTGGAGAACTGTTACGCCGAATGGTGGAATCCGCCGATTCTTCATGATGGCTATTGGCGAGCCATTGAAAACACGGAAATCCAAATGGCCGAGCAGCGAAAGAACCTGTTTTGCTTTGCGATGAGCCGTACGCCGGCTGCGTCTGCAATTGGGTCACGCCTATTTGTGTACGCATCATTCCTGCTGACCTACGATCCTGCGACGAGCATATTGTTTGAAGACTATTCATCCAAGCCGTCGAACTTTTGGGTCTTTCCAGAATCGGAGTTGGTAGCACTAAACCCTGTACTTCCCGCTCCGACGACCATCAGCACTCTTCAGGTTTCAACCAACGTCTATGCGCGGGAATACAGCACCTGCTACCTTCGAGGATCGTATCTGGGGCCATGTGCAGCGGTGGTCAATTCCGACGCTAGCAGTTCCCACCCGTTCCCATTCCCAACAAAGTACCACCACGTCCTGGCGCTTTCCGGGGGTGGCGTGCTTGACGGCGGAGCTATAAATACCACTGGAGCAGCGCCATCAATGATGCCAGCTCTCAGTGGGGTGGTTGCATTCCCGTAGCCAAAGCCGGGCGAAATCAGTGGGTCCCAAAGCGCTTGCATGCCTAACTAGCAAGCGTCGGGACCCGCTGTACAAGGCAGGTGGATATAAGTCTTCTACTAGACAACTCGCGCCAAATCATTATAATTACTGAGGAGCGTAAAGCTCCGTTTGTTTTTCAGAAGCTACGCCGAGTCCATCTTGTGATGGAGCGGGGGAACCAAGCTAACTCTGGGGTGAATCCGCTTTTGCGGAGGCGCTTTCTTTCGGCGCTAACCCGTCAGCTAACCTCGCAGGCGGTTAAAGGAAGAGAGAATGAACCCTATAGGTTTCAAGCCTGTGGTGGCTTCTTTTCAAGCCACTATATTCGCTATTATCGTGCTGGCTTTCACAGGCTGCGGTGGCTCCGGTACTAGCGCGACAATGGGCTCCCCAAACTTATCGACGTCGCTTGTGCCACCCGTTGTAACCAATCAGGCGATACTCCAACAATCAATGACTGCGCAAACTGCATCTCGCTACACCGGCGCAATTTTGGCAGACAACCCATATCAATTCTTCGCATTGGCTGACAGCTCCGGAACCGCTGCCACCAATGCCGTCAGCACCGGTTATGGAACCTATTTCGGCACATATAGTCTGAATGTAACTCCAGGTCCTATAGCGGGGGTTTCACAAGGTACACTAAAGTGCAACGTGGGCACCAGCAGATGTGTCTCAATGCCGAACGCAAACTGGGTGGCCGGTGGCTCTTACACGTTCGAAACATGGGTAAAGCCAAGTCTAACCAGCCACTATATGACGATCTGGGGATCTGGATACACGCACCGCTTACTTATCGAGCCTGATGGCAGATTGCTAACGCAGTTTTACGGAAACTATTTCTCAGTAGGCACACTGCGGAATGACGTTTGGTCGCAAGTAGACTTTGTTTATAATGCATCCACGCGCACAGCAATCTACTACATTAACGGCAGACTTGACAGCACAAATGGTACGATTCCAACGTCTTACGCGTCGATGTCTTCGTATTACCTCGGGCAGTATGACAACTCTACTAATTATAAGTACATAGGTGAGTTTGCCGACCACTCGACCTATCGCACCGCTCTGACGGCTTCTCAGATTTTGGCACACTACAACGCAGCTGTGGGCGCTGGTTCTATATCGATGCAACATGTCTTGACCTATGCGTATCTCGGCGTGGGTGGTGGGCCAGGGGCACCCTTTGGCCCGTATGCTCCCTACGTGAATTGGGTCATGAGCCAGCCAAGCGACGGCAACGCGATTTCGGCAGCGGGAATCAAGGTGATGGTGTACACCAATCCCAACCGAGAACATACGACGGATCCTTTATATAGCAGCGATGAGTCAACATTTGCGCATACATGCGCTGGCGCCCGCATTATATCCTCAGATGGAAACTACCTCATGAATCCGCATTCGACCGACCTGTGGGCGCTGTGGAAGAACCTCATCAATTCATATCAGACGCAGGGCCACATTGATGCGTTTGAATCTGACGACGCGGATGATCTCTATGGGATACCTACGCTGCCGTGTGCATTTAACGCGGCAAATTGGTTGACTGGCACTATTAGCGAGGACGCGTCGGTGGGCGCTCCTATCGTCTACAATGGTCTAGGGTTATTTAGTTCGGACCACGTGTACCCTGGTATCGGCCTCAACGCGAGCGCGATAGGCGGGATGATGGAGAACTGCTACGCGCAATGGTGGACTCCGCCGTTGCTTCGGGATGGAGATTGGCGAGCCGTTGCAGACACTGAGCTACAAATGGCTGCGCAACACAAAGACCTCTTCTGTTTTGCCATGAGCCGCACAACGGCTGCATCTGCAATTGGGTCACGCCTATTTGTGTACGCATCATTCCTGCTGACCTACGATCCTGCGACGAGCATATTGTTTGAAGACTATTCATCCAAGCCGTCGAACTTTTGGGTTTTTCCAGAGTCCGAGTTAGTTGCGCTAAACCCTGTTGTTGCCGCCCCAGCCACGATCGCTGGGCTCCAGGTTTCAACGAACGTCTACGCACGCGAATACAACGCCTGTTACGTGCGAGGTTCATACGCAGGGCCCTGCGCGGCTGTGGTCAACTCAGACGGTACCAGCTCCCACCCATTCCCATTCCCGACAAAATATCACCACGCCATGACGCTTGCCGGGGGTGGCGTGTTAGATGGCGGAACAGTAACAACCAATGGAGCCGCGCCAAGTACGATGGCTTCTCTCACGGGAGTCGTCGCTTTTCCGTAAGGCCATCTTTTCTGCAACTGTGGGCCTTGAAACAATCTAGACTGACCTCACGAACGACAGCTGCTAGTTTTATACGGGTTTTACATGAGCTATCCAGCAACGACCGACTCGACTACTAGCAGCTGTCAGTTCTTTCCGGCAACGAACTCAATTACGCCATAGGGTATTGACGTGTACCACGAGGCTTGCGCATTAGCCAATATCACCACGTCGCGGCCAGCATATCCAGAGGGTTCGCGCCCTTCGAAAGGAAGCTCTAATACGAGCTAGCTCGACTCTCATTGATACTCCGCTCCAAGATATCAACGCATAGTGACGAGTTCGACACATCGATCGAGGGCGTAATCGCATGCAGTCTACTGAAGCAGACATTGCCTTCGAGAACGGTGTGACGTTCCACCACCTTGGTTACGTTGTTCCCTCGATCGAGAGGGCTGCGAAAGGTTTTGCAAGGTCGCTTGCGCTGGATTGGGATGGTAAAATCATTCATGACCCTCTGCAGCAGGTGCGCGTGTCATTCTTTCGCCCTCACCGCGACAGTGGCCCGGTAATTGAACTTGTAGAACCAAGCGGCTCTAGTTCTCCTGTATCGAGATTCTTGGAGCGTGGAGGGGGGCTACACCACCTCTGCTACGAGGTCCAATGTCTCGAAAAACAGCTTGCCTGGAGCGAGAAAAACGGAGACCTTGTCATTCGTACTCCGGTTCCGGCAGCCGCCTTCTACGAGCGGCGCATCGCCTGGATCTATACGCGCAGCAAAATGCTCGTGGAGTATCTAGAACGTACTCGCTCAACCCTCAATCAGCTATGAGCAGTTCGTTGTTCTACAATCTTGACAGCGTCCGCGATTGATCGAATACTTTCCATTTCCTCGGCAGAGAATTCGATCTGAAATTTTGCTTCTAGCGCTAGTATAAAATTCAAGTGTTGAATCGAATCCCAATTTTCCAGCGTTTGCGGTGAAGACTGGGGATGTATATCCTGCACGTCAACTTCAAAAGTTTCAGCCGCGATCTGTGACACTTGCGTCGAGATGGCATCCGTCACTGTGCTACCGCCTCCACGTCTGCTAAATGAATCCAGGGTGGCCAAGACACATCGGCTTTCTGCAGCTCGAGCTGCCATACGGATGATTCTGGCAGCGTTTCAATAGGTGAGAATCCGTGATCGCCGAGAAAGCTTTCTGCGGGGTGGTTTTTTTTAGTTGGGATAAAAGTGCCTCTTAGGAAAACTATGCCGCGATCGCGTGCTTCTCGAACAATGTGGGATAGTAATGCAGTCTCGATCCCCCTGCTAATTACCCGACAGCTTAATAGAAAGGTATCGATGACGCACGTATCGCCAAGGTCCTGCGTAAAGGCTGCGCCTACTAACCCGTTGTCAGCGTACCGGTCGATCACGCGAATTGTATAGGTTCTCCGGTTCGAGGCTTGCAAAAACTGGGCGATCTGTTGCTCGGTATAGCGCCGCGAGGTCAAGTTGAACTGATTGGTCTTTTGTGTCAGCTGGGCCGTCCGGCCCAGCGTCAGATTTGTCACACTCTCAATCACAACTCGTTGCTGAAGAGAACGATAAAAATCTTCTTTGGTCAAGGACTGTGACTTGAGTTCCAGCGCCTGCCGTTGGGCGGTGTAATATCGACTCCTTTCTCGGTCTTCTTGTGAAATAGCCAGTCTTTGAAATGCTGGGAAGGAAAGCACAGCATCCGCGTAGAGAAGAGGGTCTCCTGGCAAGTCGACCACATGAACTTCAGGAGCTTGTGTGTGCACTTGTTGGCGTTCAACGGGGTTGTCGTCGATGAGAGCGATGGCATCGAGTCCGACATTGAGATCCATCGCGATGGCGCGAAGGTTCGCCGATTTTTCAAGCCAGTTGATCCTTATCGCTGAAAAATCTTTGAGTTTGAGCAGCATCTCTGGATGTTTCTCAAATACTTCCGTTACATCGTCAAAGTTGTTCTTACTGCATATGGCCAGAAGCAAGCCGCGGTCCCGCAGATCGAGTAAAGCGGCCTGGAGAGATCGGTATGCAGAGCCAGGAAACTCATTTCCAAGTTTGATACCGCCAACGCCATCCTCGCCGATGATCCCTCCCCATAGGGTGTTATCCAGGTCAACGGCTATGACTTTGGCGATCTTGCCCGTCATTGGGTGCAAGAATTTCAACCATTCCTGCGCTAGAGAACAATGGAATACGGATTTGATAGGCATTCTAGCAACTTGCCACTTGATCTCGTCGCGCCAACTCAGTCGGCCGAAGCGAGATACTAATCCATCGTAATCAAGCGCGTATACTCCCTTGTGTTTGGATGCAGCCCGACGAATTTCATCATTGATACTGCGGATCGCCGCCATTTGACTCTCGGTGATTTGATCATCCAAGACCCCCTTGTTTGGGTAAGGAGGCTGTTCGAGCGTATGAATGATCACATTACTGGCGCTCTTAGATCTGAAGGCCTCGATGAGTCGATCAAAATGGTGCGCAACTCGCTGGCTCACGGCCCCAATCTCTGACCCACCATGATGTGAACCCTGCCAGAGCTCCGGTGCCACGTCGCTGGTCAGCACTGCAAGGACTAGGACGTCGGGATCGAACCGATAAAGCTCGCTCTGAGCATCCAATATATCTTGGGCATACGCGTTGAACTGGCCAAGGTGCACCTTTAACTCGATGCCGTTGACAAGAGCGGCTGCTCGGCAAACCGGTATCAACGGCTCGAGCGTGAAGGACCGTTCGAAAGCCGCTTTGCACGGGGTCAGCCGAAGCTTCGGCCCGATGCTTTTATAGCGGGAAATAATAAACGAGGCGCTGCTGGGGTCGTCCACCCACAGCAACGCCAACTCGTGCACGGCCTCGTCCGTCTTTCCCTCTCCAATGAGCCCATCTACTATTACACGCCGATCAGATGCTGCCATTGTTAATGATCGTTATCCCAACATGGAGCTGTACCCCGGGTCCCGATGTCAATTCGGGTAGGGAAATTGGTCTCGACATCGCTGGATAGGAGCCCGCACACGCCGTACCGAACCGCAAAACTTCCACATCTGTGCGCGCCGTACACAATGGCCAAAGCTGGCCCGCTGTTTCTTACTTCGCAGTACACGCGGGCATTAACCTGTATCTCAAGGCGCTGGGGCAAAACGTAGGTTCCAATCCAGGCGTGTAACGAGGAGACATCGATTGGTTCAGCGGCGGTCACTGGGCTTGCGGATGAGTGCTGAACTACCTCTCGCAACCAAACAACGTATTGCCTACGCCTTTCGCGCATTCTGCGCCATCTATGGCTATGACTCTATGGTAGAATGCGAGTCAACACCGTGTTCAACCGACGCAAGAATCTGCTACGGAGTTACGCCTTCAAGCGCGCAGGACCTGAGTATTCCAGCCGTGTACGCATTTCGACCAGCAAACGTTCCCGCGCCACCCCCCGTGCACGTTGCATTAAAACCAACCCCTATGTATACGAAATTGGGGCTCAGCTCACTACCCTGCTTCTTCGCGTCCGCGGATACCACAGACATAGATTGGCTCGGCGAAGTCTTCGAGTGGCTATCGTGCGCTGACGAGTATGCGGTGACGCAGCGTGATGAGATTGGGCGCATCCCTTTTTCCGCAACCGTTCACGGACGGTTCGGCCTTGATGCTTCGATCCCATACGCCGGCTTGGCGATGTATGAGTTGAATCGATGCATTCGAAATTCAATCGGATCCACGTGGCCTGAACGAGCGATTTCGCCTGGCGGTGGGGATTCGATTCTTATCGCGCCTTCACACGACCTCGACTACCTTCCAATTAATCCAGTGGGCGACGTAAAGCGTCTCCTCAAGAACATGGCAATAGCGGCGGTGCATTTCCGAGACCCGTCACTCTTCATATCCATACTCGGCTCAGTCGCGCGAGCAATTGTAACCAGGAAATCGCCTCTGGATTGGGTCGAAGCCATGGTGCGGTGCGAAACGGATGCTGGTTTACGCTCTACCTACAATGTGATAAGCCGTAATGGACATGTGCGAGATGCCAATTACGAGCTCGAACATTCGAAGGTGAAGCGCATGCTGCGCCTACTTGTCGAGCAGAATATGGAGATTGCACTTCACGGCAGTTATACGAGTCTAGAAGGCCACACCCTCGGCCTCGAGCTCGAGCACTTAGTAGCTCAAGGGTGTCAGGTAAGCGGTGTCCGTCAACACTGGCTGCGCTTTGCAGGTGACAACCTTTTTGAGGAGGTTGCCGCGCTTGGCATTTCCTATGACTCAACTGTTGGATACGCGGATCGCATTGGTTTCCGAGCCGGTGCCTGCTTCCCGTACCTCCCGTACGATTTTCGGCGCGAACGACCATACCCGTTTGTGGAAATCCCTTTGGTCATCATGGACGTCGCCCTGTACGAGCAGGCGAGACGAGAGCACGTGTCGGCGCGCATGTTGTGTGAGCGAGCGCTCGATATGATCGAATCCTTCGGATGGGGCGGAATCGCCATACTCTGGCATAATACAGCCTTTGGTGGTTGCCAGATGCCGGCAAACATAGGCGAACTCTATTGGGAGCTCAAGCGGAAGCGGCACACATGGGTGGGTTGCCACGAAGTCGCACAGCTCGTAGCACCACTACTGCGGTGCGGGAAGGACGAAACGCTGGTTTGTTAACGAGCTTTTTGCTGGCGCTGTTACCGTCGGCAGTTCAGATCCCAATTCGGCGCCTAATGGGTGCGAAGATTGGTAAAAGGGCTCGCATCGGATTCGGCACACTTTTGTATGCGGACAAGGTGGAAGTGGGGCAAAATGCGAGCATCGGCCCCTTTTCATTCATAAGGGCGCGAACTTTTACGGCGGGAGCAAGTTGTCGGATCAGGCCATTTACGGTATTAAGGGCTTCGGAGATCGATATAGGGGCCTACGCACACATTGGCTCTACCGTCATCGTTACGTCGGAGCTTTCGAAGCGCTCGCGTTTTACCCTCGGTGATCACAGCCTCATCAATCCATTTTGTTTTATTGAGGTGGGTGAGGGTGTCACAATTGGAAGTCAAACTGGTATCGGCGGGCAGACAATGATCTTCACGCATGCAGTGTGGGCGGATTATCTGCGAGGTGGACATGTGTCTTATGGCCCGGTCGTTGTTGAGGATGAAGTTTGGATCGCGTGGCGTGCGTCCATCTTGGCGAATGTGACCATCGAGAAGAATGCGATGGTCGCAGCGGGATCTGTCGTCAACAAATCCGTGCCAGCTAACTCTCTAGCCGTTGGGGTTCCAGCGAAGGTGGTTTCGGGAGTCATGGGACGGGGGCTGTCAGACGCCGAGCGGTCCCAAAGAATCCAACACATCCTCGCCGATTACGCCGAGAACGGCTTACCGGCTAATGAACAGCCTGTGCCGTGCTTGAGCCTTGCCCGTTTACAGTTCAGCTCCATCATCGCGGTGGATCAACCCGGTGGTCTCAAAAAGGGCGACCTGCTGTTCATACTCAACCAGCCCCTGTCTGAATCCGAGAAGCAGGCTTTGCTTGCACAAGATGTCACCGTGGTTGACCATCCAAACCGCAGGATCTATGTGACATCTGCCAACCCGTATATCATGGACTTTGTTTCGTTTCTAAACCGCTATGGCATCAGGCTCTCGCACTCATGATCACTTCCGCTCAAAACGGTGATATTCGGATAAGGGGATTAGCTACAGACGATGTGGGGCACCTAAAGGGACCTAAGTCTGAATGGACATCGGGATGGCGCCGGAACTGTTGACGTATGTGTGGCATTGCGGGCATTGCGCAATTCGATGGTCCGGCGAACCTCGGCTTCGTTAAGTCGATGACCGACGCACTCGCGCATCGGGGCCCAAATGGAGAGGGGTTCTTTACTCACGCACATGTCGCACTTGGTCACCGCCGGCTCAAAATAATCGATCTGAGCGACGCTGCGCGACAACCGATTGCCGATGTCGCGGGCAACGCGGTAGTTACCTACAATGGAGAGATCTACAATTACAAGGAACTGAGGGATAGGCTCGCCGCCCGCGGTCACCAGTTTGTAAGCCGCGGTGATTCCGAAACCATTCCGGCAGCGTATGCTGAATGGGGCGACGCCTTCCTGGAACGCCTGCATGGAATGTTCGCATTCGCCCTCTACGATCTACGCAATCGCCGGCTACTGCTGGCTCGTGATCGCATGGGCATCAAACCCCTTTATTATGTACGGCAGCCCGGCTTCGTGGCATTTGCTTCGGAGCCAAAGGCGTTCATCATAGCGGGAGTACTTCGCCCGGCCCCCAATGTGCGCGCAATCGGGGATTATATCCAGCAAGGATATCACCCGCAGGATACATGCTGGTACGAAGGCATCCAAGAGTTGCCGCCCGGACACTACGCGACCATTTCTGCTGACGGCGATTTTCAAACGCGAACGTATTGGAGCTTGCCAAAAACGTCCTCCGAGATCGGCGACGATCCCCGTAGCATTCTTCGTTCAGCGCTCGACCACGCGGCGCGTACTCACTTGCAAAGTGACGTTCCTTTGGGCGCAAACCTTTCAGGCGGAATCGACTCAAGCGCCGTGGTCGGCCTTCTGTCGATGCAATCGAGCGAAAGACTTAACACTTTCAGCGTTTATTTCCGTGAAGGCGCCTACTTTGACGAGCGGCCCTTTATCGAGGCAGTCTCAAAAAAGTACAGAACGAAGCACCATTATACCGTGCCCACGTGGCGTGATGCGCTGGATTTGCTCCCAGCCGTAATCCAAACGGTTGACGGTATTACCGCTGGTCCAGCTGTGATCCCCACCTATCTGCTTTTCAAGGATATTGCGGCGCGCGGAGTCGTTGTAACAAACGGCGGCCAAGGCGGAGATGAGATGTTCGCCGGATATCCTCGGCATCTACTTCCGTATGCACTTGCCGAACTGCGCGCTGGCGACGCAGCCGGGCGACGCAACGGCGTTGCAGCCCTTCGGACGCTGGGGGTTAAGGGGCTGCTGCGAGTCGCAGCCGAACGTGCATTTATCCCAGGTACCATGTTGCTGCACCAGCGCCTGCGCGGACGGGTCAAGCCTTTCCGCCATAGCCTGCGCTTTGACGACCTGTTTCGTCAATACCTCACCGGTTATTTGCACTGCCTGCTACAGGTCGAAGACCGTACAAGCATGGCTGCATCTGTGGAGTCACGCGTACCGCTGCTCGATGATGCTGTCGTCGAACTCGCAGCATCCATGCACTCGCGATGGAAGTTGCGAGATGGGGTGCCAAAACGCGTTCTGCGTGACGCCGTCGATGATCTTTTGCCAGCACGCGTACGTGACCGTCGAGACAAGCGAGGTCTCCCGACGCCTTTTGGGATATGGATTCGGGGCCCGTTGAGAACGTATGCGAGTGAAATTCTAACCGACCCGATGCTGAGAGCAGAGCAGATTTTTGACGACGTACTGGTTGAACAACTGTTCGGAATTCACTGCAGGGGGTTGAGCGACCTAGGCGGCCTCCTGTGGAGACCCATGGTAGTGAGCTTGTGGTTTCAGAACCTGCGTAGCCTTCGGAACGTGAGCGGAGCAACACAAGACACGCAAGTGAGTCGTGACCTCTTCTCGGCAGCGAGCTCAGGAAGATAGCCGATGTGCTATTTCAATCTGAACGGGCTTTGAGGCGGGATAAACCATGTGCGGTATCGCTGGCATCGCTCAATTTGACCGCCCACCGGACCAAGCCGTCGTAAAGGCGATGACGGATGCGCTCATTCATCGCGGCCCGGATGGAGAAGGTTTTTTTTCTCGGGATTTCGTGGCGTTCGGCCACCGCCGTCTTAAGATCATTGATCTAAGCGAGGCTGCAAAGCAGCCAATTTCGGATGCTTCAGGCAATGCGGTTGTCACCTATAACGGCGAAATTTATAACTACCGTGATCTGCGTGAGACACTAAGCGCGCGAGGTCACCGCTTCATCAGCCACGGTGATTCCGAAGTCATTCCCGCAGCATATAGCGAGTGGGGTGATTCCTTTCTGGAACGCCTCCACGGCATGTTTGCGTTCGCTCTTTATGACACCCGCAACCGTCGGTTGGTGCTGGCGCGAGACCGTATTGGTATCAAACCGCTGTACGTTGTGCGAAAGAAGAATTTCATTGCGTTTGCATCCGAAATAAAGGCCTTCATCGCGGCCGGACTTCTTCAAGGTAGCCCGAACCCACTCGCAATCGCTGAGTTCATCCAGCGCGGCTACCATCAGCGAGGTCATAGCTGGTATGAAGGCGTCTACGAGCTTGAGCCCGGGCACTATGCGACAGTTTCCGCGACCGGCGATTTTCGAGTTCGGCCATTCTGGAGACTACCTCCGGCGTCGTCAGACATCGGTATAGATCCAGCAGCCAAGTTGCGCACTGTACTTGAGCATGCGGCAAGCAGCCACTTGCAGAGCGACGTACCACTAGGTGCGCAATTGTCGGGCGGCATCGATTCGAGCTCTGTTGTTGCACTCTTATCGACGCAACGACCGGAGAGGCTCAAAACCTTCAGCGTTTATTTTCGCGAGGGCCCCTGGTATGACGAGCGCCCGTTCATCGAGGAGGTCTCGCGGGCTTATAAGACAGAGCACCACTACACCGTCCCGACAGCGTCCGATGCGCAAGACGTGTTAGGGAGGGTGATTTATGTCCTTGACGAGCCCCTTTCGGGACCAGGTGTCATACCAATCTACCTTCTCTTTAAGAACGTCCGTGCTCATGGAGTTATCGTGGCAAACGGGGGACAGGGGGGCGACGAAATGTTCGCCGGATATCATCGCCACCTTCTGCCATATGCGCTTAGCGAGTTTAGAATTGGTGGGGAAGGTTGGCACAACGGCGCGGCTGCGCTGAGACAATTGGGCGGCAAGGCCTTGCTCTACGTAGGTGCGCAGCGCGTACTAACACCGGGCACCCGTATGCTTCACCGTAATTTGCGAAGGCAGGTCAGGCCTTTCCGCAATAGCCTGAGGTTCAATGACCTCCTTCGGGAAGATCTCACCGGCTATCTCCCTGCTCTGCTTCAGATAGAAGATCGCCTCAGCATGGAATGGTCGCTCGAATCCCGAGTACCATTGCTCGACGATTCTGTCATCGAGCTGGCGGCTTCGATGCACTCGCGATGGAAGGTACGTGGCGGGGTGACAAAGCGCGTGTTTCGCGACGCGGTGCACGATCTCTTACCCCCGAAGGTTCTTGAGCGTCGCGACAAGCGTGGAATTCCGACACCGTTCGGGATTTGGATTCGAGGCCCATTGAGAGAGTATGCCCAGTCCATTCTCACCGACCCAATGGTGAAAAGTTCGGGGTTTCTCGACGCTGCGCTCGTCGAGCGTCTCTTCAAATGGCATTGTAGCGGCATAAGCGACCTCGGCGGTATGCTATTTAGACCCATCGCGGTCGGCCTATGGCTTCAAAACCTACGCAGTCTAGGATCAGCGAGCAGGCAAAAAACGTCGGGTAACGGCGTCGTGTTGGCCAAGCCTGAGCCAATGGATTTGCCAGCAAGCTGACGGTGACTGTCAGCGTTTCGGCAACGCGCAAGCGCGATACTCAGCGATCAAATTGACGTCCAGGGTATGCGAGTTCTTGTCCTGACAGAGTATTTCTATCCGGAGGTCGGCGCGGCGCAGGCTCGACTCGGATCGCTTACTGAGACTCTGAAGCACAATGGTCACGAAGTAGAAGTCGTTACCGCGATGCCACATTATCTCTCTGGCCGGATATTCATCGGCTATCGTGGGAGCTTTTATCGGCGCGAAGAATACAATGGCATCGTTATCCACCGCACCTGGATCCTTGCCTCACAAGGTACCGGGGTCAAACGTTTACTGAGCTATATCTCGTTTGCTTTCACTAGTTTGTTAGGCCTCTCCAAATGTAAAGAACCAGATGTCGTGTTCGTAGAATCGCCGCCACTCTTTTTGGGCATATCGGGATGGCTGTACGCCCGACCACGACGGATTCCGATCGTTCTCAACGTTGCCGACCTTTGGCCAGACGCAATCGAAAGTTTCGGCGTAACGAGCAATAGATTCTTACTAAGTGTGGCAGGACGCTTAGAACGGTGGGTCTACTCGAAAGCAACGATCATCAATGGGATCACAGACGGTGTTTACAGAACACTTTTAGAAAAGAAAAATATTCCACCCGCCCGATTGTTATTGCTTCCCAACGGTGTCGATATTCAGCTTTTTACTCCTCAATCTCCGGACGAGAGACTGAGTCGAGTGATCAATCCAGAGGGGAAGCACGTCATGATCTACGCTGGAACTCATGGCATCGCACACGGTATGGAAGTCATTTTGGAGGCCGCCAAGCAACTACAGAACGAGCCAATCCTCTTCGTTTTGGTCGGCGGGGGTAGCGCAAAGGCCAAGCTGGTGGAGTACGCAAGCAGACAGCATTTGAGAAACGTGACGTTCATCGAACCAGTTAGTCAGGATAAGCTTCCCGCTTATTACGCGCTTGCGACCGCTTCGCTTGTCAGCTTAAAGCACAGCGTTACGTCGCTGAGCGTCCGCCCCGCTAAAATGCTCGCTTCGCTGGCAGCGGGAGTGCCAGTTATATATTCAGGCGAAGGCGAAGGCGCGGATCTCCTCCGGCAAGCGGATGCCGGAGTAGTGACAGCTCCAGGTGACGCACGAGAGCTAGCTCGCGTAATCCAACTCATGTGTCGTGATAGCGCCGCCCGTTTGAGATACGCGGCGAACGGCCGAGCATTCGTCGAGCGGAACTTCTCCTGGGACCATATCATCAGTCGCTGGTTGGAAGATCTGACTCGTAGTCTCAAGCGCTTGAAAACTTGACGCAGGCTGCGTCGCGATCTGTAAACAGATGAAGCAGCTGTTGTTAGTGTCGTACTACTTCCCACCCCAGCCGGAGGCCGGGGCCCTCCGGCCTGGTTTCCTTGCAAAATATCTGCCTGAGTTCGGTTGGGAGGTAGCCGTTGTCACTAGCCAGCACGGCGTCAATCACTCGCAGACGAACGTGGTTGCCGGACGTGACCCGAAGCTTCTTCCTTCACTCTTATCCCCGAGCGGACGCACGCAATTCCTAAAAAGAGTGCCCGGGGCGAAGCGATCGGTCACACTATTGAGGAGCGTCGTGTACTTTCCGGACGAGCACATAGGCTGGCTGCTGGAAGCGTTAAAGCTCGCATCAACCACAGCATCGAAGGTCAGATTTCACGCGGTTCTTTCGACCTTTGGTCCGCCAACAGCTCATATTGCGGGCTCAGTTATAGCACAAAGGTTAGCCCTCCCGTGGGTCGCCGACTACCGAGATCCATGGAGCTACAGCGAATATGGCGGGAAAGGGCCCGTAAGGCGTTCCCTCGAGTATATCCTCGAACGTCGGTTTCTTAAACGAGCTCGAATTCTCACGTGCGTATCTGAATTCGTAGCAAGAAAGCTTGAAAGGACTCACGGTCAAAGAGACATCCGAATCATTCCCAACGCATCTGATTTGGCGGAATGGGATAACATACCCGACGGGAGACCTGCCACGTTCACGTTCTGCTTTGCCGGCCGCCTCTATGGGGGACAGCGTAATCCCGATATGCTCTTTTCGGCTGTTCAAGACTTGCGCGGACGTGGTGATGTCGCCGGGCAAGCAATCCGCTTTGAGTTCTACGGACCAGACGCCGAGGTCGCGTTAGCTTCCGCGCGGCGATACGATCTAACAGACATTGTCAGAACCTTTGGCACAGTGCCGCGGGCAGCGATCCTAACCGCAGAGCGAAATTCCGCGGTGCTGCTTGCTTTACTAAAGATGGATATGCGCACTGCTTCGGAGGCCGGGAGCAAGCTGTTGGAATTTGTAGGTGCTCGTCGCCCCGTGTTGGTAGTGGGGCCGAATACCAGTATTGCACGCGACCTTATGGATGCCTCAGGTTTGGGCTATTTCGCGAGCAATAAAGAGGAGTGTATGTCGGCCATTAGGCAGCTGTTTCAGCGCTTCTCCACCGGTCAGTTCGACATCGAGCTAAAGAGCGGCTGGCAGCCCTTTACGAGTCGCGATCTGGCAAGAGAGTTTGCGGAACTTCTCAATGAAATCGCACCAGATTGACGCGTGTACGCCCATTGCAGCTTCTGAAAAAGCTTTCAAGTCGAACTTCTATAGAGTTTACAGTCTCGCAACCGGCGTAGATCGACTCGATGTCGACCTCATGACAAAACCTCATCTTCAAAAAGCCGACGAAAGACTCTACATTTGTATCGCCAAGTTTCTAGCTGGCCTTGGTCCTTTCACCAAAGACTAGGCTCACGAGCAGGGTTTTTAGGCCGCTATCTCTGATGACTTGACTATAGGATCGTGGCACCATTGACTGCTAAGCTAACCCAAAGCTCGAACACTCCTTGAGTGGGAAAGAGTCCGCACCGCGGATGAGTGCACCTGAATCGCGTTCTCGTTACGATCCTCTCATCCCCTGGGTTTACATGATGCGGCAGGAACGAGAGCGAGCGATTATTCGACTCATCAAAGCCGCTCGGCTAGCTCCGGTCTCAGAAAAATATGTGCTTGAAATTGAATGCGGCGCTGGACTTGACCTAGCTATTCTGATCAAGTTAGGATTTTCCCCCGAACGGCTGACAGGGACCGAGGCCATGGCGGAACGCGCAGCGCAAGCTAGGAGGACATTACCAAGCACTGTTCGGATAATCGACGGTGACGCGCTCTCTATGAAGTTGCCTGAGAGGCAATTCGACATAGTCTTGCAGTCGACAGTATTCTCCTCGATCCTTGATGACGAGATGCAGGTAAGGCTCGCTAATTTGATCTGGTCTTGGATTAGGCCAGGAGGAGGCATACTTTGGTACGATTTTGTGTTTGACAATCCAACTAATTCCGCCGTGCGCCGCGTGCCGCTCACTAGGGTGCGCTCCCTGTTTCCCGAAGGCAAATTTCGCACGTGGCGTATAACACTGGCACCCCCCTTAAGCCGGATCGTTACTAGAGCTCATCCGGGCCTCTATCATCTTTTCAATATATTTCCGGGATTACGCACGCACATGTTGTGCTGGATCGGTAAAATCAAAAACGGGATTACAATCTAACCGCTGACCGATTTACTCAATGTCGCTACCGGATTATTTTCAATAGAAATCCCAGAGGAGTACGAAGCCAGGGGGATGCTAGGGAACTTCTTCGCAAAATCTAACGTTCTCTTAACTGAATCTTTGCAAATAGAGTAATCAATGGTGTTTTTCTGAGCATGCGCAAATTTCCGCTGAGATCAAACTTTATTGGCGTTATCGCTATTTTTCTTTTGCTTGCAACTGGAGCACTTGGCCGAGAGTCTGGAGGACCAGTGCGCCCGCTTTCACCCCACATCCAAAACTATGCCTATGACTCAAACATAGGCCACATTGCACCAGACAATTCTGATGTGCCAAATACCACGCTTTCAAACATCCTGAGTTTTGGTGAAGACGCTGGAACGGGATTTGCCTACAGGGGAAGCAGCAACGGAACAGGCAAATGCGCAGGCCTATGCCGGCCTGGTTTTTACGCAAATTTATCAGAAGCAAGGCCCGACCTACATGGCGACGATGACAACCCACCATTTGAGAGCGCGCGGTCGAACAACGGGCTCGGGGGATCTTGTCCGAGCACGGCGCCGCGCCTATTTGCGAGTGGCGTCTTCCAAGAATCAGATTTCTATCATGCCGCAGGCACAAGCGTAGCGTCTGAAAATCGAATCGCAAGCGCGACTGAAGGCCACTATGTGTGGTTTTGGAACAAAGGGTCTGACCGCTTGCTAAACTTTGTCAACGGCGTTTTGCAGAATTGCAAGTCGACAAATGACGCCATCTACGATGATTACAAATTCCTTTTCGCAGACAACACAGACTTTCCAATGAGTCGCGGCAACGCGGACTTCGGGGCGTACTTCCCGGGTATTCCCGGAGCCCTCAAGAATATTGGAAGCGCGAATGGACAGCTAGTATCAGCAAAATGTGCATTTTATGATGGATCGCCCCACTGCACACAAGCCGGCAGCATTCGTTCATCAAGTACGACCTCGACGCTCGAAACTGCCACAGATTCCGATTACAACCGGGATATCTCAAAGCTCTATTGCAATCTCAAACATCGTGATGGATCGATATTCTTTGTGATTTTCAACGGGGCCAAGTTCAATTATGTCCCGACGCGTTGTCCGGCCGTTCTCGGTGGACTGGCTGAAGGCTTGCCTTACGAAAATGTACTTGCGTCCCATCCACACTTGGCACAAGCGCTCGACGCGGCATCTGGATACTGTTCTACAACGTCCCCACCCCAATCATGGGGCGCTTTGAGTATCGGAAGTATGGGTAACGCCGATGCGGGCCCGAACACAGCAAGTGGTCCGTTTGGAAGCGCACGGCAACAGACGGCGATGCGAATCCAGATGGCATTTGCGTACCTTTCTATGTCAACGTGCTCTCCAAATAGGACGCTTGATTGGGCGGATATTGAGGCAGGGCAAAAACCTCGCGCGTCAGAGTGGCCGTATCAGTTTCTTGTCCCAACGAGTTCAACTGTTAGGATGGTTTCAGGTGCACGCGGTGTCCATGGTGCTAATGACTTGTGCATTAGCGGTACGTACCCCAATTGCGTTTACGCCGTGACCTTTAGATATTGCTGGTGGCAACCACACTACGGCAGTGCAAAGCCTGGCTTCAACGTTGGGCCATGTGCGGCAGAATTGAACTTGTCGGGAAGTGCCCGACCTGTAGTGGATACGGATTTCTTCGGAGTTCCGGCCCACACGTTCACTCACTTTATCACGCCATGCACCTCGACCGCCGCGAGTTATTTCGCTTACGTCGCAGACCCGGCTTGTTCTGGCAATACCGCTGGGGACGTGATGACCGCTGGCACAAGCGGTACTGGCCCAGGAACGCTTAAGGCGGCCTTCTCGTACGCGCCTGGAACGTACACACTTGCCAACAACGACGCAATAGTTCTGGTTAACAGCCAGGCCTTTTAGATCGGTATTGCTGCGGTTGCTAACGTTTCCCGGCTCCGCTCGAAGGGCGGCATCTTAAAGTGCTAGCAAGACTTTTAACTTTATTTTGTGGAACTCTCGTGAATCGCTTGAGCTGTCCGAAATTATTAGGCCCTTTTCACCCCAGATAAGGACCTCTCGAGCAGGGAATCAGAGGCCGCTTCTTCCTATGAGAGATTTCAAAGCGTATGGCATTGACGACACCTAAGGTAACGGCAGATCCTGAGAGAGAGGATTTGCCAACCGTTTCAATTGTTGTTGCCTCGAGAAACCGCGAAAAGGACTTGAGGAAGTGCTTGCATTCGATCCAAGGGCAGCCGACTAAGGCTCGGCAGATCATCGTTGTTGATCAATCCGAGCGCAAATACAACCTGGCTCCAATTGATGGCCTAATTCACATCCACTGCCCAAATCTTAGTGGATTGACAGCAGCAAGAAACACCGGTATAGTTCAAGCGACTTCCGATATCGTATTCTTTCTGGACGACGATTGTGAGCTGGTATCCGACTCTGTGATGATTTTGGCTCGCGCTTTCGTCGAACACCCCAATGCGGTGGCTATATCGTGTAACCTTATAGTAGCGCCGGAATGGCGGAAAATGGGGCTACATCGAATAGTCGATTATGTTTTTGAGTTGGGTTTTTTTAGCCGAAGGCCAGTAAAAACAAGGACGGGGTTACGACTGAAAAACGCGACCGGAGTCGCCGGCTTCAGGCGTTCAATTTTCGAGCACGAGCTCTTCGACGAAAACCTGACCGGGTATTGTTGGGGTGAAGATTGGGAGTTCTCACAACGCGCGAATCGCCACGGCTACATTACGAAAGCATCGGACGCGCTAGTTCTACACAACATATCGCCCACAAACCGCCTTGATGCAAAGCGTGGCGTGATACATCGGTGGAAGAACTACTTGTACTTTTACGACAAGCTCGCTGAAGATACTCTATGGGATCGTTTCTGCAGACTCTGGTGGATGATCGGCCAATCACTAACGTGGGCTCGCGTCGGTATGGGCCTTCCATTTTTGACTTCTAACCGAAGTCTTGAAGAAACTACTACGCGGGGCGATTCCAAATAGCAAACTGGCAGCCTTACCCTACTTCGAATATCTGTGGGTAGAGCTCAGGAATCGCCGTTGATACTCGCCACCGGCTTTTTGAGCCTTTCCTCAGCAGACGTCAGCCCACGGTTTGTACTTCTTCGACAAGCTCGCAGACGACAGCGTATGGTATCATATTTGCATGCTCTTGGTGGAGGATTGGCCAATCACTAACATGGGCTCGCGTAGGCATGGGCGCCCATTTTTGGATCTCAGCCAACGTCTTGAAGAAAGTGCGAAGCGAGGTAATTCCAAATAGCTACGACGCAGCCTTACTCGAGTTCCGGTAGGCAGAGCTCAAGGATCGCGGCTGATGCCGGCCGTACCGTAGCCGTCGCGTTAGTCTCCAACGCCCTGGGTATCGTAATTGGAATTATCTTAGCAAAGAGCCTTGGGCCAATCGGAAAAGGTGCGTTTTCAAGCGTTCAGCTAGTCCAAAGCGGCGTTGTGTCCGTCACAGCGGGTGCTGGGTCTGCCATCACATACTTCCTTACGAATAAAAAGAGAAGCGTTGCCAGCTTCATAGGGGCGCTGGCATCACTTCTACTTATTGTATCGCTTGTGTCCTGGCTGCTATTGGGATTTTGGGCGTTGAAATACGGCTTGACAACAGTTATCTACGTTGTTGCGCTGTCCATTCCAGCGAGCGTCGTCCTTTCATGGCAAAACTTCTACTTTATAGGTATAGGGCAAATCAAGCGGCTTAATATTCAGTCGGTATTTGTGTCAACCAGCCTTTTTATAGCGGTAATTCTTTTCGTCGTTATTTTGCATCTCGGCATCCCTGGCGTTTTCACAGCTTGGTTAATTTCTTTGTATTTATCAGCAGTTGTTGTCGTTGCGCACGCAATCAAGACCGCAAACGGCTTTAAAGGATTTGAGTTTGGTCCCGATCTCAAGCAGCTTATTCACTTCGGCTCACGGACTGCATTGAACGGAATTGTCGGTTTTCTAAATTTACGCATGGATTCAGTCATTTTGATTGCACTATTAGGGATTTCTCAGTTTGGGATCTATTCCGTCGCGACGGCTGCGGCGGAAATGATGCTCTTTGTGTCCGGGGCATTTGGCACTGCGATCGCACGCGATATCGGTATTCTGACCTTTGACCTTTCAGCGGAAATGACCGCGAAGGCGGCACGAAGCATAAACCTTGTCATGATTGTAATCGCAGTACCGCTAGTGGCTCTGACACCGTGGCTCATTCACACCGTGTACGGAGATAGGTTTATCACGGGAACACCAGCCCTGCGCATCCTCGTTCTTGGAGTTATTTTGCTCGCATCAGCCGGCCCTTTGGGTTCATTCTTTACATATCAAATGGGAAGGCCTGTGGTATTACTCTATTTTATAATTGCGTTGATTGGGGTACAGTCCGTACTCTGCTTTGCCCTAATACCGAGACTCGGGATGACCGGGGCTGCGATTGCATCTACCAGCACGTACATCATCGGCGCAATTATGAGAACAGCTTACTTCTGTAGGGTTACTGGTCTCCGTGCAACAAAGCTTTGGATCCCCCACGCGGGAGATTTAAGCACATTCAAGAGTGCTTTTGAAGGGCTAATCCGACGCTGACCATTAGCTGACTCCTACAACTAAGTCAACGCCGGAGTGGGCCCCCACCTCAAGTTCTTCCCCGCCTATGATCGTTGCCGAGTAGGGTGCTGTAGAACCGTAGAAGCGTATCGGCCTCGTGACTCCAGTTGTACCTTGCAAGGACTGCTTGTCGTCCAGCTTTGCCCATTTCAGCAGCTTTTTCCGGGCTATTCAGGAGGAATGCAATTGCACTCGCTATCGCACTCGGGTTCATAGGATCGACGCAAATACCACATCCTTCGGCCTCAATCAGCGCTCTCCACATCGGGAAATCCGAGACTATCACAGGCAATCCCGACGCCATGTATTCAAAGAACTTGTTTGGCATTGCTTCAAAATGCGATGGCTCAGGACAGAAAAGGACAAGCCCAACGGCGGACTCTGCCAGGAGGCTACCTAAATGTTTTCTTGGCTGCCAATGCAGGAAACGAATCTTCTGCCAGCCCGGCATTACTCGCGCTTGCTCAAAGAGCTCGTTAGACTCAAATTCGCCGACAATAAGCAACGATGCCGATGCAGGGATTTGATCACCCTCCATGGACTTAATCATCTCAAAAATACCCCGAATTTTGGAGATACCTCCGAGATAAATTGCTTGCGGCAACTTCGCAATCGATTCATCCGAGGGACCGCACAGTTCGTCGACATACGGATAATTGTGCACGATCGCAGTCTTGATAGGTGGAAATCGGCGCGCAATTGCAGGTGTCGCGGCCACGAACCCTGAGATTGATCCTCTGATCGCCCATAGAACGCAAGAAAAAAGCGCTGAAAAAACCTTCCTTACCCAAGGTTTCATGTACGGCTTGCTCAGCAAGTCATCAACAAGGTCCTCGTGCCAATCAAAGATCACTATTCGCCCTCGAAGGCGCAACAAGAGAGCAATTGTGAGCAACTCAGGATCGTGGAGATGGCAGATTTGTGCTCGGGATCTTGCCGCCGCCCGATACGCCTGCCAAACCGTCTTGGTCATCCGCTCTAGTCGTGAGCGGGATGCGGGAATAGCCTTAATATGAACACCGTCGCGAAAAGTGTCGTGCTCACCCGGTGCAATTAGAAAAACATTGTACCCGGCGTTTGCCAGGGTGCGGCACTCTTTGTTGAAGATCCGATTGTCATCGGATTTATGGGCAGAGGTGACATGAGCAACGGTCGGTAAGCGACGCATGTAGCTCGGAAGGTAACCTTCGTTAGTCACGTTGGACATGGCAGCTTAAACCGCTGGTATACACCTTTGAGTGAAGAGGCCAAGTTGAAGCTCGGACTTCTCGGACAGCAAGTAAGTACTTACCCCTAGGGTTGCGTTTTCGGGGCGTATCACCCTCGCTCAGCTTGGTTCGGAGATTTGCCGGCGATTCTCGACGCAATACGAGCGATAACTTGGTCACAAATAGCGGTACGCTTGAGGAAGCAATGTAGCCTGTTGCCAGAACTAACCGACTGGGGCCGATGCGTTAGGCCTTTCGCACCTTTGCCCCGCGTCCTTAGCCGCAATAGTAGTTAGAGGTTTTAGCTTAACAGAGCTTAGTGGCAGTTAACTCCGACGAATCAATATCACTCTTGCGATCAATTAACGCACCAGAATCGACTCTCTTAGTGCGGTACAGTGGTGGCTGGGTTAGCGCTCTAGTGGTTAGTGACCTAGCTATGTTTACATTGGCAGCATACGTCGCCGACGGTCTCATCGACCATCGCTGGGATATCCATGGAGCTATGGCGAGTTTTTTGCACTCGTCAGTCATTTTTGTCGTTGTCTGGATGGTTATGTTTTACACATTGGGCCTGTACCGGCGCTCGCTTGCTTTGTCATTCCGAGATGAGTTCTATTTTACAGTCGTCGCTCTTGTTGTTGGCGTGCTTCCGCAGCTCGTTGTCTTTACCATGTTGCCTCAATTGTCAACGTCACGCGCAATCTTATTGCTGGCGGCAGGTATCGCAATCGTTCTGGTCGGAACGACTCGGTCGCTAGTTCACGTAATTTGGAAGAGGCGTGCAAGGGCTCGAGAGAGCTCGGTTGGCTCGTTTGAATCCACCTCACTCTCGGATGTGAAAACCAGTGAAAGCGTCAAGCCTAATATCTGCATGCCATCCAGTGTAATAAGCAAGCGTCTATGTGATCTCGTCTTTGCATCCATCGCTCTGCTATTATGTCTGCCCGTAATGCTCGCGACCAGTTTGCTGATATTTGTGGAGTCAGGAAACCCGGTTTTCTTCCGGCAAGAGCGCGTTGGGAGATTCGGGCGTATATTCCGCATTATCAAGTTCCGAACAATGATCCCAAATGCTGGCTCCGCATGGGCTAAGCCGGGAGACGCTCGAATCACGCGAATTGGCTCACTTCTGCGCCGAACAAGCATCGATGAATTACCGCAACTTCTAAATGTCTTGGCTGGTGACATGTCGCTCGTCGGTCCCAGACCCGAAATGATAGACTTTGAACAAAGTTTCGCCGCCAGTGTTTCCTTATACGCGCGACGTCGCTTAGCGTTACCAGGCATAACAGGTTGGGCACAAGTAAATATGCAGCGCAACCTTTCGCCAGACGATGTTAAGAAGGTCCTTTCGTACGACCTATTCTACATTGAACATTGGTCGCTATTTCTGGATTTTACCGTTATGCTTAAGACAACTACAGAAGTTGTATTCCACAAGGCTGTCTAATGGAAGTCAGAACTTCCAAGATCGCGAACGATGGCTAGCTGACCCAATGCGAGCCGTTGATAGTTGTAGTGCTTGTGGGCGCCGGTGGCGCATCTTGGAGCTTCCTGAAGGCGCTTAAAGTCGTCTTTACAGCGCGCGTTTAGGTCTTTTGAACACTTGATGCAAGGCGTTATACCCCTTCGGATTTCCAGGGTTGACCTCTAGGTCCAGGAAAGTAGCTAGGCCTTGACAATAATAAATTGATCACCGCTAGCTTACAGTGAAGTTCAAAAAGGGCGTCAAACTCAGAGAAAATGGGAGTTTAGAAACACTCCGGTTTGCAGTGACTAATGTACCGCACGTCTTGCTGATGTTCGCTAAAAACGTGGAGATCGCGAGCTCAAAGTGCCAAAGCTCACGAGCGAGAAGATGACCTTGCCCGTACGCTGGTTTCGCAAAAAAGAGTCCTCAAACAAGATATTAGTTTTGGGCCTGCCGTATTTCGCCCAAAAGGCCGCACAAACTATTAGCAACGATTCATGGAAGATCGATTTCTTGCATCCTGGCGCGGAGCGATCCCGTTTCGGGGATAGGACCTATCTCCTACGCGCAGGGCTCCGACTACTCACCTATGACGTAGTCTACCAAATAGGCGGTCCGACCGTGTCGGGCCATCTGTTGACCCTTTGCAGGCTTCTACGCAAGCCGTTCGTGTTGCATTGGGTTGGATCGGATGTTACTCAAGCGACACGATGCATTTCACCAGCCCCCAAGCCGAATAGCGGGGTAATTCATTGGGTCGACGCACCTTGGTTGGCGGACGAGCTCAAGACTATTGGGATTAACTCTGAAGTCGTACCACTTTGCGCGGTAGACACTTCCCAAGCATTGCCGCTTCCCTCTGGAAGATTTACAGTTTTGTGCTACCTGCCTGATGGAAGGTTTCAATTTTACGGTGGGGATCTTGTCGTCTCGGCCGCCGAAGCTCTTCCAGATATCAACTTTCTGGTGGTTGGTGGCTCAGGAAAAAATATCTCTGCGCCACCAAACATGAGCTTTGTAGGCTGGCAAAGTGACATGCAGCCTATCTACGCTCAGTGTCACGCCCTTGTTCGGATGGCTTCGCACGATGGACTGTCGTTCATGGTCGTCGAATCTCTCAATTTGGGTCGCTATGTCATTTGGAACCGACCATTTGAAGGTGCAATCCTTGCCAAAGACTCGACCAAAGTAATTGCGCAGCTCCGATCCCTCGCTGACCTCTACGACCGTGGGGTATTGCCGCTCAACGAATTAGGCCGTCAAAAAGCTGCGGAGCAATTTGACCAACGATTAAGCTCCAGTCGTATCCGTAAATCTCTCTTGAGCGCCGCAAAGTTTGGTATGCGACTAAAGAAGCCAAGAGCGCTGGTGTGCGGAATTCCTTTCTTTGCCTCGCGTGCAGTGGCACTTTTGCGGTCCGCCGGTTGGGATACGCTCTATTTCGACACTCAAAGCCGGCATCCACGGTGGAAAAGTCGACTAACGTTCATGAGGGCCGTTCTGAGGACCCCATCTCTTGGAGTTATGTATCAATTGGGCGGGCCGACAGTTTACCCTCGGCTATTTGAGTTATGTAAATTATTCAAGCGACCGATCGTTCTCCACTGGCTAGGTTCGGACGTCTTACAGGTAACGAATTCCGAAGTAATGGCCCAAGTGGCAAGGCAGCATGAGTCTGGCCTGATTGCCGATTGGACTTGTGCGCCCTGGCTGGTAGATGAGCTAACGCCGTTCGGAGTGAGCGCTCGTTGGGTGGCGCCTAATATGGTTATGAACGGTTTGTTTCACTCGCTCCCATCAGCACCGCTCACAATTCTTGTGTACCTCCCGGATGAGCGTTTTGAGTTTTATGGCGGCCAGATGGTGATTTCGCTCGCCAACAGATTCAGAGAAATGCGTTTCATTGCTGTTGGTGGAAGCGGAAAGAAGGTCGCACACCCGGAAAATATGGAGTTTCTTGGGTGGCGATCCGACATGGATCCGATTTATGAGCGGTGTCATGTTCTTCTGAGAATGGCGCAGCACGACGGGCTTTCATTTATGGTGACGGAAGCTCTAAACCGCGGGCGACATGTTATTTGGAATTATAGGTTTCCTTACGCTATTCTAGCCAACTCAGAAGCTGATGTGGCTCGAGAGCTTGAGTCGCTTCAAGAAAGCCTGAGGGCGGGAACCTTGACGTTTAATTGGGATGGCTACATGCATGTGCAGAACGAATTCAACGAAGCTAAAGTTCGTGCAAGAGTAGACCTGGCCCTTAAGTCAGTGATCAACGACTAAGGTGCTAATCTTTAGGCTTAGCAGTTAATGTCTGTCGTCTCATGTACAGTGAGATTGGTTACATGGGACCTAAACCGGAGGCCCTTTGCTCCAGTGCATTATCCAGGCAACGAGCGTTACGGGTCTAATCAGATATGAGTAAGAGGCCTTAAAAATGGCTAAAGATAGCTCATCGGCGATGAGAGGGATTCGCAAAATGACTGGAATTTTTATTAATAGGGTCACGTGCTCAACGTGCGACTGCTAGTCGATCACAAGTTCGGATGAGTGGCATGCGAATTCTCTTTGCCTCCTCAAACCATCTTCCGGAAATTATTGGAGGCCTGCCGATAACGACACACCAACTTGCTCGCAGACTTACTGCGCGCGGGCACTCTGTCGCCGTGCTGACCGCACCATTCCCATGGTGGGGTAAAAAGTCAATTTGGGACAAGTTACGTCGGCGATGGTTGATGCTCAGAGATGCGCCGTTGCACGACCGGAAATTTGCATACGATGTTTTTCGCGCTCTCGATCCGGCTCGATCACTCGAAATAGTCCGCAAAAAGTTTCGTCCTGATGTTCTCGTCATAAACGCAGGGGACGAAAGCTTCTCGTACCCGATGATGCGTGCCGGGAGTGGGATTCCCACAATCGTATACTTTCACGGTGGCGTAGCACTTCCGCTCATGCAACGCTCGGACTTTCGCGCCAACCTTGCCCTGACGGTCGCACCACACTTGACTGCCGCCGCGGCCGATTTGGGGTATCGAGCCGAGGTCATAACTCCTCTCCTCGAAACACAAGAGTACCAATCTCCCGCGAGTCGACAGGTGGTGTTGCTCATCAACCCGATTCCCCAAAAAGGGGTGGACATCGCATGGGCGATCGCCGAGCGACGTCCGGACATACCGTTTGTGTTTCTCGAGGCGTGGCGGCTCGATCGTCGAACAATGACAGGTTTACGCGAGCGCAGCCGGCACCAAAAGAACGTCCAAATTCGGAGGGCGATGTCAGATCCGGCACAAATCTACGCTGACGCTCGAATTCTACTGGCGCCTTACCCTGCGCTAGAGGGCTCCCCGCGCGTTGTCGCCGAGGCGCAGGCACTCGGCATACCGGTGGTTGCAACTGATGTGCCAAGCCTTCGGTTCACTGCTGGAGACGGCGCCGTATTTGTCAAGGAGCAGGCATCAATCGAAGATTGGGAGGCCGCCGTGAGCATGTTGTGGGATGACAAACAACAATATGAGAGATATGCCCAAGCTGCTCTTCGTCACGCTACTCGACCAGACGTGCAACCTGCACATGTCGTCGAGCAGTTCGAGCAAGCGATTGCACACGCGCTTGCGGCTGCGCCTCTCGAACTTGTCCGGCTTCGCTGATATGGGGCAGTCGAAGGTGAAGGCTCGTCTTAAAGACGTCCTGAAGGCTTTTCCAGGCGCGATTTGGCTAGCGCGTCGAGTGAGATCCTACATCGGTAAGGAGCCGTTGAGTCGGGAAGGATCGGATGGCGTCAAAGCATTGGGCCATCGTACTTACGTCGGCGGGCTTTGGGAAGAAATTGGTAAGCTCCAGTTCGATTTTTTAGTGGGCGAAGGGCTTCTACCGCAACATTATCTATTGGATATTGCGTGTGGAAGCTTGCGCGCAGGTGTTCATTTCATCGCCTATCTTGAACCGTGGCACTATTTAGGGATCGAAAAAGAAAAGGTTCTGGTGCATGCCGGCATTGAGAAGGAGTTAGGCCCTGAGCTGAACGCGGAGAAAAGGCCAACATTTGTTATCTCCAGTAACTTTGAATTTCACAAGTTCGGTGTTCGCCCGGATTACGCTCTCGCCCAATCACTGTTCACACACCTAACCCCGGCTCTCATTGACGGATGTTTTGACAAGCTCCGCGAAACCATCGCGCCAACCGGCGCATTTTATGCGACGTTTAATGAGGCACCTTCGGAAGTGGTCAACCCTGATAAGCCGCATGACCACGACAGTTTTTGGTATACCAGGCGTCAAATGTTAGAGTTTGGGGATCGGCACGGATGGCTCGGAGAATACATCGGTGATTGGCATCATCCTCGAAATCAAAAGATGATTCGGTATCGACCTGCTTGATTAAGCAGAACATCTTCTACTCAAGCTCGCGATCCTTATCAGCGAGAATTAAGCGTAGGGCGAGTGCCATTGCCCACTCACTGTATCTCGACTATCAGCCCGATTATCGAAGGACCGTCTTCCTGTGTGGCGCACCAAGAAGTGGGACGACCTGGCTGGCCGAGGTTATCAACCGTTCGCACGTCTACCGGTACCTCTACGAACCGTTCAACTGCGACCAGGTGCCATTGTGCAGCCATTTCTCAGAACGCCAATATTTGCGGCCTCATGATGACGATCCACAATATTTCGAAGCTGCACGTGCCATTTTTACCGGCAGAGCGAGAGATGCCTGGATTGACCAATATAATAGGCCAGCAATCGTGCGAAGACGCCTGGTCAAGGATGTTCGGTCTATGTTGATGCTCAAATGGATCCGTGAGCATTTTCCGGAGATGAAAATCATTTTCATAATGCGGCATCCCTGCGCTGTAGCCGTATCTAGAACCAAACTTGGGTGGCGATCAATTTGGAGGGAGACGTTTTTCAAGCAACCCGATCTCATGGCGGATTATCTTGGCCAGTTTGCTGATGATATCGCGGCGGCGCAGGGTGTCTTCGAGAGGCACATCGTCGATTGGTGCGTCGAAAACTTTGTGCCGCTCGACCAGCTCAACAAACGCGATGTGTTTCTTACGTTCTATGAGAATCTGTTGGCAGACCCGGAGATCGAATTGCAAAGGCTGTTCCAGTTCTTGGAGCTTCCATTTGATGCAGCGATGCTAAAGCAGCTTACAAAACCGTCTATGACGTCGCGCACTAAAGGAGACAACAGCGTGACACTTGGAGCCAATGTCATTGAAGGCTGGCGCAAGCACGTAACGGACGACGAGTTGTCTTGCGCGCAGCACTGGACGGAGATGTTTAGGCTTAATCAAATCTATGGCGATGGTTCACTCGCTCGCCCTAAGTTCGCACAAGACTTACTAGAAAAGCCCTCAAACGCGTTGACCGGATAGCTTGGTTTCTGGCAAACCATCATTTCCGTTGATGGTCCCTCGCTGAGCGCACTTGCTAGGATTATCTCGAGGGGGTATAGGCACGCCCCGGTAAAGGCGCCGATCAGTTCGTGATGCTGTACTCCGCGGGATAGAAGACTCCAGAACTTTGCGTGCACCCTGCTGCTCGAGTCGGTTGGGGAATTCATGAGAACGAATACAGGGCGCCTCGATATCTCGTCCAAACCCACCTCTTGTATTAAGGTCCTGAGCGTTTTCAGCGATCGACTAACTTGATGGACGCCCTTTGATTCCTTGACGTGTAGGAAGTTTTCAGTAAAAATAAAGATGCCCCCGGGTTTGAGAAGGGCCGACACATTATGCAGGGCATGCCGATAGTCGTCGTCGTCAACGAGATGAAATAGCATATCCATGGCTGAGATGACGTCGAATTGCTTATCGACGATTCCGGTAACTTCATCGGTAATATCTGCTCTGATAAAAGTGTGGTTCGGAAACAATTCGGTTAGTCGTCGAATCGCAATGTCGGTGATATCAATCCCGGTTATTGAGCGTGGTGAGAGGCGCTCCCACAGAGCTATGTAAAAGCCAGTTCCGGAACCGATATCGAGCACATCGAAATCGGCGCGAGGACAAAACCGCGGCACACGATGCATAAAGAGCCACTGACGAACACGGTACATCCAACGGTTGTAACTAGTTCCAAGGCCAAGCCAGCCGACACTCGCTAACGAATAATCCCGCGTCAGTCTGTCTTCCCAGTACCTTTGAACATCAAATGACTTTTCACTGGAACCAGGCACCGATTGCTTTCCCTGCATGTAGCTTGCCTCGACGTGCTTACGGTTCTCGTACTTGACCGCCAAAAGCAACAATGTTCTCGGCCTGGTCAAGGTAACGTCTTCCTGCGCCTCGCTCCCACGGTCGAGCTGCAAGCAGCGCGGACACCACAGCCCGCGATGCCGGCGACTTGTTCAACGTATAGAAATGAATGCCGGGGACTCCGGCACTGAGTAAGTCGACGCATTGGAGCGTGGCGTAAGCAACCCCAAGATCCAAGATTGCCTCCGGTTGATTCTTGCGAGCCTCGAGTTCCGCCTTTAGCCGTTGCGGTATTGTCGCTCCGCACATGGTAGTGAACCGCTCAACCTGGTCGGCGTTGGTTATCGGCATGATGCCTGGGATGATTGGGACCTCGATGCCGACGCGGCGTGCACGTTCGACGAACCCATAGTACTTCTCGTTGTCAAAGAAGAGTTGTGTTATTAAAAATCGCGCGCCTGCCTCAACCTTGGCGCACAAGAAGTCAAGATCAGAAGCAAGATCTACTGCCTCAATATGCTTTTCAGGATAGCACGCCCCACCAACGCAGAATTGAAACTCCGACGATACGAGATCGACAAGCTGAGACGCATGAGCGAGGCCGTCGGATTGCGCTGTGAATGCACTCGAGCCGCGAGGCGGATCTCCACGTAAGGCGAGGACATTCTCGATGCCTGCGTCCTGAATCTCAGCCAACACGTTGCGTAGCTCGTTCGTCGACGCGGCCACGCAGGTAAGATGAGCCATCGCCTCCAGTCCCAGATCGCGTTTAAGAGCTTTGACGACCTCCATTGTTCTCGTTCGAGTGCTGCCGCCAGCTCCGTAGGTAACCGACACAAATGCGGGCTGCAACGGTAGGAGGGTGGACGCCGTTTCCATGAGCGCGGCAACTCCCTCGTCGCTCTTCGGGGGAAAGAATTCAAACGAAAACGAGGGCTTAGCTTGTACCAGAATATCGGTGATTTTCAAACGTGCCTCGAAACTGCCGCCTCATAGCTGCCAGGTTGACGCTGGTATGTCAATATTCAGCTTCAGGCTAGAATCTACTACGTGCCGGACAACCTTGTTTTCTGCGAACTCGTAGTATTCAATTGGCAACCAGTTCGGGGCAAGGATGTATACCTCTTTGGAAACATCGTTGCCGGGACTTGGGGCGTCGAGCCTCACGACCAACACGATTTTGCCGGCAGCCTTGCTGACATGCTCGACGCTAGGGTCGAGTGACTCCAAATGGGCGATTAATGAGCCGAAGTTCGTCTCCGCTATCGTGGTGCCACGCAGGTCTGTTGCAAACTTACTATGGATGCCGACGTTGAGTCTAATAATTGAGAGGAAGCCGCCTTGGTGTCCCCTCACTTTATCCCCGCCATTCCAAACGGCAACGCTGCCGCGGCCGTCGCCGGCGAGAATGTCTACGCGCGTTTGCGTGGGCTTCTCGAATCGCACAAGGTAGGTGCGGTCCTGGACGCTATCACCTTTTGCTTCGTGAACAGTCGCTGTGCACTCGTACGTGTGGACAGACTCCCAAGTCGCCTTCATCCTGGCAATTGTATCTCGAACGCTCAGCTTAGGGTCGGCGTGACTTGGATTTGCAAGCGCAGGGTCTGCGCACAGCGATAGAGCTACTCCGGCTATTAGAGACAGGGCAACAAATTTCTTCATTTGCCTTTCGCGTGGAGCGGGGGCGTCGGACCTAGATTGAACATACTCTCCATATCGGTCACGCTCGACACGCCAATAAGAACATCGGTTTCAGTCTGTCCCAGCACATATTCGATCGCTTGCCCCATGGGCGCGCCCGCATAACGATGTTCTCTATACGTACCCATAACGATGAGACTCGCGTTTTCCTCACGGGCTGCCGCAATGACGGCCGGGCCTGCCTGGCGATCTCGGATTGTCCTCGTTATGATTTCCAACCCCGCTTTGCGCCCGATTGCTTCCGCCGCCGTAAGCACTTCGAGCGCCGCCCGTTCCTCTTCGGGCAGTTCGGCGTCGATGGGGAGCGTGAGTGGGACTTCAATGATATAGATCGCGACAAGCTGGGCTTGCCGACCCTTCGCCATCCGCACGGCCAAAGCCATGAGTACTTCGGAGTGGATGTGACTAGAGAAGACCACAAGAATGACGCCAGTGATCTCTTGGGCTTGCTCGGCGGCGTGTGCTGCGATGATCTCAGTGCGACTCGACGGCGCATGCACCATGGTATACAGCGTCGAGCTAATGGCGGCGATGATCGCAACGCCAACAATGATGCCGAGCGGATCCACTGTTACCACGTCATTATTTTGCGAAACCTCTCACGGCTTTGAGGAAGATGATCGCGCGCCACACGCCCGCGACCACGAAGAGCACAGGCGCAAGAAACCCAATGAGGGTGGCACCCGACATTGGCTCGCTCACCGCTAAACGGAGGAACATAAGGACGCCGAGGCCGGCGATAAGAAACGAGGTTACGATCTTGAACCGCAACCTGGCCTGCGGATTCATCTGACGGGTCGACTTCTATTGAAGACTGGGAGCCCCCCGCCCGCCGTCATCCGAAGTTCAACATCCGGAATTCACGGGCGAAAATTAGTCCTTCCGGAAGCCACCCCGCAGTGCTACGATGAGCGCAAGCGCACCTTTTGGTTCGACCTTTCACGCTTTTGTTTGAGGAGTACATTGATGGTGTCTCGCAGCACTCGTGTTATAGCACTGTTTGCCCTTTTGTTTGCGCTGGTTGCCTCTCCGGCACTGTTTCGGCCAATCAAGTCAAATTCGCTAGCAACTTCGGGTCCGTGATTGGTTCGGTGAGTTTGGGTGCCGAAAAGTATTTCACTGTCAACATGCGCGATGGGTCAACCGCGCGGGACGCAGCGCTCGTCGCCAACTACTTTAGGAAATTTGGCCTACAAATCTCAGTTTCACCCGACAGCAAGATACTTTTTGCCCATGGTACCTACGGTCAAGCAGGTGCAGCGGCAAACACCGGATTCGTTCGGGTGCAACTCAACGGTGAGCAGTTTAACCGCACCTCGAGGCCTGAAACATATCCCCCCGCAATTGGTAATCGCATCTTAGCCACGACAATATATGACGGACCCAGAATGCTCCCGCATAACATGATCCGGCCATTCGGCATCCTCGTCGCACCCGGGAGCGGCTACACGCCTGCAAACATTGCGACGTATTACGATTACGGCCCGATCTACAGCGCCGGCTTCAAGGGCACTGGCCGTAAGGTAGCCATTATTTCATGTGGTACTGTTTTGTCCGCCGATATCTCAGCATACGAATCGTTGTTTAGCATCCCGTCAAACCTGCCGACAATCGTTTCTGTCGACGGTGGATCGACGACCCAAGATCTCGAGCCGACACTTGACGTCGAGCGCATCATCGGAACAGCGAATGCAGTCAAGGTTGTTGACTACGTCGTTCCTCTTGACTGCAGCTTTTCGCACTTTGCCGATGGTATCGCAAAAGTTGAGAGCGATAACGTCACAATGCATTTCGACTCGTTCAACATTTCGTATGGGGCCACGGAAGACTTCTACGATGCGACCGGGTCGGATAGCATATTGACAGCGGAGCATGCGGATTTGGTTGATATATTCCCCTCATGCTGGACCTTCGTCTCTTCAGGTGACAGCGGTTCATTCCCATCGGGCGGGCAGTTCCTGGAAGCCGGTGAAGTCACCGTGCAATACCCGGCGTCGGACGATCACGTGATTGCCGTCGGTGGCACGACAGCCTCATCGAAATCTCCAACCCTTATCACCCGCAATCGTGAGTTTGGTTGGGGTGGCAGCGGCGGAGGCGTCAGCGGCAAGTTCGCACTGCCCGGATGGCAGGTTGGCTTCCCAGGTTTGGAAAGCACAAGCGGTCGGAACGTGCCCGACGTTGCCTTCGATTCTGACCCCAACACGGGGTACGAGATTGTCTTCACCCCGCCCGGAATGGCGCAAGGCGCATTCATCGTGGGTGGGACCAGCGCTGCCGCTCCCACCTGGGCTGCCACATTCGCGCTCGTCCAACAAAAACGGGTTGCGTTGGGCAAGGCAAAGCTGGCGGCGCTTGGCGCTAAACTCTACAGTGCCTCAACAATTTCCGGAAATTTCTTCGACGTGACAGTCGGCGATAACGGCTTTTATGCCAACAAAGTCGGATATGATGCGGTAACGGGCGTCGGAGTTCCAGATGCGTTCAAACTCTGGACCTACCTCGCTATCACTACGCCCTAGATAAGCCGATGGGCGCCGCTCTCGCGGCGCCCAAATCTGTCACGGACTCGGAGTCAAGAAAGTAAGGTCCACATGGACGGCAGACGTGCTTTCGCATTAGCGATTGCGAGTTTGTGTTAGTACTCTGTTATGGGTGTTCAGGCAGCGGAAGCGTGCCACTTCCTCCCCCGCCAGCACAATTCAACTCTCGAACCCCGACGTTAACCATCTCGCCAGCGGTCATCGAGTATTGTATACCGACGGCCAACAGCCAGCCGCTCTACATCGCCGCGGGTCCAGATCGCGCGCTATGGTTCACTGAGAACAACGGCAACAAGATTGGCCGCATAACTACCAGCGGCGTTGTGACGGAGTATGTTGTGCCAACAGTTCTCAGCCAATCTTTTGATATCACGGCCGGCCCGGACGGTGCGCCTTGGTTCACCGAGTCCGGCGGAGACAAGATAGGCCGCATCACAACGTCTGGTACGATTACCGAATTCACCTTGCCGACATTTGGCTTGTTTAGGCTGCCCTACGGCATAACCGCGGGTCCGGCTGGCGCGTTATGGTTCACAGAAAACGCGGCAGAACAGATTGGTCGCATCACCACCGCGGGCGCAATTAGCGAGTTCCCCGTAGGCGGCTCCAGTAGTCCTCATTCCATAACTACCGGTCCTGACGGTGCTACGGAGAGCGGCTCAAACAAGATCGGGCGAATGGCGCTGTGGTTTCAAACATTGGCTCAAGACCCATGATCGGACGCATCACAACCGCAGGGGCCATCACTGAGTATCGGGTGGTCACAGCAGGCAGTCATGTTGTTGGTATTGCGTTAGGCCCCGATGGGGCGCTGTGGTTTACGGATAACGGCGTGGGCAGGATTGGCCGCATCACGTTAACTGGCGCAATTACTGAATACCTCATACCGACGGCTAGTGGTGGGCCATTTGGTATAGCCGCAGGTCCAGACGGCGCGCTGTGGTTTGCAGAGAACAGCGCCAACAAGATTGGTCGTATTAGCGATCCGTTCGTATCCGCATCGTTGTAGCCTCTTGGCCGTCCTAACAACTTCTAGAGAACGGTGTGTAGTATATACGCGAATGCGCGAGTGTGTGCGCAAAGCAGCTTTCGGAGTTTTTGAATTTCTATTTCGCGTCGCGGACTCTGGGGCAAGCCTGTCAAGCCAATCAATTGATCCAACAATCTTGTCAAGTACCGGATGTCTTCGGGATCGTCGAGGTCTCGCGACGCTAGTGACTCATCGAACGTTAACCCTCCAGGGTTGTACCCTGCCGCAAAATCGCCGTACATAAGATGGATGAGATCAGAGATATCCGCTCTCAAGCCTCCGTCATCGAGCCAAGCAACGGCCAATTCATCTGATCGAAGTTTTAAATCGTTAACTGTAAATTGAAAGAGACAGTGGCTGCAGAATATGCTGAGATCCGAAATTTGCTGCACTAATGCGCGATCGCCGACTTTTTCCCCGCTCGCGATCACTAGATCGGACACAAGTGTCTCGACCATTAGGTTAGTCTGCCTTGCGAGTGCCTTCGCTATCCGAATGTATAATTTAGAAGAACTAAAGTATTGATTGTCATTGAATCGCCGAAGTGGATCTGTCAACGTCACTTGCCGTAGCAAGTTCCGGTGTGCAGATTTCCTCGAAATGATTTCGACCAATCCTTTTATCATAGGTGATTGATCGGAATTGCACATTCATAATGTTTGCCTGGAAGCCGTGAGCTTTATCACGGGCGATGGGTACAGGGCTAACGCCTCAGCGATGCAGTCAGGCGGTAGTCTTTACCGTTTCCAAGGACTTCAGGTTTGCTTCGGCCTCTTTAACGTCGGCGGCAAGTTTTTTTTCGCGCAGCACCGGGAGTGCCTTGGTCAGATATTCACGAGCTGCTGCCATTTCGCTCGGCAGGGCAATGCCAGTGGCCTTCATCTTGGCACAGTACATACCACCCAGGCGAGCGTACGTTCGCGCTAGCTCACTTGGGTGCTGCAATGGAGTGAGCATGCCAACAGCTGCTGCATAGTGATCCTCAGCCTCTCTCCACTGCTGTTTGCGTGCGCTCATCATGCCTTGCATCACGCGGCTCAATGCGGCAGTGAAGGTCTTGCTCGTCAGCAAATCACTCTTGAGGTAACCACCACTCGAGGGATCAGAGGCGGCAGCCGGATCATCCTTCGCTGTTGTTGCCTTGGTTGTCGAGATCGGGGTGTCAGGGGTGGAGGCATGCTCAGCTTCGATATGTTCGCCGTTCCCGCTTGCCGCTTGAGCCAGCTTAGCGCTGCTCCGGCTGAGCGCGCTCTGAACTGCTCGTAAATCCGTGATCAGTGAACCCGCGTCCGGGTATCTGCGCGCAGGCTCCTTGTCGAGCAATCGCATGATGATTCGGTCGAGTGACGGCGGAATGTGTGCGTTCAACAAGCGCGGAGGCCGCGGCCGATCGTTGACATGCGCATACATCACGGCGACAAGATCTCCGGACTCCTGCGGAAACGGTAAGGTGCCGCACAAGAGCTCGTAGAGCAAAACCCCGACTGAATAGAGATCACTCGAGCGATCGCCCGATTTGCCCAGGAAACGTTCAGGCGGAAGATATGCAATTGTGCCGACGATCTCGCCGCTTTGCGTGAGGTTCGACATGTCGCTCATCCGCCGCGCCAGTCCAAAATCCATGACCTTGAGAACGTTGTCCTCGCCGATCATGAGGTTACCCGGCTTGATGTCACGATGAATGATACCTTGTCCGTGCGCGTACTGCAGCGCCTCAAGAAGCTGTACGGCAAGCGCGATTGCGTTATCAAATGAGATCTTTGTGCGGTCCATCTCGCGCATGGTCTGGCCGCGGACAAACTCTAAAATGATATACGAGCGATCGCGATCCACGCCGACGTCATAGACCGCAACGATGTTGGGATGATTGAGTCGGGCCATGGATTGGGCTTCCAGCAAGAAGCGACGGCATACGTCATCGGAGCGCTCGGTGAGCACCTTGACAGCGACCTCGCGCTCGAGAACGTGGTCAACGCCACGATAAACTTCAGCCATGCCACCCTTGCCGATTTTCTCGACGATGCGGTAGCGGTTGGCGAGCACGGTATCGGTTGTAAAATCAATACTCATCAAAATGAAGCAAAAGCAGCCTTCAAATGGGTAATATCGGTGTTTTTGCCCGATTTCATTACGGAGACGACATCAAAACGTATCCGAGTGAATACCTGTCCACTATAGGCGAGGTACACTTGGGCAGCCTTTCGCACCCGGCTTTGTTTGATGGGGGTCACGGCTTCAATGGGAGCGCCTCGGGAAAGCGAGCGGCGCATCTTGACCTCAACAAAGACCAGCGTTGCCCCGTCCAGGGCGATGAGATCAACTTCGCCTCCGCGACACCGGAAATTTCGCTCGAGAATGTGGTAACCGCGATCAGTCAGGTAATCAGCGGTGGAGCGTTCGCACTCGTTGCCCGATCGCGTGGCGACGTTGGCTCGGGAGGGGCGGCCCATTAGAGAGCAGCGCTGTCGAGAAGAAAATCGAACGACGGCTGCAGGACCGGCGCAAACGTGCGTCTGTGAATAGGGCTCGGCCCGTGCCTGGACAGCGCGACGAGATGCTCATACGTTGCATATCCCTTGTTTTCGCAGAAACCATATTCCGGATAGAGCGCGTCGTACTGGGTCATCCACAGGTCGCGGAACACTTTGGCAACAATACTCGCTGCCGCGATTACCGCTGACTTTGCGTCTCCATCGATGATGGCGTCCTGCGGAAATGGGCATTGCGGTATTTTCACGGCGTCGACAAAGACGCGGCAGGGCGCAACCGTCAGGCCGGAAAGGGCGCGCCCCATTGCCACCTTCGAAGCCGCAAGTATGTTGAGCCGGTCTATCTCACTTGGATTGGCCCAGCCAAGTGAAAACGACACCGCGCGAGACCGGATCCCCTCCGCGAGAGCAGCACGGCGAGCTTCCGTGACGATCTTGCTGTCGTTGAGGAATTCAAGGTAAAAAGGCTGATCGGTAACCACTGCGCAAGCGACAACAGGTCCCGCAAGCGGTCCGCGCCCGACTTCGTCGACGCCACACACGAAGTGCGCGCCGCTCTTCCAAGCATCGCGTTCAAACGAGTGGAGCCTGTAAAGCCTGCGTCGTTCCTTTGGTTTCAATTGTGTTCCCCGGCGTGTTCGAATGTGAAGCGGCCAAGCTTCCCGGCGCGAAATTCTTTCAAGAAAGCGCCGGCTGCATTGCGCCGGTCGATTTCGCCGCCGCGTCGGAGCATCCCGCGCTGACGCGAAAAACTCTCCAGATCGACTTTGCCTGCGAGTTCGGGGCGAGCGGTCGCTATCCACGCGGCAAATTGCTCGATCACTTCATCCATATCGAACGCGCTTTCGGCCAGAATTCCGCAGAGTGCGAGCTGCCAAGTTCTCGTCGTGTTGCTAATCTTCGGTTCCAGCACGCCAGGAGTATCAAGAATGTCGACACGCTCGTCAAGGGCGATCCATCGCACATGGCGGGTCACGCCGGCTCTGTCTTGCACCACGGTGCGCTTGCGACGGACCAGGGAGTTGATGACTGAGGACTTGCCGGTATTTGGCGCACCGACGACGGCAATGCGTGTCCGAGCTCGTTTGCCCTTGAACGCGGTTAAAGCCGCTCTAAGCGAGCGCAATGTTGCGGCATGCGTGCCCGACCCTGCGAATGCTTGGGCGCCGCTCTCGGACAGGCTCGTCAACCAACCACGTGTGGCACCGTCCTCGGCGAGATCCTTACGGTTAAGGAGCACAAAGGTCGGCTTCGATTTCAACCGCTGATGGAGGCTTGCGGTAGCTGTGGCCCGCGGCAGACGGGCATCGCGCACCTCGAGCACGACATCGATAAGGTCGGCCGCATCAACGACAGCGCGAAGCCCAGCCGCCATGTGCCCCGGAAACCACGAGGCTGCTGCTCCCGCACCCTTAGAGGATGCGTTTGACATGCCCAAGAGGCCAAATGACGAATACAGCCTTGCCGATGATCGAGGATTGTGGAATGGGTCCAAAAGAGCGCGAATCGTCGGACTCGGCGCGGTTATCTCCCAAAACGAAAACCGTGCCTGTCGGTACTGAAATCGCATTCATGGACGAACGGTCTGGAATTAGGTCGTATATTTCATGCAAAGGCTGTCCTTGCACGATAGTAGCACCGTTTGAGAGCGCAACCGTTTCGCCAGGCAAAGCAATCACGCGCTTGAGAAAAATCTTCGCGTCATCGCCGTGACCGCGCTCGAAAGCGACGATGTCACCGCGAGCGATCGGGGTTCTCGTGAGCACGAGCGGTCCAAGAGCGACTCCATAAGCCAGCGTATTAATGAGGACGTGATTGCCGCTTTCGATGTTAGGCTGCATGGAGCGCCCCTCAACTTGAGGAACCCTCAAAAAGAAAAGGGATACGAGCACTGCGAAGACGAGCGCCTGCATAAGAAGGCGAAAGACTGTGCGCAGGGTACGCCGTAATTGGGCAGTCCGTTCGAGGGCATCTAATGTAGACGCACCACTCGAAGTTACTAGCCGTGCCTGTACTGTGTGTTCAAGAATTCGCGGCACGGACTAGGGTCTTCAAAACCTTAGCTGCGCCAACCTCTACGATCTAAGGATTCTTCACCATGGAGCCAACTCTCAGTTCTGATCGAGACGGATATCAAGGAATAACGTGGGCCGAGAGGGCCCGCTTTGGCGTTCTCGGTGCAGCTCTTGATCCGGCTGACAAAAGCGGACGAAAGAATAATTATATCGACCGCCTTCACCGATTAGCACTTAACGGCGCGTTTGGCGACAAACACTTTAGTAGAGCTCTCGATTTCGGCTGCGGCCCTGGGCGGTTTACAAGGTTTCTTAGCACGCGATCGACGGAGGTGTATGCGGTCGATCGCACCCCGGAAATGCTCGCGATCGCACAACAGTCGCAGCATTTGCCCAATGTCCACTTTTTATTGTGGCGCGACATACCTCTCCCATTTCCGGATGGTTTTTTTGATCTGATTCTAACTGTCTACGTGGTAAGCGTAATGCCGCGGACGGATGTCGCGAGCGTGGCTAACGAATTCCGACGGGTATGTTCCTCACGCGGCACTCTCGTCATGATCGAGCAAGTCGACCATTCGAGGCAGCTAAGCCCCGAGGCATACCATCAAATATATGGTAGCGCGGGGTTCGACGTTGTGCGTGCGGTTCCGATTCGAACAAGCGATTCCCAATTCATGAGGTTTGCAATGAATCGGGTATCAGCCAAGTTCCTACAGGGGACGCTTGCTCGGGCAGAACTGATGTGGAGAAAAAATAGCCAATTCCGCCCCGATACGCGGGGCTATTGGGATTATCTCTTTATCTTGAGACCGAAGGTAACGTTGTAGATTTGTTAGTGTAACAATTTGAAGTGGGTAACGGGCCAAAACACCAGAAATGCATGGCCAACGAAATGATCGCGGGGTAGCAGCCCCCACAGATGTCCATCGTTTGAATCATTGCGGTTGTCGCCAAGCATCAAATAGAAGCCCTTGGGAATCCTATCCGGCGCTTGCCATGCAGACCGGGGCGGAACAATTGCTCGCGAAGGATCCAGTGGCACGCCATCCACCACGATGTCGTAGTTCTTGATTTCTAGTTCGTAGTCGGGCCGGTGCGACGCCGGAATATAAGGCTCATTTACGAGCCTGCCGTTGCGATATACAGATCCGTTATGGATTCGAATGTTATCGCTGGGTCCCGCTATGACGCGTTTGATGAAATCAGTAGTACCAAGTTCTGCCGGCGGTTCGAAGACGGCGATCTGCTCGTCCTTTGGATCTTGGAAGCGGTATTGGATTTCATTTGCCAACAGCACGTCGTGGATATCAAGCGTCGGTTCCATCGATCCCGACGGAATCCAAAACGTGCGAACGACAAAATGCATGAGCACGAGTGCCACGACGCCAGCTATGATGAACGCGTCGAGGTACTCCTTGATAACATTCCGCTGCTTCTCGCTGGGAACAGTGGTCGGCGCAACCCAAATGACGGCTCGCGCGACACCCAAGACGACAAGTATGGCGCCGAGGACGATGGGACTCATCCTATGCGCACTACTTCTTTTCTTTTATGCGGGTGGCTTTGCTGCCGACACGCTCCTGCAAGTAGAAGAGCTTTGCGCGACGCACGAGGCCGCGTCGCAACACATCGACCTTCTCGACGCGCGGCGAGTGAATAAGGAAGGAGCGCTCGACGCCGACACCGTGCGCAATCCGACGCACGGTGAAGCTCTCCGTCAGGCCTCCGTGCTTGCGCTCTGTCACAATGCCTTCAAACACTTGAATACGTTCTTTGTTCCCTTCAGTGACGCGCGAATGTACCTTTACAGTATCGCCCGCATCGAATTCAGCAACTTTTTTCTTCTTTTGCGACGCCCCGACCAACTCGGCAAGATCCATGACGATTACTCAAACTTTCGAAGCCGCGAAAAAGGCGCCGCCCCCAGCGGGGGTCCGACGCCGCGACCAGCGTGCAATTGTATAAAAGGACGGCTTTGAGTATAACATGACCCAAAGCGGCCATTCAAGCCAGGCAGAGACCCTTCTATCAAGGTTCTGACAGCAGGTCGGGCCTTCTTGACGAGGTACGGGCATGAGAGCTCTCCTCGCGCCACGCGGCGATCCGTTCGTGGTCGCCGCTGAGCAACACATCCGGGACAGGAAGACCGCGAAAGAGTGCTGGACGGGTGAAATGAGGCCAGTCCAAACGGCCCGAGCAAAATGATTCGCTCTCAACGCTCTCCGGCCTGATCGCGCCGGGCATCAGGCGCACGGTCGCATCCACGAATGCCAAAGCCGCTATCTCCCCTCCGGTGAGAACAAAGTCTCCGAGTGAGAGTTCTGTGCCCTTGACGAGTCCGAAAAAGCGCTCGTCGATTGCCTCGTAGTGACCGCAGACGAGAATGAGCCTTGTGAGCGTTGCCAACTCTTTTGCCGCCGCATGACCGAAGCGCCGACCGGAAGGTGAGGGGACGATCACAGCAGAGCCGTCGGGCACTATTAGATCTTTGCCGAGAAGCGCTTCCATACAGGTGATGAGTGGGCCCAAACGTAGAACCATGCCGGGGCCGCCACCGTACGGCGCGTCATCTGCACGCTCGCCCGATGGGACGTATCTCCACAGATCGTGCAAGCTGATGCGCACCAAGCCTTTCGCCTGTGCGCGCCCAAGAATGCTACCTGTGACAATTGGTTCGAAAAAATCAGGGAACAGCGTAACGACATCTATCTGCATGAGATTGAACACATTTCGAACGCAGACCTATTGCGACCTCCGCCTTCACGAGCGCGCAAGATGAGTCGCTTCGCGGACGGAATCATCGCCTTCGAGCGCGGCGACTTCAACAAGGCTGCGGCTCTCTTCACTGCAGCAATCAACGAGGGAGATAACGTCGCTGCAGCGCTCTCAAAGCGCGGCGTCTGCCGCATCAAATGGGGCGACGGTGATGAGGCGGAACGCGACTTTCGCCAGGCGCTTGCGGTCGATGATCGATGCTTATCCGCTATGGTCAACCTCGGAAATTTGATACTCGAGCGCGGTAATTTCGATGACGCGCAGGTGTACTACGACCGTGCAATACGGATCGATGAGACGTACGCCTTTGCACATTACAATCTTGGAGTGCTTCATCGCAAGCGTGGTGAGTTTGCTGCCAGCATTCGTGAGTTGAGGCTTGCAGCCAAGTATGAAGTCAAGTCGGAATCTACCAAAAAGCGCCTGGCTTGGCGCAAAAAGTGGGGCTAACAACTCGTAGTTTAGGCACATTGGACTACCTGCTTGGTTCGCACGTCCACACACTGTCAGGCCCTATGGAAAGCTTTATTTGCTTGTTTCCAGGGAATAGTAGGCAGTCTGGATTGTGCAATCTTTTGCGGACCTGAGCAATAGCCGCACGTCATGGAGTTCCGTTTTGATTAAGCCTCACGGTGGATTACTGGTTGATCGCGTTCGCCCTTGGGATGAAGCGTCGCGGGAACTGACAACCAGGGCCTCGAGAGTAACTGTCTCGGACCGCACGGTGTGCGATCTTATATGCATTGCTAACGGAGCATTTTCGCCGCTTGAAGGCTTTCTAAATCGTAATGACTACGAATCCTGTGTCGAGTCAATGCGCCTTTCGAATGGCGTGCTCTGGCCCATCCCAATCGCGCTTCCGGTCGACGGTAGCGAGCTCGCTTCTCTGCGTTTGGATACTCCAGCAGCGCTCGTAGATTCAAACGGTGAAACATTAGCAACCATCGAGATCGAGGATATCTACAAAGCGAATCACGAGCAGGAAGCGCTTAGGGTTTACGGCACAACGGATAGCAAGCACCCTGGCGTTGCGGCGGTCTTCGGCGCGCCGCAAACATATGTTGGCGGAAAAATCTCTCTTCTCAGGGAGCCGGCTCCGGAGTTCCCCGAGTATTCGCTAACGCCATTCGAGACGCGGGCCCGTTTCATCCAGCTAGGCTGGGAGACGGTGGTTGGTTTTCAGACCCGCAATCCCGTTCACAGGGCGCACGAATACTTGCAAAAGGTGGCGCTCGAAATCGTCGACGGCCTTTTCTTGCACCCGCTTGTTGGCACGACCAAAGACGATGACTTGCCGGCAGCTGTAAGAATGCGATGTTACGAGGCCTTGTTACAAGGTTACTATCCGCAAAAGCGCGCGTTGCTGGCTGTTTACCACGCTGCTATGCGTTATGCGGGACCTCGCGAAGCCGTCCTTCATGCGATTGTACGGAAGAACTACGGGTGCAGCCACTTTATTGTCGGGCGCGACCACGCGGGTGCTGGGTCGTACTACGGCCCCTTCGATGCCCAGCACATCTTTGACGATATTGAAGCCGAGCTCGGCGTCAATATTCTACGATTTGACAACGCATTTTGGTGCAAATTGTGTGAGGGAATGGCGACCACAAAGACATGTCCCCACAGTAGCGACGTCCACGTGGTTTTCTCGGGCACAAGGGTCCGAGAACTGTTGCGGTCGGGCCAACGGCCACCCGCAGAATTTACGCGACCTGAAATAGCAGACATCTTGATTCGTACACTCGCTGAGCACCAGGTCGTCAAGTCCTAGAAAGAGGCGCGTGTGTCAGAAAAATCAGACGGACTCATTCTTTGGTTCACGGGTCTTTCCGGCTCGGGCAAGACCACGCTTGCAAAGATTTTAGTGGATCGTTTCCACGCGATGGGTCGTCGAGTCGAACTTTTGGATGGTGACGTCGTCAGGACGAATCTCTCCAAAGGTCTCGGGTTTTCGAAAGAGGACCGAGATACGAATGTTCGCCGCATCGGCTTCGTAGCACACTTGCTGCAGCGAAATGGCGTCATCGCGATCTGTGCTGCCATTTCGCCGTACCAAGCGATACGAGATGAAGTCAGGACTATGGCGGCCGGAAGCTTTGTCGAAATCTTCGCCGATTGCCCACTCGACACGTGCGCGCAACGTGACGGGAAACAGGAGATGTACGCTAAGGCCCGTAGCGGCGAACTCGCAAACTTTACCGGGGTCTCAGACCCGTATGAAGCTCCCTCCAGCCCCGACATCTGGTTGAAGACAGCCGAAAACACGCCTCAAGCCTGCGCCGAGCAAATCCTTGCGTTTCTCGCCGAGCAGCAGTTGCTGTCGTATAGCGAATCGAGAACTTTTGCCTAGCGTGGAGACAGTGCGCGTCGATTTTCATCTCCACACCACGTGCTCAGATGGGGCATGGGCGCCTGAGCGTCTCCTGCACACCGTACACGAACGCGGACTGAAATACTTCAGCATCACCGATCACGACACGATGGAGGCGTACCCGGTCCCCGACGACCTGCAATCACGTTGCATCGCTGGGCTGGAAGTTGACACGTATGGCTTTGAGCAGACTGTGCACGTCTTGGGATATGGAGTCAGCCCAGCCAGCGCACTCGTTTCGCGGTTAGAGGCCCAGCAACGCGAACGCCGTCTCCGCGCTCAGTCCATCATCGAGAGGTTAAACGCCCTTGGAATCGATTTGAGGCTCGATCAAGTTGAATCTTCAGCTGGTAGCACCAAAAGTATTGGTAGACCCCACATCGCTCGCGCGCTGGTGGAAGCCGGCCATTGCAATGAATTGCAAGAAGCGTTCGATAAGTATCTGGCCGATGGAGAGATCGCATTTGTCCCACTCCAAAGGCTGTGGACTAAAGAGGCAATCGATTTGATTCACGAGGGCGGTGGAATTGCTGTGCTTGCCCACCCCCGGAGGCTGCGGCATCAAAACCTACTGTCAAAAATTTGCCGTCTCTTTGATGGCCTTGAGCTGATGCATCCTAGCGCTGACACCAACTATCAGCACCATCTTATCGAATTGATTGATGCTCACAATTTAATGGCGACCGGTGGAACTGATTTTCACGCTCGCCCAAACGATCCGATGATCGGGATTCCCTTTCCCACGGGTCGCTTGACCCGCTTTCTCGAATCGATACGTAGATGTGAAAAAGCTGCGCTATGAGCTGCTCGACTTAGAAGCGTGGCATGAATTTGACGCGGAGTCGACGGCTCCAACTTTTTTCGCCAGAGCTGCGTGGGGCAGCGCAATAGCCCACGTCTTTGCGCAATTCACCCCTGCCACCGTTCGTTGTCGACTTGATGATGGAAGTTATGCGATCGTTCCACTGATGCGCGAAATGGGAGGTAGATTTCGCTGGAAAGTCTACCAGGGGATGCCGTTTGGCTCGTACACGGCGGTGTTGCGGCGGGGCTCGCCCGTCGAATCAGGCGTCGCTGCTCGCGTTTTGCAGGGCCTCCTCACTCTGGGGGATTCAGTTTACCTGAATCCCTGGCCCCTCGAGAGACTGAACCTGTTTCGCACGAACATTCGCATCCGTGAAGAAACGTCAGTTATCGACATTTCGGGCGGTGCAGAAGCGGCCCTCGCAAGGGTCGGCTCCAAAAGCAGGAGGATGGCCGGCCAGGCCCGCCGCCGAGGCGTGCGGTGCGCCATAGAAAAGGGCGATGATGCAGTTGACCTATACTGCGATATGCTGCAGGAGGCATCGCGAGATCGCTGGCACCTCGCAACGCCGCGCCTGCCAAAAGAATTCATCCAGCGGGTGTGCGTTGAAGGTAAAGAATCCGTTGAGATTTGGGTGGCTCGGTTCCTCGACGAACCAGTTGCGGCTGGCATCGCCTTGTACGGCAGTCAAGAAGTATTACTGTGGACTACGGTTATGCGTGCGGGCATGGAGAATCTCAAACCTCACAATATATTACACGCTGACATAATCGAACATGCCGCTCGCCGTGGTATCCACTGGTATAACCTTGGGTCCAGCGCTGGCTTGGCCGGTGTCCTCAGATTTAAGGAATCGCTAGGTGCAACGTCATTGCCGTACGATTCTATCGGGCATGAAAGCATCCTATACCGAGCAAACAAGGCGCTCCGACGTACACTTCGGAGCGAGCGAACAAGCCACGGCGTTTCCTGAGCGAAGATCTTGACTCTCGAATTCGGCGTACATACAAACGGGCGACTACGAGCATGGCAGCGGCTGTGTGTTAACAATCTCGAGGGTTCGGGTCTGGCGCGACTCCGCTGCGTTATCACTTCACCTGACGAGCCCAAAGGTGACTCTGAGGGCCAGAACAACCCGTTCACGGAGTTCGTCAGCGACTTAGATCTATCGTCTCAGCGATATTTGTCTCCTCTCGAAGCTCCTGCAAGCTTCACCGAAGAGTCCATCGCTGAAATTCGCGCGGCAGAACTTGATTTTATTCTATCGTTTTGCGCCAAGGATCTTGCGCTTCCGCTCGCTGGTGCTGCCAAATACGGTATGTGGCTCTTTGTGCTCAGCGACATCTCGAACTTCGACTCACCAGCGCCATGTTTTTGGGAGATTTACTGCGACCATGACGTTACTGGAGCCATGTTGCTCAAGCTCGTTGACAATAGTTCAGCCGGCATCCCTTTAAGGACGGGTTACTTTCCCACCAACCATACGTCATTTGCCGCGAGCGCTGAGGCGGTTTTTGACTCTCTGCCTGACTGGCCGACGTTTGTGTGTCGCGACATAACTCGAGGCGCACTCGGCATCTTTGCGGCTCCACCGGTACCCAATGCTCCCAAACACTATGGGTTCCCAACGGCTGCCCAACTCCGTTCCCTAAAAAATTCGCTAGCTACGAACAGAAAGGCACTTCACCGTCAAAACCGCTTCTACGACATCGATTGGAATATAGGCACGCTGACGGGTGACGCGAGGTCGCGTGTTACGGGAGACACAGTCGCAGATGTTTCGATCTTGGGTCAGTATACGCGAGGCCAGTATGTTGCTGATCCTTGTCTTTTTACCAAGGATCAAAGACAATACGTTTTTTGCGAACTGTACCTCTATAGCACCAACAAAGGCATGATCTCGGTTTTTGAAATTAAAAACGGACATGCCTCTCAGTTGGAGGTTGTGATCGAGGAGCCGTTTCACATATCATATCCGCAGGTCTTTGAGTATGACGGTTCGATCTTTTGCATGCCCGAATCTGCTGATGCAAGACAAGTCAATCTCTACGAAGCTACCGACTTCCCATTTCGTTGGAAGCGAGTGCACACGTTGCTCGACAACGTTACCGCGGTTGATAGCACGCTTTTGCAGTTTGAGAATAAATGGTGGCTGTTTTTTACAGACGGTGAATCACGACGTTTCAACACCCATTTACACGTTTGGTATGCCTCCGACTTGCTCGGCGATTGGAAACCACACGCCGGGAACCCAGTGAAGATTGACGTCCGCTCGGCGCTGTCGGCGGGTCAGTTCTTTTGGCATGAGAATTGCCTCTACAGACCAGCCCAAGACTGCTCCAGAACGTATGGAGGCCAGATACGTATTAACAAGATAGTCAAGCTTACCGAATCGGAGTTTGAAGAATCCATCGTCACGACTATCGCGCCACCGACTAGTAAGTACTCCAAAGGAATTCACACACTTTCCTCCGTGGGTGGCTGTTCGGTCGTCGATGTGAAACGGTACGTGTTTAATCCATCCAGAATTGTTGAGGTGCTCAAACAATCTGCAAAGAACACCGCCTTGAAACTCGGCGTGCCTCAAGAGACAATTCAGGCACTCAAAAAGCGATTCGATCAACGATGATCACCTGGTTATGAATGCGCAGCGCAAGGGAGTACTCGTCTTAGACGGCACGCCCCGGGTGGTCGTCGCTATCGCGCGCTCCTTATATAGGCGTGGGATCCCTATAGTCTACGGGCATTTTGGCGCGTGGGCTCAATCGGCCGAGTCGGTCGCGGTTTCGACTAACGTCCGTTTACCGGACAGTCCTGCAGACTTCTACGAAAATCTTACGAGTACGATAGATCGTGACAATGTTGACACTTTGATCCCTTGCAGCGACAAGGCGATCCGCGCAATACTTCCCTACTATGCGTCGCTGCAAGAACACGTAACGTTGAGCGTTCCGGTCCCGTCACTCGTTGAAAGAGTGCTCGACAAAGAACAAGCGCTAAGCATGGCGGAGCGCTGTGGCATGCGCATTCCCAAAACCTTTTCTATCAGCAGCCCCGATTGGTTACTCGAGAAAAGGCAAGAGTTGCCGTTTCCGCTGGTTGCGAAACCCGCGAAGGCTGGCCTTGCAAGTCCGTTCAAGGCGCTATATTTCGACAGCTTGTCAGAGCTCTCGTCAGCATTTGAGCGCAACCCCGCTTTTGGAGTCGGCACGATTTTTCAGGAGTTGATTCCAGGCGAAGGGGTAGGCATCAGTGCGATCGCGTTTCGGGGCGTTCCTCTCGCTCCGTTTCAGCATAGGCGCATTCACGAGTGGCCTGCAAACGGCGGTGTGGGCGTGCTCGTGGAGTCCGAAGCCGTAGACGCAGCACTTGCCAAGGCAACAACTCTCCTTCTTAGCGCGCTCGGCTGGGAAGGCCCGGCGATGGTCGAGTTTCGCCGGACACCTGGCGGTGCGTATGTCTTTTTAGAGGTTAACGGGCGCTTTTGGGGGTCGCTCCCGCTGGCCATCCGGGCTGGCCTGGATTTCCCCTATTACGAGTGGCAAATTCTTCACGACATTGATCCGTCGGTGCCTGCCGCTTATAAACAAGGACTCAAAATGCGCTGGACAGCCGGCGAAATTCGGCGACTGCAGGAGTTGTGGACCAATGTAGCTGCTTGCAAGCGAGCTGGCCGCTCTCGATTCTCGGCATTGCGGGAGTTCGTTTGGAGTTTCGCTCCCGGCGTTCGCTCTGCGTTATTCGACCTGGCTGACATGAAGCCCGAGGGCTCAGAAGTTGTCTTAGTGTTGGAAGGCATTAGCACGAGCGTTTTGAGGAGAATCATACCTGGTTCAATCCGTCGGCGGTATCGCCAGTATAGACAACTTGACAAGCGTTGCCGGGGAACCTACCTTCGACTGTGGCTCACGAGAACGTTAGGTTTTCGCAACGCTAAACGGCTGCGACGTCTTGCGGCTGTCTCGTCAGTCCTATTTGTTTGTCGCGGGAATATACAACGCAGCCCGTTTGCAGCTGCTGTTCTCACCGCTGCTCTTCACGACGGTCAATCAAGATTTCACATTAGGTCCGCGGGAACGCACGCAGCGGCTGGGTCGCAAACCGATCCCAGAATCTTGCAAGCAGCTTCCGATCTCGGAATCACGATACAAGGAGAGCCTCAAAATATTACAGAGGAGCTAGCGCGCAATGCTGATCTGGTCATCGTGATGGACTACATGATCGAGGCTGACATCCTGACTCGCTTCCCTTTTCTTAAGGATAAGGTCTTTTTGCTACGCGAGTGGACGCCATCTGCTGGGAGCGACCTTGAGATTCTGGATCCCGACAAAGAACTCGAGCCAGAATTCTCTCAAACGATGGCAAAGCTACGCGAAGCGGTCACACAGTTAGGCCACGTCTTGTCGTCCAGGTGATGGCTATTGCTACTTACGCGTGGGCTCGCCCACCTCGACAACGTCTGCGCTGAGGCTTTCGTGTAAGTACTCCATAAGTTGGGGTAATGTGATATGCTCCAGCGCCGTGCGTTTTGGCGAGCTCTCATCTTCGCCTTCATCGCGTAAGTAATAGCGCACCTCAAAATCGCCAGCTTCGTCGGCGTAAAATACGACAGCGAATCCTTTGGCGGGATTTTCGTCGTAGACGCGGAGCGCGTGGGGGTTGACGATCTCTACCGAGTGAGCCGCGTTATTAGCGTCGAAAAGCGTGATGAGCAATTCGACGTTACCTTCAATCTCAAAATGGCTAATGGTGAAGGTGTTTTTGACGGAATAGAGTTGCCGGCTGTTGCGCTGGCGCGCCGACATTTCGTAGAAGACTTTGTGATGAACGAACCGAGCAAGAATCTTCTTGAGGGTTGCCATCGACCCCAAGGGTTCTTCCCGCTGGCTCTTCGTGTAGTAAATCTTCACGGGAGAGGACCTGATTTTCGCCGAGGAAAAAAGATTACCCGCACGCCAGCGGGGAAATAAGCTGGCAAGCCATGCTCAGCCCCTCCGATACCGCCATTCTTTTTGTCTTAGCCCTATTGCTTTTTGGACCCGAGCAACTACCCAAGCTGGCGCGTCAGTTGGGCGAAGCGATGCGTCACGTTCAAAATACGACACATACGTTCATGATGGAGATGGAGCGCGCCGCCGATACAACGGAAGTCCACACACACGAGCCTGGTCCCATTGAAGCGCCGCCATCAAGCGATGAAGAGCCGAAACAACTCGCTCTCACCGAAGATGTTCCGGCGCATGAGAGCGAAGCAGGTCCAACTACGTAGCGGTTAAACCCCAGAGCCGTCGCCACAGAACGATAACTTTCCACACGTAGTGGACGGTTTCATCGTACGGCGGCACACCGTGGTATTCATCGACTGCGCCACTCCCAGCGTTGTAAGCAGCTATCGCGTAAACATATTGATGCTGTTTGTCGTAGCGCGAGTAGTGATCAAGATTACCCTTAAGAGTAAGTACAGTGCCATGGATATTCTGATCGATGTCTTCAACGTTACTCACGTTGTCGTCGGCCGCGGTTGACGGCATGAGCTGCCCTAACCCTCGCGCTCCGGCAGAACTGCGTGCGGTGCGGTCAAACGAACTCTCGGTTGCGACGATAGCGACAACCAACCGAGGATCGACGCTTTCGGCGATTGATTCTCGAGCGATAGCTGCGACGATCCGGCGTGCTTCGTCCTCATCTATCCCGGGATTGAAGTAGCGGATCGCAGATACGTAGGCTCGCATTGCTAGCTGTTCGCTGACTTCGCGGTTGGCGGCAGCAGCCAAAGCGGCGTGGGCGCCGACCCCGAAGATCCCAAAACCCCAGATGAGGGCGCATGTCAAATGAACCCGGAGTGATTGGTGCATATACGGGGAATCGGCAAATCTTTGTGGAGGATTAGAACTTCAACTGCGAGCGAACGTCTGCGACCTTGTCTTCGACGAACTTGCTCACCGTTTGACGCAAGGCTTCCTTCTGCTCGTCTTCAAGGCGCGAATAGACGAAATAGGCTCCGGCTGCGACAACAGCGCCAATGAGGCCTGCGAGCAAAGTCTTGCGCAGATCGTAGTCGTTGCGCTGCTGACTGTAGCCCGCTTCGTCTGCATAGCTCGGGTTGATGTCTGTGACAGATTCCATACGATTACACCCGTGATTTCCTATCGGTCGCGACTTTGGCCTGCCTAATCTTTATATACCCCGGATACGTTGCAGCGATCGCCTGGAGTCCCGAAATTGTCGTTTCCAGCACTGCCTGCGCTTGGGGGCTGTCCCCGTTCGAAAGGTCGATTCGAAACTGATTTGCGGTATCAGAAATCTTCGGACGGACGGCGCAGTGTTTGCGCAAACCATAAGCTGCCGAGAGCACAAGGGCGCTTGCCGCTGCGCAGACGATGTCTTGACCCGAGGCTGCGAAACCTGCGTGTCCAAGCACCCGAAATCCGACAATCGCCCCGCGGCGGCGCTCGTACGTTATGTCGAGCCCGTTTTTACGGGAGCGCGATTTTTTCAATGCGCAGCTCGGTTATGGGCTGGCGGTGGCCGTGGCGTGTGCGCACCCGTTTCTTGGGCTTGTAGCGAAAAGCCATGATTTTGGGCCCCTTGCCCTGCCGCACGACCCGCGCGGTGACCTTGGCTGAAGTGACCAGCGGAGAGCCCACGAGAAAATCAGTGCCTGTGTGGGCGAAAAGAATACGCTCAAAAACAACTTCGTGATCGGCGTCGCCTTCGACGCGGTCAAGGCGGATAACGTCGCCTTCCTTAACCTTAAGTTGCCTTCCGTTGGCTTCGATGACGGCGAACATGGAGAGGGCCCTTTCAAAAGGAGGCTGCAAGAGTCTGGTTATCTCCTGTTCTTGGCTGTCCCGGTTTTGTAAACCTTACATTGGTATGCGCAAAGTATTTACAAAGCTGGGCAAATGACCTAATATTTAGCATCGGTACGCTATTTGCTACCGGTTTCGCTTTGTTGGAGGTCGGCTCTCCCCACTCATCGACAAGGGGGCTGGATGGTTGAAAGCACTTGGTACGCACATCATTGTTGAACTCTCAGACTGTAACTCGCAGATTCTCAGCGACGTTGACCAAGTAGCAAGCATACTCGTCGCAGCCGCCAAAGCGGCAAACGCCGAGGTCCTTCAAACCACATTCCACCGCTTTTCGCCGCAGGGCGTCAGCGGTGTTGTTGTGATTGCCGAATCGCACCTTTCGATCCATACCTGGCCCGAATTCGGCTACGCGGCCATGGACATATACACGTGCGGCGAGAAGACCGAGCCGTGGAAGGCCTGTCGCCTCGCCGCAACCGAGTTCCAGGCCAAGCAGATGCTAACGACCGAAGTGCGCCGGGGAATGCCGGACGAGGATGGCGTCTACAGCCACCACGTCGGCAAGCGCTCGAACGGAGTTACACCCGGTGCCAAAAACCGAAAACTTTCAGTGGTACGTTGAGCAAGTTGGCCGTGGAGAGATCCACGGCCACGCGCTTGCTCGCACCCTCGTTTCCGGCAGAACGAAGTTCCAGGAGTACGCGATCGTCGAAAGCCCGCTCTTCGGCAAGATGCTGGTGCTGGACGGCGACACCCAAAGCTCCGCGCTCGATGAGCATATCTACCACGAGTCGTTAGTTCATCCCGCGTGCGTCGCTGCCGGCGGCTCGCCAACTCGTGCGCTCATTCTCGGGGGCGGCGAGGGCGCGACGCTGCGAGAGCTATTGCGATCACCCGGCATGGCCAAGGTCACGATGGTGGACATCGATGCAGAAGTGGTCGATGTGTGCCGTCGGCACTTGCCGGAGTGGAGCGCAGGCGCCTTTGAAGACTCGCGGTCGGACGTCGTTATCGGCGATGCCAAGGAATATGTCTTTGCGTCGCGCGAGTTATTCGACGTGATTATTGGCGATCTCACCGAGCCGTTGGAAGACTCGCCGTCGGCCGACCTGCACACGCCGCAAATGTATGAGGCGATTCGCGTTCGACTCAAACCAAACGGCGCTTATGTCTTGCAAGCGTCGATGTCAGGACCTCACAATTATCTACTCCACGCAAGAATGGTTAACCGGTTGAAAGACGTTTTTCCGACTGTCTACCCATACTCTGCGTACGTGCCAGCTTTTGATACCGAGTGGGGTTTTGCGCTCTGCGGCGGAGGGCTCAATATGGTTTCGGAAGCGGCGGGTAAGGCAGTGCAAGACTATGCGAAGTCGTGCCGTGGCCTACGTTACTACGATGCAGAGACACATCGGCGGCTTTTCAATTTGCCACGCTACCTGCGAGAAGCTTACGAAACGAAGTAAAGTCATGCAAGGGAAGGTCTGCTTGCTGTAGGCAACGAGTTATAAGCGTGGTTCTGCGGGGAACTACTTAGGCGAGGCGTGCGTTCTAATTTAGGCCCCTCATCTGGGGCGCTCACGCTAGTAATTACAGAGGAGTGGTGAACCCAAATGAAACGTAAATCCTTTCTTGGTACGGCTGTGGCCGCGACGGCTACAATCGGAGCCCTAAGTGCAGTCCCGGCACAAGCAAAAGACGAGGCCAGTGACCGTAATTTGCGGTTCATGGCCAGAATCATCAGCACAGTCGTCGATGATCTCAATGGCGACAGTAATGACTACGGCGGTTACAAGAAAAAAGCAATGGAAAACCTAAGGGCAGCTGTGGCCAACCTCAATGCGGCCGTTAGCTACGACCAGACTCACACCGGCTAAAATAGAAATCCCTGCGAGGAAATAGCGGTCGACTCAGGTCGGCCGCTTCATTACCTAATATGATATACGCGTACTGTCGCGTCACGCGCCTGGATAGAGGACCTACAACTCTCCCTGTAGCCTCGGCTGAGGTGTTAGGCTTTTAGCGTCTCACAAGATTTCTGGCTTGTGGCGTGTCTCGCATTCCTTTGAAAGGAGGACGTATATGATCAGACAGCGATCGTGGGTCGTGCAATTTGTAGTTCCTTCAGCTTATCAATCATCTTATCTTGGGGGCTGAAAGATCGCGGCCAGTAAGCGCAGGCGGTGTGATCGACCCTACCTGCACAAGCTCAAGCCCATGCATCGAGTATGACAACAACGGTACCGGGCGGGAAGTAGGGGCATCTCAGTCAATGGAAACGGTCTCGCTGGCGCGACAAAAAACATCAGCACGTCAGTGGTCTTCGGGAATGCGTCTGGATACGGCATGATAGCGATGCGCCTGTAGCACTTTTCAGCGCATGTGTCGCGCGTTTGCGCGGAAAAATGCAGCGCTAGCCTCGGATATTCTGATGAGCGCCAATAAAACAAGAATCTTCTTAACTCCGTTTTAGCCTTTTTTGGAAAGGTAAGAATATGTTTAAGTCGCTTTTTCTCACGCTTAGCAGGGGTGCGGTTCTCACATCGATCGTTCTAGGTGTACTTGCCGCCTTTGGAGTGACCATCACGCACTCACTTGCAATGAGGAAGGTATCCACGTCTCACGAAGTAGCTCCAATTGATCCAACATGCTCCAGCAGCTTGCCCTGCATTGAGTACGACAACAACGGTAGCGGTCCGGGCATTCGAGGTATTTCCATCGGTGGGAACGGCCTCGCAGGCGCGACCAAAAATACGTCCCCGAATGGCCGAGCCGGCTTACTCGGAAACGACATAAGTACCTCGGGAACGTTCAACAGCGGGGTCAGCGGTCTATCCGTGCGCGGCACAGGTGTGTTGGGAAATTCCACAAGCGGTAACGGCATGTCTGGAATATCTCAGGGTACCAGCAACAGCCAACTCGCTGGTGTCTACGGTCAAAATAATTCAAACTTTGGCCTCAACACTCCGAACTCCAACGCTGGTATTTTCGGTCAGGCCCTCACTGGAGTCGGTGTGCTGGGGAGAACGGGAGAGAACATCCAGGATCTAAATTTTACGTGCACCAACTGCGCAGTTTCATGGCTAGGTGTCGAAGGCAAAAGTCCGGGCGGAATAGGCGCATTGGGAATTACGACAGGTTTGGCACCTCAGGTTCAGGAGGCTCCGTTGGCATTAGGAGATGGTGTTCAGGCCAGCGGCAACTTTGGAGCTGATCTTACAGGGCAGGAGGTGTTGGGCGTAGGCCCCCACATCCCTGGTGTAGGCATAACAGTTCTCGGCACGGGAGGAGCTGGTGCACACATCGTAGCGAATGACCTATCGGCTAGTTCAAGTGTTGGCTCTTACGGGTTACCGGCGCTTTATGTTGAAGAAGACGACCCTTCGGGGATCGTAATGATCGCCAATGCGTCATCCAAGGACGTAATGAGTTTAGATACTAGTGGGAACATGATTCTTTCGGGTACGTTACAACAAAACGGAACACCGCTTGTAGCACAACGAACAGTAACGGGTAGAAGTGTCGCAACATACTCGGCCCAGCAGACCCAGCCAACTCTTGAAGATTTTGGTCAAGGTGAACTAGTCCAAGGCAGCGCGTACGTTAGACTAGCGAACGATTTCGCGCTCGCCATCGATCAAACAAAAAGTTACATGGTTTTTTTAACGCCAGATGGCGATAATGCTGGCTTGTACGTCGCGCAAAAGACGGCTCAGGGGTTCATAGTCCGTGAAGATAGAGGGGGCCATGATAGTCTGGCATTCGATTATCGAATTGTGGCAAAGCCTTTTGATAGATTAGATGCACGTTTGCCTGTGACGAGAAACCTGGGCTCAACAAAGAGCCGCTTTGGTCCACGCTTTACAACCCATACCACGCTTACGCTCCCACCCC
>Ga0207416_1000317_pt1 | contig 85809 bp, 77 predicted proteins | sample PaiPotPPM11metaG_FD_184107 | JGI IMG/M metagenome (GOLD analysis project Ga0207416, IMG submission 184107) | Iron sulfur acid spring bacterial and archeal communities from Banff, Canada, to study Microbial Dark Matter (Phase II) - Paint Pots PPM... ... | reverse complement strand
GCCCGACCTCTCGATTTTCGATCCTCCGCCGGCGTTAGTGGTGGATGAATCGAATCGCGCCAACGTGCTCGAGGATACGCTCGCGAGTTTCGGCGTCGGCGCGAAAGTCGTGCACATCGAGCGCGGTCCGTCGATCACGCGGTACGAGCTGCGTCCCGAACGCGGCGTAAAAATTTCGCGCATCGCATCGCTCACCGACGATCTCGCGCTGGCGCTTGCGGCAACGGCGGTGCGCATCGAAGCGCCGATTCCGGGAAAGTCGGCGGTCGGCATCGAGGTACCCAACCAAACGATCGCGATCGTCGCGATTCGTGAGATTCTCGACGCCTTGCCCAACCGCGGACAGATACCGCCGCTGTGGATGGCACTAGGCAAAGACATTACCGGGCGTCCGGTCTTCGGCGACCTCTGCAACATGCCGCACCTGCTCGTCGCCGGTGCAACCGGTGCCGGAAAATCGGTCTGCCTTAACACGATCATCGCGTCGTTGCTGGTCAGCGCCACGCCCGACCAAGTGCAGATGTTGATGGTCGATCCCAAACGCGTCGAGTTGAGCGTCTTCAACGGCATCCCGCACCTCATCAAGGAGGTCATCACCGATCCGCGCATGGCGGCCGGTGCGCTCTTCGAAATGACGAAAGAGATGGACGCGCGCTACGAACGCTTCGCCAAGGCCGCCGTGCGCAAGATCGAAGAGTACAACGCGAAGTATCCCGACGAGCGGCTCCCCTACGTCGTAATCGTCATCGACGAACTCGCCGACTTGATGCTGATTGCCCCGGCGAAAGTCGAGGCGACGATCATGCGCTTGGCGCAACTCGCGCGCGCGACCGGCATTCACTTGATCGTCGCGACGCAGCGCCCGTCGGTTGACGTCATCACCGGCTTGATCAAAGCCAACATTCCCTCGCGCATCGCTTTCGCCGTCAGTTCGCAAGCCGATTCGCGCGTGGTACTCGACATGAACGGCGCGGAACGGCTGCTCGGTCGCGGCGACATGCTTTACCTGCCGATCGACGCACCCAAACCGGTGCGCGCGCAAGGTGCACTGATCACCGCGTCGGAGGTCACACGGCTCGTCGAGTTTTGGGCGCGCCAAGCCCGGCCGCGCAATCTGCTCGACGTCGAAGTCGTGCCGATGGTGGATGAAGAGAGCGGCAAAACGGTGGATCCGCTCTGCTACGACGCCGCAAAATTCATTATTGAAACGAACTATGCGTCCACTGCGCAGCTCCAGTCGCAGTTTTCGATCGGTCATCCGCGCGCGGTACGTTTGATGAAACAGTTGGAAGACTTCAAGATCGTCGGTCCGCACGAAGGCACGAAGCCGCGTAAGATCGTCGTCGGTTTGGCCGAACTGGAGTTGATGGCGCCGCGGCTCGGAAAAGGCGAAAGCGCGCAGCAGGACCTGTTTGCGAGCGGACCATGAGAATTACGTACGCGTTAGCCGCGGCAATCGGCGCATCGCTGTTCTTTCGGCTCGGTTTCGACGTCACGCATTCGGGCGAACCGGCGGCGTTTCTGAGTTTGGAACACACGCTGCTCGGCAAGAGTGCGTTGATCGCGTGGTGGCTCACGTGGTCGTGTTACATGGACGTGCTGATTCCGGTTGCGTTGGCGCTGATCGTGGTCGCATGGCGCGCGCCGGCGTGGCGCGGACGAATCGCGTTCAGCATCGCTATGCTGCTGCTCTGCTGGCAAGGTGCGGACCTTGCTCAGCATTATTTCATGCGACCCCGCCGCCTTGACTGGATCGTGAAGCACGAAACCGCGTTCTCTTATCCGTCCTCACACGCCGCGGTCGCCTTCGGGTTCTACGCCCTGTGGGGCGTGATGATCGCCGCCTCGGAACTGCCGCGACGCACGCGCGTCGTCGCGGCCGTCTGCCTGCTCGCCTTTGCCGTCGCCATTTGTTGGGCTCGGCTGGCGCTGGGCGCGCACTACCTGACCGATCTCATCGGCGGCGGTTTGCTGGCGGTGACGCTGGTCTGCGCGGGCGTGGCGCTGGTGCCGGTAAAGGTCTTTGCGCCGGCGGCCGCGCGAACGTAGACTGGGAAGCACAGCAGCATGCGTTACGCCGATTCGGCACTCGCCGAGATCGACCGAAAGGTCGACCAGGGAATCCCGCTCTCACTTGAGGACGGTCTCGCGCTCTATTCCACGAACGATTTGCACTCGCTGGGGCGCATGGCCCGCAAGGTCAAGGAACGCAAGAGCGGGCGCAAAGTCTTCTACGTCCTGAATCGTTATATCAACTCGACCAACGTCTGCTTCGCGGCGTGTACGTTCTGTTCGTTCGCAGCTGACGAATTCAAAGAACCCCAGCGCGTGTTTCGTATGACTGCCGATCAAGTTTTCGCCAAGGCGGTCGAGACGGGAACGAACTTCAACCAAATTCATATCGTCGGCGGTCACGATCCGCGCCAGTTATCGCTCGACTACTGGCTGCCGCTGATGCGGCGCTTCAAAGAAGCGCTGCCGCACGTGCAACTCTCACTGTTCACGGCTGCGGAAATCGAATATATGGCGAAACGCCATCGCCTCTCGTTTCCGGAAATCGTTGCCGCGTTGCGCGAAGCCGGGCTCGACAACGTCAACGGCGGCGCGGCGGAGATCCTCGCGGAGGCCACGCGCGCCAAAATTTGTCCCAACAAGGTTTCGAGTGCCAACTGGGTGGCGATCCACGAAGAACTGCATCGGCAAGGCGTAGCCAGCAACGCGACGATGCTTTACGGCCACATCGAGAGCATCGAAGATCGCGTCGACCATTTCATTCGCCTGCGCGAATCGCAGGACCGCTCGCCGGGCTTCAATGCCTTCATACCGCTAGCGTTTCATCCCGACGGGAACGAACTCTCGTATTGCGGCTGGACTAGCGGTCTCGACGATCTGCGCACCTTTGCGGTCGCGCGGCTAATGCTGCACAACTTCGATCACATCAAGGCGTACTGGATGATTCAAGGGTTAAAGGTGTGCCAAGTTGCGCTGCAGTTCGGCGCCGATGACATGGACGGTACGCATGGATCGACCGACGAAGAGATGATTTACCATTCGGCCGGCACGCAGTCGGGACAATATGTCGACGATCGTGAGTTTCGCCGGTTGATCGAAGATGCCGGTTACGTTCCGGTGCGGCGCAACTCCACGTACGAAGAGTTTGCATGGGATTGGACGCCGCCGGCGCGCGAACTCGTTGGAGCATAGGGAGAGGTTCCCTAGATTGCGCTGCGGCCGTATCGCCTATACCAACGATCTTCCAATCTATGGCGCGTTTGACGCCGGTGCGTTGAGGTTTCCGGGTTCGCTGCACCCGGCCGTACCGTCACGGTTGAACGCGATGCTGCTGGGCGGCGAACTCGACATGAGCCCGATCAGCGCGTTTGAGTGGGCGAAGCACGCCGAGGATTTGATACTGCTTCCGGATCTTTGCATCGGTGCGCGCGCCGAAGTCGTTTCGGTCGTGCTAGTATCGCCGGTAGCGCTCGCGCTGCTCGGTAACGCGACCGTGTACGTAACCGACGAATCGGCCACCGGCCGCAACATGCTGCGCATCCTGCTCGAGCGCCGTTACGGCGTATCGCCTACATACGCCGTCGAGGCGCAGCCGTTCGAACGCGCGCGCGCAGGCGAGCCGGCATTGCTGATCGGCGACCGCGCGATCGATGCCGTCGAAGCGTTTCCGGGCGAACGGATCTACGATCTCGGACGGCTCTGGAACGAATGGACGGGCGAGCAGTCGGTGTTTGCGGTGTGGGCTGCACGTCGTGACGCGTGCGAACGCGATCCGGCGGCCGTTCGCGCCTGCATGCGCGCGCTGACCGATGCGTATGCGTGGTCGGACACGCACATGCATGCGATCCTCGAAGGCGCGCAGCGAGCGATTCCACGGCCGGCGGGATTTTACGAAAAATACTATGCGGCGTTGAACTTCAATTTCGATGCCCCCGCGCAACGCGGTCTGGCCGCATTTTGTCGCGAACTGCACGCGATTGGCGCGATCGAACGCGTGCCGCCCGTTTCGCCGGAGGCCGTTGATGCAATCGCTGGATGAACTGCTCGACCTTGCCGCCGCCGGCGGCCGGCTGAGTTTCGACGAGGGCGTGCGGCTCTATCAAGGAGCCGACATCCACGCCTTGGGCGCCGCCGCGCACGCGCGCCGCTTGCAGTTACATCCGCACGACGCCGTCACGTACGTCGTGGATACGACGATCAACTACACGAACGTCTGCAACGTGCACTGCACGTTCTGCGCCTTCTTTCGGCCGGAGCATCACAAAGAAGGCTATACGATGTCGCACGACACGGTACTCGAACGCGTGCAGTACGCGGTCGATCGCGGCGCGACGCAAATCATGATTCAGGGCGGCGTCAATCCCGAACTGCGCTTGGAGTGGTTCGAGCAACTCTTCGAACGGGTCGCGCGCGAGTATCCACGCGTCGACATTCACTCGCTCTCGGTTTCAGAAATCGTCGGCCTCGCTCACGTTGAGGAAATGTCGATTCGCGACGTCCTCGCGCGCCTGAAGAACGCGGGCATGAAGTCGCTGCCGGGAGCGGGCGCCGAGATTCTGGTGGAGCGGGTACGCAAACGCATTTCGGCGCGCAAGGTGCGGCCGGAGGAGTGGCTGGGCGTGATGCGCGAGGCGCAACTGCTCGGAATGCCGACGACGGCGACGATGATGTTCGGCTCGATCGAAACGCCGAGCGAGCGTATCGAACATCTGCACGTGCTGCGCGAACTGCAGGACGAAACCGGCGGCTTCACCGCCTTTATTCCGTGGTATTACGTGCCGTTTAAGACGCCGCTGCGCGGACGCGAGGCGACCGGGCTCGAGTATTTGCGCGTGCTTGCGATCTCACGTCTCTATCTCGACAACTTCGCGCACTTGCAGGCTTCGTGGTTAACCCCTGGTATGAAACTCGGCCAACTCGCCTTGTTTTACGGTTGCGACGACATGGGCGGCACGATCATCGAGGAACGCGTCGTCCACGATGCCGGCAGCACCAATGAAGCCACGCGCCGCGATTTGGAAGAAGCAATCGTCAAAGCCGGCTTCAGACCCGTCATTCGCGACACGTACTGGAACCTGCGACCGGATATGCCTCTGGCCACCGCAACGGTGAGCGCATGAGCGTAACGCAGAGCTCGGACGCCGAGTTAGACGCATTTCTGCAAGCGGCAAAGGAAGGCGGAGTCAGCGACGACTTCGTTGTCGCGTTATTGCGACAAAACGGTTGGTCCGAGCGCCGCATATTTCGCGCATACTCAGCCTTCTATGCCGACCGGCTCGGAACGCCGCTTCCAAAGCGCCATCAGGCGGCGGAAAACGCGCGTGATGCGTTTTACTATCTCTTGAATTTCATCATGCTTGGCTTTTGGGCCGTGGCGCTCGGGCAGATATTTTATCGCCTGATTGGGTTTTGGATTCCGGATCCGGCTGTCGAGAGATATTACGGATCGTTGCGTGACGACATCGCTTGGCAGGCGGCAACCGTCATCGTCGCATTTCCGGTCTTCCTGTACGTTCACTCGCTGATTCAACGTGAGCTTCGTAGTCGTACCGATCTATACTACTCGGGGATTCGACGTTGGCTCACGTACCTCGCTCTCGTCATTGCGGCAATCGTGCTGCTTTGCGATGCGGCCTGGGTTATCGAAGCGCTAATTCGCGGTGAGCTGACGCTACGGTTCATCCTCGAGTCCGTCGTGCTGCTCGTCCTCGGCGGCGGGGTCTTTCTGTACTATCTGCGTACCATGGAGCCTCCAGCGACCGCGCAGTGAACCTCATTCGGCTGCTCGGTGCTGCTTGCGTCGTGGTCGTCGCCGTTGGCCTAGCGTTGGCGTTTATTTTCCTGGGAACTCCGGCTCATCAGCGTCGCATCGCGCTCGACGCGCGCCGCGTGGACGATTTGGTAAGCATTGCGAACGCGGTGCACAATCGCTTTACAGCCGGTAAATTGCCGAAAAATCTTCCGGCGGTTCTTCTCGGCCAGGATCCTGTTACCAAACGAAACTACGAGTACCGGAGAGTCGACGACCTCGACTATGTCCTATGCGCTGTCTTTGACACGGATCAATCCGGCGAAAACGGCGCAGCCGACGCTGAAGTTTCGGCGGCGTGGCCGCGTGGCGGCTGGCGACACGGCGCCGGCCGCACGTGCTATGAAATTGGCGTTATGGAGGACAATCCGATTCCCCGCCGCTTATAGGTGCGGCACAATACGCTTAGCCTGATGCGACGATGGTTGCGGCGCCGAGCACTTCGTTGCCGTCGCAATCGAGCAACGCGACGAGTTGACCCGCCGCAACCGCACGCTGGGGTCGTTCGAAACGCAGCGTTAGCCTGTCGCCGCTGACGTTTGCGGTCGCAGCAGTAGGCGTCGCGCGGTACCGCACCATCGCAAGCACCCGCGTATCGCTGCCGGCAAAACGCTCCGGACGAATGAGATTGACCTCGCCGGCGTGCAAATCGGTCGCGAGTAGTTCATCTTCCCGTCCGACGACCAGCGTGTTAGTGGCGGCGTCGATGCGCGTGACGTAGCGGGCGCCGTCGTCGCGCGGCGGGAGTCCACCGCGCTGACCGACGGTATAGCCCGCGATACCGGCGTGCGCGCCGATGCGCTGCCCGGCGGTGGTGACGACGTTACCGGGGCGATTGAGCCCGGGGCGAAGCCGCTCGAGAACGTCGCGATAGTCGCCGCCTTCGACAAAGCAGATATCTTGCGACTCCGCCTTGTCGTGCACCGGGAGCCCCAGCCTGCGCGCGTGCGCGCGCGTCGCGGCTTTGTCGAGATCGCCGAGCGGCAAGAGCAGCTGCGCGAGTTGCGGCGGCGCCAGTTGCGCGAGCGCGTACGCCTGATCTTTGGCGTGCGCGTTGCGGTAAAGATGCGGTCCGTCGGCGCGGTGTTCGATGCGAGCGTAGTGGCCGGTGGCGACAAAGCGCGCGTCCATGCGGTCGGCGTAGCGCGCCAGCGTTCCGAGTTTTACGAAGTTGTTGCACGAAACGCACGGGTTCGGCGTTCGGCCTTCGGCGTATTCGTTGACGAAGCGTTCGATTACGTCGCGGCGAAACGTTTCTTCGAAATCGAGCACGTAGTGCGGAATGCCAAGAATCGCAGCGCTGCGGCGCGCGTCGTCGAAATCGTCGATGCCGCAACAACTTTTCGCGTGCGCGGGCTTCGACGGCGCGTACATCTTCATCGTCACGCCGACAACGTCGTAACCGCTCTCGAGCAACAGCCCGGCCGCAACCGCTGAATCTACGCCGCCGCTCATCGCGGCAATTACACGCTCTTTCATCGCTCTGACGCGGACAGGATAACACTAGGTCGGGGCTAACAGAAGCCCCAAATGCCAGGAGCCCCTATTGCCAGCCCTGGGTGATCGGTTTCGCACCGCACGAGAAAGCCGCGGACTCTCGCTCTCAGACGTCTCCGAGCAGGTGCGCATTCGGTCGGTCTACCTGGCCGCTATTGAGGAAGAGAACTGGAAGTCGATCGGCGCAGCGGTCTACGTCCGCGGTTTTTTGCGCACGTACGCCCGCTTCTTGGGTTTGGATCCCGAAGCGGTCGTCGCTGAATTCAACGGTCAGATTCAGGCCGAAACGCCGGCGCCGGAGTACGTGCCGCTCCGTTCCGACCGCACCGAGCGCTCGTCGAAGCCGGGTTCGCTGCTGCTCTGGGTGGCGGGCGCCGTCGCCGTGCTGCTGGTGGCGTTCGTCGCCTACAACGCGCTGACGATGCGCCACGAGCAGGCGGCGCCGGTTGCGCAGGTAAGCGCGTCACCCTCCGCCGGCGCTTCGGAAGCCTCCGAGCAACCGGACATTACGAGTCCGACTCCGTTTCCGGGCGCCTCGGCGACCAGCCGGCCCGGCCCGACGGTACCGGCGCAGGCCGCCGGGATGCAGACGCTTGCCTTGGTGCTTTCGTCTCCGTCCTGGCTCAGGGTTACCGTTGACGGCAGTGTTAGCATTGAGGGAACGTTTCCGGCCGGCACCACCAAGACGTTTCACGGAAAGAGCGCTTTGGTGCGCGTCGGTAACGCGGGCGGCGTAGAGATCTACGTCGACGGCAAAGACGTCGGCAAGCTCGGCAAGGCGGGCGACGTCGCCGAGCACGCGTTTACGTTATAGGAGAATCGGCACAGCGTGGCCACCGACGCATCGTTTGACATCGTATCGCGCATCGACCGTCAAGAGTTAGATAACGCGCTCAATCAGGCGCGCAAAGAGATCGAGAACCGTTTCGATTTCAAACACAGCAAGACCAGCATCGAAGCCGACGATAAGAAAATCACCTTGATCTCCGACGACGAATTGAAGATGCGTAACGTCGTCGATATCGTCCAGAGCAAGTCGGTCAAGCGCGGCGTCGACGTCAAAGCCTTCGATTTCGGTCCGGTCGAACCGGCTGCCGGCAGCACCGTTCGTCAGATCATTGCGCTGCGCGCCGGGATTTCCAAAGACAAGAGCAGGGTGTTGATGGAGAAGATCAAGTCGCTGAAGCTCAAAGTGAACGCACAATACCAAGACGAGCAGATTCGCGTTTCGGGCAAGAACAAGGACGATCTTCAGAAAGTCATTACGGCGCTGCGTTCACTCGATTTCGAACTGCCGTTGCAGTTCGTCAACTACCGGTAGGCGCGTAGCAGTGAAATCGGTTGCGTTCGTAAGTTTAGGATGCGCAAAAAATCTCGTGGATACCGAGGTTATGCTCGCCAAACTCGGCAGCGCCGGCTGGCAGCTCGAACCCGACGCGCAACGCGCCGACACCATCGTGATCAATACGTGCGCGTTCATCGATCCGGCCAAAGCCGAATCCACCCAGACGATTCTCGACCACGCCGCCGTCAAACGCCGCGACCAACGGCTGGTCGTCGCCGGATGTTTGGCGCAACGCTACGGCGAGCAACTGCAGGCGCTCGTTCCCGAGATCGACGGCGTCGTCGGCACGGGCGCGTATGCGAGCATCGCGGAGTTGCTGGACGACATCGAAGCCGGTTTGCGGCCCGTGCGGCTCGACCTCGAGCGCGAGCCCGAACACGATTTTCTTCCGCGCCTCGTTACGACGCCGCGCGCGACTGCATATTTGAAGATCGCCGAAGGCTGCGATCACCCGTGCACGTTCTGCATCATTCCGCAACTGCGCGGAACGTTTCGCAGCCGCAGTGAGGAGTCGATCCTCAAAGAGGCGCGCGCTCTAGCCGACGGGGGCGCCAAGGAACTTATTTTGATCGCGCAGGACACGTCCATGTGGGGGCGCGATCGTGGCGTGCGGCGCGGCGGTTTGGCACGGTTGCTGGAACGGCTGCACGACGTCGGCGGCATCGAGTGGATTCGTCTGTTGTATTTGTATCCCGCAACGGTGGATCGCGAACTGATCGACGCGATCGCCGATCTCCCGAAGGTGTGCAAATACATGGATATGCCGTTGCAGCACGCGCATCCCGAGGTGCTGCGTGCGATGCGCCGTCCGAGCAACGGCCAACGCTATCTCGAGATCCTCGCGGAGTTTCGCGCGCGCATTCCCGAAATCACGATGCGCTCGACGTTCATCGTCGGCTTCCCGGGCGAGAGCGAGGAGCACGTCGCGTACCTCGAGGAGTGGCTGGCGCGCGCCGAACTCGATCGCGCCGGCTTCTTCGAATATAGCGCCGAAGAAGGCACGCCGGCGGCGGAATTAGCCGCACCGGTTGCCCAGCGCGAGCGCCGGCGGCGGCTCGTTCGACTGCGCGAGGCACAGCGCGCGGCATCGGAGCGCGCGCACGCGAAACGCGTAGGGACGCGCGAACGTGTATTAGTGGAAGAACGGCGACCGCTGCGGCGCGCCACGCCGCTGCGCGACCGGCTGGGTGCGGCGAGCGCCTGGTTTGGCCGCACGCAGGGAGAAGCACCCGGTGTGGACGGAGGCATCTATTTCGTTAACGATTCGAGCGCGGTGCGCCCGGGCGCGTTCGTCGAGGTCACGCTCGACGGGCACGACGCGTTCGATTTCTTCGGCCAATTGACGTCACGGGAGCCAGCCATCGTTGGGTAAACACCTCGCTTCGGAAGCGTATCCGCGCACGCGCCCCCCGCGCAGCAGCCTGCAAATCGTGGCAATGGTTGCCGGCCTGGTCGCGCTCGGCATCGGTTCGGCGCTCGCCGCGTATGCGTTCTTCGAACACCGCAATCCGGTCGCGGCGATCACGCAGATTTTCGTGCCGAGCCCGCAGCAAGTGTTCGGTAAATCTAACATTTTGGTGCTGGTCGAAGGCCTCGACTACGACTATACCGCCAAAGACGAAGAGTACTCGACCAATTCGCGTAGCGACGTTATCTGGGCGGTGAACCTCGATTTCGGGAACAAGCGCATCTATCAACTCTCCGTTCCGCGCGACATGGTCGCGACGATGCCGAACGGCAGCCGCGCGAAAATCAATCAGGCTCAATCCGACGGAGGCGTCACGGAAGCCAAGAGCGTGATCGCGCAATTCTTAGGCATCCCGGGGTTCGACCGCTACATGGTCTTGCGCATCGACGCAACGCAGGCATTCGTGAATGCCATCGGCGGCGTCGAGGTTGACGTCAAATCCTCCGATTGTTTCAGATACAAGACCGGCTGCACCGGCCAGGAACTCGACTACGACGACAGTTGGGGTCATCTGCACATCCATTTAAAGGAAGGGTTGCAGCACCTCAGCGGTCCGCAGGCGGTCGCGTACATGCGCTTCCGCCACGACTGGTGCAGCGATCCCTGCCGCATCATGCGCCAGCAGCAAGTGCTCCACGCGATGGCGGCCAAACTGAAGGGCGACCGCATAAACACGTTCATGCATATGGGAGATTTGCTTGCAGTCTTTCGCAAGTACGTCCAGACCGATTTCAGCGATCAAGAATTGCTCGCAATTGCGATGCACTATCAAGGCGTAAACGATAGTGCCATCGTCAACAATCAGGTGCCGTATACCGACACGGTGGACTTACCGGATTACGGCGATTCGCTCGTGCCCGACGTCGAAGCGCGCGCGCGCTTGGTGAACGCGATGCTAATCGCCCCGCCCGCGCCGGAACCGTCGCCCGATGCCATGGCACTCGCCGCAATCGCGCCGGGTACGTTGCGCGTTGACGTGCAGAACGGCAGTGGGATTAGTGGCGCGGCGCAGCGCATCGCCGGCGTGCTGCGCAAAGCCGGTTTTACGATTGGCGACATCGGCAATGCTTCGCGCGACGACTACGAAACGAGCGAAATCCACGAGCACTCCACGGTAGCGTTTGCCGGCGCGCGCGTGCGGGCCGCACTGCCGGCGGCGTTGCAGAAAGCCGCGGTGGTGCCCGATCCGTCGGCGCCGGCGGGTTCGGTCGATCCCAGCCCGACGGCAACGACCAGCGACGTCACCGTGATCGTCGGGGCCGATCTCGCCAAAGCGCCGGTTGCGGCGGCGGCGGCGACGGCGCCGACGCACTAAGCGTGTCGCGCGACAGAACGTGGGACGCAGCGTGAAGATCGCCGCGGCGGCAATACTCGTAGCCGGACTGGCGTTCGGCGGTTGGCATGCGTTCGTGCACCGAAGCAACGTTGCGCCGGCACTCGTGACGCCGGATATGAACGTGCATCTCGAGTTCTCCAACGACGTTCCGGCGCGCGCCTATCGCGTGGCACAGGACCTGCCGTTACAGGATCGCTCGAGCCGGCCGAAACTGATCGCATTGACCTTCGACGACGGGCCATATCCGGTGTTCACGCCGATGCTGCTCGACGTGCTGCGCGATGCGCACGTTCCGGCGACCTTCTTCCTCATAGGGAAGGATGCGCAGCAGTGGCCTGAGATCACGCGGCGCATTGAAGCCGGTGGCAACGAGGTCGGCGACCATACCTATTCGCACCCGGATCTCGATAAAGAATCGAACGACGCCGTGCGCGAAGAGATTCTCGGCGGTCGCGATGCGCTGTGGCCCCTGACGCACGATCTCGGCGTACGGACGTTGATGCGTCCACCGCACGGACGCTACACCGAACGCACGTTGCAAGTCGCGCAGTCGCTCGGATATTCGGTCGTGCTGTGGACCGACGACAGCGGCGATTGGCGCACGCTCTCGACCGCGCAAATCGAGCGGCACATGCTCGCGCATGCGACCGCACCCGAGATCGTGTTGCTGCACAGCGGAAAACTCGCGACCATCGAGGCAATGCCGACGGTTATCGCGCACTTCGAGCGCGCCGGTTATCGTTTCGTGACCGTCAGCGAGTTATTGCAACATGTGACGACCAGCGAACTCAATCACCCGCTGCGCCGTTCGGTATAAGACGATTCCGCGGCAAATCATCGACGTCGAGTCGAGCCGGCCGGCTTACGTTCGCCGGCGCGTCACGACATTTATCGTCATTGCCGTCGTGGTGCTTGCCCTGGCGGCCGCCGGCTGGTTCCTTTGGGTCCACCATCCAGGAAATGTAGCCCACTAGGGGAACCTGGGACCGGTTCCGGTGATACCCCGTTCCAAGGAGAAAGAATGCTTCCTCGGCTTACTATAGGCTTCATCGTGCTCAGCGCGGCGATCGTCATCGCAGCGTGCAGTTCGTACGGCAGCGCCAGCGTCAACGTCGGGCCGAACTTCCCGCCGATGACCCTCTACGCCGCCAACAGCAACCAGAATGCCGTGGGCATCTACACGAAGGGGCAGAAGAGCGGAACCGGGCCGGCCTTCGAGATCGGGGGATCGAGCACGACGCTCAACGGTCCCCAATATTTGGCCTTCGATACGTCGCACAATCTATGGGTCACCAACTATAATCCGTCGACCAACGGCGCGCTGCTGGTGGAGATCGAGGCGCTCGCGACCGGCGACGTCTTACCGCTTCAGTCGGTTGCGCTGAACGGGAGGCTGCGCGGCATCGCCATTTCGCCGAAGAATGTGTCGTCGAAGAGCACGAGTTTGATGATCATCTCCGACGTCATCCCGACCGAAAAATATCCGAGCCAACTGCTGCTGTTTCTCGAAGGCAGCACCACGCCGTATCAAGCGATCGCCGGACCGAAGCCGTCGCTGCGCGTTCCCGGTGGCGTTGCCCTCGATAGCTCGAATCGCATTTATGTGACAAATGTTGCCGGCGCATCGGTGGATCAGTTTATCCTTCCGACGCCGACGCCCACGCCGAGCGGCTCGCCGAGCCCGACACCGTCACCGACGCCGACACCGACCACATCTCCCTCAACATCGCCTTCGCCTTCGTCGACTCCGTCGCCGACGCCGACGCCGGTGAACATCCGCCCGATCTTTACGATTATCGGGCCGAACACGGGTGTCGTCACGCCGACCAGCGTGGACGTGGACAGCAGTGGCAACATCTACGTTTCGGATGAAGGTCAACTCGGCCAGAAGAATTCAGCGGCGATTCTGGTGTTTGCCAAACCGCACGTCAAGGGCAACGGCAACATGCTCAACGTTAAATGGATTCGCAAAATTCAAGGGCCGCATACGGGTCTTACGACGCCAACCGACGTTAAAGTCAACTCGGGTGCGGGTCTAATTTACGTCGCCGACGGGAAAAACGTTTTGGTGTACCCGATCAACGCGAATGGCGACGCGACACCGATGCCGGTATACACGTCGCCCGGTGTCCTGACCGGAATCGGCATCGTCCCAACGGCGCCGTCGCCTACTCCAAGCCCGTAGGCGGGTTATAGGACTCGTATGTCCTTTATCAAGGCGATTTTCGACGGAAACGAGCGCGAGGTCGCGCGACTGCGCCGCACGGCAACGGCCGTGAACGCGCGCGAGTCGGAGATGGCCGCGCTCGCCGACGAGCAACTGCGCGCCAAGACCCAAGAGTTCCGCGATCGCCTCGAGGCGGGAGAAGAACTCGACGCGATGTTGCCCGAGGTGTTCGCCGTCGTACGCGAGGCCGGCAAACGCACGCTCGGCATGCGCCACTTCGACGTGCAGATCATGGGCGGCCAGGTGCTGTACGAAGGCCGCATTGCCGAGATGAAAACCGGCGAAGGCAAGACGCTGGTCGCAACGCTGCCCGTCTACGCGCGCGCGCTCGAAGGCCGCGGCGTGACCGTGGTTACGGTGAACGACTATCTCGCGCGGCGCGATGCCGAGTGGATGGGTCCGCTCTACGAGTTCTTGGGCTTGACGGTCGGCATTATTCAGCACGGCCTCGATTCGGCGCAGCGGCGCGCGATGTACAACTGCGACGTCACGTACGTAACGAACAACGAAGTCGGCTTCGACTACCTGCGAGACAACATGGCGTGGCAGGTCGAAGATCTCGTACAGCGCGAGTTGTACTTTGCGCTCGTCGACGAAGTTGACTCGATTCTCATCGACGAAGCACGCACCCCGCTGATCATCAGTGGCCCGTCGCAAGAGTCGGGTGAATTGTATGACAAGTTCGCGCAAATTCTGCCGCGTTTGAAGAAGGGCGAGGACTACAGCGTCGACGAGAAGGCCCACGCCGTGCCGATTCTGGAAGCCGGCGTCGCTAAAGTCGAAAAGATGCTGGGCGTCACGAATCTCTACGACCAGCGCAACATCGAACTCACGCATCAACTCAATGCGGCGCTCAAGGCGTGGAATCTCTTTCATCGCGATCAGCAGTACATCGTCAAAGATGGCGAGGTGATCATCGTCGACGAGTTCACCGGCCGCTTGATGTACGGCCGGCGCTACTCCGACGGCATCCATCAGGCGATCGAAGCGAAGGAAGGCATCAAAGTTCGCGGCGAGGATCAGACGCTCGCGACGATCACCTTCCAGAATCTTTTCCGTTTGTACGAACATTTGGCCGGCATGACCGGTACGGCTAAAACGGAAGAGCGCGAGTTTCGCGACATCTACGGATTGGACGTCGTCGTCGTGCCGACCAACATGCCGATGGTTCGCAAAGACAACTCCGATATCGTGTACAAATCGGAGAAAGCGAAGTTCGACGCCGTCGTCAACGAAATCATCGACGAGCACAAGAAGGGGCGTCCGGTGCTCGTCGGAACGCGATCGATCGAGAAGAGCGAGTTGCTGGCGGCGATGCTGCGCCGGAGCGGCGTCGAGTGCAACGTGCTCAACGCCAAGTATCACGAACAGGAAGCCGAGATCGTCAAGGATGCCGGGCAAGAAGGCCAAGTGACGATCGCCACCAACATGGCGGGCCGCGGCACGGACATCAAACTCGGCGAGGGTGTCGCCAAGAACGGCGGCTTGCACATCATCGGCACCGAACGCCACGAGTCGCGGCGGATCGACAACCAATTGCGCGGCCGGTCGGGCCGGCAAGGCGATCCGGGTTCGTCACGATTCTACATTTCGTTAGAAGATGAAGTGATGCGGCTGTTCGGCGGTGAGCGGATGACGTCGATCATGGATCGTGTCGGCTTCACCGACGAGCAGCCGATCGAATCGGGTCTCGTGACGAAATCGATCGAGCGGGCACAGAGCAAGGTCGAGAATCACAACTACGAGATTCGCAAGCACGTCCTCGAGTACGATGACGTGATGAACAAGCAGCGCTCGGTGATCTACGGCGACCGGCGCGCGATCCTCGAAGGCAAGTTCGACTCGCGGACGTTCATGACGCAGACGCTGACGGCCAAAGTGGATGAGGCCCTCGAGCAAGGTGCGCCCGAGAACACCCATCCTAGCGAATGGGACTTGGGCGAAATGCTCGAGCAACTCGATCAAGTGTTTCCGATTAAGCGCGACACAACCGTCGAGGATTTGGAGACAAAGGACCGCGAAGAGATTCGCCGCGTGCTCAACGCCAAAGCGCTGGCAGCGTACGAGGCGAAGGAGGCGCAGGTAACGCCGGATATTCTGCGGCTCGTCGAACAGCGGTATTTATTGTTGCCGATTATCGATCGGCAGTGGGTGGATCATCTGTACGTGATGGATCACCTCAAAACCGGCATCGGTTTGCGCGGCTATGGGCAGAAAGATCCGCGCGTCGAGTACGAAAAAGAAGCGTTCGAAATTTTCGAATCGCTGAAGAATAATATTGCAGACGAGGCGATTAAAGGCGTCTTTCGCGTCGTAATCGAGCAAGGACCACCGCCGCCCGAGTTTGGACAAGGCGGTCCCGGTGCGCCGGCTTCGATGCCGCCGTTTGCACCGATTCCGTCGGGCGAATTGATTCCGCAGCCGGCGCAAGCACAAGGGCGACTCGCGCCGCAGGAAGTCGAGCAACTGTTGGGTCCGATGCCCGGCACCGAACGCCGTGTGCAACAACTGCATACGAATAAAGACGACGAATCCGGTCCGAAACCGATGCAGCGCGAAGCACCGAAAGTCGGGCGCAACGAACTGTGCCCGTGCGGCAGCGGAAAAAAATATAAGAAGTGCCACGGCACGGCCGCATAACGGGATAAGAGCTAGGAGATTTGAAACGACGCCCCCTCACTAGGCGCCTGGCCGCTTAGCTTGCGGCGCTAGGATCTGGGCTTCGAGGGTTAAGCCGGCGTGGCGCCTGGCGATCGGCGCGGAGCTCGGCGGCCGGGGCGCGGGGGTATTCGAGCGTTCGCGGCCTGCAGAGTACAAAGGAAGGCCTTCGAAACTCATTGGCATAGTCTTTTGCGTTAGCTCACATGGCTATTCCGGGAGGCTCAGTTACCATGCTGCAACCCAAAATCGCGATCTATTCCTTGCTATCAGCGACCATTGTGATGTCGGCATGCAGTACAAATGCAACCGGCATTCCACAGTCAAACGCATTCGGCTCAGGGGTCGTAGCAAAGACGCCCCAAGTTATTCCTGATTCTAGGATCGACGTAATTATCGATCCCAGCCTTGCGCCACGGGAGCGGGAGATCATGCACAATGCCCTGTTGGCGGTTCCACCCTCGATGCGATCACACGGCGCAATATTGCGCAGCCTCGACGGGCGCTTTCACGCGACTAGCCGTGGGCTGCTGGCATTCGAAGTCGAGCAGCAAAGGATTCACGAAGCAATTCCCGTGAACGTCCCGCTACTCATGATGCGTCAGAAGGGGTTCACCAGACTACCCCGTTGGCACAGTGCCCAATGCGAAACCTTGGTGGTTACAACACCGGACCATTTCGCCGTGTCTACATCGGCTGCCCCGGTTACACCCAGCAAGACCTCACTTTTGTCAGTAACTTGTGCGGGATATCGTACTATCTAATGACGGGCACAGATCTTCACGGCGCTTACTTAGGCGCATACACAATTGACGGTCATGGTGGAATCGATGCCGGCGTTGTCTATTCGCGAAAGGGCTCCAATGATCCAGGCCAATGGCAGGACCAAATTTTGCGAGGTGGCTCTCCACCAGTATATGGATCGTTCTTTCCGTGTGGGCAAGGAAAATATTCTTCGACGTTCCGGATTGCAAAATCCGGGGCAGAGGTAAACCAGTGGGAATTGCAGACCAACACCTCTCCGGTTATTCTTTTTGAAGTACCCAGCACAACGTTTCTCTTAGACGGCTCAAATTTTATTTTCCGCCGTTTGACCGGAATCGGCCAGAGCGGCAACAATTTCACTAGCGGGGAATGGTTTGGATTCCCGGGTAACGATCACGACGGCCCCAACCTTTCGGAGCCTGACATCGCGTATCAGGATACGTATGCTTGTTGCAACGGAACAAACTTGGTGCAGTTTGTCCGTCAACCAAATCCCAATGCCTATGCCGACAGGAACCCGAAGGTATTTAACAACGTGACAGGCACACTCTGCGGTCAGGATCCGTACTGGACATATCCCGACAACTTTGCAGACTATGAAGGCGTCAACCTTAGCAATCCAAACGCAACTGGGACGTTTCCAGCGCCGAACTGTAACGGCAATTAGCCCCAGAAAATCTTACCAGCGCGGAACGAGGGTTGAGCGAATTTAATGGCACTTTCTGGATCCGCTCGCCCTCATTTCTCGGGGGGGCTATGCTGAACGTGCGGCTGCTCAGCTCACTAATCTTTTTTGGAACAATGACCGTCGGCCTAACTGCGAATGCATGCGTAGCGCCACCGCATCACTTCCCGTACTCGCCGCCGCGACTTGCGAGTCAATGGAAGAAGTATACGACGATGCTGACGGCGGGACAGCAACAGGTCGTCGCAGCCGTTTTGAACGCACCCGATTCTGTCTACACTAAGAGTGGGTACGAGAACCGTGACGACTTGTACGGTGTGACGCCTAAGCGCGACCATTTATATTTTGCGTTGCTTGGAGGTGTTCTGGTCCTTTACTTTGCCAATCCAAAGTTCCCTACCGCTGAATATCCGGTCGATTGGCCGAATTGCCCGGTTGCGGGTGGTGGCGATTGCCGAGGCAGCGTGCACATCATTGGATCAACGCATCTTTATTACTTTCCGTCCTGCCATGGAGGCCCCGGCAACACTCCTCTTGATGGGCAGCGACTCGCACCGTTTGTGGCGGGCGAAAGCGACGAACTTGACCCGATCGACATTGTCGCTAGAAAAGCCTACAAGCAAAGCGGCGTACCCGCGCCCTGGGAACAGAGTAACGAGTTTTGGCTTAGGGCTTCTGCTAAGTGACTGCGGCGATGCTGCTCAGCCGTAGCTTCGCCAGGCAGCACACGCTCAAGGACCTCGACCGCGAATCGCGCTAGCGCCGAACGCGCAACCGGCAACTGCGCACCCGAACAGAATCGATACTTCGCCCAGAGTTGAGATCGTTATTGGGCGCAGCGCAAAAAATCTTTATAACGGCAAATGTTACAACTCCGATCGCCGCGCCGACAAAGCCGGACCATGGGAAGCAAGTTCGGCAACGCCCCCATACACGTAAGGAAAGGCGCCAAGCACCACGCGCCTTGGGCGGTGCCGATCCCAAGCGCCATGAACCAAAGCCACGCGAAGATCCGGAGACCGCGCTGCGCTCCGCCACTCCGTCGATCGCTTATTACGGCTCATCTGTGGCAAATGATGTTACGATCAGGGATTCAAACGCCTCCCAATGCCTCGGATGCGGGACGCACGTTCCGGCTCGAATTCGCGAGCACGCTGCGAGCGATAGTCCCGTGGCCTTGGCGATTTGGCTCAGCGAATAGCCGTCGAGCTTCGGTACGATTTCCCGCAGAAACCATGCCGCGTCGCGATCGCGCTTCGCGCAAGCGCTGCGAGGCCATTTCCGAGCAGCATCGCCAGAACCGCGCCTGGTCGCGCGACGCAGCAGCCGATCGCGATGCGGAGTGGTTTCTACGCGAGATCGTGCCAAAGCTAGACGCCTATTCGCTGAGCCAAATCGCCAAGGCTACGGGGTTATCGCTCGCAGCCTGCTCGCGGATTCGTGCCGGGGCTCGCGTCCCGCACCTCAGGCATTGGCAAGCCTTCCTTACTCTCGTCACCAATCCAGGCGCGCGGTCTACACGTCTGTAGTTCTTGCCGTCTAGCGGGTAAGCATTTGCTTTCCGCGAAGCACCGAACCTTGGCGGGTTGCGCGATATAGCCCTGGTTTTGGCGCATCTCCGTGCGGTCTTTGAGTCAGTGACGTTCTCGCAACTCTCCTCACTTTCTTGAGAGGTGTTTGTAATGAAAACATGGCTCGAACGGATGCTCCTCGGACCAGCGGTCGTCATTTTACTTAGCTTTGCGGCCTGCAACGGGGGGATGTCCGGAGCGTCCCTCCCCTCTTCGCAGAACGGAACAGCTTCGGCAAAAGTACCGACGACTGACTCGTGCTTGTCCGAAACCTGTATTTACGTTGCGGCCGGATCATCTTCAACCGCCAGTAAGAATCTTGTCGCCGCCTTCGCGAGCACGGCCAACGGAAACGTCCCGCCGATCCAATACATCAAAGGAACTAAGACCAAGCTGGATTTCAACTACCAGGGGGGCATTGCAGTCGGGTCTGACTACAAAATATATGTTTCGAACGCCGACAACGACACCATTACGGTTTATGCAGCCGGAGCAACTGGCAATGCTAAACCGATTCAAACCATCAGCGGTAGCAACACCGGGCTGAGCAACAATAAACACATAGCTCTTGATTCCGATGGAAACATATACGTAGCGAACTATTCGGGTGGAAGCACAGGCAACATTCTCGTTTTCGCAGCCGGCGCAAACGGGAACGTGTCCCCAATCCAAACGATCGGGGGCTCGAATTCAGATATCGATGAACCATTTGGCATAGCAGTTGATGCTGAAGACAACATATACGTGGCACAACTCTACGGTCATGGCATCCTGGTGTTCCCGGCGGGGTCGAATGGTAACGTCGCTCCGACGCAAAACATTACCGGGACCGGTACTTACGACTACGGCATCGCGGTCGATAGCACTCAAGAAATATACAGTGCTGAGGGGAATTGGATTCACGTATACGCAGCCGGGGCGACCGGGAACGCAACTCCCATTCGACAGGTCGCCGGCACGAAGACGAAACTTAATAACCTATCTAGCATCGCTCTCAATGGCAGTAACATGTATGTAACCAATGATACCAAGACGGTGCTAGTTTTTGCCGCAAATGCAAACGGCAACGCTAAGCCTCTCCAGATTATTCAAGGCACTTCAACTATGCTGAAGGACAATGATCTCCGACCAGGCCTCGCCGTACGCTAACCGCTCGCGGTCAAGAAAGCCTCGCGATGTATAGGCCGCGGGGCTTTCCGCGGGAGCCGTGGGAACGGTCTCGTTGGATAGAAACCCGAAGTAACTTCGGAGAAAGGTGGTAAAAAGACGCCATGCGATATTTGCACTTTGGAAGTTCTGTTTGGGGTGTTTGCGTGATCGGAGCGATGCTGGCAGGCTGCAGCAGCAGGGGCGCGTCGACGCCGAGCAAGTCGTCGTTGAGCACAAGCCAGGGCTTCGCAGACTCTTCATCCGTGACTCCCGAGTTACCCAGCGTAAGGCCGGGCTCACGGAAGGTAACGCCAGCTTCTGAGCGCGAGCATCTTTATGTTATCACCAGTGGCGGCAACGCCGGCGGAGGCAGCATCGAGTTGTTTGATAAGGGAGCGAATGGAAATGCTACGCCTCTAAGCGGAATCTCTGGAGCAAGTACCGGCATAGATGCACCATTTAGCGTTGCAGTTGACCTTGCGGGAAACATGTACGCGGCCAACTCGCCCGCAGACTCGATTACAAGTTACACTGCGGGGTCTAGTGGAAACGCTTCACCTAATACGGACCTCAGCGGCGGCAATACGAAACTCGGCTATCCGACCGGCGTAGTGGTCGATGCCTCCGGGAACATTTACGTTGCAAATCCCCAGGCCGGCTACACCAGCATTACGGTCTATGCCGCCGGCTCCACCGGAAATACTCCCCCAGTTTCCACGATCCGTGGGCCCCACACCGGTCTCAAGTTTCCGTATGGCGTGACTTTGGATTCGGCCAATAACATCTACGCTGCAAACAATAGCCGCAATAGTATCACCATCTATAGTGCGGGCACCAGCGGCGACGCCACGCCGATAAGGAAAATCAAGGGCTCAAATACGCTGTTAGAAGGTCCGTTCGGCGAGGCCGTCGATGGGGACGGCAATCTGTATGTCACTAACCCCTCTAACAACACCATCACCGTTTACGCTGCTGGTGCAAACGGAGACGTGGCACCATTGCGCATAATCGGCGGCTCGAAAACACAATTGAATCTCCCTAGGGGAGTCGCGGTTGATAGCGCCGGGCAGATCTTTGTTGCGAATCAAGGGGGGGCGAGCGTACTGGTATTCGCTAAGTCCGCGAATGGAAACCAAGCGCCAGTAAGAGTTATTAGCGGCTCAAACACTGGGTTTGATAGCGGACTCGTTCCGACCGGGGTAGCTTTGCATTAACCTTAACTTGCCGCCGATCGTGGCGTCACTGTACCTGCGAGCACGTCGCGTAACAGAGATTCCGCACCCCCCAGCCGCACGAGCTCCGCGCCGATCGCCAGGCGTCACGCCGGCTTAGCGCCTGAAGCTAAATCCTAGCGCCGCGAGCTTAGCAGCCGAGCGCCTCGTGAGGGGGGGTCCGTTTTGCTCGGCCTAACTCCTATCCCGCACGGCCGCATAACGGGCAAAGAGGAAGCACCCCGAAACGGCGCCACCCCTCCTCGCGCGCGGCTCTCGGGTCAGGGCATTCTAGCGTCAAAAACGCCTGTAAAATAAGCCGTTTTCTGTATATCGCGCGATCGGCTGGCTTCGCGTGCGGCTCGTGCAAAGTTTGCAATCGCGTTTGCAAAATCTAGAACGCGAAAAACTACATATGGCATAATGCATTTCCATCACATAGTTTGATGCATAGTCCGCACCTGCCCGTTTTGGATCACCGCGTGATCTTGAATAGAAATGTCACCGTCATTGGCGGACCCTTCACTCTCTCGTATTCAATGCGCGCCATTCCCGGGGCAGCGGCCTCTAGGAGAAACGAAGTTATTATGCGATCCGGGAGAATATCTGCCCAAACGGATCGCGTCGTTCCTATGCTCCTGGAAGCAGGCTGCTTCATGATCCATGCATCGTCCGCGTGGGCTTTTAAGGTGGTGGGTATGTTGATCTGAAAAGTGTCCCCCACGCGGGCCACAATCGGGACGTTGCTGTTCTTCTCCGTTAGGACGAACTGTGGGAGCGGCGGTGGAATGACTCTTTCAAGAGTATCCTGCCGGTTAAAAACAACTTGATTGGGTTTGTCGAAGAGTAGGGTTAACGAACGACCATGCTCACAGTAGAAGCGTCGTGGTGCCAGAGGTTTAGGGTCGGAGGACTCAACACGAAGCTCTATGGTTCCGGCTCCAAATCCATCCGGCTTAATGGTCGACCACTTGCCGTGCGTTGAGATAGAGGCGCCACCGTGAACTCCTCCCGTAAACCGTTCAGTCATGGTGAATGTCCCGCTGCCTTGCCCCGGTTCGAACGGATTCGTCCCCAGGTCAACAAGAATCAGTTCAGTCCAAACTCCAACGCAGTCCGCGCATGGAAGCACGCCCCTGTACGTTCCGCGGATCGGATATTCACCCGGAGGAACAAGATACGCGCGCGCCGGCTGAAACGGGAGAAATATTAGAACGAAGGTAGAAAAGATCGCACCGACCGAAAACTGTCGTGCGTTCAGCATGTTCGATTCCCCCCTTAACGCGTAGTTTAGTTCGTTCCTGCGAATGCGTGGTCTTGCTTCGAGGTCGCACCGGCGATCCAAGCCGCTGCGATCTAAGCCGCTGCGATCTAAGCCGCTGCGATCTAAGCCGCTGCGATCTAAGCCGCTGCGATCTAAGCCGCTGCGATCTAAGCCGCTGCGATCTAAGCCGCTGCGATCTAAGCTGCGAGGCCGCTGCGAGCTACGCTGTGATACGGTAACACTTGCGGTCGCGCGAGTACTGGTCGATCCACCACATCGCTTCCCATTTACGTGCATCCGACTCGTACGGCGCGATTAGACGGAAGCGTTCCGTATCCACGCCGATCGGATGGCCCAACTTGCGGACATAACAGCTGAGAATGAAGTTGAATGGCTTGATCTTCGGGTAAGGCTTGCCGTCGTTGAGCGCTCGCAGCGGTTTCATGACGGCTGGGCTGCTGACGGTCGTACGGCTAATAGCGACGCTTCTCGAACCGCGGCGGCTTCGTGGCTAACCCTAACGATTTGCGAACAATAGCTAGCCACGCCTGAGCGATCCATCCGCGGTCCTCGCTGTTCGGATCGGTGGGATTGAGCAGATGGTACTCCACCTGATTACACCTAGCTTGACCAAGTTATCCCAGTGCCTGGATGCGGCACGCGGGTTCCGGCGCCACTGCAAGTGCCTGCAATAATGTCTGCTTACGGCCTCTGGCCACGAATGAGCACGACGCCCAGTGCCAGCCCAAGGAGAGCGCATCCAGTTATGATCGCTGCGCTTCTGGCTGCCGAAAACCTGGCGCTGCGAATATCCAGTACGCGAATCCCTACAGTGACAATGATCCCAACCGCAAGACCGCCGGCCGACGCCAATGCAAACAACGTTGGCATTTCTGGTGTGCACTTGAGCACTGGCGCTGCACACCAGCCACTGTATGCTAGGCCCACGACAAAAAGCGTCGCGCTAAAGTAGGCTACGGTGCCAGCGGCGAGCGCTGCACGCCAGGTAGCGTTCAGATGGCACATTTGGCTCAGTGAATAAACGTCGAGTCTCGGGACGATCTCTGTACGAGGTACTTTTGGCTCACGGCGTTACTGCGAAGACAGTTCCATCGCCGTATGTACCGCCGAAGTTAGTCGTGCCGTAAAGCGTACCATCGAGATTCCTGATGCCGCCAATCGGGTATCCAAAGCCTCTTGAAGCCATAGAGTTGGCTTTCACTGCCGCCGGTTGTCATGGAGAAAACCATCCCCGAACCGTTTTCGCCGCCGTATTCAGTTGTGCCATAGAAAATGTCGTTTATTTTAGCGATGTCGCCTTCAGGAATTTTACCGTCTCCGGGAGCGCCAAAACTATGGAGCAGAGTTTCTCTTCCGGGTGGCGTTATTGAAAAGAATGTTCCGTCGTCGGTCGCGCCACCACCCGCTGTGGTGCCATACAGCGCACCTTTAAGATAAATGAGGTCGACGCCATACGGCCCGTTCCCGTCGCCCGAGCCAATTTGGAAACTGTGTAGCACAGCCTCTCTGCCGGACCGCGTGATCGAAAAGACGGCTCCTGCATTCTGCGTGCCGCCGCTCTCGGTCGTGCCGTAAAGCGTTCCGTTCACATTCGTGAGGCCAGCCGCTGGATTCTCGCCGTCCGATCCAGAGAAGCTATGGAGTACGGTTTCCTTCCCGGACGTCGTTATCGAAAACACCGTGCCGCAACCCTTTTGGTAGCAGAGGCTGAAACCGCCGTAGAAACTGCTGCCATACAACGTGCCGTGGACATTGATCAGGTCCGAAACCGGGCTGTCGCCGTCGCCAGGATAGCCTTCGAAACTATGGAGCACGGTTTCGGCGCCGGACGTTGAGATAGTGAAGACGGTTCCGCGGAGGTGCGCGCCACCGCTCACCGTGGTGCCGTACAGCACGTCGTTGATGGCGGTGAGGCGAGCGTATGGGCCCGCACCGTCCGGCGCGCCTCTAAAGTTGTGGAGCACCGTTTCCGTGCCGGAAGGTGTGATCGCAAAGACCGTTCCGTTGTTGTACGATCCGCCGTTGTTGGTCGTGCCATAAAGCGTGCCGTTGACATCGATCAAGCTGGCTCGCGGGTTCGCGCCATCTCCAGGGGGTCCATCGAATGTGTGCAGCGTGCGGTACGTTACATTCGGGTGCGTTCGTGCAGCTGTAAGTCGAGCAGCCCATGGATTAGGCGGCGCGCCGATCGACTGCTGCGGTCCACCGCAAGCTGCGAGCAACCCAGCAACGATACCGATACTCAGTGAATTACGAGTCGAGATTGCGCTCTTCATGTTAACGCTCTACTCTCCCGACGGCTTGAGCAGATCAGTGGACGGTGTCATTCATGGCGACTGAGCGTTATCCTAGGCGATCAAGCGTTCACGACTCGCACGAGCTCGCAGTCCAAGCCTTGAAGGCGCTGATCCACGCGCCAGTGATCGGGCCGGGCGCAAGCGCAGCGAGGCCGTTTCGGAGCAGCATCGGGAGTATCGCGCTTGGGCACGAGGCGCCAGCGCCGATCGCGATGCAGCGTGGTTTCTATGGGAAGTCGTCCCGACGCTCGATGCCTATTCACTGAGCCAAATCTCCAAGGCCACGGGCTTATCACTCGCGGCCTGCTCGCGCATTCGTGCCTGAACGCGTGTCCCGCATCCAAGGCATTGGGAATGCTTTCCGCAAGATGATTGCAAACGAGGGTATTCGCGACTAGAGCGGCAGAGACCGTCTCGGCAGCCGAATGGCAATTCTTACCGCAATCGCTGCATCGATTGCAACTGCTGCGTTATCGGACTTAGGCTGACCGTTACGAATCCCGTAACTGGACGATCGTAGTCGATCATCATGCTGATGACAATAACGTAAGCAAACACATAGATCGCACTCATGATAACGGGCCGCGATCCTCCCAGCGCAAATCGGATTCCGAGCGACAAGGCAGCAAGAGTCACCAAACAAAGTGTGAGCGTGATAATGGCCGTCGGTACGTGGCTTGCCAGAGATTGACGCGCCTGCGCGATAATATCAATCATGTCGTTGAGGCTCAGCGTCAACAGCGAAAGTCCTGGAGTCCCGCGCTCGCGCAACGCTGAGGAGGCAATGCTCCACAGTTCATTCTGGGTGTGGTCAGCTAGCTCGATTGTCTGGCGAGACACCTGCGGATCGTTGGAGCTTTCGTAAGTCGCCAGCGCCTCAGAAACGTCGTCAACCAGTATCCGACGAAAACGTCGTGAGTGCGTTTGATCGAGTTGATCCGCGCGAAGCCAGGTCCTACCAATAGCATTAGCTTCTGCAACGACGAGTGCGCGACGGGAATCGTAACGCGCGGCTGCCTGCGAAAATGATAGGCTCAATACGAAGGCTGACAGCGTAAGAAGGGCCGCCTGTAGTACATTAATGGGATCGATATTCGTCAAAAAGCGGGTTAGCAAGCCTTTAAAACGATAAGGCAACTCAATTGCCAAGCCCAATATGATGAACATGACTGCCGGGAGTATCCACGGGTTGGAGTCGTAATATAAGTGAGTCATGGTTAGTGCTCCATTCGATAGTGCAAGTTTCGAAGGCCGGTCAACCGAATGCATCGCTCACAATTTGTGCTCTGATTTGTCATTCTGGATAGCTGCTGGCTTGATGGAGGTATTAGCACGGAAGTTCAGTAGTTGTACGAGCGTTATGTGAAGGCAGGGGGTGAAGCCTGTGCTGCAACAATCGAACGTCTGCGCCGCGGCGTCGGCATTGTGGCTGTTAGCCACCTTTGTTCTGGTAGGCACAAATACGGCGGCCCAGACGGCGCCGCCCTCAGCTAGCCCCCCACCAAATGCTCCCGCGGAAGCGGCTCCGCATATACCCCCGGACTTCGATCCGTGCGGAGGCTTTCTCGAACTCTTAAACAAGATCGGCAACGGCACTGCATGCGTTTTCGTTCGTGGCGAAGGTGCGGTGACGGCACAATACAGCAGTGCGAATATTCCGATCAATGCGCAGCTCAGCGCGACGGGAAGGGTGCTGAATTTATCAGGATACGCCCACGCATTCGGCTACCCAGCGCCCGTTGTTTACATCGGCGTTGCCCCCAGAGCCCAGATCGTGATTACGCCGCCGTCTTTCGTTCAGGTGAACTCCGGCCGTTTCGGAACGGTGGCTGCGGGAACGAGCAACATGGGTTTCGAGTACAAACAACTCATATTTGTTGACCCCACCAAGTTCACGATGCTCGCGCTCGATCTCGCCTACAAACCACCGACCGGATCGCAAGCATTTCGCGGACCAGGGCCGACCTATACGATCGACCCGATCGTTACTCAACCACTTCCGCATAATTTCGGTCTGACCATTGCATTTCCGGTGAACAATTTTACCGTCAGCTGTTTCGCGTGCTCCCCCGGGCAACGTGGCTCGAGTTTCACGCCGCAGGTCGTGCCGTACTGGGAGTCGCACGGCGGGACGTTATTGGCTCTGTTCGTCCAACATAACTTCAGTCCGAATACGACGCCGATCGCGTTCAGCGCCGGTCAACTCTTTGGCCGCCATTTCGAAATTGCGGTGTCGGAAGGCGGGTTTGTTCGCGCGGCATCCGCCTCAGGTCCATTTCAGGGCGCGGTCAGCGCGACGGCCACTGCGTATCCAAGCCTGTTTAACGTAAGTGCGAACTATCTTATCGGGCAGAGTGATTTGCCCGCCGCCCTTCAACAGTAGATTCGGCTAATAGCGTCAACGGCGTCGAAGAGAGGAACCTTGCATGATGCCTTCACCGGCTGCAGCCACTCAACCCAATATTGTATTTATTCTGTTCGATAACGTCGGCTGGGGAGGCTTCGGCGCATATGGCGGCACGACTCCTACGCCACGCATCGACAGGGTGGCCGCCGAGGGCATCCGCTTCAACAACTACAACGTCGAGGTCCAGTGCACGCCGACGCGCTCCGCCATCATGACTGGGCGGCATCCGGTGCGTTCTGGAACGACATCCGTTCCGTTTCCCGGCCAGGGTGAGAGTGGGATGGTGCCGTGGGAATACACGATTGCCAAACTTCTTTCCGATGCGGGCTACGCTACCGCAATGTACGGCAAGTGGCACCTGGGCGACACTGAGGGACGACTTCCAAACGATCAAGGGTTCGACGAGTGGTGGGGTATCAAAAACAGCTCCGATGAGGCGGCCTATACCGCGTGGCCGCTCTTTAAGGAGAGCGGCATGCCGGCGCCGATGATCTGGGAAGGCAAGAAAGGCGAGGCTTCCAAGCCCGTTATGCCGTTTGACCTGAGCGTGCGTCCACTCATGGACGGGAAGTACATCATTCCGAAGACGATTGAGCACATCAAGCGGAACGCGGCGGCGAAGAAACCGTTCTTCGTCTATGTGGGCTACACGCAAATGCACCCGCCAATGATCGGCAACCCGGATTTCGTTGGCAAGTCCGCCGACCGTGGCGGCCTATTCGCCGACCTGCTCGCCGAAATGGACTACCGCGTCGGGCAGGTCATGGACGCCATTAAAGAAGCCGGGATCGACGACAATACCATCGTTATTCTGAGCAGCGATAACGCAGGTGGCGGTGCCATTCCACATGTCGGGCCGGGCTCCAATGGGCCGTGGCGCGGCGATTTTATGAACACACCCTTTGAAGGAAGCCACCGCGTACCGGCGATGATCCGCTGGCCCGGCAAGATCCCCGCCGGAGTCGTTACACAAGAAATGCTCGCTGCCGTGGACTGGCTACCTACGCTTGCCGGGATCACCGGTGCGTCGAATCTCGTACCCAAAGATCGGCCCATCGACGGCGTCGATGCCTCGGCTTTCATGCTCGGCAACAGCGAAACAACGGGGCGCAATTCCTACATGTTTTTCGGTACAGACGGCGGGCTGCTGTCGGTCAAGTGGAAAATCTATAAAGTAATTCTTCGCTACACCGAAAACACACCGCGGCCAGCTATCGAGCAACCCTACGTCAAGCCGCAGTTTCCAATGTGCTACGATCTCAGCAGCGATCCACACGAAGACAACAACTTATTCTACTCGGATCTCACCAACGGCTGGATGCTTGCGCCGGTGTTCAAGATCGTTGGAGAATATGAACGCAGCGTAGAAGAATTCCCGAACATCAAGGTCGGCGAGGATTTCAAAGGCTACAAGCAATGACAGTCGCTGCGGGCCGAGCCTAGGTGCAGATGGCGTAATGCTGGGAAAGGTAGTAAAGGTTGGAAGACGTCGTCGCTCGTGCTTTGGGTGACCTCGTAGGGCGGTTCGGCGGCCCGTTATCGTTTCGCTTCTTGATCCAGCCGACAGTTTCGGCGCTCATTGGAATCATCGCCGGCGTGCGAGACGCACAGGCTGGTCGCCCAGCTTATTTCTTTTCTATCTTCACTGATACCATACATAGGGCGGAGCGGCTGCGCGAGTGTTGGGGAGCCGTATGGAAGGTCTTTCTTGTGGCCACGATACTCGATATTGTCTACGAAATTCTCGTTTTCAAGACAGTCTACCCTGGCGAAACGTTGATCGTCGCCACTGTACTGACGGTAATTCCGTACGTTTTGGTTAGGGGCCCTACGAACAGGATCACACGCCTTGGGCTCCGCGAACGGTAACGCTGCAATAACGTGCCGTTTGGGCGGTAGCAGTGCCCTCCTAGCCTCTCGCACCCCGGCCGCCGATCGCTCGCGCCGATCGCCAGGCCTCACGCCGGCTTAGTGCTCGAAGCCTAAATCCCAAGCGCCGCGAGCTAAGCAGCCAGACGCCTAGTGAGGGGGCGCCATCTTTTATCGCCTAGCTCTTTGTATGATGACGTTGGGCAGGTCACGCTGACTTAGATCTTAGGGTTTGAACGCGTGGGATTAGATAGGCGGCCTGCCCGTGGCGTCCAGAGAGATCGGACGGTATCGTGAGCGTCGCGCTCAGCGAAGAGCTCGAATGTACAAGGTCGATCCGGAAGAGACGCCGACATCGGAGGTCTTTATCATGGCGTCATTTCTCGGCATCGATGTCTCGAAGGATGCGTTTCACGCTTCATTGCTGACCGACAGTCGCGAAGGTAAGAAAGTCTTCCCAAACGATACCAAAGACTTCGAGCAGCTCGTGACGTGGCTCAAAAATCGTCACGCAAATGATGCCCACATCTGCGTGGAGGCGACCGGCGTGTATTGGGAAGCGTTCGCGTCATACCTTCACGGTCTTGGGTTTCGCGTAAGCGTTGTGAATCCGGTTAGGATTAAGTCCTTCGCCCACAGTGAGCTGCTTCGGACAAAGACTGACGCCGTCGACGCAGCGCTCATTGCGCGATTTTCCAAGACGCAAGATCCTGAGCTGTGGGTTCCACCGCCGCCGGAAGTCCGCATTTTGCAGGCTCTGATGCGTCATTACGAGCACCTCAAGACGACCCGCGTTCAGCAATCCGTCTACGAGCAATCATCTGAGGCAGCGGTTGTGAAGGCATCGATCCGCGAGGTGATTGCAACGCTCGATTCTCAGATCGCGCAGGTTGAACGCGAAATCCGCCAGCACTTTGACAACCATCCTGACCTTAAGCGAAAACGCGGATCTGCTCACGTCGATCTGGAATTGGCGAAACCACAGCCGGTACTCTTTTGTCCGAGATTGCTCATATGGATCGTTTCGAATCAGCCAAGGCAGTCGCCGCGTATGCCGGTTTATCACCACGGCACCGCCGTTCCGGCACGTCTATACGTGGCAAACCGCGGATGTGCAAGACGGGCAACGCGCGTCTTCGCAAGGCACGCTACATGCCGGCAATCGTCGCGCTTCGCTTCAACCCAGTATTGCGAGCCTTCGCAGAACGCGTGGCGACGGTTGGTAAGCACAAGCGCCTAATCATCGGTGCAGTGATGCGGAAGCTCCTCGTACTTGCTTACGGGATTCTCCGATCGGAGCGCTGTTTCGATGCCAATTGCGCTTGACGCCGAATACGGTATCTATCCCGCACGGCCGCATAACGGGATAGGAGCCAAGGCCTTTCAAAACGAGACCCCCTCTGTCGGCGGATTGGCTACGGCGTAGTGCGTTGCTGCCGCCACGGGCCCTAGGCTAAGTGCGCTCGTGTATCAGGCGGCGTGTAGCGGCGACTAAGATGTATGTTAGAAGGCTTTCACTGTTGCCGGACGAACGGCAGCCTTAACAAGCTGGAGGTTTGCTTCATGAATCGCTACGCTATTCTTGCGGTCGTCGTCGCTCTCGCCGGCTGTGCTGGCTCCGCGGCTGCGCCAACGATGACAACCACTGTTCCGGGGACAATCGATCTGTCGCGCGCCTTTGGGCCGAATGTGTGCGATACGCCAATGCACGTTGACATCGCACCAATCGGCGGGTCGTTCAAAGTGCCGACGTGCGAGGGATGGAATGGAACGATCCACTATCCTCGCCCGAGTAGTCCCTTTCATTACGACTGGGGCGTGAGGAGCAGCGTTACAAACAACTTTGGCGTTCCTGCTCCGCCAAGCGGATCGGCGATTTTCTACATGCTAATCATCAACAAGGGAATGCACACGCCGGCTTTTACGAACGGCGGGGTCATGGACACGATCTCGAATCCAAAGTTGTCGTCGAGCCACTTCTACTCACTGATGGTCTACAATTTCGAGTCGGACAATCAGTGTAGGCGCCCACCCCCGTCAGGCTGCCCGCCGTGGTTCGCGAACATCGGCCGCCCCGCTCCAGGTAAGCAAAGCATTACGTTTCAGTCACCATTGAACGGCGCGGTGTTCAACTTCAGTAAGGCCCCGGTGTGGCAGGTCATAGAAAACTAGAACCACGCAGCGCGAACGGCTCACTTACGGACTAAACCCGAATCGGCCGGCGCCTTCTTGGCGCCGGCCGGTTGGTTGAATGGGAACCAAGGCTCTTCAAAACGACGCCCCCGGCCGACGGTTCCGCCTCCCTCAGAAACCACGCCTTGCGGCTAATGCACTGCCACCCCGATCGGCCTCAATCGCCGTCCAAATCCAGTGTGTGATCCACTGATAACGCTGCTTGGCTTCTGGTTTCCATGCGCGCCTTTATCGAAGACCAGTATGTTTGAGCCGCCATAATTGGCGACATAGATCGCCCCGTCAGGGCTGACTGCGATTCCGCCTGGTTCCTTTAGTTGTGTCGCCGAGCCGCCGATTGTTTCAGTCGGTGTCACGTTGCCGTTTGCTCCCGCAGCGTAAACGGTAATAGTGGGCGAGGAACTCGAACCCGCCCCGAGGTTCGCGACATACAGATTACCGTTCGCACTGGCGTCCTCGGAAACCGGCTCGCTTAACTTCGTATTCGACCCGCTGATCGTTCTTATTGGGGGGGCATCGCCGCTGGCGCCTGAGCGATAGCTATAGACGGTAATGCTATTGCCACTAGTGTTCGCGGCATAGATGTTACCGGCTGCGTCCAAAGTGACTCCATACGGAAAATTGAGGCCGGTGTCAGGCCCGCTGATTGTTGAAACTGGTGGACTATTTCCAGTGGACCCGGCAGCATAGACTGTAATGCTGGTGTAGCCATCCTGAGGATTTGCAACGTAAATATTCCCGGATGCGTCGACCGCGATGCCGGTTGGATAGCCGAGCCCCGTGCGACGACCGCTAATGTCGGTAGTAGGCGAAACGTTTCCACTCGAGCCTGCAGCGTAACTTGTAACCGCCCAGGAGTACTGATGAGTCGTTGCGTACATGTTCCCCGCAAGGTCAACCGCAAGACCGGCTGGTCCATTATCTAAGCGGGTATTTGTTCCAGAGATCACGCTGAGCGGAGTTGCATTTCCATGCGCCTGCAAAGAGAACACCTCGATGCTTCCGCTGTTGGCGCCCGCGCAGTCGACGTAAAGATGGTTCTTCCCGGCGGATGAAGAGCCCACGGAGCGCGGGCCCATGCTCGACCGCGAGCCGATCGGCATCGACGCGCCGCCGCTGCAGCCCGCCAGTATCGCCGCAGTCACGCAAACGCCTAAAACATAGTCTCCAAGATTTGAATATCGCATGTGAGTTTCTCACCTATCTCCGAAGTGAATCCGGGATGGATCATGCGCGCACAACGCATCTGCCAAAGCGAAGTCGTCGCGTCATCGAAGCCTGAGCTGCGATCGCAAAACTGACATGAAGCGTGTGGCGCTGCCAGAAAGAGATAAATGCGACGAGCCAAAGCGCAACGCAATAGGACAACCCCTGTGCTAGCGTGCAGCTTCGTGCTGGCTTTGTCAATCAGGGTAAGGCGCCACAGCCTCAATTCCGGCGCAAAAGCGGCCTGCACGAGACTGTGATACGGCTTAAATGTACTTCACATATACTTGGTCGATGGCGCCGTTGAACTTGAATGGGGCTAGGTTGAAATAATCGACTGAGACCGGAGAGCCTAAATTAATTCCAATGTGTAGGCAGCCGTTAGCCGTAAACGCGAGCGGTGCAGAGACCGGCACTTGGCCCTGAGCCATAACGACACCGCCTGCCTTCAGCGTCACGTTGAGCGGCCCAGCAGCCTTGGGCGCACCGGCATAGACCGTTTGCACTTCGATTTTGACTTTGCCGACAGGTAGCTTCGCCGTTGCTTTTATATGAGTTCTCATAATCTCGAAGAGATTGTACTCGAAACAAAGGATGCCGTTCTGGACGTAGCATGCCAGACCGCCTGAAAACCCCCCAAGCGAATAGAGCACGCCGTTGGCATCCGTGGGAATGTCGGCATCGATCGTCACAAGATTTGGTATGCTTCCAAGCCTCGGCGCCGTAAACTCCGGCATCCGGGTGATGCGCCCCGAGAACGTCCATTCCGTATACGACGTCGCGACACGATCTTCGGGATGCAACATCACCCAAAGGCCGCCGCCGACTGGATAGCCATTATTCCGAGCAAACTCAATAGCGAACGCTTCTTTCATTTGGGCCAGCTTGTCCGGCATCTCCGCCGCGAGATCGTTGGCCTGCGACCAGTCCTCGTCGATGTTATACAGTTCCCACGCATCGTCATCGGGCGTCCAGGTCGCAAGGTTTGCTGGAGCCCCCGTGGCCCACGGGATGCGGGGACCGAAGGCTGAGGCGAACCATCCGTCATGGTAGATGCCGCGGCTGCCCATGATTTCAAAATACTGGGTCAATAACCGACCTGGTGCCTTCGCATCGTCGAAAGTGTAAGCAAGGCTGACGCCGTCGATGCGATCCTGCGGGATTCCGTTTACCACAAGGGGTGGGGTGATGCCCAGCAACTCGTAGATAGTCGGAACTACATCGTTCACGTGATGGAATTGCGGGCGCGGCGTCGCGTCGGGTTTGATCTTCGCAGGCCACTGGACCGCCATTGGATTGCGCGTGCCGCCGAAGTGCGAGGCTACCAGTTTGGTAGCCTGATATGGCGTGCTGCCAGCCCATCCCCAACCGGCGTGATACATGTTGTCTGCTTTCGGCGATCCTAGCACGTCAAGTCCGCCAAGTTCGTCCAACGCTTTGATATGCTGCTCAACGGTCGTCGGAATACTGTTCTGGGCAAGTAGCTCGCTGATGGTGCCGTTCTGCCCCTCGGCGGATGACCCGTTATCGCCCCAGATGTAAAACACCAGCGTATTGTCGCCGTATCCGAGGCGCTCAATCTCGTCGAGGACGCGACCTGCCTGCGTGTCGGCGTGTTCTGCAAATCCCGCGAACACTTCCATCAGACGACGCTGAAACGGCCGCTCGTTTTCGGGGATGCTGTCCCAGGCCACCATCGTCGGGTGGCGCGGGGTGAGCCGGGTTTCAGGAGGTATCCAGCCCTTTGCTTTGGCTCGCTCAAAGACGCGCTCGCGATAGGCGTCCCAGCCGTCGTCGAATTCCCCTTTGTACTTATCTGCCCACTCTTTTGCAACGTGGTGGGGACCGTGAACCGCGCCTGTTGCCCAATACATGAAGAACGGCTTATCGGGCTGGAATGCTTTGTGCTTCCGTAACCAGTCGACAGCATCGTCCGCCAAGTCCTCGCTTAGGTGATAACCTTGTTCCGGCGTCTTCGGAGGTTCGACGAGCGTAGTATTACGAACGAGGCTCGGCTCCCACTGCGATGCTTCGCCGCCTAAGAAACCGTAGAAATACTCGAAGCCGTAACCGGTCGGCCAATGCTCGAAAGGACCCGCGGCGGTCGTCTGGTCAGCTGGTGTATTATGCCACTTCCCAAAAGCTGCCGTGCTGTAGCCATAGTCCTTCAGCACTTCCGGGATCATGGCGCTGCTTTTTGGTTGGATGCCCGCGTAGCCGTCCCAATCATTTGCAAATTCCGCGATCTGACCGGCGCTCACATGGTGATGATTGCGGCCCGTCAATAGTGAGGCGCGCGTCGGCGAACACATCGCCGTTGTATGAAACCGATTGTAGGCGATCCCCGCGTTCATCACGCGTTCGAGTGTAGGCGTGTGTACTTCGCCACCCAATGGAGATGGCAGACCAGGGCCTGCATCATCGATGAGGACGATAAGAATATTTGGCGGATCCTCAGACAGTCGACGTGGTGTAACGCGCTGGTGATAGACTGATTCCTGCATCGTGCGACCGGCAATGCTGGCCGATGGCGTAGGGGGAAACGGTAATACATCCTGCGCCGGAAGCGCTGCTCCCAATATTGTATCGATCGGTTTCACTCTCGGACTCACGGCGATCCTTTCGACGTTCGAATGGCGAGCTGGTGTGACGGAGTGTTTCGTATTGCATGCGCAAAGCCCCCAATAAGCACTGAGGCGGCTCGCAAAGCATCGTAGCGGAGGCCGTCTCACTTAAGTAGGAGGCAATCGCTTCCTAGCCACCAGATCGCGGCGCTAGAGTCCAGGCTGCCAGGCCGGCGTGGCGCCTGGCGATCGGTGCGAACCATCGGCGGCCGGGTTGAAAGCCCGCAACGCGGCTCGCTAATGCAGCGTCAAATTTTCTAAAGCAGATTATCGCTGCACAGCGATTTCGAGCTAAGCTATTTGATCGCCATCACCTGTTGCACCGATACTCCAGGCGCGCGATTGCCCCATGAAGATCGAATGAACGTGGCGACGGCCGCAATATCGCTGGCTGCGAGCTGCCCACGCCAGGACGGCATGAGACTTCGACCCTGAACGATCGTCGTCAGCATGGCGTTGGCGTTATCGATGTTTACATGAGGATTTCCGGCAAGTGCTGGACCGACTCCACCGTCTCCGTTGGCTCCGTGGCAAGCGGCGCAATTCTTTACGTAAACCGAGGCTCCGACTTGAGCGGAAACGGGCGCTCCGGCGGCGGCGACTTCGTCTTCCGTTACAGGTGACGCGTTGTTGCTCCAAGCGGACCGGACGTACGTTGCTACCGACGCGATGTCGGCGTTTGTCAGCTGTCCTTTCCAGGTCGGCATCGTGCTATTGTACGTTTTGCCATTGACCGTCAGCGGGCCACTGCGACCGTTGACGATCACCGCAATCATGGCACTCGGATCGGGGGCCGTAATCACCGAGTTTCCAGCGAGCGGGGGAAAGGTGTCGGTTCCCTGCCCCGTCGTCTGGTGGCACGTGGCGCAATGTGCGGCAAAGAGCGCCTCGCCGCTCATCGCCACCGGTGCCCGGGCTGCTGCAACTTGGTCGGTAGAAACCGCGGGTGCACTGTTGTTCCAGGCAGAGCGCACATATGTCAACACTGCCGCGATGTCCGCATCGGAAAGCTCACGCCAGGACGGCATGTTGCCGCCGTATTGCGCTCCATTGACCGTAATGGGTCCCGTGCGTCCGTTCAGTACGATCTGAATGACGCCGGCACTATCGACCGCCTTGATGGCGGGGTTTCCCGCTAACGGTGGATAGGGTCCGCCGCCTTGGCCACGCGCGCCATGACAGACCGCGCAGTTGAGCGCGAAAATTCCCTTGCCGTCGGCCGATTGGGCGCCCATCACTTTGCCGTTGAAACGCGTGAGCACCAATACGATGACGACGAGTCCGCCGAGGTAGGCGAGCCTAATGATGTTGTTTCTCAAGTCTACCACCCTGTCTGTGAGAGCGGAGGCCACAGCGGACCCGTCGGAAGCGCGAACCAGATGAGTCCGTTCCAGGTGGGCTTTTGCCCGACGCCCATTGCCTCTTCCGCGTAGAGCGTAATGAAGCGCGTGAGGTGGTAGGATGCGTCGATGTTGCCGATCTGGGTATGATTTCCCAAGCCGTCGTTTGTAAGTTGCTCGCCAACGGCAAGCAACGCGCGTTGGCCGATGTTGTCGTAGACTTCGTAGGAAACGCCGTTGCTGCCGGACGACGGCAAGCCCATACCTGGATTGCTGTCGTGATTCATCTGATAGACCGCAAGGAAACCAGGAACGCCTTTGACGGGATCGCGTTGCGCGTAAAATCCATTGCTGTAGTATTGATCGAATCCGCCTTCGCTCAGCGGCCACGATCCGCGGGCACCGTAGTAGCCGAACTCCAGCGGATTACCACGGTTCGCGAACGCAATCTTGTATTGGAGCGTCTTGTCCTGCGTCCAATCGTAATCGTTAAAGCCGTTCAAGTCGGCCCCCGACGTCACATAGGCAATCTCTGCATCGAGCGAACCGGGCATATATGCAAACTTGTATCCCCACCGGTTCGCATCCAGCTCGTAGGCGTGTTCGCCGACGGTGACCTCGGCCTGGGAGTTGGAAGTAAGGCCTGAGACGTCGAACCACTGGCTGAACTCCGAGGGAGCCGGTACCTCGAGTTTCCCGGCAAAGATGTGCCCGGTTCCATTGAAGAAATTATTGTAGGCAAACCACGCCGTGTCGAGACCGCCGGCCTGGCTCGATTGCCAAATCCACTGCTGGATGTGATACGTCCATTCGCTGTTGGGCGTTCCGAACGCGCCGTCGGCGTGCAAACCGAGACTGCCGATGTCCCACGACGCTGCGTTGGGCGTTTGCTGGGAATAGCCCACCGGATAGTCAACCCAGATGGGCGACTCACGCTGCAAAACGTGCGGGTTCAGCCCTGCGTATCCCGTGCGCTGGACCCAGCGCCCATAGGCATTGAGCGCCGGTATTTGGACGTGACATTCCGAACACGCTACGCCGTAGGCTTGAGCGAAGTTAGGCATCGCCTCTGCGGGTCGGCTCGTGGCGAGCACGGCTGCCGTTATTACAACGGCGATCGCGCTGAAAAAACTCAAACTAGTAGTGGTCTCGCACGCGGACCTGATTTGCATCGCCACCCTCCTCGAGAGCGTTGCGGGATCCCACTGCCTTTTGTTCCTGGGAACAAATCCTACGTCCACTGCCTCTGTCCTTCCCGAAGCAAGCGGAGTTGAGGCTCGTGCCCTGGAGATTCCCGAACGGCCACTTACTCAGGGCAAAACGTTGACCGTCAGCGTCATGTTAGCATGTCCGGCGCCGCACATAATCGCGCAGTGCAACACGTACTTGCCGGCTTTCTTCGGCGTGACGTTCACCGTCGTGGGCTGTCCGGGCGTGACGGCCGTTTGCGGAATGCCGAGATCATCGGATTCGAGCCCGTGCACGCCTTCGCTCGACGTCAGCCGAATAGTCGTGGTTTCCCCGACGTGAAGGTCAATCGTCGACGGGGTGAACTTCCAATTCGACGCCACGACGTCGATGCTGGGATGCGCGGCCGCCGGTACGCCGCTCCCGAGCACGACAATCGCAGCTACAGATATGAGGCCCAAAAGTCTGGTACGTAACATGCTCTAAAACGCTCCTTATAGGCTGTAGTGTAGTGCAACCCTAGAACTGAGACACCAACTTGATTTGGGCTCTCCCGACCAAAGGGTCATGGCAGGGATGCGAACGTAGTCGTCGACCCAGCGCAGTATCCAGCGGCGCAGACAGGTGCGATCGGCGTCACACAAAGCAGTTTCCGCCACGTGGCAAACGCCGGCTATACCCCAATGAGAACCTTGAGCGCCCCGGTCTTCGCCGCATTGGCGAAGTTGTCATAAGCCGCGATGATTTCGGAGAACTTGAAGTGATCCGTGATGAGACGTTTAGGATCGATCTTATGCGCGCGCACGGTTTTCAGAAGCATCGGTGTGCTGACGGTGTCGACTAGACGCGTCGTGATGGTGATGTTTCGATCCCACAAGCGCTCAAGATGAAGCGTCGACGGCTTTCCGTGCACCCCGATGTTTGCGACGTACCCACCAGGCGCGACGAGTTGTTCGCACAATTCGAAGGCGGCGGGGATGCCGACAGCCTCGATTGCGGTGTCCACGCCATATTTCCCGGTGAGTTTTAGGACTGATTCTTGAGCGTTGGTATTGCCGCTATTAATGACATGGGTCGCACCAAGGGCCTTCGCGATAGCGAGACGTTTGTCGTCGAGATCGATCATGATGATCTCGGCCGGCGAGTACAACTGGGCAGTGAGCAACACGGCGAGTCCGATAGGGCCGGACCCGACGATCGCCACGGTATTCCCCGGCATAACGTGCCCGTTGAGGACGCCGCACTCAAAACCGGTCGGCAAGATGTCGCTGCACATGACCAGCGGCTCTTCGTCCTCACCGTCAAGAATCGGATAGAGACTCGTATTTGCAAATGGAACGCGCACGAACTCGGCTTGCGTCCCATCGATTGTGTTCCCCAGTATCCAGCCGCCGTTCACACAATGCGAGAACATGAGCCTACGACAATACACGCACGTACCATCAGCGGTAATGCAAGATATCAAGACGCGGTCGCCGCGCTTGAAGGAGGTAACGCCAGCTCCCAGCTCTTCGATCGTGCCGACCCCCTCGTGTCCAAGGATGCGACCGGACATCGCCGTCGGCACATCACCTTTAAGGATGTGCAAATCCGTGCCGCAAATCGTCGTCTTCGAAATCTTTACGATCGCGTCGGTGGGGGCCTCGATTTCCGGTTTAGGCCGCTTCTCCAAGCCTTTCTTCCCGTCGCCGAGATATACGAGCGCTTGCATTGACATCGCAGAACCGTTCGTCTTGGGTGAAACCGCGGGGGCCGAGATAGTCGTAAGCCTTGTGGTCATGGTGTCTACTTCTCTTTTCGAGCGAGCCGCGAAAACATAGGATCTCATCATAGCTGATCATTTTATGAGGGCCAGAGGTGTCAGCTCGCTCTGTTTGTCACGAATTGCGTGTACCTAGTTTCCCTCGACTCATGGGGGACTGACTTGTAGCACAATCCTAACGGTCGAATCATTACCGTTTCGGGCATTACAATCAGCGGCGCGATCGTGGTCGTTATGCGGTCGTGAAAACCGAACCGCATATCACTGGCGACGTCGTGCGTTCGCCAGCGGCTGTCTCAATCGTATGCGAGCGTAATCCGAACAGTTCCTGAAGTGCACATATTTCAAATAGACGAGCGATGTGGCGACTCGCCGCGATGATCCGGATAGTGCTAAGGCGGCTGTGCTCGGTCATGCAGCGGTGTAGCCTCAAAAGGGTCCCGATTACGCTAGCATCGATAAACGTTACCCTTGAAAAATCGAGAAGTACTTCGTCAAGCGATTCAGCGGGACGAAGCATCGCCTGCAGTTCCTTCCGTCTGGAAAAGTCCCATTCGCCAGCGAGCTTGAAACAAGCGACCCTGGTTGTGAAGCCTGGATCAATCACTATGGGTTCAGCGTACACGCGGCCGGTTGCCAAAGTCCGTACGCTATAGCACCAGGAGTCGGACCCCGGGCCAGCTTGTGACCCGGAAGCCGAAAGCGCCCTTGGGGCGGGGCTATAATGGGATCAGGTGACGGCTTGGGCAAAGGGTCCCAGGCTCGGCCATCACGCTCGCGGGGGCCTTTGAATCTTGAAGGGCAGGAAAACTAAACACGTCCTCACGCTAACGGAAGCCGTGCTTGAGCAAAACGCGGTCCTCGCTGGCTTGAGCCGGTCGATGTCAGAAGATGTCCTTAAAAACGGGAAACTGATTGAGCTTGAGACGCCTCAACAGATCTACGAGGCCGGTCGTCCGATTCGAGAGGTCTACTTCCCAATAGACGCGGTTCTTTCAGTCGTAACGCAAATGCGCGACGGCGGCTCGATTGAAGTAGGCACCGTGGGCCGAGAGGGAGTATCGGCGATTCCGCTGCTGCTCGGTTCAACGACCTCGGCCAACGAAAGCTATTGCCAAGTTCCGGGTCGCGCCGTCGTGGTTAGCAGCGATCATTTTCGACGACTGCTCAGCGCTGGAGATGATGGGTTTCGCAACGTCCTCGACCGATTTCTCCAAGCGTATGTAAATATGCTGGGTCAGCTCGCTGCATGCAATGGGATGCATAGCGTCTATGAACGGTGCGCGCGGTGGCTGTTATTAACGCATGATCGCGTCAACTCCGACAAAATCGCGCTCACGCACGAATACCTCTCGATGATGTTGGGCGCGCGTCGTTCTGGTGTGACCATCGCTGCTGCTACGCTCCAACAAGCGGGATTCATTCGCTATGCTCACGGACATATCGTGATTTTGAATCGAGTAGGTCTGGAGGAGGCTTCGTGTGAGTGCTACGGCGTAGCGCGCGCCCAGTTCGGGCAACTGTTACGAACCCCGGCCGGATAAATGACGTTGGCGCGCGGCCACTCTCCTGGGTTCTTCAGATTCGCCTAGTCATTTACAGATCATGCAATAGCCAGAGACGGCTGCGCGTTCTCGCAACGTGCGACGAGAACGAGCCTCGATCGGTTCAAATCTGAGCGTTTACGTCTGTCTACTTGTATCCGCGCAGCTGCCGGAATGGCACCTTCAGGTTTTGCTCTATCGAGGGCCCGGTAGGATGACGGCGGGGAGTCGAACGTTCGGGCCCCTTACCAAGCGGGGTAGTTCGCGGGCATAGGGAGCAAAGCGCAGGTGAGGTGGCTTCCCCGATCGCGCTTTGGGTGCTACTATGGAAGTGCCCTAACTACACGAGGGCTCGGAATACGTCGGACAGCATCTCGCCTCGCTGCGCATTCGAGGTTCCTCGCGTCCGAAAAGGATTCAATCGTGAAATCAGTTGGACTGCTCGTGATCGCCTTCGTGTTCGCTATGACCGCACCCGCGTCGGCGACGGGGACAGTCAGGATCCAGCAAAGAGACGGTTCCGTACAAACGTATACCGGCGTAACTTTGAAGGTTGCGAATAGGACGTTGACTTTGATATCGGCCGACAAGGTGTCGACGATTGTCATCAGCGGTGCTGCCTGCGCTCACGACGGCACAATCGTTCGGTGCACTGGCGGAGGGTTCTCGCTTCTCCAGGACAGCAAGAAGCACACCGTCGCATTCAAGACGGCCACATTCTACTTCAATCTCACCGACCAAGATCAGCTGCTGCCGCTTTCGACGACGAAGATCGCCGCCCACTCGGTGCTCTTTGCCGTGCAGACAGCGAAGGGAACGTACATAACCGGAAACGGCAAGCTCGACCAGGAGCCCACGCAATGAGAACCCTAACGATAATCCTTGCGGTCGCGCTCGCGACTGCGCCGTTGATAGCCCCCGCGCAACCGCGCAACGGAGGCGGCGCGGCTCGCTCGGCGCCGAGCAGCGGCGGCGCATCCCGCTCGGCGCCCAACCAGGGTCGCGGTTTCAACATGAGCAACGACGTGCCGAGTCAGGCGGTGCGGGGCAGTAACGGATCCGCAGCCTACAACAAGAACACGGGCAATGCTGCCGCGTATAATAGGAACACCGGCACTGCTACGACCTACAATAAGAGCACAAACACCGCGACGCAGTACCATAAGAACACCAACAGCTCTTCGACGTACAATAGGAATAGCGGCGCGTACAACGGCCCAAACTCGGCCGGCGCCTACAATAAGAATACCGGTAACGCCGCGGTGTACAACAAAAACACCGGCAACATGACGGTGTACAATAAGAATACCGGCACGAGCTCGAAGTATTATTACAACAGCAGCGGCAAGAACGGCTACTATTACACAGGTCGCATCGTGACGAACCCCGTCCACTACCCTGCTTGGGGATGGAATCGCGGTGTTGTTTGGGCGCCGGTTGGGGGCTACTGGGGCGGTGGATTTTGGGGGCCCTTCGCGGTCGGAGCTGCGACGGCCGCCGTCATGGGTTCCATCGTCTATGCGAATCAAACATACACATCCTACCATGTGCAAACTGGCAGCCCTGGCGCAACCTTGCTGTCGAATTACGGTCTGCGGCAGGTTCCCTGCGGACCTCCTGGCCTGGTTGTCATCTACGGACCTAACTTCGGCATCATTTGCGCAAATCCGAATGGACGCGTCGCCGCCGGCAACTACGCAGTGAACGTAGATGGCTTGACGCTTCAATCACAATAGCGAGGGCCACCGACTCGTTTTTTGGTCTCTCGGCTAGGGCGAGTTCACGGCCCAACCGCCAACGCTCTTGGAAAGTTCATGCCCTGCGAGATTGTTCGCAAAACTGTGTCGCTGCCCGGGGCGTAAAGCATCACGTTGCCCAGCCGATTGTTATAGCCGTAGTTTACGACATAGATATTGCCCGAGTCGTCAAACGCGAGCCCGATCGGTTCGTTCAATCCCTGGCGGATCGTCCGCAGCGCAGACTCGGTGCCCGGGGCATAGACCGTGACGGTGGAGTGCGTATATGCGTGATGGTTCCGGCAAAAAAGGGTGGGACGGGCGTAGTTTGCGACGTACAGGTCGCCAGAGCTGTCAAACACCAAGCGCCTCCGGGCCGTTTATGTCGTCGGAAATCGCTCGTAGCAGATTCTTGTTGCCCGCGGGGTAGATCGTGACGGTGTTGCTGCCGAAGTTCGCGAGGGGCGTCGTTTCGAAGGTATCAAACCATTACGGAGGGCATGAACGGACCGGCCCGCGTGACGGTCAATAAGCAAGGGGCGCTTGTTCGTCGTCATTACAGCGACGCCTAGCCAACGAACAACTTGAATGAATAGTGCGCTTACGATAGGTGTGTGACACATGACGTGTTTCGAGTTTAGCCGGTATACGATCGGCCTTTGCGCAGCTGTTGCTATTCTAGCAAGTTGTAACGGATCACCGTCTCCCGTACCAATTGGCACCACAGCTAGCGTCACGGTGGTGCCGCACGCGGGAGCGTGGATGGACCCCTCGACGCCCCAAATCAAGCGCCTCCTCTACATCAGCGACGACACCGCACCGTTCAACGTCGACGTCTTCAACTACAGCAACGGTAAACACGTCGGAACCATCGCGGGATTCGGGCTGGTCGACGGCATGTGCGTCGATGCAAAAGGCGACGTGTGGATCACCAACTTTTCCAATGCCAGCGTGGTTGAATTTGCGCACGGCGGCGTAACGCCGATTCAGACCCTGAGCGCTAAACCGGATCCGACCGGCTGTTCGATCAACCCGATAAACGGCGATCTCGCCGTTGGAAACTTCGGGCGATCTGCGGGCTTCGTGCAAGTATTCAAACACGCCAACGGCAATAATCAGCACCTTTACGTGAACACGCAGTGTTGGGGACCCGCCGCACTCGGCTACGATAGTAAAGGCAACCTCTTCGTCGAGGCCTATAACCCAAGCTACGTAGTAGTCATTTGCGAGCTTCGGTTCCAGGGCGGCAAACTGCAAATCGACTCGTTCGATCAGTCGATCGATCTTCCCGATGGCGCCATGTGGGACGGCAAGTACCTTATGCTTGCCGACCAGCGGGACGGAGATTCGTACCTTTACAGGGTCAAGTTACCGCACGAAGGTGTCGTGAAGACGGTCGGAGTGACGACGCTGACTGATCAAAACTGCGAGGGGACGTATGTCTTAGGACCGTTCGTCGTTGGTGCCAAGAACACGCCGGTCAATGACGTTGAGGGTACGATCGTTGTGGGAGACGACCTGTCGTGCAACCCCACCCGTGTGAACTATTGGGCCTATCCACCCGGCGGTGAGCCGCAAAAAACACTTCATTTTGGTCCATCGAACCCAGGCTATCAGGCGGTCAGCATCGCACCATAGCCGCCTCCGGACCTAGCCGCGCGAGCTCCGCGCCGATCGCCACGCGTGACGCCGGCCTAGGTTCCTAGCCGTTGTGCCGTCGGAGACGATCAGTACGATATTAGGTTTGTTGGCTTGTGTGGCCGTCCCTTAAGGGCCCTTCGTTGAAATCAGTTACTTCGAGGCTGAAGGAAAGATCGTGTTCCAATCTCGTTTCATATCCACTACGACCCAGCCTCGCGATTTCGCTTCGTCGAGTGCCTTGTTTAGCATACCGAAGGGCGAATGAGCGTCGTATGCGTATTCGCGATCCGAATCCGTGTGGTGCACGATTAACATTAGTCGAGCGCCGCTACCAGCCGCGGTCCATTGCAGCATCTCCAGGTCACCGTCGGAGTTCCCGAAAGCTGCGATCGGCTGCTGACCAATGTAGTCGTGGATCCCAACCGGCTTGCCGTTACCGTCGTTGACGAGGTTGATCTCCGCAGTACGTATCAAAACCGGCCGATCGTCGCGCATCTCAAACTTAGTCTTCAGAGAACTGCCGACGACGCGGCGCAGCGGTATGCCATATACGCGCTCTGCCCATGGGCGTACGAACTCAATGCCGCCGCCGGTAACGATATAGACTTCAAAATCGTTCGCCCTAAGGTATTCGATCAGCTCCAACATCGGCTGGTAGACACAGTCCGTGTAGAGCCGGTTAAAGCGAGGATGACGAGCGATTTCGATCCACTCTTTCGCGGTTTTTGCAAATTCCTCAGTCGTCATTCCGCACTGACTGGCAGCGAGAAGCTGCATAATGCCCGGCACGCCGGCCGCAGCAAGTCCTGCTAGGTTATCTTCCAAAACCGACTTGAATGGCTCCGTTGTCTTCCACTCTGGATGCTCCGGTGCAAGCTTCCGCACGTCATCGAGCAGAAAAGCAAGCTGCGTATACATCGGTTGCTCGACCCACAGCGTTCCGTCGTTATCAAAAATCGCGATGCGATCGGGCACCCGCACGTAGTCCGAGTTTCCTTCAGTCGTTACGCGTTTAACAAAATCGACGATCGCGCGCTTCGAGGTGCCATCGTTCCAGGAGGGAAGCGGATCAGGCATGAAACGTCAGCGTCTTAAGATTCTTGCGAGCGGTGCCGAAATCGCCGAGCTGATAAACCGAAGCGCCTGCGGCGGTGAAGGTGAACGCTTCGAAGGACGCGGCAAGCATCTCGTCCAGGTAGTTTTTCAGTCCGACGCCGATGGTGACGTGCGGCATGAAGTTATTCCCAGAGTGCTCGGGAACGAACTTTCCGATGTACTCGACCAACGTCGCTACGTCGTGTAGTGGAGGCTCGGAGGGCAGTCTGAAAAACGCTTCCTCCGTCGCGGTAGCGAGCGAAAACGGACCCACCGCGTCGATAAGTTTCTGTTGAAGCCTCAGCAGGTCGCCCGTGACTTCGACGACGATGCCGGCGAGTCCAATGGGACCCGCGGGGATATAGTAGTACTTGTACGCTGTGAGCGTCCAATCGCGCGGGTTTTCCGTGGCCGCGGCGCCGGCGACCGCCGCATACACCTTTTTGAGGTCGGCTTCGCGGACGAAGCGTTGTAACACCGATATGTGTGCGTGATGCGTGTCGTCGAGAGCGTAACCCTGCGGGAAGTTCTCGAGCAGTTTCGCGTTATCAGCTAACGAGCGCTTCACCATAGTTTCACCCGGCTCGATTGCGATGTCGATCGCGACCAGTGCATCCGTCATGGCGTAAAGCTCCAGGTTCCGAGTTTCTTGCGCGCCGTACCGAAGTTGCCGAGCTGATAAACCGATATAGCGACCGGCGAGAATGTAAACGCGGAAAACGGTTCGGCTTCTAGCTGCTTCACGAATGCCACGGAAGCGACCCCGCAGGTGACGTGCGCGATGTAATTCTTCCCAGTCGACTTCGGAACGAACGCGGTGACATACGCAATCGTCTGTGCGTTGATGTCCGGTTCCGCGGCGGTCGTCGCGAACGCAGCGGCGGTTCCGGTCTCAACCGTATACGGCGCGATCGCACTGATGAGCCGCTGCTGCGCCTCTAGGACCTTCTGCGGCGGCTTGGCGAGGATGACTGTGAGGGCCAGCCCGCTCCAGACTGCATTGTCAATTTTGAAAGCTTCGAACTTCCAGGTGGCCATGTTGTATTCCGTCTCGATCTTCTGGACCGCTGCGTAGACTTTCGGCAAATCCGCGCTGCGGACGTATCGTTGCAACATCGAGACGTGCGGACGATGCGTTGCATCTAACGAGTACCCTTTCGGAAAATTCCCGCGCAAGCGCGCGTTCAGGGCCGAGGCGTGTTGCAGCATGGTTGCATCGGGTTCCAGTGCTACGTCGATCGCCGTAACGGCCGAGTGCTCGCTATTAGTTGCTTGAGCACGTGCGGCTTTCATTCCGACACCGAAAACGATCACCGCAACCACGATGAGATGTTTAAGAACGCTCGGTCCTCTAGGCATGAAAGATGTAGCTCCAGGACTTGACGGTGGCGTTAGAAATTCCGGGATCGAGATTCCGGTGTACGGGGCGACTGCGATTTCTCCCCCATGTCGCACAAATCTGAACGTAGGCGCCTGGTAATGGAAGGTACTCTAGCGCTGGTTCGATCATCGCGATCGTCGATCTGCGTGGCACGGTTCCTTGATTTACGAAGGCTTTCACGACTGAACGGCTCACTCGAACTTCCCGCGCGGGGCTCGTAAGGCGGTGAAGCGCATGCGCCGGAAAGAGAGAGGCACGCGTAGTTTAGGAGCAAGTTCGATGTGACACGTCTGAAAGAATCAGAATCCCGACAACGAGAAGATCGTCCCGTTATTGCTTGCACCACCGGCGACAGTCGTGCCATACAGCGTGCCTCCAACGTTGATCAGACTTGCGTCCGGGCCCGATGCATCTGGCTTCGCTGCGAATCGGTAGAGCACCGTTTCCTTGCCTGACGTCGTGATTTTGAAAACCGTGCCAAAGCCGCTGGTGCTGCCACCAAGAAAGGTTGTGCCGTACAGCGTGCGACGCACGTTGGTCAGCCTGGCACGAGGTTGCGCGCCGTCGGTCCCTCCTCTGAAGCTATAGAGCACGGTTTCCGTTCCCGCGGTCGTGATTTTGAAAACTGTGCCGTTGCCGTAAACACCGCCTCTAGAGGTCGTGCCGTAAAGCACACCGCCAACGTTCGTCAGACCGGCCTGGGGTTCTGCGCCATCGCTACCGGTTCCGAAGTGGTGGATCAATGTCTCGCTGCCGGAAGTCGTAATCTTAAAAACCGCGCCATCGTAGCTTCTTGTATTACAGCCGCTGGTCGTGCCGTACAGAACGCCACCTACGTTGATCAGGCCCGGATTGGGGCAGCCGTCCTTACCTTCGGTGGTAAAGGTGAAGAGCTTGTTATACGCGCCGGATCCTGTGATCGTAAACACCGTACCGTGCCCGTTTTTTGCGCCACCGCGGTGTGTGGTGCCGTAGAACGTGCCGTCCATATTGGTCAGGGTGCCGTTTGGGTGTATGCCGTCGCTCTCGTTGAAACTGTGAAGTAAATGGTATACGCCGGATTTCGTGATACTGAAGATGATGCCGTCACCGCTTGCGCCACCATCGAAGGTCGCTCCGTAAAACGTGCCACGCATGTTGGTCAGGATGTCTAAAGGATTTGCGCCATCGGGTCCGTGCTTCGGAGCGCCCGCGAAGCTGTAGAGCTGACTGTACGTGCCGCCGGTCGTGATACCGTAGACCGTGCCAAAGCCGAGGCCTTGGCCGCGATCCCCGCCGTAGTAGGTCGTGCCGTATAGCGTGCCGTTCACGATAACTAATCCGCCAAGCGGATAAGATCCGTCTTGGCACGACGGTCCAATGGAGCAGAAGCTATAGAGGACGGCTTCCGTTGCGGTATTCATCTTCACCGCGTGCGATCCGGATGACGCCAGAGGCCGCCGCTGAGACTGGGGTGAGAGCGCGAGCTGGTCTAGGGTTGGGAGGCCGTTGTTGCCTCGGGCACATGCAACAAGGAGCGCCGCGCTAAGACACATGCCGATGAGAATACGTAGCCGTTTCATTGGTAGCCCTATCCTCCCGAAGCCATCGTGCTGCTGCGACACGTTAGATCCGCACGCGCACATACCTTAAGCTACGAGCACATCTTGAGTTCAGAGGTTCTGCAACGGCGGCTCAATCCCATCGTGCTGCCCAAGCCGCGATCTCGCAAGCTGCCTCGCCCACGCCACGGAAAGAAAACGAATGATCGAAAACGCGACCCGTATTCGTTGTCAGAAATCAATCGCGAAGCAGACGCGATATAAACATTATCGCAGATTAACCTTAGCCGGTTCACATCACAGGATCCCCTCTCTTTCAAGGATGCGCTTTATGCTCGTCGTATAGCTAGCACTCCCCGCCCGGCGACGAATCGGTCGCGTTATTTTGGAGGCCAAATGCCGAGTTCAGACGATTCACCAAAAGCGCAGAAACGCGTGCAGCGTGAAGTACTCCCGATTCCAGACAAGCCGTACGCCGGGTTCGTTGCCTACGATGCCAAGGACCCAGACTCAAGTTTCCCACCGATCGAGCCCCTGCGGCCGCCCAAGGACGCTCCGAACGTACTCATCGTCTTGATTGATGACGTCGGCTTCGGCGCATCGAGCGTCTTCGGCGGTCCGTGCCAGGCACCGACCGCCGAACGGATTGCTAAGGATGGGCTACGCTACACGCGCTTTCATACCACGGCGCTTTGTTCACCGACGCGCGCCGCATTACTGACCGGGCGCAATCACCACACAGTGGCAATGGGCGGCATCACGGAGATCGCGACCTCAGCTCCAGGTTACAGCTCCGTACGACCTAACTCAATGGCGACGCTCCCGGAGATTCTTCGGCTTAACGGCTATTCGACTGCGCAATTCGGAAAGTGCCACGAGGTACCGGTGTGGGAAGCTAGCCCAGTTGGACCGTTCGATCGCTGGCCGACGGGATCTGGCTTCGAACACTTTTACGGCTTCATCGCGGGTGAGACGAATCAATGGTATCCGTCGATTCACGAAGGCACAAAAGTCGTTGATGCGCCGAAGACGCCTGCCGAGGGTTACCACTTTATGGAGGACATGACGGATCGTGCAATAGCCTGGGTACGCCAGCAGCGACTGCTCGCCGGAGATAAACCGTTCTTCATGTATTTTGCTCCCGGTGCCACGCACGCACCCCACCATGTGCCAAAGGAGTGGGCTGACAAATACAAGGGCAAGTTCGATCAAGGCTGGGACAAGCTTCGGGAAGAGACGTTTGCGCGACAGAAAAAACTCGGCGTCGTTCCGCAGAACTGTGAGCTCACCGAGCGGCCAAAAGAGATTCCCGCATGGGACTCACAGACGGCGGAGTTCAAACGCGTGCTCGCACGCGAAATGGAAGTGTACGCGGGCTTCTTTGAATTCGCCGACTATCACATTGGCCGCTTGATCGACGCTTTGGAACAGATCGAGGCGCTCGATAATACACTGATTTACTATATTATCGGCGACAACGGCGCCTCAGCCGAGGGCACGCTGCAGGGCACCTTCAACGAAGTAATCCCCTTCAATGGAATGGGCGCGCTGGAGAGCGTTGCCTTCCTAACGGAGCACATGGACAAGCTGGGTGGCCCCGAGTCGTACAATCACTACGCTGTCGGTTGGGCTCACGCGATGGACACGCCCTACCAGTGGACGAAACAGGTCGCATCACACTGGGGTGGCACGCGCAACGGCACAATCGTGCGGTGGCCTAACGGAATTCAGTCAAAAGGGGATATTCGTAATCAGTTTCACCATGTTATTGACGTTGCTCCAACAATTCTTGAGGCCGCTCAACTGTCTGAACCCAATATTGTTAATGGTGTTGGACAGGTACCGATGCAAGGCGTGAGCATGCTCTACAGCTTCGACGATGCGAAGGCGGCCGACCGACATGAAACGCAATATTTTGAGATGTTCGGTAACCGAGGAATTTACCACAAGGGTTGGACGGCGGTCACGCGCCATCGGACGCCCTGGGTCATGACAGGGCAAGCCCCGCCGTTTGACGATGACGTCTGGGATCTGTACGACACAAACAAGGACTGGTCGCAGGCACACGATCTCTCGACAGAGATGCCGGATAAGCTACACGAACTGCAACGTCTTTGGATTATCGAAGCCACCAGAAATGGCGTCTTGCCGATGGACGATCGCGGATCCGAGAGATTTAATTCAGACCTCGCGGGAAGACCGGTGCTGGTGCGGGGCAATTCTCAGGTCCTCGCTAACGGCATGGGCGGGCTCAACGAGAACGGCTTGATCAACGTGAAGAACAAGAGCCACTCGATCACCGCTCAGCTCGTCATTCCTGAAGGAAGGTACGCGCAAGGAGTCATCCTGTCGCAGGGTGGGATCGCCGGCGGCTGGATGTTCTACGTCAAAGACGGAAAGCTAAAATATCTCTACAATTTGGTTGGGCTTCGACAAACCGCGATCGAGTCTACGCAAGTGCTAACTGCCGGGAAACACCAGGTCAGGATGGAGTTTGCTTATGATGGCGGCGGTCTCGCCAAGGGCGGCAATGTGACGCTTTACATCGACGGGAAAGCCGTCGGCAACGGCCGCATTGAGGCAACCGCTCCGATAGTGTTCTCGGCCGACGAAACGTCGGATGTCGGATTGAAGCGCGGCTCGCCAATGATCGCTGAAATGCCCGCCGAGAAGAGCGCCTTTAACGGCACAGTAGAGGTCGTTGTTATCGAAACGTCTGGTGACAGCACCGATCACCTTCTGGATCGCGAGCAGGTGCTCGGTATGATAATGGCAAGGCAGTAGTCGAACTTTGGCGCGACCGATCCCGCAGCCCCAAGGCCGTTACGCCGCCTTCGGCGTAAGAATGGCCTTGTGAGCCTTCGGGAGTTGCCGGGCGCCCTGGTTCTCGGCTTGCTAGCTTCGCTAGTCGCACACGCGGTTATCTTCGGCGGCGAACACGCCATGGGCGGAGCGTACAACGGCCTGCTTCTGCAACTAGCCGTGGTGGGTTCTCTCGGCATGGGTGTGGCCTTTGCCGCGGTGGCGTGGGGTGGAGCTGGGCGACTAGCCGACGGCAGCGTGCTGGCCGCACGCATCGGCGAACGGCTTCCGGCCCTTCCGACTATCTTTGGTGCCACGTGCTTTTGGTTCGCACTCGGCGAGCGCATTGAACCCGAGCACGCCGCGGCTTCTCTTCTATTTACGCTGCTCTGCCTTGTTGTGTCGGCGGCGCTACTCGGTGTCGCGGCTCGGTTTACTCTCCGTCTCCTTGTAGACGCGACGTTCGCCGTTTCCCGGCCGCCATTTTTAAGGCGTATTCCCGCGTGGGTTCGCCGCACGCAACAACCCCCGATAATTCTCCGGTCGCCGCTGCTGCGGCGTCGCTTCGCTCGTCCTCCTCCGATCGCGAACGCCCGCGCATAACCTGCGCGCCCTGCTTCGTTCGCACTTTCAGCCTCACTAGATCGGAGAGGACACATGTCCCGATTATTCTCGGCGCGAGTCGCCGTTTTCTTCGCATTTATTTTCACGCTCGTCGCCTTATTCTGCGCCGTCCCGGCGGGCGCCGCGACGACGGGTCTGATTCGCGGCACAATCACGGTTGATGCAAAGCCCGCTCCGCGCGCAACCGTTACTCTCGAGGGTCAAGGTTCAAAATTCGTCACCACAGCCGATGCCTCGGGCAACTATGTCTTTCCGCTGGTTCCGTTCGGCCAATACCGCCTCATCGCACATTCGTCCGGCGCGCACGATCTCACGGTCCTCGTTACGGTAACCAGCAACACTGTCGCCACCATCGACGTGCCCCTGTCGACGAAACTTACCACTATTGCGAGTACGACGGTATCGGCTGTCGGACACGGCGCACAGTCCAACGCTCCGTCCGTCCATTTGCTCGACCAGGCGACGATACAGGCATCGCCGGTCAACAACAGCCTCAATAAGATGATCGAAACGCTTCCGGGCGTCATCCAGTTCTCATACAACGAACCGGTAATCAACGGCTTTCATGGAGTGACGTACAACATCGATGGTGCTCCTCTTCCGCTGGCAACAACCTCGAACTTTGCCGAGATCATCGATCCGAAATCAATCGACTCGATTGAGGTCCTTACCGGCGCCATTCCAGCCGAGTTCGGCGGCGACCGCATGGGAGGCGTCGTCAACATCATCAGCAACCGGCCGACCGATATACCGCCCGGGTTTTATGGGGTTATTACTGGGGGAGCCGGTAATCAGGGTCAGGGGGTCGGAACGCTTGATATTGCATCGCGATTTGGATCGAGCGAACTATTTTTCAATGCGAACTCCGAGACCACTGACCGGGGCCTCGACGCGCCCACCTTTAGTCCGACTAACGACGCCAGTTCCAGCAGCGATCAGTTCCTGCGGTTCCTCACCCAACTGAGCGCCCGCAGTACGCTGGCGTTCGATTACTCCAACCAGTTTTCGCAGTTTCAGGTGCCAATCAACACCGACCCGAACAATCCCTACGACCCGATTCTCGACGCACCGGGTACGCTCGATACGCAACGCGAGTACGATCGGTTCTCGAATCTAAACTGGACGACGATCTCGCGCGATGGGAACGGGATCTTCCAAGTCATTCCCTGGTGGCGCTCGACTGCCATCGCCTACGACGGCGACCTTCCCCTCGACGTGCTGTCTACCTCGCCGGACTTCAGCGTCTGTCCGCCAACCTGCGCCAATACCGTTCACGGCATTGGATTGCAGCAAAATACGTTCGCCGAGTATGTCGGCTTACGCGCTTCGGACTTTCGGGCGACGAAAAACCACGCATGGAAAATCGGTTTGGACGTCAACCGGGAGACGGCGACCGCGACCCAAGTCTTTGCCTGCTACTACGTGGACTGCGCGAGCAGCGGGAAAGTCTCTACCCCATATTTCCCCGCCTACGTCGCACCGCAGGGGCAAGCCGGTTCGCAGATCGGCATCTACGCCGAAGACAAATGGGAAATGTCGCCTAACATCGTTTGGAATTATGGGCTGCGCTACGATCATTCCACGGGATACGTCGGCGGGTTTCAGATCAGCCCGCGAATCGGTGTGAGCGTTTGGGACGGAGGCAAGAATGTCGCGCATGCGTTCTATGGAAAGTTTTATGCCGCACCACTGCTTGAGGACGTTCGCCAAGACTGCGTCGTTCTTTCCGCGCAACAGGCTTGCTCGACGACCAATCCTGTCTACGATCTCAAACCCGAGAGCGATTCCTATTACGAAATGGGCGTCACGCATTCGTTTAACTCGCAGTTTTCAGGCTCGCTCAACATCTTCAGGAAGAGCGTCGTCAACATTCTCGACACGCAGCAACTGTTAAACACGCCCGTCTTTGCCGTGTTTAACAATTCGATTGGTCTAAACAATGGCGTCGAGTTTCGCCTCCAGGATCGCATGCTCACCGGCGACGAGTGGTTCTTTACCGGAACCGTCTCCGGCTCGTATGCGGCGTGCGTCTCGGGATCGACGTTCCTCTTCCCCCCGAATCCGCCGGGCGTCTCGTGCGTCGCGCAGCTATCACTGGAAGACCATAGCGAAACGGTCGCTTCCACGGCCGCGTATACGCATCGCTTCGGTGGATTGAAGAAACTGTGGTTCGCGACTCTGCAGGCCAACTACGGTAGCGGCTTCCCCGTGCAGTTTGAGGATGCAAACACCAGTCTGAAGGGAACCCTGCCGGCCCACACTACGGTCGACTTAGCTCTCGGCAAGACGGTTACGACTGGCGGTGCGCAGAACCAGGGACTCGGCGTTTCGCTTCAATGGCTCAACATTCTGAACCATCAGTATCCCATCAAAGTCGCCAACGGTTTTAACACGACGCAGATTGCCAACGGTAGCAATTTTCTTCTGCGGTTAACGTCGCCTTTTTAGTCGCTGTTTGTTATTAACGAGAGACGGCAAGCAATGCAGCGGCAGCGTATGACTCGAGAAACACGAGAGCACCGGCGTTTAAACCGGTGCTCATGGTTTGTGACGTTCTTGTCGTAGACAAAAACGCGGATTAGTTCTTTGCAGCCACCGTACCGAGTGGTTCGTTGAAGTTCCCGATAAAGGTCGCGATCGGTGAGCCGCCGGCAGGATAGTTGAAAACCTCGCCGTTGTTGTTACCCGCATCACCGCAATAGACGACACCCGTCGCGATCCAGGTTTGGGCGCAGTCGCTGGAACCCGAAAACGCGATCGTATTCTTTAAGGTCGCCGTCGTTCCGCTTATTGTGTACCGATACATCTTGTTGGCTAACTGATCGAAGACGGTCACGTAGGTGCCATCCCACTGCACCGAACCGGGGAACTGCACGGTGTTGCTCGTTGTGATGAGCTTGGGGGTGCTGCTGCCATGTGGAAGCTCGACGAGCGCGAAGGCAGACGCGCTGGTGAAGCCGTCGAAAAAGAGGTTCCCCTTGTTGTCGTAGCCGTCAAAGTATTCTCTAGCCAGCGGCGTCTTAATGAAGGTGCCAGAGCCGCTCGCCTTTTTGAAGATGAGGATGTCGCCCGTAGACGGTCCCGTCAAGATCCCGACCGCAAGGTCACCGTTCAAATCCATCGCACAACTCGATGGCATACTGCCGTCGGAAACAGAGAGCGTTTTGATCTGCTTTTTCGGAACCTGGAACTCCGCGATGTCGTTGTATGCCGCGACGATCCAAACGATGTTCTTCCCGTAGCCGTACAGAACGTTCGTGCATCCTTGGCCGCCGACGTTGTTGATGGTTCCGGTCTGATGGAAGTCCGGCGGATAGTGGAAGATGCTGGCATAACTGCCATAAAAATTGATGGTGTAGTCGAAGTTCATCAGCTTCAACATCCCGGCCTGATCCGGAAAGTTCTTCACGTAATGCGGCAGCCCGCTCAGATTTGGGCGTGCGGCTGTTGACAGCCCGGCGTTGGCCGAGGCCGTTCCACCGATGTATTCGCCGTTGAGCGCGGTGTTCGATGGCGCACCCGCTGAGCCGCCGGCGCACGCCGAGCATATTGCAAGTGCGGCAACAGCACCGGCGTATTTCATTAGACCCGTAGTATTCACTACGTTAACTCCCTTCATTCAGTAGAAACGATCGCAGATCGTATTTGCCGCTACTCGTTTGGGAGTTCCTTGGTGCAATCTGGCCAACATCGTCTTGATATAGGTATTTGTGCCGCTCGAATTCATGAAGATGACGACCGCAGTCGGCAGGTTGCGATAGCGCAACCCTAAGCCGCGGGCGCTTGTCCGGCCACCAGGTCAAGCCCACCAAGGTGAATCGCGCCATACGGAATCGCCCGCCCTTGCAGGCGACGAACAGAGCAGTTCGAACCCGACTTCGTCACTACTGCGTCTCGATCGAGGTTTAGAATGCCGACTTTCAACAATCGCGTGCTTGTGCTGATCGCTGGTACCCTGTTCTTTACTTCGGCGTGCGGGGGAAGCACCGCGGTTCCGAGCGGAGCATCGCTAGTTTCCGCACCGACCGTCGATTCCATCGCTCCAGTCGACACGACTTCGATTTTGAAAAAACTTACCGAGAACGTCGCAATCGGCTCGACGGTCGATAGTAAGAATGGCGACAAGGGCCCGCGCAAAATCTCGCTAGTTCGATCGACCTTCGTGCTTCAGGCGGGCCAGTTGCTCGTCTGCAACTTCGAGAACTCTGCAGGCACTACTGGGAAAGGCACTACGATCGAAGTTCTCAACCCCAAGCCGAGATCCAAGCCGGTAACCTTTACGCAAAACACCAAGATATCGGGTTGCGACGGTAATGCCATTACGGAGGCAAATCAAGTGTATGGCACGGGACGAGGCAGCAATTTCGTTTCGAAATTTGACCAAACCGGTTCCCTCAAGCAGAGTTTTAGTGCGTTCATGGCGGGGCCGTTCGACGACGTCGATGCTTTCTGCGGCCTTCCTTACGCGCCCGAGGATATCTACGTTTCGAATTCCCAAACCGGCTCGGTGGTCAAAGTAGCATTTACTTCGGTTAGCGGCAAAACGAAATTAACCCAAGTGATAAGCGGTTTCGCGATCAACAAAGGCTTCGGTTGGGGCGTCTTGGGTCCATCCGGGTTGCAGTACAATAACCACCGTATCGGAAGCCTTTGCAACGATACCCTCTACATCGTGGACGGGGTTGATAACACGGTTATCGCCGTTTCGAACGCCAGCAACCTTCTTGAGAAGGACGAGATCGTGGTGCAACGCGGAGGGAAGACGTTCAAATGCGTTCACCCGTCAAAGACGTGTGCGAAGGTCGTCTATAGCGGCTCGCCGCTCAATGCGCCCGTAGCGTCAGCGCTTCTGCCAAACGGAAACCTCATCGTTGCGAATACCAAAGGTGGAAACACGCTTGTGGAGCTGACGCCGACGGGAAAGATACTCGCTACCAAAACAATCGACACGAGCACGACCGCTCACATCTTTGGACTTCTCGCGACGGGTACGACCGATAGCGACACGGCGTTGTTCTATACCGATACCAAAACGAATACGCTGCAAGAACTTTCACAATAGAGAGTCTTACCTCTAGTCGGGCGGCCCCCCATTGCGCTCGATGACTTTGCTACTATCCTCCAAATGTTGATGGTTGAGCAGATATTGCCGTCCAAAGAGAGCCGAGAACGGCTTGAATGCCGACGGAGGTTGGCTAAGGTTGAACATGTCAACGATCGAGTTGGCACGCGTGTCGGTGGATCCCAGGGAGTTCGTCCCAAAGTTCTCTTCAATGAATTTGAGTACGCTACCGAACTCGTACTGCGTCTTCGAGACGAAATGTGGTTTTGCGTAGGGTGAAACCACGATCAACGGTACGCGCATTCCGAGACTCGTGTAATCCAGTTGCGGCGGAGGAACGCCGTCGTAAAATCCGCCCCAATCGTCCCACATGATCAGTATCGCGGTGTCTTTCCAATACTGACTCTTGCCCACCGCGTTGACGACCGACGTCACCCAGGAAGGGCCTAAGTTGTATCCACTGGCTGGATGATCGGAGGCCGCGAGCGTGGGCATTACCCACGACACCGCAGGCAGTTTGCCGCCTTTGATGTCGTCAAAGATCGTAGTGTTCGGAATGGTAACGTTCTTCCAGTCAGGGCCGTACCGGACGCCCTTGATGACGTCGAACGCATCCCATACGCGACCGCCAAAATCGGCGTACGGTGAATTTAGATCGTAGGACTCCACGTAGTATTTCCAGGTAACTGCGCCGGCATCAAGCACGTCGGCCATCGTCTTGTACGCGTTTAAACAGGGAAACGGGCCGCCAAAATCGTTCACACGACCGCTCGTGTAAATCACACCGGTCACCGTCCCCGGCGGAGCATCGCACCCCCACGGAATGCTCGATGGAGTATCGGTGAGCGACATGTTACCGTTCAATCGCGTCGAGCCGGCGATGATCTCCTGATGCGCGACGAAACTGTCGGTGGTCGCCGTCGAAAACATGTGATCGGCTAGTCCGTATCGGCTAGCCATGTCCCAATACGGTTGAACCTCGGATCGTTCGACGAATGCGTAGGGATAGAATTTCGCCGGGCCAAGCGAGCCTCTCGTGCCGTACGATATTTCGTCGAAGCCGTCCATCTTGCCGCCGTCGTATTCGACTTCGAGGGTTCGGTGACTATGCTCGATATCGGTGCCGCCGAGGCAACCGCAACTCTCCAGCGTAATCTGATGCATTCTCACGACGCGCTTCTTGGGATCCGGGTCGTTACAAATCTCTTGGGAGCCGGTAGGCGTGTACGGCACGCAGCGTCCCGTGGTGCTCGTTTCGGCCCCCGGAAATTTCATGAATAGGCTGTTAAAGCTGCGGTTTTCTTGAAATACGATAATGACGTGCTGAATAGGCGACGGTGCCGTTGAGTGCATGGGAGCCGGTGCGTTCGTTGCGATTGTCGAGCTGCAGCCGGCGAGGAAAAATGCAGTAGATGCCGATAGCGGGCCTATGAGCCAAGCGCCGCGAGCCTTGACCATTCTTACCTCCGGGATGCCGCGTAGAGCGTTGAATGCACTTTGACCAAAACGAAGACCGCATCGTATTATGCATTGGGGACGCGAAGTCCCGGGAGGCCATGAGTGCTTTGGTTGTACGATTTACCAACCTGGCTAATGGGGTTGTTGATCGTCGGCGCCTTTACCGCTCTCTCCGTAGCCGGACTATACGCAACGCGGCGCTTCGTACTCGCAATAACCGGGCCCCGTCCGGGCCATAACGAGGGCGTCGATGCCTTCATCGCGGCGGCGGCCGTTTTCTACGGCATCGTCGCCGGTCTCATTGCCGTCGCGGCGTGGGAGCAATTCGCGACTTACGACGACAATGTAACGCGAGAAGCCAGTGCGGTCGCAACTCTCTATCGGAACGTTTCCACCTATCCCGAGCCGTACGCGGGAAAGCTGAGGGAAGAGTTGCGCGCCTACACCCGGGCCGTCATTGACGGTTGGCCACTCCTGCAACACGGCATCGTGCCGCCTAAACCCGCCGCTGTATTGAACGCGTTTCAAGCGACACTCTATTCTTTTGAGCCTAAGACCGAGCGTGAGCGGATCGTCGACGCCTCGACGATTGACGAATTCGAACGCATGATTGAATTGCGGCGCTTGCGTTTGCACGACAAAGATGCAGGGCTCCCGGCAGCCCTGTGGGCCGTGGTAATCATTGGCGGCATACTAACGGTATTTCTCACCTACTTCCTTGCCTTGGAGCGATTTAAAGTTCATCTCGCGATGACGCTCGTTTGCGGCATCCTAGTGTCGCTTCTCATTTTCATGATCGCGGCCGTCGATCACCCGTTTCGCGGCGGAGTCAGCATCGGCCCCGACGCTTTCCAACTCATTTACAACCAGCTCGAGTCGCAACGGTTTACAGCGAACTATCCGTGAGCCGTAGGGAGCGGGGGGATTTCTCGCCCGGCCGAAAAATCGAAGCACTTCATCAAAAACGCAATCAGTCGCGCCGTACTAAAGGAGCTTCGCCAATGAAAGAGACGGAGTCTAAGGCCACGGTGAACCGTCGCGATGTGCTGGTTGGAGCATCGACTCTGGCCGCTGCCGCACTCGGATTACCAAGCATCGCGGAGGCATCGCCATCCGTACAGCCTGCCGAAGAACATCACGTACCCAAAGGGTCGCCAGGCCAGCCGCCTTATAACATCGTCTTCATTATCGTCGATCAGCAGACGCATCAACTTCTTGGTGGACCCGAATATACGCTACAAGGTACGAGCCGAATAGCGCGCAACGGCGTCACGTTCGCCAACCACTATATCGCCTCGGCGCAATGCTCGCCGTCGCGCGCGACCTTCCTCACGGGCCGGCCTCCGCAGCACCACCACGTCATCGATCAAATGCAGTTCGATTTCGTTCCAACACTCAATCCGAGTATCCCCAATATGGGCTCGATCCTCAAAGGCCTCGGATACAAAACCGCTTATTTTGGTAAGTTCGAGATGGACAAGAGTATATTAAATCCCGAACCTAGCGTGAACTATAGCCGGGTTGCTCAACCCTACGGTTTCGACGTTTTCAGCGCCGGCGGCGATATCGGGAGTGCTCCCTTGAGCGGCTTTGAAAACGACTCCTTCATTGCCGGCGAGAGCGTACGCTGGCTGCGCAACGCCGCCTTGCAATCGCGTAAGCACGGCGAACCGTTTTTCATGGTCGCGGCCTTCGTCAACCCACACGACATCATGTACGGCGACGCCAACATTCCCGGCGAGCCCGCGGTTCAAAAGCCCGTGACGCCGTCTGCGACACCGCCGCCGCCTCCCAACTCGATCTACGAAAAGAAATGGCCGTTAACATTGGCGCCGAGCCTTTCAGAATCGTTGAGCGCTTCCGGAATGCCCAAAGCACTTTCGGAATACAAAGAAGGCTGGGACGGTTGGTCGGGCACGATTCCCACCGACCGTAAAGACATGTGGACGATTTTCTACAACTACTACTTGAACACGATTCAGGATAACGAACGCAGCGTCAAACAGATCGTCGATGTTTTCGATGAAATGGACTTGTGGCGCGACACGGTCGTGATCTTTACAGCCGACCACGGCGAGATGGGCGGTTCGCACGGCGGCCTCAAAGGTAAAGGTCCGTTCATCTACGAGCAAAACGCGCACGTGCCGATGTTTATCGCCCATCCTAGCGGCGCAAGCGGTGCGACGTGCACGGCGCTCACAAGCCATCTTGACTTGGTCCCAACATTCGTCGGGCTCACCGGCTTGCCGCAAGAGAAGCGGGCAGAGGCCGTCGAGGGGCTGCCGGGGCGCGACTTCTCACGGCTGCTGAGGAATCCGAACGCAGCAAAGGTCCACGAGATGCGCCAGGGCGTGCTCTACAATTACATGGGTCTTGGCACGGTCGATGCCGAGTATCTGAAGGCCGTGATGGACTCGCAGATGCTGGAGTCCACGCAGCAGCCTCCCATTTCAAAAGCGAAAATGACAAACCGCGGACTGGTTTCGTTTGCCTTCGACGGCCGGTACAAGTTCGGCCGCTATTACGCGCCGACCGCCTTCAACACACCTACTACGCTCGCAGAAATTCTTAAAAACAACGACGCGCAGCTCTTCGACCTGCATAACGACCCGCACGAAGTGCACAACTTAGTGCTCGAGCCGGAGAAAAACCGCGAAACGATATTGCGCATGAATCGACTGCTCAACGACCTGATTGCATCCGAAGTCGGCGTCAACGATGGCGCATTTCTCAAGCCGCTTCTTGGGGGAGGCTCGTTGGCTCCGGGGCCCGCGTAACTCAGGTTGCCGTCAACGACAAGCGCCTTGGGTACTACCAAAAGTCCCCTTGAACGAGTAGCTGCCGCCAGTGCCCGTTGACGGTGTACGGTAGAACCACGAGAAGAACGCGAGCTCTTGCGGATGGTAATGGAATCCGTTGTACTCGTGGTCAAAGGTATCGAACGTCATCGGGTCCCCGACTTCGAGATCGGCTTGACAGCCGAACACCTGACCGCTGTGCCCCCACGCGGGAGTTGCGTTATGCCCGAACGGATTGTTGTAAATTTCGCCGATCTCATGCGTCCACGCGTGGATGTCCGCCACTCCGGGATAGTCGTAAAAAGTGCCGTCGTCGTTGTATACCGCTGCGCTGTAGACTTCCGTGCCGGCCCCGTCCTTGCGTGCGAACGCGCTGTGCCATCCGAGGATGCAGCAACTGCCGTAGTCGCTGCTCATGACGACGTTGTAGGTGAGGACCAACGGAATTTCCGTCGGCTTCGCATATTTCTCCGCGAGGTCTTTAACCATTTCGTCGTATGCGCCCCAGGGGACGACGCCAACAAAGTGGCTCCCCGAGCAGACGCCGTCGAATGTATACGAATCCGCGGGCGCATCCCTCGTCACGACGATCGGTGATACCGCAGGCTTTAACACGAGATGGTAATCCGGACCGGCCAGGATATTCCAGAACTCTGCTCGCTGGAAAGCATCGTCGATCTCAACAGTTCCTACGTCCACGCCATTCGAAGTCAGGTGTGTCTTTTCGAAATCCGGGCCTTTGAAGAAGCGATCCTGTACCGATACGGTATCGTTGCAACCGGCTTGCGTCGGATCGAGAGTTCCTTCCGGGAATTTGAGAATTAATACGATCGGGACGAACAAAATATCCGTTTCCTGAGCGGGCGGCGTCGCTGGGTTTTTCCCCACGATCTCGTACGAATAGGTAATGCCATCGAGGGGCGACTTCACCGAGCCGGTGTAGAACGGAATGGTTTCGCCTGCTTTCGCCTGCGCTCTGAGCGTCGCGTAGTTAATCCCGCTGGGCTTCACCGTGATGTAGTGCGGTACAAAGTGGTTAGCACTTCGACCCATCGAGTGGCCGCTTCCCGACTGTAGCGCTGGGGAAGAGAGGCCATCGGTGGTTGCGCCGCACGAGGCCAAAAGTATTGCCGTAAAACAAACGGCTAGGAGCCTATACAGACACTTCATTTCCTATTATCTCCGCGCGGAAATAAGGGCCGAAAATGGACGAAACCGCTGCTAACAAAGTTGCGCCTTTCTGCTGCCTTTGTCAATGCAAAGCCGGCGTCCAAGGGCGGGCAGGGCCGTCTACGAGGCTGCCGGATTAACAAATTCTTCATGAGCCGCGCGTAGGCTCTTGGCACTGCCTCTCCCCGATTCTCGAAAGGAGAACCGTCTTGCGCTCTCTCGGACGGATTTTGATTGTCGGCGTTGCCGCATTAGCGGCGGTCGTCCCAGCCAGTGCCGCTACGAGTTACAGCGGTAGTTGGCCGGTTACCGTCACGCATTCGCAACACAGCAATGGCACGTTCTGCCTGACGCTAACGGATAATGGCCAAAATGGCTTCCCGCATAGCGGCTCGGCATCGCTCGTTATCGGTAGTCACAAGTATCCGTACGGCACATTCCAACTCATCAACCACTTGATGGTTGCGACGATCCAAGCACAGGGATACAGTCAGAATGCCGGTTTGGTGTTCGTTGCGCCCGCCAGTCGCGGCACCATCGGCCAAGGCACGTACGACGAAGTGTACGGCGGCGAGGCCTTTGATTCGGGCGCGCTGGCTTTCGGCGCGAAAGGCGGCTGCTGACCGAGTCCAGGCGCAGCGGCAGGCGAAAACCCGCCGCATCCCGCAGCACGAAGCATGACTGGTAATCCTTTCGATTACCTCACCATCCTAACGTCGATCGTGCTGGGATTGGCGATTGCCAACGTCCTCGGACGACTAGCCATCGTTATCACTGCGCGCGAACGCGTGGATTTCTATTGGCCACCGATTGCCTGGGCAATCTGGCTCTTTTTTATCGCCGTGCAGCACTGGTGGGCACAGTGGAGCGTCCGCCACACGGCGCAATGGAATTTTGGAGACTTCTGGCTGCAATTACTGACGCCGGTCGTTCTGTTTCTCTTGTCATCACTCGTGTTACCAGGCCGCGAGGAGGCCGAAAGGCTCGATCTGGGCGAGTGGTTTTTTCGGAATCGCGCGTGGTTCTACGGTCTGCTTTTCTTTCTACCGTTAATCAGCATTGCCGAAGAAATCGCGCGTTCGGGGCGCATGAACTCGCTACTCAACGCCGCGTTTCTGCTGTTCTTCTCTGCGGTGAGCGCCGCCGCATACTTCCTACGCTCGCGCCGCGCGCAAGAATGGATCACCGGTCAGGCGATGGTCATGACGCTCGTTTACGTCGGTGTACTGTTTCTTGCACTGCCTCGCTAATGCGACGTCAAGGCGTTCCACACCCATAGACGGGCGCGTGCCGAGCGAGCCACAACGCAACGTTCGTCGCTGTTTTTGCCGCGCTTCGGCAAGACGGTCATCCGAATGCGTGAGTGTTGCGTACGGCTACATCCCGAAATAGCAAACGTGACAAGTACTCTAGGAATTGCTGCGCCGAGGGAATCCGAATCGCCGAGGCCAATCTTCATTTGGATGGGACCTTTCATCGGTGCGGCAGCAGCCCTCGTGTACGTTCTTCTTTTGTTGCCATCATCGTCACTTGCGAACGGTCCGAGTCTCGGCCCTCATTTCAAACGGTGCACGCAAGGCGATAGAAAAATCGCGGCAGAATGCGGAATGTTCGGCGTTTACGAAAATCGCGACGCGAAATCCGGTCGGATCATCAACCTCGGCGTCGTCGTGCTGAAGGCGCAGCATCCCACGGGCGACGCGCTCGCCTACATCGAGGGCGGTCCGGGCGTACCGGCCGTACCCGACGCCGCTCCCGTCGCCGATGGCGACGATCCGATTGTCGCAAAAGTTAGGGATCGCTACGACGTCCTCTTCGTCGACAGTCGCGGCATGGGGACCTCGAACCCGACTAACTGCAACATCTCGCCTTACAACGACATGGCAACGTACTTCTTGCAGATTTGGCCCGACAAGATTCTGTCAGCGTGCTACCAGCGCTATGCCAAAACCAGCAATCCGAGCCAATATAATACAAATAACGCCGTCGACGATCTGGATGACGTTCGAGCGGCTCTTGGTTACCACAAACTCATCCTCTACGGCGGCTCCTACGCGTCGTTCTTTTCCTTTGTGTATCTGCGGCGTCATGGCGACCACGTCAAAAGCGCGTTGCTCGAGGCAATCGGCGCCCCGGGTTTCATGCCGCTTCCGGGCGCGCCCGATGGCGCGCAGACCGCGTTGGACGATTTGACGTCAAAGTGTTCGCGCGACCCGCGTTGCGCAAAACAGTTTCCTCACTTTCGCGAGCATTTTTATGCTGTCGTTGCGCGCTTCGAAGAGAAGCCGCTGAGCGTTACCGTCAGGAATCCGAAGACGAAACAACTTCAATCCGTGCTGCTTTCACGCGAAGTACTCGTCGATCGCATTCGGGAAAATTTGTACTTTCCGGAAACCGCGGCGTATTTGCCGTTCATCATCGAGCGGGCCTATCAGGCCGATTACGTGCCGTTGGGTCGGCTGGTGAACCTTTGGTCGCAGTTCATGGCGAACGGACAGGATGCCGGAACGAATCTCGCATATCGATGCGCCGATTTCGACCCATTCATTTCTGAGCAAGAACTTCAGGTTGCAGCAGCGCACTCGTTCACTGGCGATTTGCGCGTGCGTGCCGAACGAAACGCATGCCGGACGTGGAAAGTCGATCCGATGCCGGCAAACTTCAACGATCCAGTAGTGAGCGGCGTTCCGGTGCTGTTGCTTAACGGCTCCGACGACCCGGCGACGCCGCCCAAGTATGCGATGGGTGCCGTGCGGTACCTTGCAAATGGAAAACTGGTGCTCGTACGCGGGGCGGGTCACGGCGTCGACACGCCGTGCACGACGCGACTGATGATTGAGTTTCTGCGCGCCGGCTCGGCGAAAAACATCGACGCAAACGCGTGCACCGGTGCGTTCAAGACGCCGCGCTTTGCCACGTCCATGGCGAAGTGGCAGAACTTTGAATAGGGGCCGCTCGGCCGGTTAGCGTAAGAGCGTTCTCGGAGGCTTGCGAATGAATCTAGAGCGTTTGAAAGCTATTGCGCCGGCGTTGGTGCTCGCAATTTTTTGCATCGGCGCCGCGCCGCCCGGCCCGATGGCGCCGGTCCGCCAGTTCGTCGACGGCTTCAACCACGGCGACGCCGAAACGATATTTGCGGCGTGCTCGAGCGCGACCGGCATTATCGACGATTTTCCGCCGCACGCGTGGATGTCGTGCAGCGATTGGTATAAGGCGTTCGTTGCCTTTTCGAAGCAAGATGGCGATACCGATGCTTTTGTTGCGCTCGGTACGCCGACGCTCGTCGATGTGACGGGAAGGGTTGCCTACGTGGTCGTGCCGACCACGTACACGTTCAAGCATCACGGGAAGCCGGTGACGCAGAGTGGATCGACTTGGACCCTCGTCGTGAAAAACACGTCGGCGGGTTGGCGCATCACCGATTGGGCTTGGGCCGACGGGAAGTAGACAAACAAGCCGCACTTCGCTCATAGCTGACGATGACAGGCGCACGCAAGGGCGCCATTGAAAATTAAAAGGAGCGTCACGCGGAGGCTTTCATGATTCTGAATCGCCTCATCCTTCGACCTCTCGGACCGTTAGCGATCGTCGCGAGCTTTAGCGCGTGTGCCGGCAGCGGAACCCCGGGATCGCTAAATCCGGCGGCCGCCGTTTCGCAGGCGCGGCGGCCTCAAAATGCCGGCGCCAGTCGTAGGCGCGCGCACTACGTGTACGCGACCAACACGCTGTCCAATAACATTAACGCCTATGCCATCGCAAGCAACGGCGCCTTAACAACGCTGCTCGGCTCGCCAATCCCGACAGGCGGCGACCCTTACGCTTTGGCGACGCATCCTGCGGGCTTCGTCTACGTGACCAATGCCGCTAACAACGACATTGCCGCCTACTCGATCGATGCGACCGGCGTACTGAAACACGTGCGCGGATCGCCGTTTGCGACAGGTTCTTGGCCGACGGGAGTAGCGATCGATCCTTCCGGCAGGTTCGCCTACGTGACCAATTTCGATTCCGGAAACGTTTCTGCGTATTTGATTGACGCGAGTACCGGCGTGCTGACGCCGGTGAAAGGGTCTCCGTTTGCCGCCGGCTCCGCCCCGCAAGGCGTTACGATCGACCCCATCGGTAAATTCGCCTACGTTGTCAACTCTTTGTCCGCAGACATCTCCGCCTACACTATCGAGGCACGCACGGGTACGCTGACGCCGCTAAACGGATCGCCGTTTGCAACCGGCAACGAGCCCTACGTCGCCGCGATCGATCCGCAAGGCAGATTTCTCTACGTTCCCAACTATCTCGACTATGATGTTTCTGCCTTCGCGATTTCATCCAGCGGAGCGCTGACGCAGGTGAAGGGGTCGCCGTTTCCAACCGGCGGTTACCCGTTTGGTGTGGCAGTCGACCCTACGGGCGAGTTTGTTTATGTGTGCAATGAAACGTCCAAAGACGTTTCCGCCTTTGCGATCAATCCTAATGGCGGCGCTTTGACGCCGATTCAGGGATCGCCGTTTAAAGCCGGCGGCGACCCACTATCAATCGCGGTCGATCCCGCGGGCTTCGTATATGTAGCCAACGAGGGATCCGATAGCGTCGGGGCATTCGCCATCAACGCGAGCACGGGCGCTCTGAAAAAAGTGAAGGGCTCGCCGTTTAAGGCGGGGACGTCTACATTCGGGGTGGCGGTCTGGTAACCGTCGCAATCATTGACACCGGCAACGGCCGGCACGAAGCTGGGCCTGAAAAGGAGCGTTTATCGATGCATTTTTCACTGGGAAATTCTGCAGTTATTGCGATGGCGATGGCGTTGCTAGCCGGTTGCGCGAGCGGCGTCGGAGCACCGTCGAATCCTTCGGCGTCACAAGGCACCGCTTTGATCCATAGGGGGTCGTCATCGTGCCCGTGCATCTACGTTACGAACTACGGCCTCGGCGGCCGAATCCCGGACGCCGTGGTCGTGCTGGCAGGCAATGCGCGGGGCCGCGATGTTACGCCGATTCAGGATATCAACGGATCGAACACGCATCTTTCCCACCCCAACATGGTTGCCGTCGGTGCCTCCGGCAATATTTACGTCATAAACGTCACGTCAACCGACGTACTTGGCTTTGCGGCCGGTGCGACCGGAAACGTTGCTCCAATTCAAGACCTCCATGGGCCCCACACGAATTTGTTGAGTCCCTCAGGTGTCGCGGTGAATCCGCTCAACGGCGATATCTACGTGGCGAACCAGAGCAACAATAAGCCGCACACGCCGCAATACCGAGGATACATCCTCATTTTTCCGCCGAATGCAACGGGCGACACGCCTCCCAAAGGCGTTATCGCGGGCAGCAAGACGGATCTCAACGATCCGGCCGGACTCGCGTTCGATGCAGCCGGTAATCTGTACGTCGCCAATCAAGTGAAGAACGGCGTCGCCGTGTTCGCCGCCGGGAGCGAGGGTAACGTTGCCCCGACCCAACTCATCGCCGGCAAGACGACGGAACTCGTGCACGCGGAACAAGCCGTACCCGATGCAAACCTAAACATCCATGCGGTCGAGTTCGGCAACTACGAGAGCAAAGGGTCCAGTGCCCTCACCTTTGCTGCCGGTTCGAACGGTGACGCTGCGCCGACAGAGGAGATCAAAAGCGGTCTACTTTTGGGCATCGCGCTCGATGGCGCCGGCAACTCCTACCTGGCGAAATCCACGCTGCGGGGTGCCTCGATCGCGGTTTTCGCGGCCGGCGCGAACGGCCAGCCCAAGCCTATCGACACGATCCAGTGCCCGGCTTGTTTATCGAATATCGGGGGAATCGCGATCCACTGATTATGTGTTCCGTTGCGCCCTTTTGCAAAGGGCGCAACGCAGCGGTATATGCTTTAGGGGTTAACGGTTATCGTGCTTTGTCCGGTGTACGAGTAGTAACTTCCATAATAAACTTGGTCGGTTACGTAATACGTGCCGGGCGTCGTGGCGGAGAAGATGACCATCTTGCCTTGTTTGCGGAGAATGATCTTACCGCCGCTGGTGCTCCAGTTCCCGGAGAGCCAAAAAGACTCGCATTTCCCCGAGGATTTCAAGCGCAAGAACCCCGCGATACCAAGTTGCTGTTTAACGCTAATGGTCTTCATCGGCGGTTCCATCTTAACGTAGTTGCACGGGCCGTCAGGACTTGCGTGACCGTTTGAGACTGCCGCAGACTGAGGTGCTGCGGGATTTGTCGATTGCGAAAGTGGTGCGCTGCACGCCGCTGTGAGCCCGGCGATAGCGAGGATCGCGATGTATCTGAACATTCGCTTACAAAGACCCCTTCTGGTTTGCCGCAAGTTATTTGCCTGCGCTCGCACGGCTCCGTCACACTCGGGCGCAGGGCCTGAGGGTACGGCGGGCGAGCGGCCGTCCCCTCTCCATGCTTACTGGCCGGTGCCCCTCCTATGCGATTGATGTGTTTGGAAACGGGGGAAGCCGGAGTCGCCGCTCTAGAAACAGAGTGACACCGTGTCCGGGACGTCGTCCACCTACCTGCTCGTGGCGGCGGTCGCGCTTGTCGGAGTTCTGCATACGCTGGTTCCCGACCACTGGGCTCCGATCGCGGTACTCGCCCGACAGCGAGGATGGTCGGCGTGGCAGACCGCGAAGGCCGCGGCGATCGCCGGAGCCGGTCACGCCGTTTCGACGCTGATTATCGCAGCGATCGTCTGGCTCGGCGGCCTCGCGCTCGCCGCGCATTACGGTCACTTGCTCGGCACGATGTCGAGCCTCGCGCTCATTGGGTTCGGCGGCTGGATTGCTCTCGCGAGTCTGCGCGAAATTCACGGCTACGATCGTGGTCACGCGCATTTTGGACACGCGCACGCTCACCGTCATCCCGACGGCGTCGAACACCGGCACTGGCACGATCATGACGAAAGCGACTGGCATCAGGCTGACGGGAATTTGGCGCTTCAGCAGCCGCGCCACGAACATCGTCACGAGACGTCATCGCGAACGGCACTATTGCTCATCGTTGGGTCCTCGCCGATGATCGAAGGGATCCCGGCATTCTTCGCCGCCGCTCGATTCGGCGCCGGTTTGCTCGTCATCATGGGGTTTGTGTTTACGGCCTGCACCATTACAACGTACGTTGTCGTATCGGTGGCCTCGGCGCGCGGTATGCAAAAGGTTAGCCTCGGCTCGGTCGAGCGCTACGGCGAAGTACTCAGCGGTACGTTCATCGCGATACTCGGCGTGGTGTTCCTCGTGTTTCCATCGCTTTAGATTCGGTCGTCACTGCCAGGAGAAGATTATGTCGATTATGCTACGCGATGCGCTACTTCACTTCGCTCACTTCCTCTGCATCTTCGGGCTCGTCAGTCTGCTAGCCGGTGAAGCGTTCGTGCTCAAGCGATCGCTCTCGCGCGATGGCGTTACGCAACTGCAACTCATCGATCGCTGGTACGGAATCTCAGCCGGATTGGTTATCGTTACCGGATTGATGCTTGTATTTTTTGGCGCCAAAGGTTCGGCATACTACGGGCACAGTACGGTCTTCTGGATAAAGATGGCGCTCTTCGCAACCGTAGCACTCATCTCGATTGTTCCGACACGCGCATTTCTCGGCTGGAACGAACGCCGAACCGCGGATGGGTCGATTCTGCTCGACGATGCCGAGTACGGCCGGCTGCGAACGTTTCTTTGGATTCAAATTGGCGTGTTGGTCCTCATCCCACTTTGCGCGGTGCTGATGGCAAACGGCGTGTCGATCGCGTAGATCACTTGTTCGCAGGGGCGAGGCGTAACGGGACGAAGGTGCGGGCATGAAATGGGTCTTTGAACCGGGGCACAGCGCTGCGGAGTTTCGGGCGCGGCACATGATGGTTACCTGGGTGCGCGGCTCGTTCAAAAACGTCCGTGGATCGCTGGAGTTCGATCCCGATAATCCGATTGACCTCGTAGTCGAAACCGAGATCGACGCACATGCGTGTTGGAGCGGCGTCGAGGCGCGCGACACGCACTTGCGCAGTGCCGACTTTTTGAACTGCGAGCAGTATCCAAAGATTACGTTTAAGAGCACGAGCGTCGAAGAAGTCGGCCCGACCGATTATCGCGTAACGGGCGACCTTACGATCCGCGGCGTAACGCGGCCCGTTGCGCTCAGCGTCCGATATTTGGGCGCGTGGGAGACGCCGTGGTGGGAAGACGGCGTCAACAAGGGCCCGAAGACCCGCGCCGGCTTCGTTGCAAAGGCGAACATCGATCGCTACGACTTCGGCGTCAGTTGGAACGACACGATGGTCGACGGCGGCGTTGTCGTGAGTCCTCGATTAGACATCATCATCGATGTCGAGGCGATCCGCGTCTGAACCTCGGCCGCACGCGCGGCGGCAAAGACCGGACTCGCCGGAATCCGAAAATCAATGGATCGGTTGGGCCATCGCGACGCTGTATGCGGCAACGTACAGCATTTTAGGCATGCTTCGCTATCGCTCGTATCACGCCGGTTGCGACGAAGGATTGTTCCTGCAATCGATTTCGAGCGCTTTTCACGGCTTCCACAATACGCCTGAGGGTGCCAGCCATTTCGCATATCACTTCTCTCCGATACTGTACGTACTTGCGTTCCCCGTTTGGATTTGGAAGTCGGCCGTTGTCCTGATCGTGGCGCAAGCCGTCGCGGGCAGTCTCACAATTCCTCCGATCTATCGGATCGCGCGGGGACGTCTTCCCACGTTGCCCTCGGCGCTCGTCACCGTAGTTGCCGCATTATATCCGCCGCTCGGCGGCGTATCGTTTACGGACTTTAGCGAAAATGCGTTCGCGCCGGCGGCGGTAGCATGGCTGCTTTGGGCTATCGATGCGAGAAAGATGGTTCCCGCAATCGTTTCTGCGTTGGTGTGCCTGAGTATAAAGGAAGATCAGGCCATTACGTTGGCGCTCGTGGGCTTTGCCGGCGGAGCCTATTTCTACCAGCGCAAAGATAGGAAGTGGGCACTCTACTCGCTGTCGCTTGCGTGCATATCCATACTCGTGTTCGCGTTTTACTTGAAAGTGGTACGGCCGGCGGCCGGCGTTTGGTATGGCTACCCTTCGTTTCGCGACTTTTACGGCGGCGTCAATCCGATACCTCTGATTCCGAGTCTGTTCACGGCTCCAAAGCTGGCCTATCTTTTGACCGCATTGCTACCTTTGCTTGGGATTTGTTTACTTTCGCGCTGCATGATCTTGGCGATTCCCGGTCTGCTCGAGTGCCTACTGTCGAAGGTTCCGGTGGCCTACACGATCGGTGAACATTATCCGGCCATCTGGGTTCCTTACGTGCTCGTAGCGTTCGCAATCGGTGCGTCGGTCGTGTGGCGACGATCGTCCCGAGCGGCGTACGAAGCGCTGGCGCTCGCCGTAGCGGTCGGCCTATACATAAACATCCTCGCGAGTCCAAATCAATGGTCCGGGAGCATCTCGCCGGAAACGAGCGACCAAAATATGTTGGATCGCTTTGAGGCTCGTTTGCCGGTAGCCGCGTCGGTGACGTCTTTTTGCTGGGTCTACGCGCATCTAGGAATGCATCCGAACGCAACCGTCTATGCGCAGTCACCGACGAGATTCGTGATAATCTACTCGGGACGAGACTCTCCGGATTGGGTCTCGAAAGAGCGCGTCTATGTAGCTGGCTCGCGCAAATACCATACGATCGAAAAAACAGACGGGCTGGAGATATACGAACGGTGACTTACTTCATCTTCAATGCAAATCCGTGGTTTCTCGTCATCGCGTTGCTGCTGTTGTTATTTGTTTCAATTGAAGTGCCCTATCGGTTTGGCCTGGTATTTCCACGGCTCATGCCTGCGAACATGGATTCATTCTCGGTAGCACAGGCTGGGTTGCTCACCCTCGCGTCGTTCGTTCTCGGTCTCTCTTTTTCCCAAGCGCAGGCTCGATTCGACGCGCGCCGCGCGCTCGTCGTCAAGGAAGCAAATGCCATCGGTACGACCTGGCTGCGGGCGGATCAACTCGGTAAGACGGACGGCTCTCGATTTCGCCGGATTCTGAGCGACTACACCTTGACCAGGCTCATAGCCTATCAAACTCGCGGCATGATGACGGCAGAAAAGAGAGGCATCTACGATCGCGCGATCGTCCAGAGCAACCGCGATCAGAACAGAATGTGGTCCATCGTTTCCGGCGCGGTGCGTACACACCCCGCGAGCCTGGGATTATCGCTGTTGATGGAAACGCTCAACGAAACAATCGACGTTTCGGCAGAACAGGTTGAGGCGCTTAGCTCTCACATTCCTACGGCCGTCGTTCTGCTTACATTCGCCCTCGTAACGTTGGGAACGCTCTCGACCGGATTTCGCTTCGCCGCGGCTCAATCGCGCCCCGCGCTCTTCAGCGCGGTCTTCATCATTGCGAACGTGGTCGTCATTAACATGATGATCGACTACGATCGGCCTGAAAGCGGATTTGTAACGATAAATCTCAATCCGATTAGAACGCAACTGCAAGCTATGCAGACGCCGCCCTAGCGTGAATTTACGAATAGTACCAGTGCAAGACGCGCATCGCGCGCAGTGTGTTCCAGCGACTCGCGCGGCCGATCTCCGTTTCCAGAGGAAAGCCCAGGCGATCCGCGTGGAGGTGGTTCATCGGCCATCGTCCGTTCTGATGCCGGCGTGATTCGACAATTCCGATCGCCTCGGCGACGCGTTCGTCGGGCTCAACCCGAGCGCTTCGCAAATAGTCGAGGCCGCGCAACACGTCGTAGTGCCACATCGTCGGAAACGCAAAACGCGTCCACTCACGTTCGACGATTTCACCGTTCGTCAACCGTCTGAACATCCGCCGCTCGAGCAGATAATCGTGCGCTTTTAGGCGAGAGCCGGTAATGGATGCGTCGGGGCCCCAGGCGCGTTCGTACTCGAACAACCCTTCGAGAACTCGAATCGTGGAATTGAACGAAGAACGGACGCTCGGTGGCGCTTCGCAGTTCCAGCCACCGTCGGCGAGTTGCTCGCTCAACAAACGGTCCACGATGCGGTCGCACCGTTCGCCAAAATAACTGCCGAATGCGAGAATTGCACCGTTGATGCACGGCTCGGTTTCGCCATCGAAATAGGGCCGGTTGCCGAGGCTCTCCCACGTCAGCCCTTTCACGCGCGCAATTGCGCGACGTGCGGCGCCGCTTGACGGATCGAGTCCCATTTCGCGCAACAGGGCCAGCGCATCCATCGTGATCATCCAGCCCTCGTCGTTGGGTCCGCCCCACGAGCCTTGCGCCGATTGACGATCGAGCAACGCGCGTCCCCAACCTTCATCGGCGACACGCGCGCGCTCGATGGAAACGGCCCCGGCCGGCTCGTTCGTGAGGTCGCGCATGACCTGCCAGCGGATCGCCGGATCGCCGCCTAAAAGCCAGCGAACAACGCTCGCTTCGCTCATCCGCGCGGCTTCAACGTCGCGCGGTTCGCCCACCTGGGCCGGCCGCACGCGAATGCCCCGCACGTGCGACCGCCCCACCCCGCGACAACCTACTTCGTGGTAAAGATCAGTCCCGTTGGGCTTTTGAAACCGTCGATGATCGGCGTGATGGAACCCGTCGACGTATCCACGGTGCCGACGAAACCGGCGACACCCGAATCGCTGACCGGCGTATTTCAAACCGGGATATGTGTAAACGTTCACGTCGTGGTTGACCGTGTCGCTGATGTAGAGCAGCGTCTGCGACTTGCCCTCGGGCTTCATCCACGAGCCGCGGTGATTTTGATGGACGGCCGGCTGGATCGCGACTGGAATGGGATCGGATGAACCGGTCTCGTGTCCCGCACAGCCGGCGACGCCGGCGGCGAGGGTGAGCGCGGCCAGACAGCCGCGATACGGGGATGCGAACATTTGCGATGCACTCCTTGTGAAGATTTCTTTTGGTTGAGCGCCCAGCGTAGCGGCCACCCCGTACGCAAGCGCACGGGGTCCAGCCGCCGTACGTTTCCGTGCACCCCGGCTGTTAGGCTGTCTCCATCACGCTTAGCACCAAAGGAGATCATTGAAGTGTCCGTCGTTACTCTTGGGCGCCGCCTTCCGGCGCTGGCCATCATCTGTGGGCTCGCAGCCTGCAGCGGGCAGCCCTCTACCGGAGCGGGCTTCGCTCCACCCGCCCCGGCACCGGCTTCGGTTCAGACTCCCGACAACGGAGCGATCCGCATATTTACCGCTAACCGCGACGGTTCGGCGGGTCTGCTGGGATTCGACATGAGCGCGTCGGGCGACGTCGCGCCCGTCGCCAACATCACGGGATCGAAGACGGCGTTGAACAGTCCCGATGCGCTGGCGGTTGACAACCTCGGTAACCTCTACGCCGCCAATGACGGCGACACGAAAGTCGTCGTGTTCGATAAGACCGCTAACGGCAATGCGTCGCCAAAGCGTACGATCGGCGGCTCCAAGTCGCAACTCGGTCCGACCGAGGGGCTCTTCATCGATTCGTCGGGATACCTGTGGGTGACCGACTACGCCAACGATGCCGTGACGAAGTACCATTCACATAGTTCCGGCAACGTGTCACCGACGGTGACGATTCAAGGAAGCAAGACGCAGTTGCAAACGCCGACCGGCGTGATCACGAACAGCCAGGGCCAACTGTACGTCGCCAATACGGGCGGCGCATCGATCACCATCTATGCTTCGAACGCAAACGGCAACGTCGCGCCCGCTGCCACGATTGCGGGCGGCAATACGGGAATCCAGCGTCCGTTTGCGCTCGCGTTCGATAAGACGGGGCGTCTGCTCGTCGCCGACGAGTCGGTCGGCGTGCTGGTGTTTGCTGCAGGTACGACCGGCAACATCGCACCGGTCGCAAAGATCACGGGTCTCAACTACGCCGCGGGCGTGATGTCCGATCGCTACAATCACATCTGGGTTGCCGAGTTCGAAGGCAATGCGATCGACGAGTTCGCAAGCAACGCCAACGGTAACGCCAAGCCAATTAAGCGCATCACCGGATCGAACACGTTGCTCGATGGTGCCAGCTACTTAGTGAAGGATTAGCCGTCAAGGCTTCCCTTCGCTGCGAAGCGTATTGGACGGCGTGGAAGAACGTCTACCCGCCGTCCAACCGATCGCGATCGACGCAATCGAGGCGGCACGCAAGCGAATAGCCGGTACCATACTGCGAACGCCGCTCGTCAAATTGCAGGCTACCGAGGGTCCCGAGATTTATCTGAAACTCGAGAATCTGCAGCCCATCAATTCGTTTAAGTTGCGCGGTGCCGCCAACGCCGTTGCAATGCTGCCGCCGGAACGGCAGTCGCTGGGCGTCTGGACGATCAGCGCCGGCAACGCCGGCCAGGGTGTCGCCTACGCGGCGCGTCAGGCCGGAGTGCCGTGCACGGTCGTGACGATCGAAACCGCTCCCGAAACTAAAGTTGGGCGAATGCGCGCGCTCGGCGCGCAGATCGTAAAAGCATCGTTTGATGCATGTTGGGAGGCGATGGAACGACGCACGTTTCCAAACGTTACGGGCACGTTCGTTCACCCATTCGACGACGACGATTTCATCGCTGGCAACGCGACGTTGGGGCTGGAGATTTTCGAGGACCTTCCGGAAGTGGAAACGGTGATCACCGCCATGGGCGGTGGAGGGCTCGTTACCGGCGTTGCTTCGGGAATACGCGCGCGTAAGCCGGACGTGCGCGTCTTGTGCGCCGAGCCGGAAACGGCGGCGCCCGCGTCGCTATCGTTTGCAAGCGGCAAAGCCAGTACGTTTCCGCAGTGGCGCGCAACCTTCGTCGACGGTGCCGGCGGCAAGAGCGTATTTCCGCGCATGTGGGAACGCATGCGTCCGGTCGTCGACGGCGCGATCGTCGTGTCGCTCGAAGAAACGAAGAACGCGATGCGCGTGCTCGCCGAAAAGTCGCGCGTTATTGCCGAGGGTGCCGGTGCGCTCGCGCTGGCTGCCGCGCTGAGTGGAAAGGCCGGCAACGGCCCGCTCGTCGCGGTCGTTTCCGGCGGGAACATCGAACTCTCGACGTTCTGCGAACTCGTCGGAGCCTAGCTATTTACGAGCCGGCACGGAAATGCGTCACCGCGTTCCAGAGTCCGAAAACTTGCAACAGCCAAACGATCAAGACGATTACGACGACCGCGTTCAATAGAGATTTAACCGCCGACGCCATCGGAATGTAGGTGTTGATCAGCCAGAGCAACACGCCGACGACGATAAGTACGATAATGATCTCGATGAGCGGCATTTCTCACAGCGTACCCAACAAGCGAGCGCGCAAAACGTTGCGCGTAAGATGGTTTCGCCGCTGCGGCAGGCGGGTACGTCCAGCGTCAACTCCCCCGTCAGCACTCAGCGAGAGGTAAAACAAATGGATGAAGAACGTCACGTCATCGTCAAAGACTCCTCGGGCGGATCGAACGTCGCCGCCGTCACGATCATTGCGATCGTAGTTGCAGCCGTTCTGGTCGTGCTCTTTTACTGGCATCCGTGGAGCACGTCCAGTACGACGAACACCACGACGATAACCCAGCCTGCAAACCCGAACGGTGCTTCGAAGAGCAACTCGAACTCGACGACCAACACGCAACCGCAGCCAACCTAAGCCGTAGTTTGAAGGCGTAGTACTTCGCAGCTCTTTTGCTGGCCGCGTGCGGGGGAGGCGTCGGTGCCATGCCGGGATCGGCGCGTGCGGAGGCCGGGCCAACCCGTCTCGCGTCATGGGCGATGCAGTCGGGAAAGGCGCAGCGCGTGGTTTTCGTCACCGGCCTAGCCGCCGACGTCGCCCTGTACTCGGCGAATCTTCGCGCCAAGAATCCGCCCCAACTGGGCAAGATCACGCGGGGCGTTACACGCGGGCGGTCTATTGGGTCGGTCGTAGCGAGGCGCTCTACGTCGCAAATGACAGTCAGCCGCCGAGCATCACCGTATACAGGCGCGGGACGTCATCGCCGTTCAAAACCATCACTGCCGGACTGCGCGGCGGTGTTGCCGCCGCGGTGGGTTCGTGGTAGCGGCTGCGGTCGAGTCTACTCAACGCGCGATCGCAGCCGACTGAGGGCCGCATCCCACTGTTGCGAAACCTGCGCCAGGTAGCGCAGCACTTCGTCGATGCGTTTCGGCTCGAGCCGCCAGATACGCTCGCGGCTGCGACGCTCGCTGCGCACCAAGCCCGCTCTGTGCAGCGCGTGCAGATGTTTGGTGACCGCTTGACGCGAGATCTCGGCACCATCGGCGAGCTTCGCAATCGAGAGTGGACCGCCGGTGCAAAGCTTCTTGACGATTCGCAGGCGCGACTCGTCGCCAAGCGCCGCGAGAATCGGTGCGACGCTCATGCCGGCAGTCGAAGATACTTTTCGACCACCTGCACCATCATGCCCCAGCCTTCGTCGTTGGCTTCGAACGCGTCGGCGCGGCGCGCGAGCGGAATAGCGTCGAAGCCTGACTCGACGACCGTCAGCAACGTGCCGTCAGCGGACGGTTCGAGCGTAAACGTTACGAGCGTCATCGGTTCGCCGGAATAGTTGACGTCGGGGTCGATTGCGAACGGATGCCAGCGAAACGCAAGCGTATGCGGCGGTTCGACGCGATCGACGACGAGCGTCATCGGCATGCCGGTGTATTTCTCTTGAATCTGCGACGTCGTTATCCGCGACGCTGGGTTTGATTCGCCCGCGCAACGTCGTTCCGGCGACGAACGCGCCCTCGAGTTCGACGCCGAACCACTCGCCAAAAGCGCCGGCATCGCCGATCGCGTGCCAAACCTTTTCCAGCGGCGCGCGCAGCGCGATGCGTTTTTCGATGCGATCGCTCGTCATTTGTTATGCAACCTCCTGGTTGCATAACACCATACCACCCTTTAAGCGGAAGCGCAACCCGTCGGTTGCGCTTTGATTCTAGCCGTCGCCGCTATGGTGTGAACGAGAAGACGACGCCTTGGTTGTTGAGACCGCCCGCGACCGTCGTGCCGAAGAGTGTGCCGCTTGCGTCCGGCGTGAGCCCGTAGTAGGAATATTGGCCGTCGCTGCCGCCGCCAAAACTGTGCAGTACCGTCTCTTGCCCCGTTTTGGGATTTACTTTGAAGATCGTTCCGCAGTCACAACTGCCGCCGCCGGCCGACGTGGTACCGTAGAGATCACCGGAGCCGGCGAAGACCAGCGTGCTCGTCGACGAACTCCCGTCGCTCCCGCCTTTGAAACTATAGAGCACGCGCTCGCGATATCCGCGTGCGTTGCGAACCAGCTCGAAGACCGTGCCCTGACCGCTCGTTCCGCCGTAATACGTCGTTCCAAACAGATTGCCCGACGTGTCGGCGACCAAGCCGCCGTAGGGAAACGCTGCATCCGGCGCACCCTTAAACGCGTAGAGCGTCGTCAAGGTCCACTGTTTATTCGCGCCGGAGATTTTGAAAATCGTGCCCGCGCCGTGGGCGCCGCCGAGTTCGCTGACGCCGTATAGGGCCGAGCCTTGAAGTAACAACAAGCCGAGCGATCCGACGCCGCCGTCTTTACCGCCCGTAAATGCGTGGATGACGTGCTCGCTCCAGCGCCTCCCGGAGCGGGTTACTTCGTACACGACGCCTTGCGATGAGGCTCCGCCGTCGGGCGTGGTTCCGAACAGGTTTCCGGTCGCATCCAGCGTCACGCCGCCGCCCGGCCCGAAGCCATCATTACCGCCGGTGAAACTGTGCAGCACGGCTTCGGCCGCCGGCTTCAATTGAAAGACGACTCCGCAGCCATCCCCTGCGCACGAACCGCCGGTACCGCCGGCGACCGTTGTGCCGACGAGATTTCCCCGATCGAGCGTGACGCCGCCGTGGGGATTCTTTCCGTCACCGTAGCACGTGAAGCTGTAGAGCGCGCTCTCCTGCCACGAACTTCCCTGGGGCGCTAGTTTAAAGACTGTCCCGCAGTTATACGCACCACCGACGACGGTCGTGCCGTACATGCTGCCGCTCTTGTCGAACGTCACGCCGGTTGCGGCGTTTCCGCCGTCGTTGCCGCCGGTAAAGTTGTACAGCACGCGTTCGGTGTCCGATCCGGCGCGATGGTGCGCGATCGCGGGAAGCATTGACGGCGATCCGCTTCCCGTGCGCGACCCTCCACAGCCGGCCAGCAACGCCGCCACGGCAAGAACGAGTAAACGTGAAGCGGCGGCGCGTGCTGAGGGCATCGGTCACATATTCTAGCGACTCACGGCAGCGCCTTGCGCCGAACACTGACAGGAGAGTGTGTAGGTCGGAGAATTCGCGCCTCGCGCGATTTCCGTCAGCGTGCCCTCTCCGCTGGCTTGATATACGGCGCCCTCGGGCGTCACCCACGTCAAGCCGTACGCGCCGACCGACGAAATCGTCCGCGACGGTTCATTTTGCCCCGGCGCAAAGACCGAAACGCTGGCACCGGTGCTGCTGGCCACGTAGATGTTCCCCACGCGGTCGATGCCCATGCCCGGCCCGTTGATGTTGCTGCCCAAATCGAGATTCAGCGGCACGACCTTCGACGCACCGCGTGCGAGCTTCACGATGTGCAGTACCAGCCGCGCCTGCTCGGCGATGATGAGATTTCCTTGCGGGTCGAACGCCATGCTGCCGGGCGTGAATGCGTAGCCGCCGATGCCGGTGTCGATCGTGCGGAGCGGCGTGTTACTTCCCGGCGCATACTCTTGCACGAAACCTTCGTCTTCGAACGATTCGTTGACGTAAACATTCTGCTGCGCGTCCACGGCGACGCTTTCCGGATAGCCCTTAAAGTTATTGATTTGAAAGAACGGCGAAGAGGCGCCGGGTTTGAATTCCGTGATGCTGGAGGGATACTTGTTGGCGAGGTTTGCCGCGTACAAGATGTTCTTGCCGTCCACCCACAATCCGAACGGCCGGCCCGTGCCGTTGGTGATCGTACGAATCTGCTGCGCGCTCTTCATGGCCGCTGGATATACGTGAATTTGTCCGACGCCGGGCGGTTGGCCGTCAATGTCGGCGATGTAGAGTACGCGGCTCGTGTTTTGCCGCGCCAACGCCGGCGCGGCCATTTGCGGCAGCAGTGCGCCGCTGCCGAGTGTAGACGATGACATTCCCGAGTTGGTACACGCGCTCAACGCAGCGATTGCACAAGCCGCGAGAAGCCCCGGACGTAGCGCCGTCATGGTTCCTCCTCATTGAAAGACACGTATGTTTGCTCGTGTCGACGATAGGCTATAGTCGTGAAGAGAGTCTGAACGAGGGTAAGGCAGGTGGCCCCGGCGAAGGCGTTGGCCGGCTCGTCGCCTTGGAAGGACGATTGCAAGAGTGGGCTTTCTCTTTAGTTGGCTGCTGAACGCAATTTCGCTGGCGCTTCTCGTTTACGTTATTGCTCCGCTGTTCCACATCGGCGTTTTCGTCAACTCGCTGGGCGCGCTTATTCTTGCGGCTCTCGTTTTCGGCATCGTCAACGCGATCGTGCGCCCGATCGCAACGCTGATCTCCATTCCGCTGATCGTCGTAACGTTGGGACTGTTCCTATTCGTCCTCAATGCACTGCTGTTGTGGCTGGTCGGCGCGATTGTGCCGGGATTTCACGTGGCCGGCTTTTGGGCCGCGCTTTGGGGTGCCATTTGGCTGGGCATTATTTCGTGGATCGTCAACGCGGTCGGTCTTCGTTCGCGTGACGCCGCGGCGTAAAACGCACGCGGCAATTCTTAAGGAGGTTTGTTGTTGATGCACAGGTTCGCCGCTGCAGGCTACGCGCTGCTGTTTGCGATCGGCACGATCGCGCTAAGTGCGTGCTCGAACTCGAACTCTTCAAACTCGGAGGCCTCCGCAAGTCCGTCGGCGGGCGCCGAAGTCGGCGCGAGTCCGATGGAAAGCGCGAGCCCGATGGAGAACGCGGCGAGCGAGTCTGCAAGCCCGATGGGCTCAGGCGAGAGCGGGGCGCAGCCCGCGCCCGGTGCGTCGGTCTACACCGTGGCGTACACCGACTTGAACGGAACGTTCGGTGCCACGCAAATTACCGACTTAGCAAAACTCGGAGTCTTCGGCACGCCGACCGGCAACTTCAATCCGACCGGGACGATTACGCGCGGCGATTTTGCAAAATGGCTCGTCACGGCGAACAATGCCATCTGGGCGAGCAGTCCGGATCGCGTCATTCGTCCGTCGCAGAGCGCTACGTCGTCGTATCCCGACGTTAGCACATCGCATGCCGACTTTGCGTACATTCAAGGCTTGTACGACGCCGGTTTTTCGGTCGGGTTCCCCGACAAAACGTTCAAACCGGACGACAAACTCACACACGAGCAGATGATCGCGATCAAAGAAGCCGTCGATCGCGGCGGCCTCGACAAATACTACGTCTCGTACTGGTCCTCGACGATGCCGAACTGGAAAGACAAGGCGCAGATCAATACGATCTTCCGCGGTCCGATTGCCGAAGACAGCGGCCTCGACCGCAGCGTCGTGTCGCAGTGGAATCTGCCGAACTACGTAATCGGCAATGTCGGACGAGCGTTCGGCGCGATCGCGATGTTCCGTCCACAAGATCCGGTCACGCGCGCGCAAGCCGCGCTCGTGCTTTGGAAAATGGGCCCCCACAGCGACCACCACGGACCGCAGGACGCACCGCGTTCGGCCGCCGACGCGCTCGCGCCGCCGGCCCCGACGCCGACTCCGTAAAGCAGGTTCACGCTCGCGACTTAAGGCCGGATCGGAAACTCGTACTCGGAGTCGTACTCGTAGTAGCCAGGCGTTGTGGACGGCGACGTCACGTCGTAACCGCCGAGCGGCGTTTTGACGATGCGTACCGCAAGTTTGGCGGCCTGCGGCAGCCTGAAGATGTAATCCTTACGCTTGACGAGGATGACGGGGTACGTGCGGACGGGGACGGCGACGAGGTAGGCTTCATCTCCCGAACTGTGCGCCGGCACGACGAAATCGGTGGCGTTTCCGCCGATCGCGCCCGAGCGTAATCTTCCTTTTGAGTAAATTAGCGCGACGCGTTGCCGCGCGACGTCGTTACGAAACTCCGCCTGCCAGCCCGAGTTGAAGGATCTGGCTGCGACTCGCGTACTCAACCGCTCGCCGTAGACACTGATTGCCTCCGCCGCCAGATCGATTGGGACGTTGCCGGTGTTCTGTAGCGTCTTGTGAATGGTCAAGAAAGCAACGCCGTTGACCGTCGGCCCTTGGTCGATGGTCGTCGGCACCGAAAACGACGGTGCCTCACCGAGTGGTTTGATGCGCTGCTCGTAAACGAACGTGTATAGCGCCCAAACGCCGGCTGCGACGATTGCGGCGATCTCGACCGCGATGCGAAGATTCTCACTTCGAGTCGGGACGGAATGAACGCGGAGATCGCGCGGCATGGCCGTCAGTTCCGCACAAAAAACGAAAACCCGCCGGCGCGGCGAGTTTTCGGTTGCGAGCCACTTGCGGCGCGTTTACACGCTGGTGAGATCGTAAGGATTCGGCGGCGCTTGCGGTTGCAGATTTCCGGAGAACGGACTGGGAATCGGTCCGGGATTAGCGACCGGCGGCCACGGGTCGACGGGAATCGGGCCGCCTTGAATCGGCCCGGGCTGCGCCCACTGTTGTGGCCCGCGCACCAACGCGCCGCCCAAATCCACGTCGTGAGCGTTGACGTCGACGTTGACGCCGCGTCCTTGGGCAGTGAGCGTCGTTTCGATCGCTCCGCCGTAGCCGTTTTGCGCATTGATGGTCAGTGATCCGTTTTGATTCTGCGTTACGCTGGCACCGTCGCCGAGTTGCACGGTCTGGCCGGCGCAAATCGGAATGTTTTGACCGTATTGCTGGATCGACGCCTGGCCGTCGTTGCTCATTGAAACGGTCGTTTGCCCGTTGTCCAGCGAGACCGTTGCCGATTGGTTTCGCGTGACGCCCCGTTGGTTCGGCGACGTAACCTGTGTTGAAATTCGAAATCCACCTGGAATGGAGTTGGAATTGAGCAGATCGGGGTGCGAGACCATGCTGTTCCATTTATTACCGTTGAACGAGAGGTGCGGGTCGCCTTCGCTCGCGCCGTTAGCATTTTGAAAGTACTGTTCGTTGCCGTACGGACCGTATGGACTGCACGAGCCGCCGCCATACGGCGAACAGCCTTGACTGCCGTAAGACCCGCCCATCATGTACTGCAGCATCTGCATGAGCTGCTGCAATAGGCCGGGCAGCGGCCCGAAGAGTGCCGTTTGCGCGGGATTCGACATCGTGCCGCTGAGCCACGGCGGCGCCATGCGAGAAATCGCGTCGCCGGAAGCGCTTCCGGACGACGGGTTTTGCGAGAGCGTGCCCGCGCCGTCGGTAATGCCGGCGAAGGACGAGAATGGAGTCGGACCGAGCGAGCCTTCGAGCGGCTGAATGGACATCGAGATCAACCTCCGTCGTAGTGGTTGACCGCCGTTCACGACCAGCGCTCGCCGCAGCAAGGGGGAGATCGCCGATTGCGCGCAAAGGCCTTGCCGCCATGAGCGACACGCTGTTGACCACGATTGCACGTCTCGACGAGCGCCTCACCGCGCTGAAGGAGCGTCTTTGACTACGCGGGCAAGGCGCGCCGCGTAGCCGAGTTAGAGGCGCGCTCGCGCAGCGAGGGATTCTGGAACGATCCCGATGCGGCGCAGCGCGCGATGAAAGATCTCTCCGATTTGCAAACCGAAACCGCCGGCGTTGACGAAGTCGCCGCCGCGTTGCGCGAGGCTCGCGAACTGCTCGACGTCTTCGGCGACGATGTGGCCGCGCAATCCGAAGCCGATCGCAGCATCACGGTCGCGGAGACCGCCCTCGGCCGGTTGGAAATGGCCGCGAACTTCACCGGCGAGTTCGACGCCAACAGTGCGATCGTCAGCATCTTTGCCGGTGCCGGCGGCGTGGATGCGGCCGACTGGACGCAGATGCTGGCGCGCATGTATCTTCGCTGGGCGGAGTCGAAAAAGTTCGCGACGCACGTGGTTGAAGAATCGCCGGCGGAAGAGGCCGGACTCAAGTCGATTACGTTTTTTGTGCGCGGGCGGAATGCGTACGGCTTGCTGCAGGGCGAGCGCGGCGTGCATCGTCTCGTTCGGCTCTCGCCGTTCGACGCCGCGCACCGGCGACACACGTCGTTTGCGGCGGTTGATATCATTCCCGAGATCGAGGCGGGCGACGACCGCGAAATCGAGATCAAACCCGAAGATTTGCGTGTGGAAACCTTTAAGTCCGGCGGCGCCGGCGGCCAGTACGTCAACAAGACGGAATCGGCCGTTCGTTTGATTCACGTTCCCACCGGCATCGTCGTCGCTTCGCAACAGGAACGCTCGCAAGCGCAAAATCGCGACGTTGCCGCCGGCATTTTGCGCGCCAAACTCGCGCAACGTGCCGCCGAAGAACGCGAAGCGCGTTTGGAAGATCTTCGCGGCGAGCGCCAGGCTAACGAGTGGGGATCGCAGATTCGCTCCTACGTCCTGCAGCCGTATCAGATGGTGAAAGACCATCGCACCGACGTTTCAGTGGGCGATGCGCAAGGCGTGCTCGACGGCAATATCGACGCGTTCGTTTGGCCCTACCTCCAGCAGCGGCGCGTCGCGCGCTAGCGAGAGGCTGATGCGGGATCGCTTTCTGTGGTGGGGATGCGCGGTGTACGCCGTGCTATTCACCACACTGGGTGCGATCAAGTATGCGGTCCATCGCAACCTGGTGGATTTCGGCATTTTTCAGCAAACGATCGCCAGCGCGTTCGGCTGTTTCTGCAATCCGCTCGAGGGAAGCCATTGGGCCTTTCATTTCTCGCCGATCTTGTACGTGCTCGGCGTCGTGGTTGCAATCGTTCCGGCACCGCTGACGATCGTCGCGCTGCAAGCGGTCGCCGGAGCGCTATGTGCGCCGCCGATGTACGCGATCGTTCGCGCGCGCAGCGACCGCACGACGGCGCGGCTGACGGCGCTGGTCGTCTGGCTGTATCCACCGTTAGCCGGTTCGATCTTCGGCGACGTGCACGAAAACGGATTCGCGCCGGCCGCCGTGGCCTGGACGCTCTACGCTTTCGACCGCGGACGACTCGGCTGGGCCGCATTCCTGGCCGCCGTTACGCTCGCGATTAAGGAAGATCAGGCACTCTTTTTGGCATTTGCCGGCGCGAATC
>Ga0207416_1000316_pt1 | contig 86333 bp, 79 predicted proteins | sample PaiPotPPM11metaG_FD_184107 | JGI IMG/M metagenome (GOLD analysis project Ga0207416, IMG submission 184107) | Iron sulfur acid spring bacterial and archeal communities from Banff, Canada, to study Microbial Dark Matter (Phase II) - Paint Pots PPM... ... | reverse complement strand
CCCCCACCCCTCCCCACAAGGGGGAGGGGAGCAGCTAGCGTCATCACCCATGCCCGATCTCCTGCTCGAACTTTTCTCCGAGGAAATCCCGGCGCGGATGCAGGCGCGGGCGGCGGAGGATTTGCGCAAGCTCGTCACCGACCGGCTGGCCGCGGCAGGTCTCCTCTATGAGGGCGCCAAGGCTTTCGTGACGCCGCGCCGGCTGACGCTTGCCGTGCACGGCGTTCCGGTGCGCCAGCCCGATCAGCGCGAGGAAAAGAAGGGCCCGCGCGTCGGCGCGCCGGAAGGGGCCATCGCCGGGTTTCTGAAAGCCGCCGGCCTGAAATCGATCGGCGAGGCCAAAGTGCAGCCCGACAAGAAGGGCGATTTCTATGTCGCCGTGACGGAAAAGCCGGGCCGCGCCGCGCTCGACGTGATCGGCGAGATTTTGCCGGACGTCATCAAAGGCTTTCCGTGGCCGAAGTCGATGCGCTGGGGCGCGGCGTCGGCGGCGCCCGGCGCGCTCACTTGGGTGCGGCCGCTGCACTCCATCGTCGCCACGTTCGGGCCGGAAACCGAGGAGCCGGATATCGTGGCGTTTGCGGTCGACGGCATTGCCGCCGGCAACGAAACGCGCGGCCATCGCTTCATGGCGCCCGAGCCGTTCAAGGTGCGCCGGCTCGCCGATTATCTGCGGAAGCTCGACCAGGCCAAGGTGGTGCCCGATGCCGAGCGCCGGCGCCAGATCATCCGCACCGAGGCCAAGCAGCTTGCCTTCGCGCAAGGGCTCGAACTCGTCGAGGACGATGGCCTGCTCGCCGAGGTCGCGGGCCTGGTCGAATGGCCGGTGGTGCTGATGGGTTCGTTCGACGCAAGCTATCTTCAGATTCCGGAAGAAGTGATCCGCGCCACCATCCGCAACAACCAGAAATGCTTCGTGCTGCGCGACTCAGCGCATGCCAAGCTGGTCGACAAGTTCCTGCTGGTGTCGAACCTCGAAGCCGAGGACGGCGGCAAAGCCATCGTCGCCGGCAACGAGCGCGTCATCCGCGCGCGATTGTCGGATGCGAAGTTTTTCTACCAGACCGATTTAAAGATGCGGCTTGAGGACCGCCTGCCAAAGTTCAAGGACATCGTGTTTCACGAGAAGTTGGGCACCCAAGCCGAGCGCATTGAAAGGATTGAGCGATTGGCCGCCGAACTGGCGCCATTGGTCGACGCCGACGCAGCTAAAGCAAAACGTGCGGCGCACTTGTGCAAGGCCGATCTGCTCACCGAAGTCGTCGGCGAATTCCCCGAGCTGCAAGGCCTGATGGGGAAGTACTACGCGGAAGAGCAGGGCGAGGACGAAGCCGTCGCTCATGCCTGCGAGGATCATTACAAGCCCAAAGGCCCCGACGATCTGGTGCCGAGCGATCCGATATCGATTGCGGTCGCGCTGGCGGACAAGATCGATACGCTTGTCGGGTTTTGGGCGATCGACGAGAAGCCGACGGGGAGCAAAGACCCCTACGCGCTGCGCAGGACAGCACTCGGAATCATCAGAATTATTGTTAGCAATGGCCTTCGCATTTCCTTGGCTGAGGCATTCGGGCATGCGATTGCAGGCTATACGTTCCAGATAAACGCCGCTGTGCGCCGAGGTATTGAGGCATGGGCAATGCCAAGTGCATCTCTCCGAGGTACGGTAAGGTCGGCGTATGACGCATGGACCGCGGGCGGCACTCGAAATTTCATTTCCGACCGGCTGAAAGTCCAACTCCGCGAGCAAGGTGCACGACACGATCTCGTCGATGCGGTCTTCGCGCTCGAAGGCGAGGACGATCTTCTCCTGATCGTCCGCCGCGTCGAGGCCTTGGGCAAATTCCTCGACACCGAGGACGGCAAGAACCTGCTCGCCGGCTACAAGCGCGCGACCAACATCATCCGCATCGAGGAAAAGAAGAATTCGCGTGAATACACCGGCGCGCCGGAACCGAAACTTTACAAGCAGGATGAGGAAAAGGCGCTGGCGCGCGCGATCGACGCCGCCAAGGCCGAGGCCACGCGTGATGTCGAAAAAGAGGACTTCGAAGCCGCCATGCGTGCCATGGCAAAGCTGCGTCCGCACGTCGACGCCTTCTTCGACAAAGTTACAGTGAATGTGGAGGATAAGTCGCTGCGCGAAAACCGGTTGAAACTCCTCAACGAAATCCGCGCCGCCACCCGCGCCGTGGCGGATTTTTCCAAGATCGAGGGATGAAAACCCACCTCTCCCCGCAAGCGGGGAGAGGGAGTAGAACCGAGCGGCGGCTCATGCGTTAAAAGTCTGTCGATTTTCAGCCGCACGCCGTTGCCACATTGCATTTCAGCCCAGAGGAAAACCCATGGTCATCTCCGCCACCGAGCTTTCGCCCATCGTCGCCCTGATCGCCGGCATCCTCATTCTCGTCATGCCGCGGCTTTTGAACCTGATCGTAGCGATTTATCTTATCTTCATAGGCTTGGTCGGGCTCAACAACATTCATCACTTCATCAACCTTCATTGAGCCGTGCCGGCGTTGCATCGAATGCCGGCATTGGCATAAAGGGAAGCCCGGCCCCTCTACACGCATGATGTCATGATCAAATCGCGCTCAAAAATCTCCCACCAGCCGGTGAAGAAATCGCCGGCCCGCAAGGGCATATTCGCGACCAAATCCGCGACCAAGTCCGCGATCAAGTCCGCGATCATATCCGCGCGCAAAGCCGCGGCGGCGAAGGCGCCGGCGCAGGGCAAATGGGTCTACGCCTTCGGCGGCGGCACGGCGGAAGCCCGCGCGGCTATGCGCAACCTGCTCGGCGGCAAGGGCGCGGGGCTCGCCGAAATGGCGCATCTCGGCCTGCCGGTGCCGCCCGGCTTTACCATCACCACCGAGGTCTGCACCTATTTTTACGGGCACGGCAATACCTATCCGAAGAGCCTGCAGGCCCAGGTCGAGGCCGCGCTGCGCGAGGTCGGCCGCATCGCCGGCAAGACATTCGGCGACACCGAAAATCCGCTTTTGGTTTCGGTGCGCTCCGGCGCGCGCGCCTCGATGCCGGGCATGATGGACACCGTGCTCAATCTCGGGCTCAACGACGCGACCGTGAATGCGCTTGCGGAAAAGTCCGGCGACCGGCGTTTTGCTTTAGACAGTTACCGCCGCTTCATCACCATGTATTCCGACGTGGTGCTCGGCATCGAGCATCATCACTTCGAGGAAATCCTCGACGACCATAAGGACCGCAATGGTTATGCGCTCGACACCGATCTGAACGCCTCGGATTGGTCGGAGGTCATCGCGCGCTACCACGAGCGCGTCGAGCAGGAGACCGGCCAGCCGTTTCCGCAGGACCCGCACGCGCAATTGTGGGGCGCCATCGGCGCCGTGTTCGGCTCGTGGATGAACCAGCGCGCCATCACCTATCGGCGCCTGCACGCCATTCCGGAAAGCTGGGGCACCGCGGTCAACGTGCAGGCCATGGTGTTCGGCAATATGGGCGAGACCTCGGCCACCGGTGTCGCCTTCACGCGCAATCCTTCGACCGGCGAGAAAAAACTCTACGGCGAGTTTTTGATCAATGCCCAGGGTGAAGACGTGGTCGCCGGCATCCGCACCCCGCAGGAGATCACAGAAGCCGCGCGCAAGGAAGCAGGCTCCGACAAGCCGTCGATGGAGGCGGCGCTGCCAGAGGCCTTTGCCGAGCTGCGGCGCATCCACGACAAGCTCGAACGGCACTACCGCGACATGCAGGATCTCGAATTCACCGTCGAGCAGGGCAAGCTGTGGATGCTGCAGACGCGAAGCGGCAAGCGCACCGGGCAAGCCGCGTTGCGCATTGCCGTCGAGCTGGCGCAGGAAAAACTGATCAGCAAAGAGGAAGCAGTGGCGCGGATCGATCCCGCAGCACTGGAGCAGCTCCTGCACCCTACCATCGATCCAAAAGCCGAACGCAAGATCATCGCCACCGGCCTGCCGGCCTCGCCCGGCGCCGCGAGCGGCGAGATCGTGTTCTCGTCCGAGGAAGCGGAGCTGCTCAAGAGTCAGGGGCGCAAGGTCATCCTGGTGCGCGTCGAGACGTCGCCTGAGGATATTCACGGCATGCACGCCGCCGAAGGGATTTTGACGACGCGCGGCGGCATGACCTCGCATGCGGCGGTGGTCGCGCGCGGCATGGGCAAGCCCTGCGTCTCGGGTGCGGGCTCCTTGCGCGTCGATTACCGCACGCAGACCATGACGGCGGGCGGCACGACGCTGAAGAAAGGCGATACGCTGACCATCGACGGCTCGACCGGGCAGGTGCTGGCGGGCAAGGTGGCGATGCTTGAGCCGGCGCTCGCCGGCGAATTCGCCACGGTGATGAAATGGGCCGACGGCGTGCGCAGGCTGAAAGTGCGCGCCAATGCCGACACGCCGGCCGACGCCCGCGCCGCCATCAAATTCGGCGCCGAGGGCATCGGGCTGTGCCGCACCGAGCACATGTTCTTCGACGAGGACCGCATCCGCGCCGTGCGCGAGATGATTCTGGCCGGCGACGAAAAGGCGCGCCGCGCCGCGCTGGCGAAACTTCTGCCGATGCAGCGCGCCGATTTCGTCGACCTGTTCAAGATCATGGGCGGCTTGCCGGTAACGATCCGTTTGCTCGATCCGCCGCTCCACGAGTTCCTGCCGCATACCGAGAAAGAGATCGCCGAAGTGGCGCAGGCGATGGGCGCCGATCCGCAGAAACTTGCCGACCGGGCGCGCGAACTCCACGAGTTCAATCCCATGCTCGGCTTTCGCGGCTGCCGCTTGGCAATCGCCTATCCTGAAATTGCCGAAATGCAGGCGCGCGCCATCTTCGAGGCGGCGGTCGAAGCGGAGCGCGCCACCGGCCAGCCGGTCGCGCCGGAAGTCATGGTGCCGCTCATCGCCGGTAAGGCGGAGCTTGATATCGTCAAGGAACGCATCGACGCCATGGCGGAAACCGTCGCGGCCGAGACCAAGAGCAAGCTGCACTACCAGGTCGGCACCATGATCGAACTGCCGCGCGCCGCGCTCAAGGCCGGCGAGATCGCCGAGACCGCGGAGTTCTTCTCGTTCGGCACCAACGACCTGACGCAAACCGCGTTCGGCATCAGCCGCGACGACGCCGCGAGCTTTCTCGGCATCTATACGGCGAAAGGGATATTGCCGGCCGACCCGTTCGTCTCGCTCGACCGCGACGGCGTCGGCGAATTGATCCGCATCGCCGTCGAACGCGGCCGCAAGGTGCGGCCGAAATTGAAGCTCGGCATTTGCGGCGAGCACGGCGGCGATCCGGCTTCGGTCGCATTCTGCCACGAGGTCAAGCTCGATTACGTCTCGTGCTCGCCGTTTCGCGTGCCGATCGCGCGGCTCGCCGCCGCACAGGCCGCGCTCGGCAAGGGCGCGACCGTCGACGGTTAGTCGGAACTGAAAGGTCCCGTCCGAAGACTCAATCGTGGTTAATGAAATTGCAAAATTTCGCGCGCAATTGCCGCGCGCATGGAACTCGCGAAACTTCTGCGTAACGATGATTGCGACACTGCGCCGCGAATCTCGCGTGGACGCCTGCGATTAACGCCTTCGCAACGTTAACCCGACAATAAATCGAACCGTCGCATTCGAGCCACTGCGGTGGTTTTTCCATAATCGTGTTCGCGTTGTGTTGCGCGTGTTGGCGTAAGGGGTCGTTGTGGCGTCGCGTATCGGGGTATCGCGTAGCCGTGCTTTGGGCGCGCCGTGTTCGGCGCGCTTCTGGCTCAGCGCATTCTGCATCGCCTTGATGCCGACGTCGATCGGTTATCAGGATCTCGCTTCGCTCATTGGCCACGAGCGTGGCGCTTCCACAAGCTGGCATCTGATCGCATCGCCGCTCGGCACCGTCCAAGCCGCTACGTTCAACTACACGCGGCCGATCGGCACGACGATCGGCGATCCGGTCGGCTTGGTGAACGTCAATTTCGATCCGCGCTCGCTCGACACTTACGCATGGAAGATCGACGAGCCGTTGACCGTACGGCAGCCGCGGCGGATCGAATATCCGAGCGTCAACCGCGCGCATAAGGGCGACCGGCTGCCGGCGGGCAATCCTGCGCCGGCGCCGGGCACTCCGGCGAGCCTGCCGCAATTGCAGCGGGTGGGCGCGCCGGCGGTGACGCCGCAACCCGCCAAAAGCGGACAGCATGCGCAAACCGAGGATGCCGCGCCGCTGGTCGTGCAGACCGATATCCACCACGACGTTTCGACGGCGATGGCGCCAGCGCCCGGCGCCGCCGATGACGATCTGGTCGTGGCCGGCCGGACGTCCGGCGGCGCAGCACCGAGCGACGACGATGACGCGTCGTCGCTCGACGAGATGTCGTTTCTCGACGACCATAGCGGCGACCGCAGCGCGGCGATCTATTTCGGCACCGGCATCATGGGCTCGCGCCAGGGCCTGGTGAACTGGGCGCCCGGAGCGGCGCCCATTCTGGCGCCGCCGTCGGAGGATTCCGGCATAAAACTTTCCGCGCTCGAAGGCGCCGATTACAACGCCGACGCCGGCGCCGGCGGCGAGTCGGTTGCCGGCAAGGACGACGCCAGCCGGCTGGAAAGCCCGGCGCAACGGCTCGGCCTCGAAGGCCAGCCGCTGGCGCACGCCGAAAAGTGTCTCACCGAAGCGGTTTATTTCGAGGCGCGCGGCGAGCCGTATACCGGCCAGGAAGCGGTCGCCCAAGTCGTGATGAACCGCGTGTTCTCCGGCTACTATCCGCATGACGTGTGCGGCGTCGTATTTCAGAACGCCGACCATCATCTGGCCTGCCAGTTCACCTTCGCTTGCGAAGGCAAGGACCTAAGCCGGATCGACGAGCCCGATATGTGGCTGCAGGCCAAAGAGATCGCCAAGAAAATGCTCGCCGGCAAAATCTGGCTTGCCGATATCGGGCATGCCACGCACTATCACGCCTACTGGGTGCATCCGAGTTGGGTGCACGAGATGGTGCGGCTATACAAGCTCGGGGTCCACACCTTCTATCGGCCGCGCGCCTGGGGCGACGACGAGCCGACCTGGAGTCCGGCTGCGGTCAAAGCCGAAACGCCGCAAGCCGCCGCAACAAGCGCGGCTAGTCCTGCCGCAGCGACGCCAGTCCCCGAAGCGGCGGCCAAGGCTCCGCAAGCCGCCGCATCGCCGGTGCCTGCCGACGCCAAGGGCACGCATACGGCGAAGCTGTAACCGTCATTCCCCGGGTTCGCCACAGGCACGAGCCCGGAATTCATAATCACATTGTGTGAAGGCTGCGTTCAAACTTGCAGGTTGGTGGATATGGATTCCGGACGGTCGCGCTTGGCGTGGATTCCGGAGTGACGGTCACATCTCGATATCCAGCCCGACATCGAGATTGGTCACCGAATGGGTGAGCGCGCCCGACGACAGATAATCGACGCCGGTTTCGGCGATCGCCGCGGCGGTTTCGAGCGTGATGCCGCCGGAGGCTTCGATGACGAGGCGGCCGGCGACCATGGCGACCGCTTTGCGCATCGATTCGAGATCGAAATTGTCGATCAGCACCACGTCCGCCAGTCCGGCGTCGAGCACTTCTTTCAGTTGATCGAGCGAATCGACTTCGATCTCGATCTTGACCAGATGCCCGGCGGCCTCCTTGGCGCGCTTGAGCACCGCCGCGATGCCGCCGGCCACTGCGATGTGGTTGTCCTTGATCAGCATCGCGTCGTCGAGGCCGAAACGGTGATTGTAGCCGCCGCCGCAGCGCACCGCATATTTTTCCAGCGCCCGCAGTCCCGGCGTGGTCTTGCGCGTGCAGATGACCTGCGCCTTGGTGTGAGCGATGCGACGCACGAATTCGGCGGTTGCGGTCGCGATGCCGGAGAGGTGGCCGAGAAAATTGAGCGCGACCCGCTCGGCGCCGAGAATGGCGCGCGCATTGCCGGAAATCGTCATCAGTTTGGCGCCGGCTGCAATCGCTGCGCCGTCGCGCGCATAGGGTGCGATCTCGATGTCCGGTGCAAGCCGTCGGAACGCCGCCGCCACCAGCGGCAATCCGGCGATCACGCCCGATTGGCGCGCATTGAGGTCGGCGCGGCCCGGCGCATCCTCCGGCACCGTCGCGATCGAAGTGATATCGCCGGCGCGGCCGAGGTCTTCGGCGAGCGCGTGCGTCACCGCCGTTTCGATCTCAAGCGGGGAGATGAAGGCGTCGGGGCGAAGAAGCGATTTGGCGGGTGGCACGTGAGAGACCGCTGCGATTGGGCCGGAAATCCATAGGCGTTGCCGAAACCTATGGCAAACGGCGCTTTATTCCATGCTGGGCCGTGCGGATCAGCCATGCGCCGGCCGATCCGCGGCAGGGCAATTTTCAGTTGGGCCCATTAGGGCGAAGCCCTATGCTCCAGGGCTTTTCGAGTCTTCAGCCTTGCCGGGGCGGCATGCCGACTTATTCCAAGCAGAGCGGCAGTTGGCGCACGCCGTCGCTGGTGATCGGCGCTGGCTGCCTGATCGCGATCGTCGCGTTCGGGCCGCGCTCGACGCTCGGATTCTTTCTCACGCCGATGTCGACGGCGCACCACTGGGGCCGCGACGTTTTCGCGTTTGCACTCGCCTTGCAGAACTTGCTGTGGGGCATCGGCCAGCCGCTCGGCGGCATCGTTGCCGATCGTTTTGGCACCATCCGGGTGCTGTGCGTCGGCGCGCTGCTCTACGGTCTCGGGCTTGCGCTGATGGCGCACTCGGAAAGTGCGCCCATGCTCGACACCTCGGCCGGCGTGCTGGTCGGCTTCGGGCTTGCCGGCTGTTCGTTTCCGGTGGTGCTCGCGGCCTTCGGCAAGATCGTGCCGGCGCAGTGGCGGTCGCGCGCCTTCGGCTTCGGCACGGCGGCGGGATCCTTCGGGCAGTTTCTCTATTCGCCGGTCGCGGTGGCGCTGATGGATACGTTGGGCTGGCAGCAGACGCTCATGATCTTCGCCGTAAGCATGCTCGCCGTGCTGCCGCTGTCATTCGCTTTGGCCACGCCGCCGTCGCATGCCGCGCATCAAGGCGAGGCGCAGTCGCTGCGGCACGCGCTGTCCGAAGCTTTCGCCCACCGCTCCTATATCCTCCTCGTGCTCGGCTTCTTCACCTGCGGCTTTCAGCTGCAATTCATCACCGTGCACCTGCCCGCCTATCTGGTCGATCGCGGCCTGTCGGCGGAAGTCGGCGGCTGGACCATCGCCACGATCGGCCTGTTCAACATCGTCGGCTCGGTGTTTGCCGGCTGGCTCGGCGACCGCATGCCGAAGCGGTATTTGCTGTCGATCATCTATTTCGTGCGCGCCGCAGCCATCTTCGCTTTCATCTCGTTTCCGGTCACGCCGGTCACCTGCATCGCGTTCGGCGCGGTAATGGGCTTCATGTGGCTTTCCACCGTGCCGCCGACCAACGGCATCATCGCGCTGATGTTCGGCACGCGCTGGCTGGCAACGCTGGCGGGCTTTGCCTTTTTCAGCCATCAGGTCGGCGGCTTCCTCGGCGTCTGGCTCGGCGGCCTGGTGTTCGACCGCACCGGCTCCTACAACGCGGTGTGGTGGCTGGCGATCCTGTTCGGCGTGCTCTCTGCGCTGATCAATATGCCGATCGTGGAAAAGCCGGTGCCGCGCATGGCGATAGTGCCTGCGGAATAAATCCCTTCGTATCGACGCTTGATGCGGCGCCGTTGCTTGAACGGTTGTGCCCGGCCGTGACACATTAGGGCCGGGAGAGTTTGTCATGAGTACCTTCAAAGCCATCGTTGTCGACAAAGCCGATGCCGGCCAGACGGTGCGGCTTACCGATTTCGACGACAAGCATCTGATGGACGGCGACGTCACCGTCGGCATCGAATATTCGACGGTGAACTACAAGGACGGTCTTGCCGTCACCGGCAAGGCGCCGGTGGTGCGGCGCTTTCCGATGATCGCCGGGGTGGATTTCGCCGGCACGGTGGAATCGTCCTCGCACCCGAGCTGGAAGCCGGGCGACAAGGTCATCCTCAACGGCTGGGGCCTGGGCGAGACCCATCTCGGCGCCTATGCGGAAAAGGCGCGCGTCAAAGGCGACTGGCTGGTGCGGCTGCCGCCGGGCATGACGGCGCGCGACGCTATGGCGATCGGCACCGCCGGCTACACCGCAATGCTCGCGGTCATGGCGTTGGAGCGGGCCGGGCTTGAGCCGTCGCGCGGCCCGATCATCGTGACCGGGGCGGCCGGCGGCGTCGGCTCGGTGGCCACAGCCCTCCTCGCTAAGCTCGGCTACAGCGCGATCGCCTCGACCGGCCGGCCCGAAGCGGCGGACTACCTCAAGGGGCTCGGCGCCGCCGAAGTGATCGAGCGCAAGGAATTGACCGGTCCCGCGCGGCCGCTCGCCAAGGAGCGCTGGGCCGGCGGCATCGATGCGGTAGGATCGACCACGCTCGCCAATGTGTTGTCGATGACGCGCTACGGCGGCGCGGTCGCCGCCTGTGGACTTGCCGGGGGGATGGACTTGCCGACGTTCGTTGCTCCGTTCATTCTACGCGGCGTTTCGCTCTTGGGCATCGACTCGGTAATGTGCCCGTTGCCCAGACGGCAGGAAGCCTGGCGCCGGCTCGAAACCGGCCTCGACCGCTCTAAGATCGCGGCGATGACGGAGGAGATCGGGCTCGGCGAGGTCATTGCCGCGGGCCGGCGTATCGTCGAGGGGCGGGTACGTGGACGCATTGTGGTAAAAATCGGGTAAAGGCCGCAAAATTTTGCTTCCTTTTTCGGCCAGTTTGCGAGGGCGCTATGGTAAGGGGACGGTTAAGAAGTCTTGTTAACATCGCCCTAGTGGTGGGAGTGGAGTGGTCAATGTTGCGGCGCGTCGCTGTGGTCTTTGCGTGCGTTATGGGGGCTGGAATTTTCGCCACCAGTCTGGCGCTTGCCGAGGACCTCGGACCGGAACAGGCCCGCGCCTTCGTGGTGGGCAAGCTGTTCTCCTATAGTTGCTTCGAGGGCACGGCCGGGAGCGGACGGATTTTCGCCGATGGCTCCGTGGTCGGCACCATCAGGTTTCGCGGCCAGGGCCAGACCCGGTTTGCGACCTTGCCGGCCGGAACCGTAAGGGTGGATGGCGGCTCGATGTGCGCCCATCTGCCCGGCCTGCCGATCACGCCGTGCTTTAGGGTGCAGAAGCTCAGCTACCACAGCTTCCGCGGCTCCGTGTCCGGGCTTGGCTTTGCCTATTGCGATTTCTATCAGCGCAATCCGCGCACCGAGCTTCTCACCAAGCGCGCCGAGCCGCGGCCGGCGGCGACGCCGATTGCGAATTCGCGCCCGATGCTGCGGCCTTCATTGGCCGAGTAGCGGAAATATCTCACTCCAGATCGAGCCGGAACGGCGTCGCCTCTGCGGCGAGAACGCCGCGGCCGATCGTTTCGATCGCGGCGATCATGCGGCCGTCGCGGCAAAGCAGCCGATCCGCCAGCGAGACGATGCGGATATTCGGCGTCGCGGTCGGCGAGGCGCGGCGCAGTGCCTGCGCGATGCCGGCTTCGCCGCGCTGCGGGTTGAGCGCGCAGACCGCCGTGAAGGCGCTGGCGGTAGAGCGGCTGATGCCGGCGAAGCAATGCACCACGAGCGGCGCGCGCCGGTCCCAGCCGCGCACGAAGCTGATGAGCTCGGCGACGTGCTCTTCGCCCGGCGCGATATAGCCGTCGAGCGGCGCGGAAATGTCGTGCAGCCGCAGCCACAGATGGTTCTCCGGCGCGATCGAAGCCGGGCGATCGACGCGCGCCTCGTCGCCGAGCAGCGACACGACATGGCGCGCGCCGGTGTCGTCGACGGTTTCCTGCAGACGCGACAGCGAGCAGACGTGAATCATGGAATCAAACGATGACGTTGTTCTTGTCATATAGGTATTCCGCACGGCGCAAGTGTGACTTTTGAATTAGAACTCGTTCACTCGCCGAGAATCTTGATGAAACGTTCAGCATAGCGCGCCTGCGCCGTCTCGGCCGGCCAGGGTTTTAGATAATCGCGCTCCAGCGCGGCGGAAAATACCGGCGGCCGGCCGAAGAACCGCCGCGCCTCGACAGCCTCGAAGCCGGCAATGTGCGTTGCCTCGAGATAGGCGGCCTGGCGGTCGGCCGCTTTGATCAGGGCTTCGAGTTCCGGCGCCGATTGCGCCGGCAGCCCGAAGCGCAAATGGATCGCGGCGAGCAGCCGGCGCTCGACCGCCTTATAGGCGTCGCCGATCACCGCTTTGAACGGCGAGATCATGTCGCCGATGACGTATTCGGGGGCGTCGTGCAACAGCACCGCGAGCCGGCGGCTCCGATCGAGCCGCGGCGCCCGCGCCCGCGCCAAAGCCTCGACCAGAAGACAATGCTGCGCCACCGAATAAATGTGGGCGCCGACGGTCTGCCCGTTCCAGCGCGCCACGCGGGCGAGCCCGTGCGCGATGTCCTCCATCTCGATGTCGAGCGGGGAGGGGTCGAGCAGATCGAGCCGCCGCCCCGACAGCATCCGCTGCCAGGCGCGCGGCGACTGCGTCGCCGCCTTCTTATTTGGCGATTTTTTGAACGGCCTCATGGCGATGGCAACTAATGAGATGATCGTTGACCATGCCGACCGCCTGCATGAAGGCGTAGACGATGGTCGGGCCGCAAAATTTGAAGCCGCGCTGCGCCAACTCTTTGGACAGCGCGCGCGAGATCGCGGTTTCGGCCGGCACCTGGCCCGTGCTGCGATAGTGGTTGATCTTCGGCTTGCCGTCGACGAAATCCCACAACAGCCTGGAGAAGCCGGGCCCCTTCTCCATCGCGTCGAGCCAGGCGCGCGCCGAGAGCACCGCGCCCGCGATCTTGGCGCGATTGCGCACGATGCCGGCGTCGCCCATCAGCCGTTCGAGTCTGGCCGGCCGGTAGCGCGCGATTTTTTCCGGCACGAAGCCGTCGAAGGCGCGGCGGAAATTTTCGCGTTTGCGCAGGATGGTGATCCATGACAGGCCGGCCTGGAAACCGTCGAGCACGAGCTTTTCGTAGAGCGCGCGGTCGTCGTATTCCGGGACGCCCCATTCCTCGTCGTGATAGGCGATGTAGAGCGGATCGTCCTTGGGCCAAGGACAGCGTTTGACGGCTGGCGTGTCGGCGGATCGGGCGGCAGCGCTATCGGTCATCCGGCGACTTTCGTTTTGCCGGCGTCCTTGGTCTCGCCGGGGAAGGCAAATCGCGCCCAGTCTGGCTTGACCAGCCGGATCGGCATGCCGCCGGCAGCAAGCGAGCCGCCTTGCGACATCGCCTCGGCCACACGGTCGAGGCGGATGAGTGCAATACCATGGCCGTGTGCCGCCGAGCCCATCGTGCCGACCTGCCGCTCGCCCGCCGTAATCGCGATGCCGGCATCCGGCGCGGCGCCGTCGTAACGGACCGGAACGGCGCGCGTGCGCGCGGTGCCGCGATGCTCGATCCGCGACACGACCTCCTGCCCAACGTAACAGCCCTTGGTGAAATCGACGCCGCCAAGCTGATCCATATCGGTCTCGTGCGGGAAGGCGTCGCCATATTTGAAATCGACGCCGCCTTGCGGCACGCCGAGCGCGATGCGATGGGCGTCGTAGTCGCTTGCCGCGACCAGAGGTGCGCCAAGCCCGGACGCCGCCGCGGCGGCAAGGTGCGGCGGTACCATCGCGCGCAGCCCGAGCGCCGCCAGGCGCGGATCGGCATAGACCAGGCCGGCTGCCTTCCACTGCTCACCCGCTTGTGGCGGAGGATGGGACGGGCGGCTGCTATTCCACGCCGCGAGCACGCCCAGCGTTTCCGACAAATCCTCGATCATCACCTTGGCGCGCAATTTGTAGAGATTGAGTTTCTCGACGAGCGTTCCGACACGCGCGCGCGGAGTGTCGAGAAAAAAGCCGCCGCCGGCCGCCGCCGGAGCCTCGACCGCGATGAAATCGGCAATGATTTTGCCTTGTGGCGTCAATAAAGCGCAGAAACGCGCCACGCCGGGGGCAAGCTTCAGCGTGTCTGCCGTGACAAGGCCATGGAGAAAACTTCGCGCGCCGTCGCCGGCCACCTTGATGACGCCGCGATCCGACAGGAGTGCGGCCTTCATGGCACACGATTCATAAGCATCGCTGGAACCTAGGGCAGCGGCCGCCGCCCCTCAAGGGCGCATCCGTGCGAGCGACGCAATACTGGCCGATCGGCGCAATCGGGCGCCAGGCGCTTTACTGCCGCGATAGCTCGACGGAAAATTCACCGTTGCGAATGCGCGCGCCGAAGTTTTCCGCATAACGGGCGGTTGCCTCTTCGCCATAGGTCGAGATCAGCTCGGCCAGCGCCAAAAACAGCGCGGTCTGCGCCAAGCAGTCGCCGTCGATGCCGTCATGCGACGCCTCGGTCCAAGCGTCCTGAAGGCAAGCCAGCGCCCGCCGCTTCTGCTCGGCCTCGGCCAAGGCCTCGCGGGGCGCCAGATTTTGCGTCGCCATCCTCATCGCTGTCACGCTGTCGCCGCGAAGCGGCGTCCCTACCCAGTGGCCACGTTAGCACGCCGCCTTTGCGCTTATGAGGGCGAAGTTCGGGGCAGGGTTAATGGGCGGCCCGGCGTTTTTTCGGCCTTAATTGGCGTAGCGGGCAGTGATATCGCGGGCGATTTTGGCGCCCTCTTCGAGGTAGCGGTGAATGACGACGGCGGCCGCCGGCGTGCAGGTCCGATAACTCTGCTGAAAACCGCGATAGCCGCGGTTGAAGCCCGCGACCATCTCGTCATGCCGGTTGCCGGTGGGTGCTTCGGCATCGATCAGCGCTTGCGCTTCATTGCGCCATTTCTGGCCGTCGTTGGAATTGCAAATGCCGCGCAGGAAATGCAGCGCGCCGAGGATTTCCGACAGCCGCTCCAGTTCGGCATCGTAGGGCGCGGGCTGGTCCTGCAGCAGCGGCGGCGGTGGTCCCGTCGGCGCGGCGGGCAAGGCCGGTGCGGCAGGCCGTGGCGGAGCGGGCCGCGCTGCCGGCGCCTGCGGCGCGGCGAATGGCGCACCCCAGAACTGGGCGCGCGCCGGCGCGGCGATGCCAAGCGCAAGCAAGACCGCCAGCAAAAATCGAAACATCGACATGCCCGCGAAGATAGGAGCCGGGCAGCTGCTACGGCAAGCACCAGAACGCGGCATGGTTGAGGCAAGCCCTATTGCGCCCGCGCGATCCGTTCGCCCGCGGCGGCAACGATCGCCGCCAAGCCCTCGGTCGTCTTCAGTCCGGCAATCTCGTCCGGCGCCAGCCATTGCGCTTCCGCCAATTCCTCGTTGAGCGAAATCGCGCCGCCGAGAAAGCGCGCGGCGAACGGCAGAATGACGAAATGCCGCTCGACCCGGCCGCCGGCATCGCGCACGATGGCTTGCCGGAAGCCGATCAGCTCGACCGGCTCGATGTCGAGTGCGGTTTCCTCGCGGATTTCGCGGATCACCGCCTGTTCCAATGTTTCGCCGAGCTCGACGCCGCCGCCGGGCAGCGTGTAGAGGCCGTGCGCCGGCGTCCGCGCCCGGCGCACGATCAGCACTCGGCCGTCGCGGAAGATGGCCGCGCTGACCGCCAAATACGGCCGCGTTGGATAACTGCGCGCGGCTTCGGCGTCGCTCATTAATTTCGGCTCCGTTTCGTCCTATATCTCTGCATAGCATGTGCGGACGCTATGTCATCATCTCGACGCCGGAAGCGATCCGGGCGCTATTCGGCTATGGCGAGCAGCCGAATTTTCCGCCGCGCTATAACGTGGCGCCGACGCAGCCGATTCCGGTCGTGCGGCTGGTTGACGGCAAGCGCTCCTTCGCGTTGATGCGCTGGGGCTTGCTGCCCGCCTGGGTGAAGGACCCGAAGACGTTTCCGCTTCTGATCAATGCCCGCGGCGAGTCCGTGCTGGAAAAGCCGGCATTCCGCAACGCCATGCGGCGGCGGCGCTGCCTCATTCCGACCGACGGCTTCTACGAATGGCAGGTCGGGGAAAATGCCGGCGGTTCGAAACGGCCTTATTTCGTGCGCGCCAACCGGGACGCCGAAAGCCGCGCGTCGCCGCTCGCCTTTGCCGGATTATACGAGACCTGGACCGGACCGAACGGCGAAGAGCTCGACACTGCGGCCATCGTCACCACCGCGGCGAACCGCAAGTTGACCGCGATCCACGACCGCATGCCGGTCTTTGTGCCGAAGGAAGCCTTCGATCTGTGGCTCGACTGCGCCAATGTCGAGGCCGATGTCGCCGCAGCCTTGATCCGGCCCGCCGACGATGCGCTGCTCGAAGTTTATGAAATCTCCACCGCGGTCAATCGCGTGGCCAACGATTCCGCATCTCTTATTGCACCAGCATCGACCGCCGCGTCCGCCGCACCGGACCGACCCTTCGCCGAGACGCCGCCCAAACCGGCGGAGCCGAAAAAGCCGAAAAAGCCGAAAGTGCCGGACGATCAGGCGTCGTTATTCTAAAGCGGCGGTTTTTCGCGACGATGCCATGATGATGGCGGCGGCAATCGCGTTGGCGCAAATACTGGCCAGGATCGGCAGCGTGTAGCTGTGGGTGGCGTCGAAGGCGAAGCCGGCGGCGGTCGGACCGATTAGCGTGCCGAAGCCTACGCTGGTGTAGAGAATGCCGATGATGCCGGAGACATTGCGGCCGCCGAAATAGTCCATGACGACGGCGGGCAACAGCGCGACCCAGCCGCCATAGGCGATGCCGAAGGCGAAGGCAAAAGCGGCGAGCGGCCAAAACGCCGTCGAGACAAGCCAGATGACGAGCGCGAGCGCCATGCCGACAAACATCGCCAGTAGCGAAAGCTCGCGTCCCAACCGGTCCGCCAGACTGCCGAGGAAGAAACGTCCGACCGTGCTGCCGATGCCGATCGCGCTTACCAGCAATACGGCCGGGGCTCGCCTAATGCCGTGATCGATGGCGTAGGGGACCAGGTGCACGAACGGGACGAAGACGCCGAACGAGCAGGCCAAGCAGGCGGCATAGAGCCCGATGAAGCGGCGCGATTTGATCGCTTCATGCAACGAGGCGCCGGTCGCGCTTGCGGGTTTGGATTCCGCGCGCACCGGATCCCCGTCCGGGCCGAGCTTGCGGTCGCGCGGATCGTTTTCGATCAACAGTGCCATCCCCGCGCCAAGGGCGGCGGCAAGCCCGCCGAGAATGAGATAGGTGTCGCGCCAGCCGAGCATGTCGATGAACCAGGCCGCGAGCGGCGGCACGACGAGCGTGCCGACGCCGATGCCGCTCGATGCCAGGCCAGAGGCAAAGCCGCGGTGGCGCACGAACCAGCGTTGCACCGCGCCCATGGCGGGCACGTAGGAACAGCCGACGCCGATGCCGACGCCGAGACCGTAGGCGGCGTAAACTTGCGCGAGGCTTTGCGCCAAGCTTGCGAGCGCCAAGCCCGCGCCGATCAGCATCATGCCGCTCACCGCGAGCCGACGCGAGCCGATCCGGTCGGCGAGTGGGCCGCTGATGCTGCCGAGGCTGAAATAGAGAAAACCCGCGAGCGAGAATACGAGCGACACCGAGCCGCGCGAGCCGCCGAATGCGCGCTCGAGCGATTCGACAAAGGCGCTGAAGGAATAGACGGCGCCGAAGCCGACGAAAGTCACGGTAAAGGCGCCGGCGACGACCAGCCAGCCGTAGAACAAGTGCGGGATTTTGGCCAATGCCGGACCAGCGCTCACGACCGCCTCCATATGTCCGGTTAACATCGGAAGGCTTGCCGGCGATAGCCACCCGATTTGCTACGGTCGCGGACGAAGCATTGGCGGTGGAAATGAGCGGCAGCACGACGCGCCTATGCGCTGGCCGTCGGCGCGCGGCGGTTACTGCTCGACCAGCGTCCAGCCGCTCAGCGTGATGAGTTTCAGCTTGCTGTTGAGATAGCCCTCTAATGCGACCACCGCCGCCATGACGCGCGGCAGCGGCGAGGGGCGAAGAATGTCGACGAACATGCAATAGCGCAGCTGGTCGGTCTCATTGGCGGACAGATGCAACAGCGTGTCGTCGAAGATGAACAGCTTGTCGTCGCGCCAATAGCTGGTTGTGTTGCCGACCGTGATATAGGCGGACTTATCCTTGATTTCGTTGATGTTGTACAAAACGCGCAAGGTCGGACGCAGCCAGCCGAAGTGCGGCGACGTCGTGATCTTCTTGTTGAAGACGGAAAGCCCGATGGTCTTGATGTACTTCCACGGCTCGTAGTAGCCGGGAACGTCGACGATTGTTTTGCTGTTGACCCCGTAGCAGCGCCAGAACAGCATCATGCGGCGATGCTCTTTCGATCGCTCCTCGACCTGCCGGGCGAGACCGGCGTCGTCGGTGACCCGGATCAGCCGCCGTACTTCGTCCTGATAGTCCGGCGGCAGATCTTCGAGGCGATAGACGCCCTTGTTGACGTAAGGCAGCGACAGGAGATCGAGCAGAATATTGATCGGAGACAGCATCCAGACCAGGAAGCCGTTGCCGATGAAATAGCGCCGCAGCGTGGATAACTTCAGATCGGTATTGCGGCTGACGTCGTAGGCGCCGCAGACGGCGTAGAACAACGCGATCTTGGGGAAGAAAAAGGCGAACGGGGCCAGCACGCAGAGCGGAAACAGCACGCGCCTGAGAGCGAACCGCCAAATTCTGTCAAACAGCGCTCGGCCTCGGAGCGGTTCACTGAGCGTGGTACTCAAAGGCTACCGCCTATACAAAAAAGAGGACTGTGACCCGATCTCGGGCGGGGTGTTTCGGGCAGCGCCGAGCCGAAGCCGACACTAGGCTTAATTCGCGCCGGTTGTCACCCTTAACAGGGCGTAATGGGATTAATTCCGATGCTCCGGATGCTTCCCCTCGATGCTGGAATCGGCCGATTTCGTTACGGTTCGGGCATTCCGCCCGTCGTTTCGTCTCGCCCGGATTTTTCCGCGCCTCTCGGTCAGGCTCTTCGCCGGGCTCTTCGGTTGTGGGTTCCGCGACGCCGGGCGTTGCCGCGGCGCACAGTCGGGAACGCTTCGGCAATGGTTCCGTAAGATGCGGTAAAGGTTATCGAATTCCTTTGCGGGATGGCGGCAAGGCACAACCGCGCGGTAACAAATATCTGTCACATACCGGGCTCCACCCGCGTGACGATCGGGCGAAGCTTGGCGAACCGCCGATATGAGCAAGTGGCTTCAGGCGCTACGACAGAGCACGACCTATCTCGGGGTCGCGGTCATCATCATCATTTGGGGCGGAATTTCTCTGCTCGCCGGCCAGGAGCGCGAGAGCGCCTACCAGGACGCGGTGCGCCAAGGCGGCAACCTTGCTCGCGTTCTGGAAGAATACATAAAACGGGTGGTTCAAGAATCCGACAGTGCTTTGCTGGAGCTGCGGCGGGCTTACCAAAGACATCCGGAAAATTTCGACATCGCAAGTTGGGCCGCTCGTAGCCAGTCGCATAATGGCCTCACGGTGCAATTCGGCATTGCCGGCGCCGACGGGTTCGTCAAGCTGTCGAGTTTAGGACCGCTGTCCGCTCCGGTCTATGTCGGCGATCGCCCGTCTTTCACGTTTCAACGCGACGCCACTGCAGACCGGCTTTATATCAGCGACCCGGTCATCGGTCATGTAACTAACAAGCTGACGATCGTTTTCACGCGCCGCATGAGCAAGCCCGACGGTTCGCTTGACGGCGTCGTGGCGAGCGCGCTCGACATCGCCGAGCTTGAAAGGTTTTTTAGTTCGCTCGATCTCGGTCAGGATGGCATCGTCTCTCTTGTCGGCACCGACGGTATTATTGGCGCGCGTGGCGGTCCAAGCCCGGCGACACGCGGCTACGCCGGTCTCTCGATCGCCGGTTCGCCGATGTTTGACTATCTACGTCGCAGTCGGGCTGGAAGCTACTGGAACAATTCGGCAAGCAGAGTGCGGTTCGATAGCGTCGGCAGGCTCATTTCCTATCGGAAGGTCTCGGGCATTCCGCTGATCGCCGTGGTCGGCCTGGCTGAACCGGATATCTTCCGGCACGCCAATGCGACGTTGCGGAAGTACATCCTCGCCGGAACCGTTCTCACGGCCATCGTATTGATCGTCATGATTTTCGGCGCCGCGCAACAAGCGCACATCCTGGCCGCCGCGACCGAGCTGCAGCGTTCCAAGCAGTCGCTCGAACAGTCGAATCTTTTGCTGCATACCGCGCTCAAGAACATGGCGCACGGCTTGTGCATGTTCGACGGCGCACAGCGTCTCGTCGTGTGCAACGAGCGTTACGGCAAAATGTACGGTCTGACGCCGGAGCAGACGGCGCCCGGCACGACCTTGCAGTCCATACTCGAAGCGCGGGTGCGCGCCGGTACGGCGCCGCAGGACGCAGTGGAATATATCCGCACCCGGCTTGGGGAAGTCCTGGCGGGCAAACCCTATTATACCGAAAACAAGATGATCGACGGCCGCGTCTATGCCGTCAGCCACCAGCCGATGGCCGATGGCGGCTGGGTCGCAACGCATATCGACATCACCGAACAACGGCGTGCGGAACAGGAGCTCGATGAAACCAAGCAATTTCTCGATTCAATCGTCGAGAACATTCCGGTATCGGTCGTGGTGAAGGACGCGAAAACGCGCAAATATTTGCTGGTCAACCGGGCATTCGAAACCATGCTCGGTTACCCGCGAAGCGCGATGTTGGGCCGTACCGCGTTCGACATTCACCGGCCGCAGGACGCGACAAATATCGACGATGCCGACACCGAACTGCTGCAGGGCGCCGCCGACGTCACTTACAGGGAGATCGAAGTCAATACGCCGATGCGCGGGCCGCACATGCAGGAGACCCGCCGCATCGTCATCAAGAACGGCCGGGGCGCCGCAAAATATCTCATCGCCGTTATCGAGGACGTTACGGAGCGCAAGAAAACCGAGCAGCGCATTGCGTTTTTGGCACACCATGACGCGTTGACGGGACTCGCCAACCGCGCCGCCTTGACGCAGAAAATCGATGAAGCCGCGGCGCGCCAGCGCCGTCTGGCGGAACCGTTCACGGTTCTGCTGCTGGACCTCGATCGGTTCAAGCAGGTCAACGATACGCTCGGCCATCCCGCGGGCGACACGCTCCTGATGGAAGTGGCGACACGCCTGAAGTCGCTGCTGCGCGAAACCGATGTCTTGGCCCGCCTCGGCGGCGACGAATTCGCCGTTATTCAAGCCGGCGAGAGCAACCAGCGCGAAGCCGCAAAGTCGTTGGCGGAGCGCATTATCGAGACGCTTCGCAAACCGTTCGACATCGACGGCGGCAACGTCAGTATCGGCGCGAGCATCGGCATCGCGCTGGCCTCCGAGCTTGCGACCGGTTCCGGGGATCTGTTGAAGATGGCGGATCTGGCGCTGTATCGGGCAAAGTCGGCCGGCCGCAACGGCTACTGCTTCTTCGACCCCGAAATGAGCGAGGTCGCGAGCGCGCGCCAGGAGGTCGAAAACGACCTGCGTCGCGCCATCCAACAAAACGAGTTCGAGCTGCACTATCAACCGATCGTGGATTCCAAGACGCGCAAGATCTGCAGCGTGGAGGCGCTGGTGCGCTGGCGGCATCCGGCCAAGGGCCTGATCTATCCTGATCTGTTCATCCCGCTGGCCGAGGAGACCGGTTTGATCACCCAGATCGGCGAATGGGTGCTGCGGGCGGCGTGTGCCGAAGCTGCAACTTGGCCGGCCGAGATCAAGCTTGCGGTCAATCTGTCGCTGGTGCAGTTTCGCAAAACGGATTTGCCCGACGTGGTCAAGCGCGCGCTGGCCGATGCCGGTTTGCGGCCGGAACGATTGGAACTCGAAATCACCGAGACTGCGCTGATCGAATCGGCGGCGGAATGCCTGCCGGCATTGCGGCAGTTCAAGAGCATGGGCATTACCATCGTGCTCGACGATTTCGGCACCGGTTATTCGTCGCTCAGCCAGTTGGCGATGTTTCCGTTCGACCGGATCAAGATCGACAAGTCGTTTACGCAAAATCTGACCAAGCGCAGCGAATGCGCCGCCATCGTATCGGCGACGCTCACTTTGGCGCAGAACCTCGATATCGCGACCACCGCCGAGGGCGTCGAAACGGTGGATCAGTACCGGCTGTTGCGATTGGCCGGGGTGACCTCGCTACAGGGCTATCTGTTCAAGCGTCCGGGCCCGGCGTCCGAGATCGACTTTCACGGTATCTACGGCGGCGTCGCGCTGGACAATGCCGCGTAGCTGGCCGCTGACCTACGGAACGTCCGAGCCGCCTATTTTGATCGATTGGTTCAGGCCAGCGCCAGAATCCGGCGCGCTTCCTTCGGCGTCGCCACGTCGCGGCCGAGCCCTTGCGCGATCTTCATCATGCGCTCCACCAGCACCGCGTTGTTCTTCGCCAGTTCCCCCGGCGCGATATAAGGATTGTCCTCGTAGCCGACGCGCACATGACCGCCGAGCGACACCGCGAGCGAAAGCAGATCCCATTGCTTGGCGGGGTTCATGACGCTCACGTTCCAAATGCAGTTTTGCGGCAGGTGATCGACCATGTAGATCAGTGCCTTCTCGGTCGGCGGCGTCCAGGTGCCGCCGGGCCAGCCGAGAAATAGCGTCGTATATGTGTTTTCCTTCAGAAAACCCTGGCGGCGGATGAATTCGAGATTCCAGAACGCGCCGGTATGGAAGCATTCGACTTCGAGCTTCACCTTGTGTTGGTCGGCGGCCTTGGCATAGGCGAGCAATTCCTCCACCGGATGGATCGCCATCATGCGCTTGGGCGCAAACTGCGGGTCGGGATTGAAATATTCGTCGTGGGCGTTAAACGCGACCGCCATCATGTCAGGGCGCAGCGTCATCAGTCTGACCTTCTCCTCCAGCCGGGCGCTGGCGACGCCGAACTGCATCACCGGATCGGTCTTGGCGAGGATCGCTTCCTGCAGCCGCTTCCAGCCGTCGTGGTCGATGCGGGAGACCTGCTTGCCGTCGGCCTGCATCGATTGTTCGAGCGTGCGGATGCCGTGAATGTGAGCGATCGCGGCGCCGGCCTTCAACCCGTCGATATATTGGGCCGCCACCCCGGCGATGTCCTCCTGCGGCGGACAGTAGTGATTGATCGGATAGGAGGTCCGCGAGTCGCAGGCGACGGTGATGATCAATTTGTCCATCTTTGCCGTTCCGGATTTCGGATTGCCGCTGATAGCATCTTATCGGGATGAGCGGCTAGGCTCGGGGATTTCAGATCGTGCCCCGACGCCGCCGCCGACACGCTTCCGTTCGGCCAAGCGGCATGGCAATGTCGGCCGGTCTGCAACGATTTTCCAAGGAGAACGAATTGGCCAAGATTCCGCAGGTTTTGCACGAGCACATCAATACCGCCTATCCGGCGAATGTCTGTCTCATCGGCACCATGCTGCCGAATGGCTTTGCCCAAATCACGCCGCGCGGCAGCACGATGGTGTTCGACGACGAGCACATTGCGCTGTGGGAGCGCGGCAAAGGAACGACGACCGCGAATATTGTCGACGGGACACCGGTCACGATCTTCATGCGCAAGCCGGCGCTGCGCGAGGCCGGCATTCTGCCGAAAGGCGGCATCCTGCGGCTTTACGGACGGGCGAAAATCCACAAGTCCGGGCCGGTTTATGAAGAAGCCTGGACGCGTCTGATCGAGGCGGAGAAGAAGAGCGACCCGGAAAAAAAGGGTTTTGCGGTCCTCATTGCGATCGAGCGGGCCGAGGACTTGGCGGGCGCGCCACTCGTCTGATCGGTCGCCGCCGGCGCTACAGCACCTTGCCGGGGTTGAGAATGCCGTTCGGATCGAGCATGGCCTTGAGGCTGCGCATCAGGTCGAGTGCCACCGGGTCCTTCACCGACGGCAACAGGTCGCGCTTCATCACCCCGATGCCGTGCTCGGCCGAGATCGAGCCGCCGTACTTCTTTACCACCGCGAACACCGCCGCGTTCACCTCGTCCCAGCGCTTGAGATAGTCGTCCTTGTCGGCGCCGATCGGCTGGGTGACGTTGTAATGGATGTTGCCGTCGCCGAGATGGCCGAACGGCAGCGGCCTCGCCCCTGGAATGAGCGCGGTGACGGCGGCGTCGGCTTCCGCGATGAAGGCCGGTACCGCGGCGACCGGCACCGAGACGTCGTGCTTGATCGAGCCGCCGGCATGGCGCTGCACTTCGCCGAACATTTCGCGGATGCGCCAGAACGCCTTGGCCTGCTCCAGGCTGTCGGCGATGGCGGCGTCGGCGACGAGCCCGCGCTCCATGCCGTGCGCCAACAGCTCTTCGAGCACGCCGCGCAGGCCATCACGCTGTTGCGACGACAGCTCGATCAGCACGTACCAGGGATGCTGCGAGGCGAGCGGATCGCGGCAGCCCGGCGCATTGTCCAGCACAAGTTCGATGCCGCGTCGCGTCATGATCTCGAAGCTGGTGACGTCGCCGCCGCTGCGCTCCTGCGCAATGCCCAGAAGTTCGAGCGCGGCTTCCGCCGAAGTCACGCCGGCAAAGGCGGTCTCGATCGAGCGCGGTCGCGGCACAAGTCTTAAGACCGCCGCGGTGATGATGCCGAGCGTGCCTTCGGCGCCGATGAACAGGTTCTTCAAGTCGTAGCCGGTATTGTCCTTCTTCAGCTTGTTGAGATTGTTGAGCACGCGGCCGTCGGCGAGCACCACTTCGAGGCCGAGCGCGTGCGAGCGCGCAATGCCGTAGGCCAGCGCCGCGGTGCCGCCGGCATTGGTGGAAAGATTGCCGCCGATGGTGCAGGTGCCCTCGGAGGGCAGGAGCTGCGGATAAAGCCGGTCGGCTTCGGCCGCGGCTTGGCGCGCGCGCTGCAAGGTGACGCCGGCCTCGCAGGTGATGGTGTTTGAGGTCGGATCGATCTCGCGGATGCGGTCGAGGCGGTTGAGCGAGAGCACGATTTCGTTGTGGTGCGGAATCTGGCCGCCGACGAGGCCGGTATTGCCGCCCTGCGGCACGATCGCGGTTTTCGTGGCGTTGGCAAGCTTCAAGATCGCCGACACTTCCGCGGTCGAGCCGGGCCGCAACACCAAGGGCGTATGGCCCGCGAACAGGTTGCGCATCTCGACCAGATACGGCGCCTGCAGCGACGGATCGGTAATGGCGTATTTTTCGCCGACGATTGCGGCGAAGCGCGCGAGCAGCGCCGGGTCGGTTCCCGTCGCTGGCTTCGGAGGCGGCTTATCGAGCATGGGCGTTTCCGTCGGCGATCTATTGCTTTCCTCAATAGATGACAGCCGGATTAGTCTTGCGCAAGCGCGCCTTCATCGCGGCGCTTCATCGTGGACTTGCCGCGCGCACCAGCCGGTCGTTGATCGCTTCGCCGAGATTTTCATGCGGGATCGGCATCACGGCGATGCCGGGCGCGCCGGCGGCATCGAGCGCGCGCAAGTGCGAGAACAAATGGGCCGCCGCCTCGATCAGGTCGCCGCGCGCGGAAAGATTGAGCACGGTCGTCGCTTGTTCGGCGCCGGCGGCGAGTTTTGGCCCAAACGCCAGCAGCGCTTCGCCAGGCTCGACGCGCTCGGCATCGAGCCGCACCGGCGTGCGTGGCGCATAATGCGAGGCCAGCATGCCGGGCGCGAGCGGCGCGTCGTCGTCGCTGACAATCCCGGCCGGCGGATCGGCGAGGCGGTGTCCCAACACGTGCTCGATCGCTTCGCGCGGCACGCCGCCGGGCCGCAGCAACATCGGTTCGCCGAGACAGGCGACGATGGTGGATTCGACGCCGACCGCGGTCGCGCCGCCGTCGACGATGAGATCGACCCGGCCATCCAGATCGGCGAAGACATGCGCCGCCGTGGTCGGCGAGACGTGGCCGGAGCGGTTGGCGGACGGCGCTACGACGGGCCGTCCGAAAGCGGCGAGGATTTTTTGCGCGACCGCGTGCCGCGGCACGCGTACGGCGAGACTGTCGAGGCCGGCGGTTGCCAATTCGGCCACGCAGCACTCCGCCGCTTTCGGCAACACCAGCGTCAGTGGTCCCGGCCAAAATGCATCGGCAAGGCGGCCCGCAGCGCCGTCAAAGCGCGCGATGGCCTCCGCCGCTTTGCGATCGGGGACGTGAGCGATGAGTGGATTGAAGGCCGGCCGGCCTTTGGCCGCATAGAGCCGTGCCACGGCCGCGCTATTGGTGGCGTCGGCGCCGAGCCCATAAACGGTCTCGGTCGGAAAGGCGACGAGGCCGCCGGCCGCAAGGCACCGCACGGCGGTTTCGATCTCGCCGGCGCCGGCTATGCGTGTCGCCAATGGGACGGTCATCGCGGCGATTCAGTGCCTAAATGGCGCATGCGCGCAAGCGCGAAGCCGCGGCTTGCAGGGCCGGAACGCGGTATGTATAAGCCGCCCCATCAGTCGGAGTGTGGCTCAGCCTGGTAGAGCACCTCGTTCGGGACGAGGGGGTCGCAGGTTCAAATCCTGCCACTCCGACCACCGGGCAAAAAGCCAGAGAATGATTCGGACAAGTGGGACCCGGTTTTGCGCCTTCGCTTCGGCGGACGAAGGAGGGCCGGAAAAGATCATGTTCCGTCAAAATGCCGGCGCGCCAATCGATTCAATCTGAAGCGATTGCGACCAAGCCTGCTTACGCGAGGATCGCTGATTCTTCGGGTGCCGCGCGAATGCCCGATCGCTCGTCGAATGCCTTCAGGGACAACAGCGCAATCCGGCGCAGCTCGTCGCGGGTGGCGCCGGCAGACGCCAGAACGCCAATGCCGACGATGACGGCAGAAAAATATCGCGCCAACGCTGCCGGATCGGCGTCGGCGGCGAGATCATCCTCCTTCTTGGCACGAGCGAAACGTTCGCGAAGCTGATCCTCGGCTTCGGCGCGGCGCGCGGCGAGCTCGAACGGAACGTTTTCGGCTCCGGCGCCGCAGGCCAGCCCGCCTGCCACCAAGAGGCAGCCCGGCGGATTGTTCGGATCCGTCTGCATGTCGGCGATTCGCAGCAGCATGCGTTCGATCGCTTCGCGCGCGGTCGGCGCACCGAGCACTTCGCGCATCAATGCGGCCCGTTTCTCGGTATAGCGGTCGAGCGCCGCTTTCAGCAGGCCTTCCTTGCTGCCAAAGGCGGCGTACAGGCTCGGCGGATTGATCCCCATGGCGCCGGTGAGTTCCGCAATCGTGGCGCCCTCATAGCCGCGCCGCCAAAACACCTCCATGGCTTCATGAAGAGCCTTTTCGGTATCGAATTCGCGGGGCCGCCCCATGGCCATGGATGTCCTCCTGGATTTTTTTAGTATTCATTACAGAAGTCCCTTGATGCTATCGCGCTCCTCCCTACATCTGTAACGGGGACTATATATGTGGAGCGTTGCCATGGGTCAATGGTTCGGTTGGTCAATCGCGGCTTGGCCGCGTCGCTGGCTTGGCGTGGGTGCCGTCGCTGCGGTCGCGATCATTGCCGGCGCCGCATTCGTCACCAGCAAATATAGCGGCGATGCGCGCGCGAGCGCCGGCCCGGCGGCTGACGCGGCGGTCGCGGTGACAGTCGACCGCCTTGCACCGCGATCCGTCCTGCCGTTTGCCGAATTTTCAGGCCGCATCAATGCCGTGGACTATGCGGAAATCCGGCCTCAGGTGTCCGGACGCATCGCCGAAATCCGTTTCCGCGACGGCCAGAAAGTGACGGCAGGCGACGTTCTGTTCGTGATCGATCCGCGCCCCTATCAGGCGGCAGTGGCCAAGGCGCAAGCCGACCTGGCGACGGCGATCAATAACGCAAAATACGCCAAGGCCGAAAGGGACCGTGGCAGCCAGCTGGTCAAGACCAGCGCGCTGTCGCAGGAGACTTACGATCAGCGCGCCAATGCCGATGCGGTGGCCGAAGCGGCGGTGCAAGCGGCGCAAGCCGCGCTCGACGCGGCGCAGATCAATGTCGATTACGCCTATGTCAAGGCGCCGATCTCGGGGCGCATCAGCCGCGCCGAAATTACGCTCGGCAATCTGGTCGGCTCGCCGACGACCGCGCCGCCGCTCCTTGCCTCCATTGTGTCGGATAATGGCGTTTATGCAGACTTCGAGGTCGACCAGCAGACTTATCTCGACGTTGTGCGAAATTACGGTCAGACGCGGCAGCAGCAGCAAAAAATCCCGTTGGAGCTCGCCGTCAAAGGCGACGATACGCACGTCTACCGCGGCAGCATCGACAGCTTCGACAACAGGATCGATCCCGGGTCGGGGACGATCCGTGCCCGTGCGCGCTTCGACGACAGCGACGGCAGCCTGGTCCCCGGAATGTTCGTGTCGGTGCGCATGGGCGAGGGCGCGCTCGACGACGCGCTGCTGGTGCCGGAAGGCGCCATCGGCAACGATCAGAGCAAGCGCTTCGTTCTCGTCGTCGGCGACGGCAACAAGGCGCGATACCGCGCCGTTCGGCTCGGCCCGGAGGTCGGCGGCGATCGCGTGGTCCTCGCCGGCGTCAAGGCCGGGGACCGCGTGATCCTGGATCATCTGCAGCGCCTCGCGCCAGGCGCTCCGGTGCTGCCGCAAACCGGTCGCGAGGCCGCGGGCAATTGACCGCGCGGTTTTCTCCGCTCAGGCGGGATGGCTGGATCAGGCGAGATCGCTACAGATGGAACTGTCGAAATTCTTCATCGATCGGCCGATATTTGCCGGCGTCATCTCGGTCGCCATTTTCCTGGCGGGCCTGATTGCGATGACGCAGTTGCCGATCTCGGAATATCCCGAGGTCGTGCCGCCTTCCGTCGTGGTTACGGCGCTGTTTCCCGGCGCCAATCCCGAAACCGTCGCCGACACGGTCGCAACGCCACTGGAAGAGCAAATCAACGGCACCGAGAACATGCTCTACATGTTCTCGCAGGCGGCGAGCGACGGCACGCTGACGCTCACCGTCACGTTCAAGCTCGGCACCGATCCCAACCTTGCCCAGCAGCTGGTGCAGAATCGCGTGAACCAGGCGCTGCCGCGGTTGCCGGAGGTAACGCGGAACCTCGGCGTCACGACGGTCAAGAGTTCGCCCGACCTCACGATGGTGGTGCACCTTAAGTCGATTGGCGGCCGCTACGATATGCTGTACCTGCGCAACTATGCGGTGCTCAACGTCAAAGACCAGCTCGCCAAGATCGAAGGCATCGGCAGCGTTCAACTGTTCGGCTCGGGCGATTACGCGATGCGGCTTTGGCTCGATCCGCAGAAGATCGCCGCGCTCGGACTGAGCGCCGACGACGTCGTCAACGCGGTGCGCCGCCAGAACGTGCAGGTGGCGGCCGGACTGGTCAACGGGCCGCCCTATGGCACGACCGGCCAACTGCAGCTTCCGATCAACGTCGAGGGACGGCTGTCCGATCCCGGCCAGTTCGGCGAGATCGTGATCAAGAACCAGAACGGGGTCGTCACGCGCTTGAAGGACGTGGCGCGGATCGAGATCGATGCTTCGGGATACAGCCTGCGTTCGCTGCTCGACAATCAGCAGGCGGTCGCCATCCCGATCTTTCAGGCTCCCGGTTCGAACGCGATCGAGATTTCCGATCGCGTGCGGGCGACGATGGAAGAGCTCAAGAAGAACTTTCCGCAGGGGATGGACTACAGCATCGTCTACGATCCGACCGTGTTCGTGCGCGACTCGATCGCGGCGGTGGTGCACACGCTTCTTGAAGCGGTCCTGCTCGTGGTCTTGGTCGTCATTCTGTTTCTCCAGACCTGGCGGGCATCGATCATCCCGTTGCTGGCGGTGCCGACATCGATCGTCGGCACATTTGCGGCCATGTACTTGTTCGGCTTTTCGATCAATGCCTTGTCGCTGTTCGGCCTGGTCCTGGCCATCGGCATCGTGGTCGATGACGCGATCGTCGTCGTGGAGAACGTCGAGCGCAACATCGAAGCCGGCTTAAGTCCACGCGACGCGACGTTGCAGGCGATGCGCGAGGTTACCGGCCCGATCATCGCCATAGCGTTAGTGCTGTGCGCGGTGTTCGTGCCGATCGCCTTCATCAGCGGTCTTACCGGCGAGTTCTATCGTCAGTTCGCGCTCACCATCGCCTTCTCGACCATTATTTCGGCGTTCAACTCGCTGACGATGTCGCCGGCTTTGTCCGCGCTTTTGCTCAAGGGCCACGGCGCGCCGAAGGATGTCCTCGCCGGCGCCATGGACGCGGTTCTCGGACCGTTCTTCCGCCGCTTCAATCGCGTGTTCCACGCCGGCTCGACCGGCTATAGCCGCAGCGTCGGCCGCATCCTCTCGCATAAGCTCGGTGCGGTGGGCGTCTATGCGGTGCTGCTCGCGGCGACGGTGTTTGTCTTCCGCACCGTGCCGCCGGGCTTCGTGCCCCTGCAAGACAAGCAATATCTCGTCAGTTTCGCGCAGCTGCCCGAGGGCGCCACCTTGGATCGCACCGAGAAGGTGATCCGACAAATGTCCGAGATCGCTCTCAAGGAGCCCGGCGTGCAAAGCGCGGTCGCGTTTCCCGGTCTTTCGATCAACGGCTTCATCAACAGCCCGTCCGCCGGCATCGTTTTCGAGACGCTTAAGCCGTTCGACCAGCGCAGTTCGCCCGGGCTTTCCGGCTTCGCGATTGCGCAGAAATTGCAGGCCAAGTTCGCCGGCATCCGCGATGCGGTGATCGCCATCTTTCCGCCGCCGCCGGTCAACGGGCTTGGCACCATCGCCGGCTTCAAGCTGCAGGTGGAGGACCGCACCGATCAGGGCGACCAGGCGCTCAACGGCGTCATGGCGGAGATCCAGGCCAAGGCCGCGAAAACGCCGGCACTGGCGGGTGTGTTCTCCAACTTCAACATCGGCGTGCCGCAACTCTATGCGCATCTCGATCGCATCAAGGCCATGCAATTGGGTGTCGAGGTGCAGGACGTGTTCGATACCATGCAAACCTATCTGGGCTCGATCTACGTCAACGACTTCAATCGCTTTGGCCGCACCTATGAGGTGATCGCCCAGGCCGACACGCCGTTCCGCACCAAGATCGACGATATATTGCGGCTTCAGGTCCGCAACTCTTCAGGTCAGATGGTGCCGTTGGGCGCTGTTCTCGACGTAACGCAGACGACGGGCCCCGACAGCGCGCTGCGCTACAACGGCTTCCGCAGCGCCGACCTCAATGGCGGCCCGGCGCCGGGATATTCGTCGGGTCAAGCCCAGGCCGCAATAACCAAAATTCTCGACGAGACGCTGCCCAAGGGCATGCAGTTCGAATGGACCGATCTGACCTATCAGCAAATCCTCGCCGGCAACACCGCGCTTCTGGTATTTCCGATCTGCGTCCTTCTGGTGTTCCTGGTGCTGGCGGCGCAATACGAAAGCCTGTTTCTGCCGCTCGCCATTATCCTCATCGTGCCGATGTGCCTGTTTTCCGCGATCACCGGCGTATGGCTGACCGGCGGCGAAAACAACATCTTCACGCAGATCGGCCTGTTCGTTCTGATCGGCCTGGCTTGCAAGAATGCGATCCTGATCGTGGAGTTTGCGCGCGAATTGGAAATGCAGGGCAGGCCGACTTTGCGCGCTGCCATCGAGGCGGCTGGCTTGCGGCTGCGCCCGATTTTGATGACGAGCTTTGCGTTCATTATGGGCGTCGTGCCGCTCGTGCTGTCGTCGGGCGCCGGTGCGGAAATGCGCCACGCGATGGGCGTCGCGGTGTTTTTCGGCATGCTGGGCGTGACCTTCTTCGGTTTGTTCCTCACGCCGGTCTTTTACGTGCTGCTGCGCGGTTTGACCGGGATGAAGCCGCTCAAGCGTCATGGCGAGAGCGGGGCCTTGGCCGCGCCAAGACATTCTCCGTGAGCCGTTCGTCGCGTTTCGACAGTGGCTAGCGGTCGCGCTATCCGGCAAAGACGTAAGCTGCGAGAATAACAAAGCCGCTCACGGCGAGCGTGGCGTGAATGCCGATCAGCCCGCCGCCGATCCGTCCCTTGAAAATTCGCGAAGCCAGGAGCCCGCCTCCGAGCACTGCGGCGAGCGCGAAGAGTGCGGCGGCAATGATGCCGAACGAAGCGGTGCCCTGATCGAGGCCGCGCGGTGGTCCGCCCAGCGCGAGGATGAGGCAGCCGAGGCCAATCAGCGCGAGCAGGCCGTGCAGTGCGGCGAGCTGCCGGCGCGGCATCGTGGCGCTCTTCATCTGTATATGCATCACCGCGAGCACGGCGCCGAGCGCAACTGCAAGCGTGACGATGACGAATGCGGCGATCAGCATGACTTCGATCATCCTGGGTTGGCGGTGCCGGCTTTTTATCGAACCGTCCGGCCCATACGTCGAATATATCCCTCGCATATAGCCGAGCCGACGCCACTTCGGCAAAACCGTCCGCCGCTATTTTTGCCGGCCGTTTCCGCCCGCGCCGCAGCCGAGCGGATGTGCCGCGCCGGCCTGGTGCCGTCACCTTCGTGCCAAGCGGGCGCGGTCTGGACATTCGCGCGCGATCTGCTTGAGTGACGTAAGGTGCGAAGCGTCGAAATCGAGCCGCATGACAGCGTATATCCAAGCTCGCAACGTCAACCTGACCTTCCGGCCGCCGAACCGCGCGCCGGTGCGGGCGCTCGGCGACTTCGATATCGATGTCGGCGAAGGCGAGTTCGTATCGATCGTCGGGCCGTCCGGCTGCGGCAAAAGCACCTTCCTCAATATTCTGCTCGGTCTGATCAAGCCGGATTCCGGCGAGCTGTTGATGCACGGCAAGAAAATCAGCGGGCCGGGCACCGACCGCGCCATGGTGTTCCAGGAATTCGGCCTGTTGCCGTGGCGCACGGTGCAACACAACATCGAACTGGGGCTTGAACTGAAGAAGGTGCCCGGCGCCAAGCGCCGCGCCATCGCCGCGCGGCTGGTGGCGCTGGTCGGGCTTGGCGGCTTCGAAAGTCATTATCCGCACGAATTATCGGGCGGCATGAAGCAGCGCGTCGGCCTGGCGCGGGCCTTGGCGACCGATCCCGACGTGCTGTTGATGGACGAGCCGTTTGCGGCGCTTGACGCGCAAACGCGCGATCTGATGCAGGTCGAGCTGTTGCGAATCTGGCGCGAGGCGAAGAAGACGGTGCTGTTCGTCACCCACCAGATCGACGAGGCGATCTACCTGTCCGACCGCGTCGTGGTGATGAGCAAGCGTCCGGGGCGCGCCAAGAAGACCTTTGCCATCGACCTGCCGCGGCCGCGCGAATACGAGATGCGGGTGACGCCGCAATTCAACGAACTCAAGCTCGAAATCTGGAATACGCTGAAGGACGAGATCGTGGTCTAGACCATGGCAGAGGAAAACGCAGTGCGGCCGAGCTTGGCGTGGCGCTATCTGGCTTGGCGCTATCTGGCTTGGCGCTATCGCAATTTCCTGCTCGGCACTTTGGCGGTCGTGCTGTTTTTCGCCGCGTGGCAGGCGATTTTCCTCGTCGTGCCGATTGATCCGTTGTTCATGAGCAAGCCGAGCCTGATTGCGGCGGGCTATGTCGACCTGGTCGAGAGCGGCGACTTGTTCCACGATCTCGCCGTCAGCGCGGTGCCGTTTTTCTTTGGCCTCGCCGCGGCCGTCGTCATCGGCGTGCCGCTCGGCATCGTCATGGGCTGGCGGGTGCGGGTCGGCTATGCGCTCGATCCGCTGATGACGATTTTCTATGCCAGCCCGCTGGTCGCGCTGGCGCCGCTCGTGGTGATCTTTTTCGGCGTCGGCGTGCCGGGCAAGACCATCATCGTCTTTACGCTCGCCGTCTTTCCGTTCATCTTCAATGCCTGCGCCGGCGTGCGCGCGGTCGACCGCCGGCTGATCGACGTGGTGCGCTCGCTCGGCGGCGGCGAGTGGGCGCTGTATCGCAAAGTTCTGTTGCCGAGCGTGCTGCCCTTTGTCGTGGCCGCCGCGCGCATCGCCATCGGCCGCGCGCTGATCGGCGTCTTGGTCGGGGAATTCTTCGCCGCCTCCGAGGGGATCGGGTTCGCCATTTCCCGGTTCGGCGATATTTTCGCCATCGACCGCATGTTCGGCTGCATTCTCACGGTTATGGTGATCGCGGTGGTGCTGACCGAAGGCATCCGCTGGGCGGAACGCAGCGCGTTCCCCTGGCGCGCGGAGCAATAGGCATGGCGCAAATCGAAGCTGTGAACGATATGGCGATCGCCATGGCCGGGCCGGCGGATGCCGCGACACCGGCGCGCCGGCTGTGGCGGCGCATCGAGCCCACCGCGCTCGGCGCCGGCAGCATCGTGCTCCTGCTCGCGGTGTGGCAGTTGGTGCCGGATTTCGTTCCGATGAAGGCGGGCACGAAACTGTTTTTCGCGGTGCCGAGCGAAATCGCCGGCACGCTTTGGCAAATGTTCGCAACCGGCTCGATCTGGGCGCCGCTCGGGGTAAGCGCCGGCGCCTTCGGCGTCGGGCTTGCGCTGGCGATCGTCGTCGGCCTGCCGCTCGGCGTCATGCTCGGCCGGTCGAATACGCTCAACGCCATGTTCGATCCGTTCATCACCGCGTTCAACGCCACGCCGCGGCTGGTTTTCCTGCCGCTCCTGATGCTGTGGTTCGGGCTCGGGCTGTGGTCCAAGGTCGCCATCGTCTTCCTCGGCGCCGTGTTCCCGCTTCTGATCAACACTTATGAGGGCGTGCGCAACGCCGACCGGCTTTTGGTCAATGTCGTGCGCTCGTTCGGCGCCGGCGAATGGGATACCGCGCGTCTCGTCGTGGTGCCGAACGCGCTGCCCTTCATCGTGGTCGGCTTGCGGCTGGCGATCGGTCGCGCCGTTCTCGGCGTCGTTGTTGCCGAATTCTTCGGCGCGCAGGACGGGCTCGGCGTGGTCATGGTCCGCGCCGCGAGCGAGTTCAAGGTCGACGTCGTGTTCGCCGGCCTGATCGTGTTCGCCGGCCTGTCGCTCGTCATGACCGGGCTGGTGAAGCTCCTCGAAAACCGCATGAGCCGCTGGCGCCCGCAGCACGCCAACGCGGACTAACGACGCCCGTCATCCCGAATTGCCGCGACGCGGCAAGTCCGGAATCCATACTCGCTCACGGTGGTTATGGATTCCGGGCCCGCGGGCGGAGCTTGTCATCGGGCCGGCTGAAGGCCGGACCCGTTGGCCCGCGTCCCGGAATGACGCATCAATTGGATTTTGTCGGCGCCGCCAGATTGGCGGGCACGTAGTCCATCTCTTTGAGCGTCGGATCGAGCAGGTTGCGCGCCAGGAACGCTTCCGGATCGGGCAATGGCTTGTCCGCCGGCCATTGCCGGGCAGCGATCATGGTGAGGCGGCGCGATTCTAGGATTGCCCGAAACAGGTCCTTCGGCACCTCGGCGCCGTAGGAATCGTGCAGCTGATCCCAGATGGCGCCGGCCTCGGCGTCGGTCTTGATGCTGCCGATATGGTGCTCGAGCACCTTGATCGAGCCTGCCTTGTTGGTGCGGAAATACATCACCGCCTTGGCGATGGCGCGGATGATCTTCTTGACCGTATCGGGATGCTGCTCGACAAAACTTTGCATGCACCAGATGGTGCCGCCGGCGCGCGGGATGTAGTCGCCGGTGCGCAACAGCACTTTCAGCCCGGTCTGCTGGGCGATTACCGCATGCGGAATGGAGAGCGAGGCGCCCTGAATATCGTTATTGACCATGGCGGCGATGCGCTCCGGCTCGCCCTGGAACGAGATGACCTTGTAGTCCTTGCCGGCGTCCATGTGGAAGAAGCGGTGCAGCACCGCCTGCGCCTCGTCGTAGTCGGCGCCGCCGGGGCGGCCGAGGCCCAGCGTCTTGCCTTTGAGGTCTTCAGGTTTGGCGATGTCCTGGCGGGCGGTGATGGTCCATTGCGATTTGAGCGACTCGCCGACGATGTACATGATCTTGGCGCCGCTCAACGCCGCTTGCGCTCCGCCCGACGGGATCGGCGCGCAGTCGAGATTGCCGGAGAGCACCGCGGCGACCTGGGCGCTGGCCTGCAATTCGACGAGCGTGACGTCGAGGCCTTCGGCTTTGAAGAAGCCCTCGTCCAGCGCGACATAAGTCGGAACGTGGAAGCCGTCGCCGCCGATCACCTTGCCGATGGTCAGTTTGGTCTGCGCCTGGGCGCCGGCGGCTGCCGCCAGGGTGAGCGCGACGACCGCTGCGGCCCTTGCCGCGGACGCGAACGTGAATCGGACAATGCGCATGAGGGTCCTCCCGGTCTTTAAGTTGGCAAATCGCGCAACGGCGGCGGCGCGGAACTGCGGGCAGAGTTAACACGGTAAAATGGCGTAGCGGCAGCGAGCTTATCACAGGAACGCGCTTGGATTGCCGCTGCACGCGAAATTTTGTCACGGTGACAGCGGCGCTCGCCGCCGTCATCGTCGCCGGGGCGTGCGTGGCACTGGATGGCCTTTACCCCCGGATTGTGCGATGCTTTTGACAATATGGGGATATCGGGCGACTTGGCCGGGTCGTGCTCGGCCCGGTCATCCACGCGTGACGATGACCCCTTCGAGGGAACGAACAGGGAGGAACATATGAAACGGCTTTGCTTGGTGGCCGCCGCCGCGATGCTATTTGCCGCGCCGGCTTTCGCAGAGGATACCATCACCATCGGCTTTACCGACTCGCAGACCGGCCCGCTCAATGTCGATTCATTGGGCCAGCAGCGCGGCTACGAGTTCTGGCGCGACCAGGTCAATGCCGCGGGCGGCATCAAGGCCGGCGGCAAGACCTACAAAGTCAAGTTCGTCAACTATGACGACCAGTCGGTGGGCGGCCGCGTCCAGCAGCTCTACACGCGCCTGATCAACCAGGATAAGGCCGATTTTCTGTTCAGTCCGTATTCGTCGGGTCTGGTCGCGCCGGCAGCGGTCATTTCCGAGCAGTACGGAAAGATCATGGTCGACAGCGGCGGCGCCGAGGAAAAGCCTTTCGAGCTCGGCAACAAATATCTCTACATGGTGATCACGTCGGCGACCCATTACATGTCGGGCGCGGTCGAGGCGCTGAAGCAGAAGAATCCGCACGCCAAGATCGCGATGGTCTATTCCGACGATCCGTTCTCCAAGGACGTGATGAAGGCGGCCAAAGAGCAAGCCGCGGCGGCCGGCCTCCAGGTCGTGATGGATGAATCCTACGCGCCGTCCACCACCGACTTCGGTCCGATCGTCAATAAGATCATTTCGTCGAACGCCGACGCGTTCATGGGTGGCGGCCATTATTCCGATGGCGCCACGCTCGCCCGCCAGATGTACGACCAAAAAGCCAATATGAAGTGGGTCTCGATCCTGGTGGCGCCGGCCGACGACAAGTTCGGCGAGCTGGGCCCTTCCGCGATGGGCGTCACCGTGCCGTCGCAGTGGGAAGTCCAGGTCTCCTACAAGCCGCAATTCGGGCCGACGACGCCGGAATTTGCCAAGGCGTTCGAGGATAAATTCCACGCCAAGGCCGATTATCACGCGGCTTCGGGCTATACCAGCGGCGCCATTCTGCAGCACGCCATCGAGCAGGCCAATTCCATCGATCCGGAAAAAGTGGCGGCGGCGCTCAACGCAACCGACGTCACCACCTTCTTCGGGCACGTCAAATTCGCCACCGATCCGGGACATCACGGATTGCAGGTCGCGCATGAGATGGTGCTGGCGCAGTGGCAGAAGACGAACGGCAAGCCGGGCCGCCAGGTGGTGTGGCCCACCGCGGCGAAGTCGGCCGATCTCATCTACCCGATCTCGGCCAGCCAATGATCGGCTCGGGGCCGGCGGTATTGCCGCCGGCCCCGACCGCTGAGGCCAATTATTAGCTCACGTATGCTCGGCATCCTCGCTTCGCTCATCGACGGCGTGCTGGTGGGGCTGGTCTACGGACTGGCCGCCATGGGCCTGACGCTGATTTGGGGCGTTATGGACGTCATCAACCTGACCCATGGCGCGATGGTCGTCGCCGGCATGATGGCGCTCTATCTGTTGGCAAACGCGCTCGGCATATCGCCCTATCTCACTTTGCCGCCGGTCCTGGTCGGCGGCTTTTTCGTCGGCGTGGCGCTCTATTGGATCGCCATTCATCGCATGGTCGGGCGGCCGCCGCTGATGAGCCTGCTGTCGACCTTTGCCGTGAATCTCATCCTGATCGGCGTCGGCACCGCGGTGTGGGGCACCGCGCTGTTCAATGTCGAGGTATCGCTGCCCGGCATCACCATCGGCCGCTATACGTTTCCCGGCGCGCATATTCTCGCCGCCGTGCTGGCGGCGGTGATCGCCGGCGCACTTTACGTCTTTCTGCACTACACCCGGCTCGGCAAGGCGCTGCGTGCGGTCGCCAATAATCGCGAGGCCGCCGAGCTTGTCGGCATTCCGACCACGCGGGTGCTTGCGATCTCCGTCGGCCTCGGCGTCGCGCTTGCCGGCGTATCGGGCATGCTGATCGGCACGCTGTTTCCCTTCACCATACTCTCGGGCGACGGTTATCAGCTCAAGGGCTTCATCGTCACCGTGCTTGGCGGCTTCGGCAACCCGGTCGGTGCGCTGTTGGGCGGCGTCGCGCTGGGCCTTCTCGAGGGCGCGGTCACGCCGTTCGTGCCGGTGAGCTGGACGCTGGTGATCGAATTCGCCCTGTTCGTCCTGGTGCTGATCGCGTTTCCCGGCGGCATTTTCGCGTCGCGGCGCGGAGCGCTCTAGATGCTGCGGCGGCCGTTCTTCTGGGTCATTGCGCTCGCGATCGCCGTCTTCGTGGTGGCGCCCTCGATCGGCAACAATGTCGAATTGCGCGAGAGCCTGATCCTCGCCGCCGTCTACATCACGCTCGCCAGCAATCTCAATCTGATGCTGGGCTATACCGGCTACATCAATTTCGGCAGCATCGTGTTCTTCGGACTCGGCGGCTACATCTGCATCTGGCTGGTTTATTCGCACAGCTGGCCGCTGGCGGCGAGTCTGCTCGCGGCCGGGATCGGGGTCAGTGCGCTGTCGTTTATCTTCGGCTACGGCATCTTACGCCTGCGCGGCCCGTTCTTCGCGTTGTCGACCATCGGCATCGTCGAGGGAGTGCAGGCCTTTGTCGAAAATTTCGGGCCGTGGGGCGGCTCGTCCGGCATCTATATCTCGCCCGCAGTGTTCCAGCCGCTCGGCGGCTCGGCGCGCGCGCTGTGGGTGATCTATTTCATGCTGGTCGCGGTGATGGGGGCGTCGCTCTATCTGAGCTACGCGATCAAGACGTCGAAATTCGGCTTGGGTTTGCTTGCCATCGGCCAGAACGAGGACGCGGCGGCAATCCTCGGCGTGCCCACCCCGCGCTACAAAGCTATGGTTTACAGCGCATCCGCATTCCTGCCCGCCATTGCCGGCGGGCTTTATTTTTTCAAGGGCGCCTTCATTCAGCCCTCGGACGCCTTCGATCTGACGCTGTCGACCGAAGCGATCGTCATCTGCATGCTGGGCGGGCAGGGCACGGTGACCGGCGTGGCGCTCGGCGCCTATCTTTACGAGGAACTGCGCGGCTATCTGTTGACATCGTCGACGTTCTCGAATTTCCAGCTGGTGATTGCCGGCGTGCTGTTGCTCCTCATCGTGCTGTTCTTCCCCTCCGGCCTCATGGGCTGGATCTATAGCCGCTTCCCGAGCACCAAGCGGGTGCTCGAATGACGGCGATTCTCGAGCTCGATCGCGTCAGCAAACGCTTCGGCGGCCTGCAGGCGGTGCACAATTTGAGCTTCGCCATCCAACCGGGCGAAATCCTCGGCCTGATCGGACCGAACGGCGCCGGCAAATCGACGCTGTTCAATCTGATCAACGGCGTGTTCGCGCCGAATTCCGGCAAGATCGTGTTCAACGGCAGCGATATCACCGGCGCGGCGCCTTATCTGGTCGCCCGCCACGGGCTCGCCCGCACCCATCAGATCGTGCAGCCGCTCACCAATATGACGGTGCTGGAGAACTGCACCGTCGGCGCCTGTTTCGGCCGCGAGAACCTGCCGCTGCATCGCGCCCGCGACGTGGCGCGCGAGGCGGTGCACACCGCCGGCCTCGACGACCGCATCGAGACGTTGGCCTTGCATCTGACCATCGCCGGCAAGAAGCGGCTCGAGCTCGCCCGCGCGCTTGCCGCGCGGCCGAAGCTGCTGTTGCTCGACGAGGTGCTGGCCGGCCTTAATCCGACCGAAGTCGAGCACATGATCGGCGTCATCCGCCGCATCCGCGACGGCGGCGTGACCATCCTGATCATCGAGCATCTGATGCAAGCGATCATGAGCCTGTCGGACCGCATCGTCGTGCTCAATTACGGCGAGAAGCTCGCCGAGGGCCTGCCGGCGGATGTCGCGCGCGATCCGCAGGTTATCGAGGCCTATCTCGGCGATCCGAAGCTTGCTGAACAGCTGCAAGAGGACGCCGCGCATGCCTGATGCCGTCATGCCTCATTCTGCCGCGCCCCCATCTGCCGCGCCCAAAGCCGCCAATGCCGGCGGTTCGCCGTCCGCCGCGTCGACGGCCGAGACGCTCCTTGAGATCGAAAATCTCGAAGCCGGCTACGGCGAGGTGCAGGTGCTGTGGGGCCTTTCGTTGAAGGCCCGGCGCGGCGCGCTCACCGCAATCGTCGGCGCCAACGGCGCCGGCAAGACCACGACACTGCGCGCCGTCGCCGGCTCTATCGCGCCGTGGCGCGGCAAGGTCACCTTCGAGGGTGAGGACGTGACGCATTTGCCGAGCCACGCCAAGGCGGCGCGCGGCTTTGCGCTGGTGCCGGAAGGCCGGCAGTTGTTCTCGTCCATGAGCGTCGCCGAAAATCTCGAAATGGGCGCATTTTCGAAACGCGGGGCGGCCAAATATGCCGACCGTCTCGACCAGGTCTTCACGCTGTTCCCGCGGCTTGCCGAAAGGAAGCGCCAGCAGGCCGGCACGCTGTCGGGCGGCGAGCAGCAGATGGTGGCGATCGCGCGCGGCCTGATGTCCGATCCCGACATTCTCATCATCGACGAATTGTCGCTCGGGCTTGCCCCGGTCGTCGTCTATCAACTGCTGGCAACGCTCAAGCAGCTCAGGCAAGCCGGCCTCACCATTCTCTTGGTCGAGCAGAACGTCCATCTCGCGCTGGCGCTGTCCGATTACGCCTACGTCGTCGCCGAAGGCCGCATTTTCATGGAAGGCGTGCCGAAGGAGCTGGCGGCGAAGCCGGAAATCCGGCGGGCGTATTTGGGATTATAGCATTCAACAGTCATGGCCGGGCTTGTTCCGGCCATCCACGTCTTCAATGCCATCAAAGGATAAAGACGTGAATGCCCGACACAAGGCCGGGCATGACGCTCCTAAGTCGCCCAGGTAAGTGCAGGCAGGCCATTGAGTGCAGGCAGGTCATCCTACAAGCCGCCGCCGTCCATCGTCATAAATAACCCCCAGAATCGATGTACTGGAGCCATTGCCCAGACCTCAACAGGGAAGGGATTCGCCATGCTCGGTATTCGCTCCCTCTTCATCTTTATCTCCTGCCTGTGCGCATTCATGCTGTTGAGTCGGCTGCCGGTTCGGGCGGACGCCGTCACCAGCCCGTCGAGCCGAACCGTTGCCGACCCGACGGCCGCGGTAACGCTTAAGGGCTATGTCGAAAAATCCGGGGAGACCGTCACCATCCAGGCGGTCGACCAGAACACCGGCGTGCCGGTCACGCTGGGGACCGCAAAAGCGGCGACAACCGGCACATCGCACACGACACCGTCGGGAACGCATTACAAGACATACGCGTGGACTTTTCCTGCCGGCGTGCTGGCGCTCAATTACTGGGCGCCGCAAACGGTCGTTGCCGACGTGGCGACGAGCCAAGGACATCTTGAACTGTTCGTCACCGCCGGCGGCAAAAACTTCGGCACGTTCAGCCAGGCTGCGCTCGCTTCCGCGCAGGCGTCCAACCAAGACCCGCAGACCGCCGCGGCAAACTTCTCCGATGGCAAGTCCACCGTGCTGTTCGATCCGCACGGCGTCGGCAGCGGCCCCGAGACGCCGTGGGTGACGGTGGCGGGCATGATCTCGAACTCGCATTCGCGCTATTACGCTCCGGTCGCCTGGAGCGTCGGCGCCTACACCGTCGAAAACGGCATGAAGATCTACGCGCTCGTTTGCGCGCCGCCGACGGGCGGCCCCTATCCCGTGGTCATCTACAATCACGGCGGCACCGGCAGCGGCGATGGCGGCAACCTCAACGGCGTCGTGACCGCGACGGGATGGACCACCCAGCCCGTTCTCCTCGGCGCCAATGGCCAGCCCGTTCTCGGGCCCAATGGCCTCCCCATCCCGGTGCCCGATAGCCTCGGCCAGTGTCTCGACTGGGCCAAGCGCGGCTGGGTGTTCGCGACCTCGAGCTACCGCGGCGAGAGCGTCACTATCACATCATCGAGCCCAAATTTTTCGCCTCCCGCAACGCCGTGGATGTCCGACGGCAAAGTCGAGTTCTGCATGGGTGAGGTGACCGACGCGATGGCGCTCACCGATCTACTCGTCAATCACGCAAGCTCCATCGCGCTCGGCAATACCAGCCAGAAGGTCCGGATCAACGTGAACGGCGAGGTCTTCATGTACGGCTACTCGCACGGCGGTTGCATCACCGACCGCGCCGTCGAGCAAGGCGCGCCGGTCAAGGCGTTCTCGGTGATCGAAGGATTTACCGACCTCAGCCTGAACTATCTGAACTGGACCGGTCACGGCCAGAGCCAACAAAATGCCGCCATAGCGGCGGGCGCCTACCAGCCGGGCGTATCGTTCTATTTGCCCGACGCCGCTCACGTGATGGGCTACAACTGGCGCTCGGCCCACTACTTCGCGTCGCGCGGCGATTTGGGCATTCAGAAGTTCAAGACGATGCCGATCCTGATCCTGCACGGCGACGTCGATACCGATAATCCGGTGTTCCTCGACGAGCCGGCCGAGATTGCGGCCGACATCGGAGCGACCGGCATTTTCGTCGGGCCCAATGGACTGGCGCCGCCGACCGCTGAGCCTTGCATCGCCGGGCCGGTCGGAGCGCCGATCCCGGGTTCGCTGACGGCGCCGAACGCGACGTGCCCGATCTCGTTCACCCCGCAGGACACCGGGGATTCATGCGTGACCGGAGGCGTGCCCTTGCTGATGTCGCTGTGCAAAGTCGTGAAGATACCGCTGACGCCGCAGCAGCTTCATTACCTGGTCGTCTATCACAATATGAACCACACCAACGGCGGGCTCGCGATCAAGGAAACCTTCAACCGCTTCGCCGAGGAGAACTTCAGGAGACAACCCGGCTGCGACGGCCTGCAGTTTAATTGCAACTCGGACTGACGCCGGCGCCGACAAAAACCGACGCGGTCGTCGTCCTCAATTCGACGACGGGGGCTTGACATTCGTCCCCGCTTCCGTTACATTCCGCACGAATCAAATCTCGCCCTAAGGGACGCCGCCGGGTGACGCCGGCGGAGAGGGGCGAGTGCGGTTCCCGCGGGCGGGGTTGTCAGCCCTGCTCCCGGGCGGCTCCGGGCCAAAACGCCCGGCCGGCATTACGACCGGTCTGCGGGTCATACCGCCCGCTGCACTGGGACGGCCGGGGGTGGGTAACGCCCATCCCTACCTAGTTCCGTCCCAGGAAGCGCGTGAACTGGAGCTGAGCGGTGGCGTTCGGTCGCGACCGCAAGAGCCGTGGTGGAACGCCGGCAGGCGAGCGCGCCCGAGAGCGGAAGGGCGGCGCAAGCCGCCTTTCCGTGGCGCGCCCTGTGCGCCGCTTGCGTACAGGTCGTGGACTACCGCGTCTGCCGGCGTTCCGCTTCCCTTATTTCTTCGCTTCGTAGGGTGGGTTTTGCTGTCGCTCTACCCATCCTACCGATCCGTACCCGGATTACGCTCCGCTCCATCCGGGCTACAGGATACGGGCCGTTCGACACCGCTGTTTGACAAAACTCGCGCGCTCGTGCGCCGCGGGAACGGGCTTCTATTTCGCCTCTGCCCGGCGGGAAGAAGGAGCGCGCGCTTTCAGCGCTTGGCTTGAACCGTTTGGCGCACCGCTCGGCGCAGGCGCAGCGCCAGGCGGCCCTTGAGGGTGGCGCGAAAATTGCCGTTGCCGTAAGCGCGAACCATGCCGCGCGCTTCGAGGCGGTACGCCTGATCGCGGGTCAGTCCGTCCGGGCGCACACCCGAAGCGACTTCGATCAAGGCGTAAAGATCGCCGCGCTTTAGATCCCTGGTGATCCAGGCTTCGGCGTCGAACGTCAGCAATGTGACGATAATGGCAAAGACGACCACAGCGCACATAAGCACCGCATACTCAGTCCCGGTCATGGACCCACCCCCACTCACCGACGAAGCGAGATTACCGGGAAAACCGAATGGGCTGCAATGCCGCAACTTCAATTTTGAACACGCGCATGAGTTGCTTTCCCCCGTGGCATGCAGCAGAGGTGAATCGCAATGCGCGGACATTGCCCGATCTCTGCCTTTTCCCTAAGTTCGCGCTTCAGGCCGGGAGAATAGATGACGAATGCAAGCCTGCCGAAACCGCGCGAAGTCAAAATCCGCGCGCATGACGGCATCGAGATCGCGGTGGCGCTGTATATGCCACAAGGCGACGGGCCGTTTCCGGTGCTGCTGGCGCCGTCGCCGTACCGTTACGACAACAATTCGCTGCCCGCGAGCCCGCAATTCCTGTGGCGCGAAACCGGCCCGATCGAGCTCTATGTCGAGCGCGGCTATGTCTATGCCCATATGGACGTCCGCGGCTGCGGCAAGTCGGGCGGCGAATTCCGCCTGCTCGATCGCAACGAACAGAAGGACCTCTACGACGTCGTCGAATGGCTCGGCCGCCAGACCTGGTCGAGCGGCAAGGTCGGCGGCATCGGCCAATCCTATTTCTGCATGCTGCAATGGTGGATGGCGATCCAGAAACCGCCGTCGCTCGCCTGCATCTGCGCCTTCGACGGGCTCAACGACCCGTATCGCGCCTCGGTCTATCAGGGCGGCATGCTGGGCGATTTCTTCGGCGCCTATTGGTGGAACCAGAACCGCATCATCAATCGCCATCCGGCCAACGGCGAATATCCGCGCGAGCAGACTTGCGACCTCAATCTGTTGATCCAGCAGCACCCGACCTACGACGAATTCTGGCGCGAGCGGGCCGCGGCCGAGCATCTGCACCAGATCGAAGTGCCGCTCTATTCGGTCGGCGTCTGGGGCAAGGTCGATCTGCACACCCGCGGCAATATCGACGGCTTCCGTCACGCGCGGGGTCCGAAGAAGCTGAAGATGATCGGGCCGGTCAACGCCTTCGCCGCCAACCGCGAGTTCAACAGCCGCGAACTGCACGAGACCATGCTGCTGCCGTTCTACGATCATTATCTGAAAGGCTTGAAGACCGAATACGTGGAGCGGCCGGGAATCGAATATTTCGTGCGCGGCGCCGACGCGGTGCGCGCGTGCGAAAGCTGGCCGCCGCCCGGCGTGCGCTACGTCACCTGGCACCTGAGCGGCGCGAAATCCGGCAGCGTGACTTCGCTCAATGACGGCGCGCTGACCCGCGACCAGGCGGCGGGTGAGGACAAGACGTCCTACAGCTATCCCAATCCGGGCTGGATGATGGGCGTCGTCGGCTTCGGGCCGAACAATGCCCCCGATCCGGCGCGCCGCGTGCTGACTTTTACCTCGGCGCCGCTGCAACAGGATTTGGAGATCGCCGGGCCGATCAAGCTCACGCTCTATGCGTCTTCGACGCGAAATGACATGGACTTCTTCGTCAAGCTCTCCGAGCAGATGCCGCAAGCCGCCGCGGACCGCGGCAAGACGCTCAATCCGGCGTCACATTGGATTACCAAAGGCTGGCTGCGCGCCTCGCACCGCGCGCTCGATCCGAACAAATCGACCGAGATGGAGCCGTATCATACCCACACCGATCCGCAGCCGATCGAGCCCTTGAAAATCTACCGCTTCGACATCAGCGTCGAGCCGATGGCGCACCGGTTCAAGAAGGGCAATTGCATCCGGCTGGAAATCGTCAACGGCGACTCGGCGGTCACCGACGTGCTGTGGACGCATTATTACGTGCCGAGCAAAATCGGCGCAGACACGATCCACCACTCTGCGGAGCATCCTTCGGCGCTGATCCTGCCGGTGATGGAGGGCGCGTGAGAACGACGGCCAATCACGCGCGGCCGGCCGACCCGTGCGCGGAAATGCCGCCTGTTGGTGGGCCGCGACGGCGCCGGGGGACTCAAGCGCGGCCGAGGGTTTGTGCTATGTTGGCTTCGCGCTAAGGTGGTTTACTACGCGCCGCTTTCAGCCCTCGACGTCCGCAGAACGGATGCGAGGGGTGGATGAAATAAAACTCGGGGAGAAACGCCATGTCAGGGAGCAGCGATCCTAACAGCCGCGACTCGAAGCCGATCAACTGGGCGCTCACCGCCACAGTCTTTTTCGCCGGCAGCGTGCTGTTGTGGGCGGACCGCACCAATTTCAGCGTAGCCGCCGCGGCCTGGGCGAAGCAATACGGTTGGACGCCGTCCACCATCGGTTTGATGCTCAGCGCCTTTTCGCTGGGCTATCTCATTTTGCAACCGGTCGGCGGCTGGATCGCCGATAAGTTCGGTCCGCGGCGCACGCTGGCAGGTTCGATGGCCGGCTGGTCGGTCTGGGTATTGCTGACGCCGGTCGCTCCCACCGTGCTGTGGCTGACCGCTGCGTTTCGCGTGCTGCTCGGGGCTTTCGAGGGACCCTACATTCCGGCGAGTGTCGCCGCGGTGGCGCGCGCGATACCTTCGATCGCCAGGCGCGGCCGGTTCGCTGCCTTCGTGCAGTCCGGCGCGCAACTTGGCCCGGCGGCTGGCGTCTTCTTTGCCGGCGTCATCCTCAGCACCACCGGATCGCCGAGCTACATATTCGTCATCTTCGGTCTGGTCGGTCTGGTCGGCGCCGCCGCTTGGTGGAGCTATGCGCGGAATTTCACCGATCCCATCCCGACTGGAGCGCATGCCGAAACGGCCGAAGCCAAGCAGCGCGCGGCGGAACCGCCGGTGCCGAATAGACTCTTAATCACCAGCCCCGCGCTGTGGCCGTTTTACATCGGCTATTTTGCGCTGCCGTACTGCCAATACATTTTTCTCGGTTGGCTGCCGCAATATCTGAGCCACTACCGGCACATTCCGCTGGTGACGGCGAGCGCGCTCAGCGCGCTGCCCTTCCTGGTCGCCTTCATCGCCGCGAATTTTACCGGATGGGCGATGGATTGGCTCGCCGCCGCGGGGTGGACCACGGGCGGCTTTCATCGCAAACTGTTCGTCGGGCTCGGCGCCGTGACCTATGCGGTCTGCACGCTGATCGCGGCGACGACGGAATCCAATACGCTCGCGGTGATCATGATCATGATCGCCAATATGGGCCTGTCGTTTTATGTGGTGCCCTATTGGACGACATGCACCGACGTGGCGCCGAATCAGACCGGAACGTTGGGCGGCGTGATGAATTTCTTCGGTATCATCGGCGCCACCATCTCGCCGTATCTGAGCGGCGTCATCGCGCAGGCGACCGGGGCATTCGTCGCGCCGCTCGTGCTTGCCGTCTGCATCATGCTGACGGCCGCCGCGACGATGATCGTGTTCTTCCGTTACAAGCCGCTAAGCGAGCTCGTGGCGGAGACGCCGAAAGTGGCAAAGTTGGCCGCCTAGAACGCGCTGCCGCAAGCCTGCCCCGGACTCGATCCGGGGCGGACGGCTTTTGGTTAGACGGCGTTTTGCAGGAGGGCGAAGACCGCGGCAAGCTTGGTGCCGACGTCTTTGACGCCGGGAATGATGGCGACTGAAATGCCGGAGGCGATGAGCCCGTATTCGATCGCCGCCGCGCCGGACTCGTCCTTCACGAAACGCTTGAGTTGCTTGAACATCGGGTGTCTCTTCCCATGAGCTGTTCGAGGCGCAATCAAATAACAGAACATCGATGGCAAATGAGCCGCTTTTGCCGTTAACAGTGAACCGGTAAACGCGCGGCGATTGCCCGTAATTCGCGTGATTCCGGCGCCGCGATCCAATTGACCGCGCCGGCAGATGGCATAAACCCTAATGCCCGCGCTGCGACGGTCGGCATTATTCGGGAGAAATCCATGAAGCTCGGTTTTTTCGTCATGCCGGTCCATCCGCCGGCGCGACATTACGCCGAAACGCTCAAGGAAGACCGCGATGCCTTCATTCTCGCCGACCGGCTCGGCTACAGCGAAGGCTTTTGCGGCGAGCATCTGACCGACCTCGCCGAAAACATTCCCAACGGCATGACGTTCTGCGCCTCGCTTGCCGGCTTCACCTCGAAGATCAAGCTCGGCACGGCGGTCACCAATTTACCGTTCAGCCATCCGGTCTTTGTGGCGGCGCAGGCCGCACTGGTCGACAATCTGCTCGAAGGCCGTTTTCTGCTCGGCATCGGCGCCGGGATTCTGCCCTCGGACGCCGAAGCCCTCGAACTCCTCGACGCCGACCGCGGCGCGATGTTCGCCGAAGCGATCGATCACATCCTGGCGCTGTGGTCGGGCGAGCCGCCCTTTAATCTTCGCGGCAAGTACTGGAACATTTCCACGGTGAAAACGGTGTGGTCCGAGATCGGCATCGGCGGCATCGTCAAGCCGTATCAGAAACCGCATCCGCCGATCCTCGGCACCTCAAGCGATCCGAACTCGAAAGGTTTGATCGCGCTCGGCCGCCGCGGCTGGTGGCCAATCTCGTCGCATTTCCTGCATGCCGGTCACCTGCCGGGCCAATGGAGCAACTACGCGCAAGGCTGCGCCGAAGGCGGCCATCGAGCGGACCGCGCCAATTGGCGCGTCGCCCGCTCGATCTTCGTCGCCGATGACGACAAAACCGCGCGCGCCTATGGCGGCGACGATGCGAACAGCCCGTATCGATTTTACATGAGCCAGCTCACGGCCAAGCTGCGGAGGGGAAAACGGCTCGGAGGCTTCAAGGCGCGGCCGGACATGGCCGATGACGATGTGACGCTCGACTACATTTTCGACAATCTGGTCATTCGCGGCAGCGTCAACCGCGTTGTCGACGGCATTCTGGCGCTGCGCGACAAGATCGGCGATTTCGGCACGCTGCTCTATTGCGGCATGGACTGGGCCGATCCGGCGCTGTCGCGCCGATCCATGGAACTGATGGCCGAGAAGGTGATGCCTGCGGTCAACGCCGCGAACGGCAATCGCGCGGCGGCGGAATAGCGGCGCATGCCGCAGCGCTTCGTCCGCCGCGAAGGGGCGCTGTGGAAAAGAAGGTAGCGCGTATCGGGTTAAAGCTTCTCGGCTAAAAAGCGCAGCAGCCGCGGCGCGAGGAAGCCGGTGAGACTTCCCGGTTCCTCGATCGGATCGTTCATCCAGTAATGCGGCGCGCCCGGCACGATGCATGGCCGCACGAAGAAGCCGGCCTGCTTGAGCGCAAGCTGGAACGGATCGGTCTGGACCCTGCGATCGACCAGATCGTCTTCGGTGCCGGTGACGAGAAGCACGCCGATGGCGTTGTTGGCGAGCGTAGCGTAGCTGATCGGGGATGCGTCGAAATACAGTTGCCGGTCTTCCATCGGCGCCGCGCCCATGAATTTCTGGAAATTATTGTCGCGGCCGCCTTGCACCTGATAATTGATCCACATCGCTACCGCGTCGTAGATGCCATAGACGCCGATGAGTGCTTTCACGCCGGTATCCACCGCAACGAACGGATCCAGCGGATAGCCGCCGGCGAATTTTTTGCCGCCGAGCGCCGCCAGCGCCGCGAGATGAGCGCCGGCCGAAGCGCCGAGCAATCCGATGCGCGCCGGATCGACGCCGAACGCGCCGGCCTTGCCGCGCAGGAATTGCACGCCGGCGAGCACGTCCTGCACCGCTTGCGGGAATGTCTTGGTCTTGGTCGCCAGCCGATAGCTGATGGCGAACACCGCGATGCCGCGCGCGGCCAGATACGGCCCCCAATATTGGAACGCGCCGCGCACGCCGGCGACCCAGCCGCCGCCATGCACGGCAACCAGCGCCGGCGCCGCCTTGGCGCCCTTCGGGAGAAACAGATCGCCGGCAAGCTCGACGCCGTCATGCTTGGCATAGCCGACGCCGCCGTGGATGGTGACGCTGTCGTCCGTCATTTTCCCGCCTCCTGCCTTGAGCCGCACGCAATGGCAAACGCCATCGGCCGTGGTAGAAGAATGGATTGGGGATGAAAAGTCTAGGAGAGGGAATGTTGCAAGTGGCAGAAAGCGCGGCGGGGTCGCTTGTCGTCGAGGGCACGCGTATCGACATGATCGAGCGCGGCGCGGGACGACCGCTGCTGTTTCTTCATCCCGAAAATGGCATCGAGCCGGCGGCCGCCGTGATCGATGCGTTAGCCAAGGCGGCGCATGTTTTTGCGCCGACGCATCCCGGTTTCGGCCGCTCGGATCTGCCGGCGGGCATGCGCAGCGTCGACGACCTGTCCTATTTCTATCTCGACCTGCTCGATCGGCTCGACCTTCGCGACCTCACCGTGGTCGGCGTATCGCTTGGCGCCTGGATCGCCGCCGAGATCGCGGTGAAATCGACCGCACGGCTGTCGCGGCTCATTATGGCCAACGCCGTCGGCGTCAAAGTCGGCGACCGCGAGACGCGCGACATCGTCGATATATTCGCGCTCACCGACAAGGAATATCTCGAGCTCGCCTATTGCGACCCGAGCGTCGGGCAACGCGACTACAAGGCGCTGCCGGATGCCGAAGTGCTCGCCGCCGCGCGCGCGCGCGAGGCGACGGCGCGGTTTGCCTGGAACCCCTATTTCCACAACCCGCGGCTCAAAAGCCGGCTGCACCGTATTCGCATCCCGACACTGTTTCTGTGGGGCAGCGACGACCGCATGCTCAGCGAGGCCTATGGCCGCGCTTATTGCGCGATGATCCCCGGCGCGCGCTTCGAAACGATCGACCGCGCCGGGCATTTCCCGCATCAGGAGCAGCCGAAGTTTTTCGCCGAGCGCGTTCTGGCCTTCGCGGGTCACAAATGACAAAATGCAGCAATGTAGGGTGACATCGCGCTACGACAACTTTCCGTGTGGGCAAAATCGTGAGCGCGATGTGCCCACGCTGTAACGAATGGCATACGATTTTGCCCACCCTACGTTCGGAGTGAACGTCCAATGAGAGTCTATCAGTTCAGCGAACAGCCCTATTACCCGACCTGGAACGATCATTCCGGCTCGCTGCGCGTCATCCTGCCGAATCGGAAATGCGATCCGCGCGTCGCCGCCGATCTGTTTCACCGTTATTACGACGAGTACCAGCTCTGCGATGAGCTCGGCCTCGACATCATGCTCAACGAGCATCATCAGACCGCGACCTGCATGTCGTCCGCGGTGGTGATCGGGCTTGCGGTGTTGGCGCGCGCCACGAAAAAGGCGCGGCTCCTGGTGCTCGGTTATCCGATCGGGCATCGGCCCGATCCGCTGCGCGTCGCCGAGGAACTGTCGACCATCGACGTGATTTCGCGCGGCCGCCTCGACATGGGCTTTATCAAGGGCATTCCCTACGAAATCCCGTCATCCAATCGCAATCCGACCGAGCTGATGGACCGCTTCTGGGAGGCGCACGATTTCATCATCAAGGCGATGACCACGCATGACGGCACCTTCAACTGGGAAGGCGAATTCTTTCACTATCGGCAGGTGAACATCTGGCCGCGGGTGTGGCAGGAGCCGCATCCGCCGATCTGGTCGACCACCGGCAGCTCCACCCAGGCGCGCGTCCTCGGCGAACGCGGCTACACCATGGCGACGCTCGGCACCGGCTTCGGCACGCGCAAGCTCTATGACGCCTACCGCAAGGGTTATGTCGGAAAATTCGGCCGTGCGCCGGGCGCCGACCGCTTCGCTTATCTCGGTCTGGTCGCGGTTGCCGACGACAGGAACGAGGCACACAAGCGCGGCGATCTCATCGCCGACTACCTGCGCACCAGCGCCATCGTGCATCTGCCGTTCCGCAATCCGCCTGGCTACGTGTCGCCCGAGGATAATGCGCGAATGCTCCGCGGTGAGTCGCCGCCGCGCGGCTTCACCAAGGACGGCCGCGCCATCAACATTCACGCTGCGAGCGTCGATGAACTGATCGATGCCGGTATTCTGTTCTGCGGCACGCCCGACGAGGTGTATGCGCAGATCGTGGAGTTCTGCGAGCACTGCGGCGGCATGGGCAATCTCTTGATGATGGGCCACGCCGGCTTCCTCACCCATGAGCAGACGACCGACAATCTCACGCTGTTCTCTCGCGAGGTTCTGCCGCGGCTGAAGGATTACAAGCAGCCCGATGCGGAAGCGGCCGCCGCAGCCGTAGCGGCGTAGATTGCAACCGTCACCCTGGGTGCTCGGCGCGTAGCGCGCACCTCAGGAACGACGGAATCGGCTTTTGCCGTGAAATAACCGTTTGATGCCACCCGAGAAAACGGCTCTTGTTTAAAAATTGGAACAAATCTTGATTTTGGGACGGGCCCGGTCCATTGATCGACGGGGACGACGGATGCCGGTAGAACCGTGAGATTGATCGATGATAAGTGAGCCGTTCGCGTCCGATCCCTATGTCGTCGGCAAAAGCGCGCCGGCCGTCGTGACGGCGCATATTCCCGCCGAAGAGTCGCTGTGTCCGGTCGTGTTCCACGACTGGGTGAATTCCGAATACAAGCATCTGATCGTCGAAGCCTCGCCGAAGGCGCTGTCCGTCACGCCGGGGCAGTTCTTCAATCTGCTCTGCCCGTCGCCCGACGTCGGCGAACTGTTTTTCCGTCGGCCGCAGAGCGTCTATCGTGTCGACCGCAAGCGCTCCCGCATCGAGTTTCTTTATAAAAGCGTCGGCCGCGGCACGCGCGGGCTTTCGACGCTGGCGAAGGGCGACGCTCTCAACATGGTCGGGCCGCTCGGCGTCGGCTTCCGCCTCGATCCGGCCTGGCGCAACGTCGTCGTGCTCGGCCGCGGCGTCGGCATCGCCACGCTCGGCCCGATCTCGCAGCTCGCGCGCCAAAACGACGTCGGCGTCACCGCGATCCTGTCCGCCCGCGATGCGAATTTCGTCATGGCGGATACGTTTTTCCGCGAAGCCGGCGATGTCGTCAGCGTGCTCGACACTGACGGCTCAAGCGCCGTGGAGAACGTCGAGAAAATCCTCGGCGATCTGATCGCGCGAGACCGCGCCGATGCATTTTTTAACTGCGGATCAAATCGCCTGTTCCAGCTCATGAAGCGGCTCGGCAAGGCGCACAACATTCCCGGCCAGGTGGCGATGGAGCAGGTGATGGCCTGCGGGCTCGGCCCCTGCTACGTCTGCGTGCGCACCTTCGAAGTCGGCGGCAAGCAGGAACTGCGCCGGGTCTGCATCGAAGGCCCGGTGTTCGACATGCAGGAGGCGGTCGGATGGTAACTCTTCACCGCTCGTCCCCGCGAAGGCGGGGACCCAGAATCTGGATTCCCGCTTACGCGGGAATGAGCGGTTGGGCTTTCGGCGGCCAGGAGGCGGTCGGATGGTAGATCTGCGCGTCAAGATTGGGGCGGTCACTCTGCAAAACCCGGTCATGCCCGGCTCCGGCTGTTTTTCCACCGATCTCGCCCAGGTCATGGACATCAACCGGCTTGGCGCCATGGTGGCCAAAACCGTGTCGCGCGAATATCGCGCCGGCAATCCGCCGCCGCGCGCCGCCGAGGTCGAGGGCGGCATGATCAATTCGATCGGCCTGCCGACCAAGGGCATTGACTATTTCTTCGAGCATCAGGTGCCGGACTACCGCCGCTTCACGCCGCCTTTGGTCGGCTCGATCTCGGCGACCACGATCGAAGATTTTGAGGCGATGGCGCGCGACGTGGCGAGTGGCGATATCGACGTGCTGGAAGTCAATATCTCCTGCCCGACGCGCGATCCCAAGGGCGGCAATTTCGCGCTGCATGCCGAACACACTTATGAAGTGGTCAAGCTCATTCGCGCCACCACCGACAAGCCGGTCTGGGTGAAGCTTTCGCCCAATGCCGGCGACATCGTCACCGTGGCTCAGGCGGCCGAGCGCGCCGGCGCCGATGCGCTGGTGGTGGCCAACACGATATTGGGGCTGAAGATCAATACCGATACGTTCCGCCCGGCGATCGGCAACAAGTTCGGCGGCTTGTCAGGGCCGGGGATAAAACCCATCATCGTGCGCATGGTCCATCAATGCGCCAAGGCGGTGAAAATCCCGATCATCGGCTGCGGCGGCATCGTCAAGGTCGAAGACGCCGTGGAATATATGCTGGCCGGCGCCACCGCGGTCATGATCGGCTATCTCACCTTCCGTAATCCCACCGGCATGATCGCGATCATCGACGGGCTTGAAGAGTGGTGCGCCAAGCGCGGCTTTGCCCGCGTCGCCGATCTCACCGGCGCCATGATCGACGAGGCGCCGATGGAGACTCTTGCTGCGGCGGCCGCGCCGATCGGGTAATTTATAGTCATGACCACGCGTATCACCATCCGCAAGCCTGACGACTGGCATCTGCACCTTCGCGACGGCGAAATGCTCAAGGCGGTGCTGCCGTACACGGCGAAGAATTTTGCCCGCGCCATTTTGATGCCGAATCTCATCCCGCCGGTGCGCACGACGGCTGAATGCATCGCTTACCGCGTGCGGGTGATCGCGGCGCTGCCGACCGGCGCGAAATTCAAGCCGCTGATGACCTGCTATCTCACCGACGACACCGATCCAGACGACGTCGAGCGCGGTTTCCGCGACGGCGTATTTACCGGCGTAAAACTGTATCCGGCCAATGCCACGACCAATTCCGCGGCCGGCGTCACCGACTACAACAAAGTCATGCGCGTCTTGGAGCGTATGGAAAAGATCGACATGCCGTTTCTCATGCACGGCGAGGACACCGACCCGGATGTCGATATTTTCGATCGCGAGAAGGCCTTCATCGATCGGCACCTGTCGAAATGGGTGAAGCAGTTCCCGAAACTGCGCTTTATCCTGGAGCATCTTTCGTCCAAGGATGGCGTCGATTTCGTCAAAAGCGCTGCGCCGCAGGTCGGCGGCACGATCACGGCCTATCACATGATGCTGACGCGCAACGACTGGTTCGGCCACGGGCTGAAGCCCTACATGTACGTAATGCCGGTCATCAAAACCGCGCGCGACCGCACGGCGCTGCGCAAGGCGGCGACATCGGGCGAGGCGTGCTATTTCCTCGGCACCGATTCCGCGCCGCATCCTTATGCGCGCAAGGTCTCGACCAATGGCGTGCCCGGCATGTTCAATGCGCCGGTCGCGATCGAGACTTATGCCCAGGTGTTCGAGGAGGAAGGCGCGCTCGACAAGCTCGAAGCCTTTGCCTCGCTCAACGGACCGAAGCATTATCGCATGCCGCCGAACGAGGAGACCCTCACGCTGGAGAAGACACCGTGGACCGCGCCGGAAGAAGTCAAGGTCGCGGGGCCCGACGAGCGCGCTTTGGTCTATCGCGGCGGTGAGATCATCGCCTGGAAGGTGGTGCAATAACTCATTATTGTCATGCCCCGCGAAGGCGGAGCACCCGGTAATCGCAAGCGAACCGGGGCTAGCTTCGACCGCGGCCGCAATGATTACTGGGTCGCCCGGTCGAGCCGGGCGATGACGGGCTGAAGGATCGAACAATGACGGGCTTTCCCGACAAAGTGGTGATCGCCGAACTGACGGCAAAGATGCTGCTTGAGGTCGATGCGGTCCGCTTCATGACCGACAAGCCGTTCATCTACACGTCGGGTTGGGCGAGCCCGGTCTATACCGATTGCCGCAGGCTGATCTCGTTTCCGCGCGTGCGCCAGACGCTGGTCGATTTTGGCGTGGCAACCGTCATGCGCGATGTCGGCTTCGAGCAGTTCGATGCGGTCGCCGGCGGCGAGACGGCCGGAATTCCGTTCGCCGCCTGGATGGCTGACCGGCTGATGCTGCCGATGCAATATGTGCGCAAGAAGCCGAAAGGCTTCGGCCGCAACGCCCAGATCGAGGGCCATATCGAAGCGGGCGACCGCGTGCTCCTGGTCGAGGACATGACCACCGACGGCCGCAGCAAGGTCAATTTTTGCAAAGCGTTGCGCGGCGCCGGCGCCGTCGTCGACCACGTCTTCGTGTTCTTCTTCTACGATATCTTTCCCGAGGGCAAAAAAATCCTGAAAGATCTCGGCGTCACGCTGCACGCGCTTGCCACTTGGTGGGACGTGCTGGAGGTGGCCAAGAAAAGCGGCAAGTTCGACAAGAGTAAGCTCAAGGAAGTGGAAAAATTCATGAAGGACCCCGCGGCCTGGTCGAAGGCGCATGGCGGCGCCGCGCAAGCGGCGGAGTGATATGATGTAAAGAGGGCATTCTCTCCTGTCATGCCCCGCGCGGGCGGGGCATCCAGTAATCGCGATGCGAGACCCTTAAAAGCATTCAGGATTACTGGATCATCCGCCTTCGCGGATGATGACAACGTAGGGAGTGCCGCAGGGAGAAGGGACGGAAATGCCAAACGTAGTTGCGGATGTGATTGTTGTCGGCGCCGGCAATGCGGCGTTCTGTGCGGCGCTGGCGGCGGAAGAGCAGGGCGCCAAGGTCGTCATGTGCGAAGCCGCGCCCGAGGACGAATCGGGCGGCAACAGCCGCTTCACCGCCGGCTCGATCCGCGTCGTCTATAACGGCATCGACGATATCAAGACGCTGGTGCCCGACTTGACGCCGGCCGAAATCGAGACCACCGACTTCGGCACCTATACCGCCGATCAGTTCTACGACGACATGGCGCGCGTGACGCAGAACCGCGCCGATCCCGATCTGGTTGAACTGTTGGTGACCAAAAGCTTCGAGTCGCTCAACTGGATGCGCAACAAGGGGGTGCGGCTCATCCCGATCTATGGCCGGCAGGCGTTCAAGATCGACGGCAAGTTCAAGTTCTGGGGTGGGCTCACCGTGGAATCCGTCGGCGGCGGGCCGGGCCTGATCAATATGCTCACTGCGTCGGCGAAAAAGCGCGGCATCGATATCCGCTATTCGACGCGCGGCATGGATTTGCTGTTTGACGGCAACCGCGTCGACGGCATTCGCGTGCGCGAGAACGGTGAGGTGCGCGAGCTGCGCGCCAAATCCGTGGTGCTCGCCTGCGGCGGCTTCGAGGCCAATCCGGAATGGCGCACGCGCTATCTCGGGCCTGGCTGGGACCTCGCGAAAGTGCGCGGCAGCCGCTTCAATATCGGCGACGGCATCCGCATGGCGCTCGACATCGGCGCGGTGCCGCGCGGCAATTGGTCGGGCTGCCATGCCGTGCAATGGGAAATGAACGCGCCGGAATTCGGCGATCTCGCCGTCGGCGATCAGTTCCAGAAGCACTCCTATCCGTTTTGCATCCTGGTCAACTCAACCGGCAAGCGCTTCGTCGACGAGGGCGCCGATTTCCGCAATTACACCTACGCCAAATACGGCCGCGTGGTGCTGGAACAGCCCGGCCAGTTTGCCTGGCAGATTTTCGATCAGAAGACCAAGCATCTGCAGCGCGACGAATATCGTATCCGGCAGATCACTAAAGTCACAGCGAACACCATCGAGGAATTCGCGCAAAAGCTCGAAGGCGTGAGCGCCGCCGAATTCGTCAAAACCATCAAGGAATATAACGCCGCGGTGAAGGCCGATGTGCCGTTCAATCCGAACGTCAAGGACGGGCGCGGCACGACCGGGCTCGCCATCAACAAAAGCAATTGGGCGAACACCATCGACGCGCCACCGTTCGAAGGTTACGCAGTCACCTGCGGCGTCACCTTCACGTTCGGCGGACTGCGCATCAACACCGACGGCGAAGTGCTCAATACCGATTACCAGCCGATGCGCGGGCTTTATGCCGCGGGCGAGCTGGTCGGCGGGCTGTTCTACTTCAACTATCCGGGCGGCTCCGGCCTGATGTCCGGCACCGTATTCGGCAAGATCGCTGGTGCCTCCGCCGGCCGCGCCGGCAAGAATTGACCGAGGTGCGACAATGGACGCGAAGGTCAGGGGCTCGCTCAACGAACTTTCCGCGACCGAAATTGTAAACGAAATCGCCGCGGGCAAAATCACCTGCGAGGCGGTGGTGCGTGACTGCGCGGCGCGGATCGCCGAACGCGATGATGTGGTGAAGGCCTTCGTGAATTTCGATGCCGATGTGGCGCTCGATCAGGCGCGCGCGCTCGATCGCGGCCCGCGGCGCGGGCCGCTGCACGGTGTGCCGATCGGTCTGAAGGACACCATCGATACGTTCGACATGCCGACCGAGATGGGTTCGCCCATTTATCGCGGCAACCGGCCGCGCGCCGACGCCTCCTGCGTCGCGCTGTTGCGCCGCGCCGGCGCTGTGATTCTGGGCAAGACCGCGACTTGCGAATTCGCTGGCAGCGCGCCGCCGGAAACCACCAATCCGCACAATCCCGGGCATACGCCAGGCGGCTCGTCGAGCGGTTCGGCGGCGGCGGTTGCCGATTACATGGTGCCGGCCGCGCTCGGCACGCAAACCGGCGGCTCGGTGCTGCGGCCATCGTCGTTCTGCGGAGTTTTCGGCTACAAGCCGACCTACAACACGATCAACAAGGCCGGCGTCTGGCCGGCCGCCGATTCGATCGACACCATCGGCTGGCTGGCTCGCTCCGTCGACGACATTGAGCTTCTCACGTCGGTACTCCGCATGGAGACGCCGCGGTCGCCGCGCAAGCTGGAAGGCGCGCCGCGCATCGGCGTCTGGCGCACCGATTTGTGGGATACCGCACAGGACGAGACCAAAGCCGCGATCGCGGCGGCCGCTGCCAAGCTCGGCGAAGCCGGGGCCGCCGTGCGCGACATTGCAATGCCGGACGCGCTCAACGGCTTGCACGTGATTGCCCGCTCCACGATTGGATTTTACGAGCGCGCCGCTTGCATGGCCTATGCATGGGATCGTCAGCGCGAGAAGCTGTCACCGCAAATGCGGCGCTATATCGAAAGCGGTCATAAGATTTCGCGCGATGAATACGTTGCCGGCATGCGGCGCCTCGACGAATGCCGCGCGCTGTTGAGAGGGGTGTTCGCAAACCTCGACGTGCTCTTGGTGCCGTGCGTGCCGGGCGAGGCGCCGAAAGGTCTCGGCGGCACCGGCGATCCGTCGATGCAGGCGATCTGGACCGCGCTGCACACGCCGACCATGACGCTGCCGACCCATCGCGGTCCGAGCAATCTGCCGGTTGGCATCCAGGTCGTGGCGCAGCGCTACGACGACGACCGCTTGTTCGCCTGCGCGCGCTGGATCTGGGACAAAATCGGCGCGCCGGACATGGTCGGCGTGCGCCGGAGTCAATAATGGAATTCGACAATTCGTTCGACGTGCCGCTGCCTCCGGCGCAAGCCTGGGCGGTGCTGATGGACATCCCGCGCATCGCACCCTGCATGCCGGGCGCGGAATTGACCGAGATTGTCGACCCGCAGAACTACAAGGGCAAGATTTCGGTCCGCCTCGGCCCGGTGGCGCTTACTTTCGCCGGCCGCGTCGAATTCGACCAGCTTGATCCGGCCAATCGCACCGCGCGCGTCAAGGCGCAGGGCAACGACGCCAAGGGCCGCGGCGGCGCCAACGCCACCGCGGCGTTCCGCGTCGAGCCGGCCGGGGCCGGTGCAACCGTACGCATCCATACCGAGCTGATGCTATCCGGCGCGGTAGCGCAATATGGCCGCGGCGTCGGAATGGTCGAGGCGACCGCGGCCCAGATCGTCGGACAGTTCGCGACGAATTTGCGCGCGCAACTTGCGGAAACGCCGCCCATGCCGGATGGCGCCTTACGGCCGGCTTCCTCGGCAGAGCCGCAGCCGGCCGCCAAGCCGATCTCCGGCCTGTCGCTGTTGGCCCGCGTGACCTGGGCGAAGCTCGCCGCTCTATTCAGCGGACGTGGCAGTCAGATATGATCCGTACGATCTTCAAGCGAGCGATACGTGAATGAATTGATCGGAACGCGCGTGCCGCGGCTGGAAGACCGGGCGCTTTTGACCGGCAAGGGCCGCTTCATCGACGACATTGCCGCAGCCGGTGCGCTGGTCGCCGCTTTCGTGCGCAGCCCGCACCCGCATGCGCTGATCCGCAGCGTCGATGCCGCCGCCGCCCGCGCTTTGCCGGGCGTCATCGCCGTGCTCACGCTCGACGATCTCGTGCCGGTGATGAAACGCCGGCGCATGATCCGGACCTCGAATTCCGGCACCAAGCTCGACCAGAGCTGGCCGTTCGCGCTGGCCGACGGCGAAGTCTCCTTTGTCGGCGAGCCGGTCGCAATCGTCATCGCCGAGGACCGCTATCTCGCCGAGGACGCTGCAGCGCATGTCGCGGTCGAATACGATTTGCTGCCATCGGCAACCGATTGCCGGCTCGAACACCCGCCTGCGGTGCGTCGCGAACTTAGCTCGAACGCCGTCATTTCCTATAAGGTTAGCTATGGCGACGTTGACGCGGCCTTCGCCAAAGCCGCGCATGTGGTGCGCGACGATTTGTGGATGCATCGCGGCGCCGGACATTCGATGGAAGGCCGCGGCATTCTGGCGCAAATCTTCGATCGCGAAACCGTGGTCTGGGCGTCGACGCAGAAGGCGCACGATCTGCGCACCGCGTTTGCCGATTATATCGATCTCGACGAAAGCCGGCTGCGGGTGGCGACGCCCGATGTCGGCGGCGGTTTCGGGCCGAAGCTGTGCGTCTATCCCGAGGACATAGCGGTGGTCGCCGCAGCGACGCTGCTCGGCCGCTCGGTCAAATGGATCGAGGACCGTCGCGAGCACTTCACCAATGCGGCGCAGGAGCGCGACCAATACTGGACGATCGAACTTGCGGCGAATGAACAGGGCCGCGTGCGCGGCGTGCGCGGCCGGCTTATCCACGACATCGGCGCCTATGCGCTCCAAGACGTGAATATTCCGTACAATTCCGCGACCACGCTGACCGGGCCTTATGTGGTGCCGGCGCTGGCGATCGACGTGGTCGCAATCCATACCAACAAGTCGCCGGTCTCTTCGGTGCGGGGCGCCGGCTACCCGCAGGCCGCGTTTGCGATGGAACGCATGATGGATCGCCTGGCGCATGCACTGAACATCGACCGGGCCGAATTGCGCCGCCGCAATCTGATCCCGGCGGAGAAAATGCCTTATCTCAAGCCGCTCAAGGCGCGCTCCGGCGAGCAGGTGCAATATGACAGCGGCGATTATCCCGGCTGCCAGGCGGAAATCTTGAAGGCCGCGGGTTGGAACGACTTTGCGCGCCGCCAGGCCGAGGCGCGCGCGCAAGGCCGTTACATCGGCATCGGGCTTGCCCACGGCATCAAAGGCACCGGGCGCGGCCCGTTCGAATTCGGCAATGTGCGCGTGTCGCCGACCGGACTCATCACGGTTTCGACCGGCGCTGCACCGATGGGCCAGGGCCTTGCCACCGCGCTGGCGCAAATCTGCGCCGAGGCGTTCGGCGTGCGCGCGCAGGACGTCACTGTCGTCGCCGGCGATACGGCAGCAGCGCCGCTCGGACTCGGCGGCTTTGCCAGCCGGCAGACGGTCACGGCCGGTTCATCGGTGCACATCGCAGCACAAGCGGTGGCGGCGAAAGCGCGCAAGCTTGCCGGACACATGCTGGAAGCCGCCGAGGACGATCTTGAAATCGTCGGCGGCGAAGTGCGCGTGGTCGGCGCGCCGCAGCTTGCGGTTAAGCTCGGCGAGCTCGCGCGCGTGCTTAAAGGCGCGCCCGGTTACGGCTTTCCGCACGACATCGATCCCGGTCTCGAAGCCAGCGCGACCTTTCGCGTCGATCAACTGGCCTATTCCAATGCCTGCCATGTCGTCGAAGTCGAGGTCGACGTCGAGACCGGCGGTGTGCGCATTTTGCGCTATATCGCGCTTCAGGATGCGGGCCGCCTCGTCAATCCGCTGATCGTCGAGGGCCAGGTTCACGGCGGCATCGCCCACGGCGTCGGCAATGCGGTGCTGGAATGGATGGGCTACGACGCCGCCGGCCAGCCGGTGACCACCACCTTTGCGGACTATCTCCTTCCTACTGCGACCGATCTGCCGAATTTCGAGACGCTGTATAAGGAATCGCCGTCGCCGCATAATCCGCTCGGCGTCAAAGGCGTTGGCGAGGTCGGCGTCATTCCGGCTGCCGCAGCGGTGATTTCCGCGATCGAGGATGCATTGTCGCCGTTTAACGTGCGTATCTCGCAAATGCCGGTCAGGCCGCACGAGCTCGTTGCGCTGATTGCCGGAAATAACAATCAAGCTGGCGTTGCGGCGGGTGCGAAAGGATGATTTCGTCAATCCGCAAACGACGTGAAGGGGGTAAAAGATGAATCGCCTGAAATCAGCCGTGCAGGCGCTGCTGTGGTCGGTCTTGCTGCTATCGCCTATTGCGCCGGCGCGCGCCGAGACGTTTCCGTCGCGGCCCATTCACCTGATCCTGCCGTATGCGCCGGGCGGCATTATCGATTTTGCCGGACGCGTCTTGGCGCAAAAGCTCGGCGACGCGCTGGGCCAGACGGTCGTGGCGGAAAACAGGCCGGGCGCCGGCGGCATCGTCGGCATCGATTACGTCGCGCATTCGGCGCCCGACGGCTACAACCTCGTCATCATGGATCCGGCGATCGTCATCAATCCGACGCTGCAGAAGTCGCTGCCCTACGATATCTTCAAGGATCTGGTCACGGTCTCGATCATCAACTCTTCGCCGGAAGTCCTGGTCGTGGCGCCGCAGCTCGGCGTCAAGACCTATCCCGAGCTTGTCGCCTACGGCAAGGCCAACCCCGGCAAGCTCAATTATGCCTCCGCCGGCGTCGGCACCACGCCGCACCTCGCCGCCGCGATGTGGGCGCTGCGCACCGGCATCGACGCGGTGCACGTACCGTACAAGGGCGTCGGCCCCTCCTTCATCGATCTGGCCAGCGGCAAGGTGCAGATGCTGTTTTCGAGCATCGCCGGCGCGCTGCCGTTCACCAGCAAAGGCGGCATCGTGCCGCTCGCCACCACCGGGCTGAAGCGCTCGCCGGTCTATCCCGATCTGCCGACGGTGTCGGAATTCCTGCCGGGATATAACGTCGATCTCTGGCTCGGCGTTTACGGGCCGGCCGCGATGCCGCCGGACGTTCTCGCCAAGCTCAACGGCGGCATCGCCAAGGCGCTGCAGGACGATCAGCTCAAGGCGTCGTTCGCCAAGTTCGGTCTCACCCCGCGCGGCACCAGCCTCGACGAAGGCGCCGCTTTCACCAGGTCGGAATACGAGAAGTGGAAAAAGGTCATCATCGACGGCCACATCACGCTCGATTGAGCGGGGCATGAGCCCGGCCGCTGCGACAAGTCCTTGGCCGACGGAATTGCGCCTGCACAAGGATCGCAAAACGCTCACCGTCGCCTTCGAAGACGGTGAGCGATTCGATCTCGCCGCCGAATATTTGCGCGTGCGCTCGCCGAGCGCCGAAGTGCAGGGTCATTCGCCGAGCGAGCGGCGCACCGTTGGCGGCAAGCAGGAGGTGCAGATTCTCGAGCTGCATCCGGTCGGCAATTACGCGGTGCGGATCGTGTTCGACGATATGCACTCCACCGGCATCTTCAGCTGGGATTATCTGTTCGAGCTCGGCCACAGCCGAGACGACAATTGGCGCGACTATCTTGCCGAGCTTGCAGAGAAAAACCTGTCGCGTGCACCGCAGTCGCGATGAAGCGCCCCGTTTCGTACCGGTGGCAAGAAAATCCGGTTCGCCATTGCGGCGCGGTATTCTGTGCTGCTTTTGCCGGCATAGCTGACAGTTGGTTCTACTGCGGGAGCCGTCGCAAACGTGGCTGCGGCCAAAGGCGCGGCCCGGAAACCTTCAAGTGCACTGGCGCCAGCCGCTTTTTATCGTCTAAGATTGAGCGAGCGGCCGAGAAGTGCCGCCGAAGAGGGAGGAATACGATGAAGTTGCGTAGTTTGACTGCGATCCTATTTGCGGCCGGCATGTGCCTTGCCGGCGGGGCGAGTGCCCAACAGCCGGCGGCGGCGCCCAATCTTGACGCCATTCCCCCACAGATGCCGTTCGACATTCCCTACGGCCCGCCGGTCTCGCTGGAGAAGGCCCAGGCGCTTATTCAAGCGGCGATAGCGGAAGCCACCAAGCACGGCTGGCACTACGACGTCGCGGTCGTCGATTCCGGCGCCAATCTCGTTGCTTTCGCGCGAATGACCGACGGTCCGCTCGGCTCAATATCGATCGCCGAGCACAAGGCCCGCGCCGCCGCCAAGTACCGCCGTCCGACCCATGTGTTCGAGGACGCCGTTCAGAAATTCGATTTCAAATATCTGCTGTCGCTTGACGATATCGTGGCGTCGCGCGGCGGCATTCCGCTGATCGAGGGCGGCAAGATCATCGGCGCAATCGGTTGTTCGGCCGGCACCGGCTCTCAGGACGAAGAAGTATGCCAGGCCGCGATAAAGGCCGTCATGAAGTAAGCCTTGCGAGGGCATTGTCCATCGGCCTCACAAAAGGCCTTGCGTGTGCGAGGGCGGCAGCGATGCCGCCCTCGTTGCGTCACAGAATCAGCTATGAAGGAGCCGGGTTAAGGCGAATCGCAAGCGGACAGGCCGGCGCGGGGATGAAGTTCGGTCGGAAATGTCGTTGCCGGCGGTATTTGCTTGCCGTCGTTCTCGCCACTGCGATGGCGATGGTGCGATCGCCGTCCGTCGCGGCGCAACCCAATCCGACGACGCCTGGAGCGATCGATCATGCATCCGCCATGGCGCAGTATCTGCGCGCGCTCGAGCTCTACGACGGGGCCCACGCCCGGTACGCCGCAGCCGCGACCGCCTATTGGCGCGAGATCGCGGCGAAGCGAAAACTGCGCAACGCCAAACGTGCGCATGGCGAAGCGCTTTCGCTCGACGATTACGTGCTCGTGCAGCCGCCGGTGTATAGCGGGCCGCCGAAGCCGCGCAATCCGGTCAAGCCGGAAGTGCCGCCGCGGCGGATCTATGTGCCGGTCGTCGCCGATTTCGTATCCGCGGCGCAAGCAGAATTCAAATTCACCCCGCAATTGCCGCAAAGCGACGGCCAATTCAAGCGCGCCTACGCCAGGGTGGCGCTCGCGGCCGGACTGACCCGAGATCAGGTCGTGCGCATTTACGGCTTCGAAGCCACCGGCAACGGCAGCTACGATGTCGAGGCCGGCCGCGAATACAACAAGCATGCCCGCGCCATCACCACCGCGCTCGGCTACAACCAGCTGTTGGCGACCAATACGGTCGAGATCGTCGCCGAAGACGGCAACCGTTTCCTCGCGGATCTGGACGCGACGGCCGCGCAGATGCCGGCCGACCGGAGATCGGTGCTGGCAACCAAAGCCGACATCATGCGCCGAATGATTGCGTTCGCCCGAAGCGTACCGGACGCCTGGGGCCAGCACGAAATCCTGGCCAACACCGAAAAGGGCTTGGCCGTGCATGCGCTCAATCTCGATGTCGACGTCGGACCCTTGCTGCAGACGCAAAAGCTTCTGGATTCGGTCGAGTTCGCACGCCGCAAAGGATTTGTCCGCACGCTGAGCGCAGCCGAGCTTGAAATGATGAATCTCACCGGCGACGGCAACGGTTTCGATATGGTGACGATGCCGCTGTCCTGGCGCGACAAGGTGCCGACCGCAAATTTCTTCCAGCCCAGCGGCTATGCCGACAATCCGGTGGCGCAGAGGAATAACGTCGTCGCCGCGTTGATCGCGGCAACCAGTGCGCGCATGGATGAAGAAAGCAAAAAACCGGGGGCCGAGGAGCTGGCGGCCTTGATGCATTGATCGCCGGCGGTACTCATACCGAAGGTTCCAGGATACCGACCAAGGCCATTGCGATGCCATGGTGGGCCGTTACGATGACGGCTCCGGCGTTTTTTCAAGTCCCATCCCCTGACAGATGCGGTCATGCAGCGGCGCGAGTTCATAACACTGCTGTCGGGTGCGGCGGCGTTCTGGCGGATGCTGTGGCCGGGCGCCGCGAGCGCCCAATCTCAACTGCCGCCCGCTCCGTCGCCTCCATCCCAAGCGCCGTCCGCCGCGCCCGCCGATAATTCCGTAGGCCAGGTCGCGACCGTGCAAGGCAGCGCAACCGTCACTCGCTCCAATGCCGCCGCCAGGGCGCTGCAGATCGCCGACCCGATCTTCAAGAACGATATGCTGGCGACCGGCGCGGACTCCGCCCTTGGCGTCACCTTCGATGATGAAACGACGTTCAGCCTGTCGGCCGATACCCGTATCGTCGTCAACGAATTCGTCTACCAGGACGGCGGCAGCGGCAATGCCGCCTCGTTCAATGTCGCGATCGGCACCGCCGCTTTCGTCGCGAGCCTGGTCGCCAGGACCGGCGACATGACTATCACTACGCCGGATGCGGCGATCGGCATTCGCGGCACGACCGGCGTGGTCGAGGTACCGGCGGCCGGCGCTGCCGCCGCGCCGACCGTAAAGCTTTATCCCGACGCCGACGGCCATGTCGGGCAAATCGAGCTGTTCGACCGGCAGGGCAACCGGCTCGGCACGCTGACCCAAGGCGCGAGTGCATTTTCGCTCCGCCCGGGCGCGGGCGGCCGCCTGACCGCGGTGCCGTACCGGATTCCACCGCAGGAAGCGGCGCGCGATCGCGGCGTGTTGCGGCGGCTCAATGTCACGCACAATATCGGCCGGCGGATGCTCATCCGGCGGCGGCAATTGCGCGGGCCGAACCGGCAAAGGCCGAACAACCCCCGCCCGGGCCGGCAGAATTTCCGTGGGCCGGCGCCCGGCAGGCCGCGCGGGTTCGGCCAGCCGCGCGGGTTCGGCCGGCCGCGCGGACCGAGGAACGGTCGAGACCGCTAACTGCGCCTGCGAAATCCGGCGCCACCAGAAACGAGGAAACCCATGCGAGCCTATCAATTGCCCAAGGGCGGTGCCGGCATCGAGTCGGTGGTCGAGGTCGAGCGTCCCGATCCCAAGCCGGGCCATCGCCAAGTCCTGGTGAAGGTCAAAGCCTGCTCGCTGAATTTCCGCGACCTCGGCATCGTGCGCGGCACCTACCGCATGCCGGTGCGCGAGAATGTTATTCCGCTGTCGGACGGCGCCGGCGAAGTGGTCGAAGTCGGGCCGGGGGTGCTCCGCGTCAAAGTGGGCGACCGCGTCGCCGGCAATTTCTTTCAACGCTGGCCGGGCGGCGAGTCTTCGCCCGAGGTGCATGGCAGCGCGCTTGGCGGCGGCATCGACGGCATGCTCGCCGAATACGCCCTGCTGGAAGAAGACGGCGTCGTGAAAATCCCGCCGCATTTGTCGCTGGAGGAGGGCGCGACGCTGCCCTGCGCCGGCGTCACCGTCTGGCATGCCATGATGGAGCACGCCAAGCTCAAGGCGGGCGACGCTGTCCTGTTGCAAGGCACCGGCGGCGTCTCGATCTTCGGACTGCAATTCGCTCATGCCATGGGTATCCGCGCCATCGTCACTTCGTCGAGCGACGAAAAATTGGCGCGCGCCAAAAAGCTCGGCGCAACGTTCGGCATCAACTACAAGACGACGCCGGAATGGGACAGGGCGGCGCTGGAGTTCACCGGCGGCATCGGTGTCGACCACGTCGTCGAAGTCGGCGGCGCCGCGACGCTGGCGCGCTCGTTCCACGCCATCCGCGTCGGCGGCAAGGTCTCCATGATCGGCGGCTTGAGCGGCGGCGCCACCGAGCTCAATCCAGGACTGATCTTTTCCCGCCGCGCCAACGTGCAGGGCATTTCGGTGGGCTCGACGCAAATGTTCCTAGCGATGAACCGCGCCATCGAAGCCAACGCCATCAAGCCGGTGATCGACAAGGTATTTGGTTTCGCCGATGCGCAGGCGGCCTACACGCACATGGCCTCCGGCGCGCATTTCGGCAAGATTGTTATTCGGGTGTGGTAATGGAGTGCGGTGGTTGGCCCGGGAGGTGCCATAAACACGCCGCAACTTTCCGGTAGTCGATCGCATTCATCGGCGATTGGCCCTTCGTCTTTGGTCCGGGAAATCGTCTGCTTTTCGGGAGGTACACGTGGATAAAAAGATAGCAGGTCTGTTGGGAGCAGCGGCTGCGTTCACGGCGGTCGGCGCCAGCCATGCGACCGCAGCAAGCGCGACCGAACTTTCGAATCCGGCAAGTTATCGGGATCTTCTCGATCCGATCCCAAATGCTTTGGTCGCGCTAAAAGCGGATGATGAGCGGCTCGCCCAAAGCGCTGCGACGGCCAAAATACAAGTGGCTCAATTCTACCACCATCATCACCATCACCATCACCATCACCATCATCACCATCACCATCACCATCACGGTTTTTATGGTGGCGGCATCTATGTCGGCCCACCGGCGTACCGCAATTGCTACTGGACGCTGGGTCGGCCCTATTGGAACGGGTATGGCTGGGTGCGGCCGCGCGTGCGGGTGTGTCCGTAATTTTTTGAGGGATAGCCTTCGCTTCAGCAGCATGACGCGGAGGAGCCCCAGTTCTGGATCGATGCGGTCGGCCGCGTCGATGACGCGCCATGCCTGCTCGGGCCACAGCCAGCGACGGACGATGCGGCCCCGCCAGCCTTTGGGACGTTTGATGCGGAAGTCAAAACCGGCGCGCTTCAGCACGGCGGAGACGGGTGTGTAGACCTCCCGGTTGCGCGTGGCCGCGGTCGCATTCGGAAACAGCGCCGCCGCCGCGGCGTCGATCGCCCGCTGATCTATGTTCCGGAGCTCATTGGTATTGATAATACCCCGGCGCGCCTCCACCTCGCGCCGGTTATCCCGACAGATAGCGGCATGGTATACTGCTCGTATGGAGCGAAGGAGCAATATTGTGGCACACGATCGGACGTTTTCCGTTATTCTTGAACCACAGCCAGAGGGCGGCTTCACTGTTTTTGTCCCGGCGCTGCCCGAAATCGTCACGGAAGGCGACACGGAGGAAGAAGCACTTGCGATGGCTAAGGATGCCATCCGCTTGGTCCTGGAGGATCGAGCCGCCCGCGGTGAGGACATTCCAGGTGAATCCCCCACGCGCGTCCGCGAGGTCAAGGTCAGCATTGCTGCATGACGAAGCGGCTGCCATCGCTCAAGTCTCGGGATGTTATCCGCGCGCTACAACGCGCGGGTTTTTCAGTGACGCGCACGACCGGCAGCCACTGCCGACTCGTCCACGACATGGACTCCAGTCGTCAAGTGACCGTGCCCGTTCACTCCGGAAAGGACCTCAAACGAGGGACTACCCAAGGCATCCTGCGCCAGGCGAGGCTTACGGCGGAAGAATTCAACACATTTCTGCGAGAATGAATTTAGCTGCCGACCTTGGCGCGGGTGCCATGCTTTTGAAGATTGTTGATATCGAGAACACGTCACGAGTTTGGGGGAGGGGAGCGGGTTTACGGTGGTGCCGTTGAGCTGGGGAAGTTGGTGTGTTTGCTAAACTGCGGAGGAAGGCAGTGTGTTTGCCGGACTGCTGCTGTGACGGCGGGAGCCCGGCGCGGCGAAAACATGGGCGCATGAGGCGAGCGCCGGAGGGCACAGCGGCGAGCCCATTCGCCAGCCCCGCGACCGGTTAACCGGGCAGCCGCAGGAGCGTCAGCATAGCGCCCGTGTCGCTCGCTCGAAGAGCGAAGGAGGGCGGGGACGCGAAAACGACTGCCCCCGGCGAGGGGAACCGGTTTGTTAGGACAATGGGTGAACAAAGTCCACGGATCTTCCACGGGTCGAAGGGTCGTTTTCGTGCTTCGTTCCGTCGTGAAGCGTCAGATGAAATTTATAAACGGGCGGAAAAAGTATCGAAAACAGCGCGTTGCGTGGTGGGCGCTGTAGGGATTGAACCTACGACCTCTCCCGTGTGAAGGGAACGCTCTCCCGCTGAGCTAAGCGCCCGGTCCAGAAGCCGGGATTTAGTAGGCGGCTGTTCGGGGTGTCAAGCGAGCGGGCTTCCAATCGGCTCCATTTCCTAACCGGATTCCCGCTTGCGCGGGAATTAGCGGAAAAAATAGGCCGTATTTAATTCGTCGACGCGACGCGCGACGCGGTCGATTGCAGCGCGCGGATGCGATCGGCGAGCGTGTTCTTGTTCTCCACCGTGCTGTCGCCGTTTTCCGCCGCCTCGCTGCGGCCGGCAGCCGCTGCGGCGCGGCCGGCGCTGGCGGCTTCGATCAGCATGGATTCGATCGGTGAACCGGGTCCTTCCAGCGCCGCGGTGAGGCGGGCGACCTCGGCGGCCACATCGTTGATGCGTTCGCGCAATAAGGCGTTTTCGACGCGCTCGGCGGCCCAGGTCGATTCGGTGTCGCGCTTCATGGTGCCGATCTCGCGCTGCAGCTTTGAGCGTTCCTCGATGGCTGCGGCAAGCTGCGCTTCGAGTTGCCCGATGTCGGAACGGAACCGCTCCACCGCCGTGCCCGATCGGCCGCCGGAGGTGGCCAATTCGTCGCGTAGATCGGCCTCGATCTTGCGAGCATTTTCGAGTTCGTTGCGCAGGCGCTCGAGCTGATAATCGCGTTCGGCAAGCACGCGGCCCTGATCGCCGAGCCGGACTTCGAGATCCTGGACGCGGCGATTGAGCACTTCCGCCTCGGTCTGATGGACGAACAGTTGCCGCTCGAGATCGCCGGTTCGCGTGCCGAGGTCGCCGAGCTTGCCGCGCGCTGCGGTCAATTCATTGGCCGCTGTTTCGGCGTCGGCGCGCTCGCGCGCCAGCCGGCGCTCGGTTTCCGCGACGGCGCTTTCATAATCGGCGACGCTCACCTTCATCGCTTCGACCTGGGTGCGGAAGGTGGCGATCTCGGTGCGCTGGCTGTCGGCCATCAGCGATCGTTCACCGAGTTCGCCGAGCAATTTCGTCAACTCCGCCTCCTTGTCGGCAAACTGCCGCTCGGCTTCGCGCAGCGAGTTCGACTTGATTTGAAATTCCTCTTCGGTGGCGCGCAATTGATCGCGCAGGCTCTTGTCGTGCGCCTCCAGCGCGAAGATCGCGGCGGTCTTCTCGCCGAGCTCCTTCTTGAGCTGATTGATGGCGTCGCTCTTCTTGCCAAGCTCGGCGAGCTGCGTCGTGGTCTTGGCCTTCATCTTCTCGACGCTCATTTCGAGGCGTCGGGTCGACATCGCGAATTCGGCGCGGAGCTGGTCTTTGTCGGCGCGGATTTCGGCGATCGACAGCGGCGTCGCCGCTTCGAGGCGCTTCATGGTCAGGCGGACGGCGCGGTTGTGAACGAGCGGAACGAACAATAGGCAAAGCAACGCCGCAACGAGAAACCCAATGCCGAAATACATGACCGATTCGATCATGACTCTACGCCTCCAAACCCCCTCCCTTTCCTCCCCTGCGACGACAGGGGAGGAAAGGGAGGAAGAACACACACGACCATGCCATGGGGGTGCATACCGCACCACATTGACAATCCGTTAACCTAAACCGACTTTGTCCGCGGCGCCATCGTCTCGATGCTTGTCGCGACTTCGGCCGGGCAGCGACGGATCAAAACGGGTTCCAGGTCGGCCGCTGGGTGAATTTCAGGTAGCCGAGATTGGCGCCCAGCCGGAAACCGACGCCGGAGCGGATCGGCACCAGCACGATATCATTGGCGGTCAGCGCGGTCATGCCGAAGCCGCCGATGAAATAGGCCGAGCCGTTGATGCCGCCGAAGCGGTTGAAGATCGCCTGGGTGGCGGGGAGTTTGTAGACCAGCATCATGGTCCGCGCGCCGTCGGCGCCGGCGTCGAAACCGATACTGGGGCCTTCCCAGAACACCCGCAAATCGCCGGCATTTTTGGTGTAAAGCGTGCCGTCGCCATAGCGCAGGCCGCCGATGAAGGCGCCGCTGCCTTCTTCGCCCAGGATGTAGCCGTTCGGCTCGCCCCATTGGCTGAAGGCTTTCTGCATAATCATGGCAAGCCCGCGCGACACGCCGCCGAAGAAATGGTGTCCAGCCTCGATTAATTCGTCCGGCGAGAAGCGATCGGTATCGCGCGGCGGCGGCGGTGGGCCGGGAACGGCGACGGGCGGCTGCTGCGGCGGCGGCATGGTCTGGGCGACGGCCGGCGCTGCCGCAAGCGACGCGATGAAGATGGCAATGGCGGCGACCCGCAAGGCAACATTCATCGTCAGCTCCCCGCTTAACCCCTTGCTCACGCAATCGGCTCTAACTGGAAGCCGAACCGATGCGAATCAGCCCAGCTTTTGCCGAGACTATGACGACAGCACGGCGAAAACGGAAGCAGTACTGCGCCGCCGCCGCCGCAGCTTGCGCCGGCCTTCTGGCCTATGCCGGCCTGATTTTCGTCCTCACCGCCGGTCCGCCGACCGCGCGCGCGGCCGCCACCGAACGGATTGTGGTGGATTGGCATACCGGTTTCGCGATCGATGGCTATGACCCGGTCGCCTTCTTCACTGACGGCAGGCCGATCGCCGGCAGCGCCGATCTTGAATTGCGCTACGGCGGCGCGGTCTGGCGCTTCGCCAATATCGGCAATCGCGCGGCGTTTGCCGCGAGCCCCGACATCTACATGCCGCAATATGGCGGTTACGACCCCCTCGGCGTTGCCCGCGGCGTCGCGGTCGCGGGCAATCCGAGCGTATGGCTGATCGCCGGCGAAAAGCTGTTCCTGTTCTACGATGGCGACCGGCGCAACAGCTTCGCCGCCGATCCGGACCGCGTCACCGCACCGGCCGATCGAAAATGGCCGATTCTTCTGCGTACGCTTACACCCTGATCGGGAAACCCGAGGCGATAAAGGCCGGGATCAAGAGATCGGGAGTTCCGTAGCGGAGCGGCGAGCCATCGGGCGCGGTTACTTCTCCGCCTGCCGCTGTGAGTATGGCGTGACCCGCCGCAATGTCCCAATCGTGCGTCGGCGCGAGCCGCGGATAAATATCGGCTGCGGCTTCAGCCACGCGGCAGAATTTTATCGACGATCCGCATTGCACGAGCTTGGCCTGCGGAAAGCCGCCGACATAGGCGCGCGTGCGGGCATCGAGATGCGAGCGGCTGACCACGATGGCGATGTCGCGCGGAGGCCGCGGGCGGGTATGGATCGGGGTTGGTCCGGCGGCCGCGCGCGCCAGCGATAAGCGGTCCGCCCCACCGCCGACGATGCCACGCCAAAAATCGCCGAGCGACGGCGCGCATACGATCCCGAGCACTGGCACCCCTTCGCTCATCAGCGCGATATTCACCGTGTATTCGTTCCGGCCGGCGATGAATTCGCGGGTGCCATCGAGCGGATCGACCAGGAAATAGCTGCCGCGTTCGATCGCTTTCGGCCTTTCACGCGATGCCTGCTCCTCCGAGATGATCGGCAGTCCCGGAGCAAGATGTTGCAAACCCGCGCAGATAACGGCTTCGGCGGCTTCGTCCGCCGCGGTCACCGGGGAGCCGTCCGCCTTGCTGCGCAGCTCGGCCTTGCCGGCTAAATCCAGGATTGTTGCCGCCGCGCGCACGGTGAGCTTGGTCAGCTCATCCATGAGCGTTGCGCATGCTGCGGCGTCTAAGCTTGGCACCGAGGTTCCCAGGGTTGCCGACCGGGTTTGCGATCTAGCACGGCCCGCACCGGAGGGCACGATTGCCGAATCGCCCGCGCTGTGACACGGACGGGCTATATTCCGTGCCGCGGAGCCGCTCATGTCCGCCCCCGTTACCGGTCCCATCACTATCGGAGCCCTCGACCTTGCGGCGCTCTTGTGTTCGCGCGTTTGCCACGACCTGATCAGTCCCGTCGGCGCCATCGTCAACGGGCTCGAGGTTTTGGAAGAGGACAAGGACGAGGAGACCAAGACTTTTGCGCTCGATTTGATCAAGAAGAGCGCGCGGCAGGCTTCGGCCAAGCTGCAATTCTGCCGGCTGGCCTTCGGCGCGGCCGGATCGACCGGGGCCCAGATCGAGCTTGGCGATGCTGAAAAAGCGGCACGCGGGCTTATCGAGGACGGCAAGACGACAATCGTCTGGAACCTGCCGCGGCAATTGGTGCCAAAGAACCGGGCGAAACTCCTTCTCAACATGCTGATGGTGGGGGGCGGCGCCATCCCGCGTGGCGGCACACTGACCGTCGATCCTATCGATTCCGGGTACCGGGTCACCGCGTCCGGCCTCAACGCCCGCTTGACCGCTATTACGGCCGAGCTTTTGAGTGGCAGCCCGGCCCAAACCGTCGATGCCCACGCCATCCAGCCGCTCTATACCGGCATCCTGGCCCGGGATTGCGGCCTGACCGTCTCGGCCGCCGTTGAGGGTGAAGCGGTGGTTGTAGCGGCCCGTTGAGGGCCTTTATCGGTTTTTGGGGGTCGATTCCCGGCATCCCGCAACCGAAATTAAACCCTTTGGCAACAGACTGAAGCCGCCCCGATCAGGTGCACCGCACCTGGCGAGGACGGCGCGCGTCGCGCGCGACCGGTGATGGGAAGCACGCTCTGCGTGTGCCGGCGGCTTGGCCGGAGGCGACGAGGCGCCGTGAATGGACGAGTTGCTGCGCGACTTCTTGACCGAAACCGGCGAGAGCCTCGATCTCGTCGACGCCGAGCTTGTGCGTTTCGAGCAGGAGCCGAATAACGGCGGCATCCTCGGCAACATTTTTCGCCTCGTTCACACCATCAAGGGCACTTGCGGCTTTCTCGGCCTGTCCCGCCTGGAAGCCCTGACGCACGCCGCAGAGACCCTGATGGGCAAATTCCGTGACGGCATGGCTGTCACCGCGGAAGCTGTAACCCTCATCTTGTCCACGATCGACCGCATCAAGTCGATCCTCGACGAGCTTGAGGTGAAAGAACAGGAACCCGCCGGCAATGATGCCGACTTGATCGAGCAGCTTGCGCGCATGGCGCGGCAGGAGGCGGCGGCGCCACCACCGCCGTCGCCCCGACCGTCGCCGCAAAAGCCACCGTCCGAGCACACCGATGAGCGGCGCGGCGCGGCGATAGCTGCCGAGGCCGAGAAGCCCGCAGCCGAGACCGGCGAAAAGCTCGCCGGCCAATCGATCCGCGTCAGTGTCGACACGCTCGATCGACTGATGACCACGGTTTCGGAGCTGGTGCTGACGCGCAACCAGCTCTTGGAAATCGTCCGCCGGCACGAGGATTCCGACTTCAAGGTGCCGTTGCAGCGGTTGTCCAATGTCACTGCCGAGCTCCAGGAAGGCGTGATGAAGACGCGCATGCAGCCGATCGGCAATGCGTGGCAGAAGCTGCCGCGCATCGTGCGCGACCTTTGCGCCGAGCTCGGCAAGGAGATCGAGCTCGAAATGCACGGTGCCGATACCGAACTCGACCGCCAAGTGCTCGAACTGGTGCGGGATCCGCTGACGCATCTGGTGCGCAATTGCGCGGATCATGGCATCGAGAGCCCGGCCGCACGCATTGCGGCGGGTAAACCGAAGAGCGGCACGATCCGGCTCACGGCCTTCCATCAGGGCGGCCATATCATCATTGAGATCGTCGACGACGGCCGCGGCCTCGATATGGCCCGCATCAAGGCCAAGGCGATCGAGACCGGGCTCGCCAGTGCAGCCGAACTGGCCGGCAAATCCGATGCCGAGATTTGCAATTTCATCTTCGCTCCCGGCTTCTCCACCGCCGCCGAGATTACCAGCGTATCCGGGCGCGGCGTCGGCATGGATGTCGTGCGCAGCAATATCGAACAGATCGGCGGTACGGTGGACCTGAAGTCCGTTGCCGGCGCCGGAACGAGCTGCACCATCAAGATTCCGCTGACGCTTGCCATCGTCTCGGCGCTCATCGTCGAAGCCGCCGGCGAGCGCTTCGCCATTCCGCAGCTCGCCGTGCTGGAATTGGTTCGCGCCGGCGGCGCTGGCGGGCACCGCATCGAGCGGATCAAGGACACGCCGGTCTTGCGGTTGCGCAACAGGCTGCTGCCGCTCCTGTATCTAAGGGAAGTTTTCCGTCTCGGCGACAGCGAGCGCGACAGCGGCTTCGTCGTCGTTATCCAGGTCGGCAATCAGGTGTTCGGCGCCGTCGTCGACGGCGTGCTGCACACCGAGGAGATCGTGATCAAGCCGGTGTCGTCGAAGCTGCGGCACATCGCGGTGTTTTCCGGAACCACCATCCTCGGCGACGGCTCGGTCATCATGATCGTCGACCCGAACGGCGTGGCTCAGGCGCTCGGCCGCGCCCAGGCGGCGCAAGCCGAGGCGCCCGAGATCAAGCCGAGCGAGGAGGCCGCGGCCGACGATGTCGTCTCGCTTCTCGTCTTCCGCGCCGGCTCGCAGCGGCCGAAGGCGGTGCCGCTGGCGTTGGTCACGCGGCTCGAGGAGATCGACTGCCGCCGGATCGAAATCTCCGATGGCCGTCATCTCGTGCAATATCGCGATCAACTGATGCCACTTCTGCGCATCGATGGCGAAACCGGCCTGAAGAGCGAGGGCGCCCAGCCCATCCTGGTGTTCTCCGACCACGGACGCTCAATGGGTCTCGTGGTCGATGCGATCGTCGACATCGTCGAGGACAGGCTCGACATCGAAGTCGCAAGCGACAGGCCCGGCGTGCTCGGCTACGCCGTCGTCAAGGGCAACACCACCGAGATCGTCGACGTCGCGCATTTCCTGCCGCAGGCCTTCGAAGACTGGTTCCGCCGCCGCGATGGGGCAACGGCGGGCCCGACGCGTACGATTTTGCTTGTCGACGATTCGCCTTTCTTCCGCGATATGCTGGCGCCGCTGATCAAGGCTGCCGGCTACAAAGTGCTGGCCGTCAGTTCGGGTTCCGATGCGCTGGCGGCATTGCAATCGGACCATCGTATCGACCTTGTCGTCACCGATATCGAAATGCCGGACATGGACGGGTTTGCGCTCGCGCAAGCGATGCGCAGCGCGCCGGCAACCGCCGCCGTGCCGATCATCGCGCTGGCGGCCATGGTTTCCGACGAGACGATCGCGCGCGGCCGCGCCGTCGGTTTTCACGATTTTGTCGCCAAGTTCGACCGGCCCGGACTGATCGCGGCGATCAAGGAACAGAGCGCCGATCTCGAGCGGGCGGCGTGACGGCGATGAACGACAACAGCGACTTCACCGAATACGTCACCTTCACCGTCGCCGGGCAGATATTCGGGCTGCCGATCGAGCGCGTGCAGGACGTGTTCAAGCCGGCGCGCATGACGCGGGTGCCGCTGGCCGGACCGGAGATCGCCGGCGTGCTCAACCTGCGTGGCCGCATTGTCACGGCGATCCATCTCAGCAATCGGCTCGATCTGCAATCTCGCGCGGACGGCATGCCGCCGATGGCGATCGGCATCGAATCCGGGGCCGAATCGTTCGGCCTTCTCGTCGATACGGTGGGCGAGGTGCTCAAGCTCGCGGACGACGGGCGCGAGGCAAATCCGATCAATCTCGATCGCAAGTTGGCGCGCGTCTCCGCCGGCGTATTTCGCCTCGACGGCCAGCTTCTGGTCGTGCTCGACGTCGACAGCGTGCTGGATTTGGGCGCCGAGACGATAGCGGCATGAACGCAACGAATTGGACTGCAACGGAACGAGACAGCGGCATTGTCCGCACCAGCCTAGAGCGAGGAGACTATGAAAACGTGTTTGATTGTTGACGACTCCAGCGTCATCCGCAAGGTGGCGCGGCGCATACTCGAAGGGCTCGATTTCCAGATCGTGGAAGCCGAGAACGGCGAGGAAGCAATTGAATCGTGTCAAACGCAAATGCCGGACGCGATCCTGCTCGATTGGAACATGCCGAAGATGGACGGCTACGATTTCCTTCGGGCACTGCGGCGGCTGCCGAGCGGCGACCGGCCCAAAGTGGTGTTCTGCACCACCGAGAACGATGTTGCGCATATCGCCCGTGCGCTTCATGCCGGCGCCAACGAATACATCATGAAGCCGTTCGACAAAGACATCGTCGAAGCCAAGTTCCAGGAAGTCGGGCTGATCTGAGCCCGCGGCGCTTGGCGCCGTAGAATGTCGCGTATCGAAGTTCGCGTACCGAAAGTCGCTGTCGTATGAATAGCGTCCTCGCAGCCTGCAGCCCTGCGCCCCGGACCGCAAACCCCATCCGCGTGATGGTCGTTGACGACGCGATCATTGTGCGCAGCCTGTTGGCGCGCTGGGTCGATGCCGAGCCCGACATGCAGATCATCGCCTCGCTGCGCACCGGCCGCGAGGCGGTGACGCGGCTCGAGCAATGCGACCCCGATGTCGTCGTGCTCGATATCGATATGCCGGAGCTCGACGGCATTTCCGCCCTGCCGCTGCTGTTGCAGAAAAAGCGGGATCTCGTCGTGATCATGGTCTCGACGCTCACGCGCCGCAGCGCCGAGATAAGCTTGCGCGCCCTGGCGCTCGGCGCCAAGGACTACATTCCGAAGCCGGAAACCACGCGCGAAGCGATGACCTCGGTGGCGTTTCGCCGCGAATTGATTGAGAAGATCCGCACATTGGGCCGCAATCGGTTATCGCCGCGCGCCTATGCTCGGCCGACGCCGGAGCCGGCGCCGCACGGCAAACCCGTGGCGCTGCGAATGCGAAAAAGTCCGTCGCACGAGGCGGCGCCATTGCATTTGCGGCCGTTCTCGGCGCTCGCGCCGCGGGTGCTCTTGATCGGGTCGTCGACCGGCGGGCCGCAGGCGCTCACCGCCTTAATCGAGAAGCTGCCCGCCGCGGTCGACCGTGCGCCGGTTTTGATCACCCAGCACATGCCGCCGATGTTCACGACCGTGCTGGCCGAGCACCTGTCGCGCGCCGGCGGCCGCGGCGCCCACGAAGCTGAGGAAGGCGAGCCGGTGCTCGCCGGCGGCATCTATGTCGCGCCTGGCGGCCGCCACATGCGCGTCGTCCGCGACCACAATGGCGTCAGGATTTTGCTCGGCGACGATCCGCCGATCAATTTCTGCAAGCCGGCGGTGGACGCGCTCTTCACTTCGGCGGTTCCGGTCTGGGGCTCAGCCACGCTGGCGCTCGTACTCACCGGCATGGGCGCCGACGGCACCCGCGGCGCCACCGATATCGTCGCTGCTGGCGGCAGCGTGATCGCCCAGGATGAGGCGACGAGCGTGGTGTGGGGAATGCCCCGCTCCGTGGCGCAGGCCGGCTTGTGTTCGGCGGTGCTGCCGCTCGACCAGATCGCGTCGAAAATCATTCGTCTGTACTCGGGAGTTCGCTCGTGACGCCGCTCGATTACGATTTTCTGCGCCAGTGCCTGAAGGCGCGCTCGGGTCTCGTGCTGTCGGCCGACAAGCAGTATCTGGTCGAGAGCAGGCTGCTTCCGGTCGCGCGCAAAGCGGGTCTCGCCAATCTCGCCGAGCTCGTGACGGCGCTCAAGCTTGCTCACGACGCTGCGCTCATGACCGCGGTCGTCGAAGCGATGACGACGAACGAATCATTTTTCTTTCGCGACAAGACGCCGTTCGAGCATTTCCGCTCGACGATCATGCCGGCGCTCTTGGCTGCGCGCCGGGCAACGCGCAGCATTCGCATCTGGTGCGCGGCGACGGCGACCGGCCAGGAGCCGTATTCGCTCGCGATGTGCCTCAAGGAGATCGAAGCCAAGACCGCCGGCTGGCGTATCGAAGTGCTCGCCACGGACCTGTCCGGCGAGGTGCTGGAGAAGGCGCGGAGCGGACTATACACCCAGTTCGAAGTGCAGCGCGGCTTGCCGATCCAGCTTCTGATCAAGCATTTCTCGCAATCCGGGGAGCTGTGGCAAATCGCGCCCGCCATCCGCGCCATGGTGCGATACCGGCAGCTTAATCTGCTGGCCGATTTCACCCAGCTCGGCGCCTTCGATCTTATCTTCTGCCGCAACGTGCTGATTTATTTCGACCAGGAAACCAAGACCGACGTGCTCAACCGGATGGCCCGCGTCATCGCCGGCGACGGCTATATCGTCCTTGGCGCGGCGGAGACCGTGGTGGGGCTGACGGACCGTTTCAAGATGGTGCCCGACAAACGCGGCCTCTATGTGCCGACCGCCAACGCGTCGCGGCTGTCGTCGCTGAACGCCGCCAAGCCCGGCCCGCGCCTCGTCGCCGTCAACGGCGGACGGTGATCTCTGCCAACAAAAACCCCGGCCACCGGCCGGGGTTTTGAATTCTCTGATCTGCCCGAAAATCTAGGCCGGGATTTTGACCTCGTCCTCCGCCGGCTCGCGTAAGACGTAGCCGCGGCCCCAGACGGTTTCGATGTAATTCTTGCCGTTCGAGGCATTGGCGAGCTTCTTGCGCAGCTTGCAGATGAAGACGTCGATGATCTTCAGCTCCGGCTCGTCCATGCCGCCATAGAGGTGATTGAGGAACATCTCTTTGGTCAGCGTCGTGCCCTTGCGCAGGCTCAGGAGCTCCAGCATCTGGTACTCCTTGCCGGTCAGGTGCACGCGCGCGCCGTTGACCTCGACGGTCTTGGTGTCGAGATTGACGCACAGATCGCCGGTATTGATGACTGATTGGGCGTGCCCCTTGGAGCGGCGCACGATGGCGTGAATGCGCGCCACCAATTCGTCCTTGTGGAACGGCTTGGTCATGTAGTCGTCGGCGCCGAAGCCAAGGCCCCTGACCTTATCCTCGGTGCCCGCAAGCCCCGAGAGGATCAGGATCGGCGTCTTCACTTTCGACACGCGAAGGCTGCGCAGCACCTCGAAACCAGACATATCCGGCAAGTTCAAGTCGAGCAGGATGATGTCGTAGTCGTAGATCTTGCCGAGATCGATGCCTTCTTCGCCGAGGTCGGTCGTGTAAACGTTGAAGCTCTCGGATTTGAGCATCAGCTCGATCGATTGCGCGGTGGCGCTATCGTCTTCAATTAGCAATACGCGCATGCAATGCCCCTTCTTCGCCGCGCGGGCTCAAGGTCGGCACGCCGCAGCGGCGGCCCAGCGGAAACGCCTTGCACAACTGATTCGGGACACTAACGGCGCTATGGTTAACAAAACCTGATTCTGTTCCGCAAGCATCCAATAGGCAAATTCCGGCGAATCGCCTTAAGATGTTGGGTAGGAGTGGTTTTTTAGCCACGTTTGCGTTCATGTCCCAGATTAAGTTTCGGCGCTAACCGACTCAAACGACTCAGCCCTCCGTCCTGGAGGGTGAGCGTGCCTTGCCCCTAAGGACGACTGCGCAATGATTAACGGCCCGGGTAAACAAGCGATTAAGAAGGCGGCCTCCGAAGTAACCATTCTTTTGCGGATAGGCCTTTTATCGGGATGGCCGCGTCGTATTCCGCGGCGGCGCGAGGGAGTCCGGCCATGAAGGCGCTTGCCGAACAGATCAATGAGCTTGACGGCATCGCGATCTATGGCCGCGTGGTCGGCGTCCGCGGACTGATGGTGGAGGTCGCTGGCCCGCTTCATGCGATGTCGGTCGGCGCCCGGGTGGTCATCGAGACACCGGCCAAGAATATCCCCTGCGAGGTCGTCGGTTTTTCCGGCGTTAACGCGCTGCTGATGCCATTCGCCCCGCTCGAAGGGGTGCGGCGGGGCTGCCGGGCACTGGTCACTTCGGTCGCCGGCGCCGTGCGGCCGTCAGTCGGCTGGCTTGGTCGGGTGGTCAACGCGCTCGGCGAGCCGATCGACGGTAAGGGTGCGCTGCTCCTTGGGGCCTCGCCCTATATGTTCCGAAACACCCCGCCGCTGGCGCACGCGCGGCGCCGGGTCGGCGCGCCGCTCGACCTCGGCGTGCGCGCGCTCAATACTTTCATTACCTGCTGCCGCGGCCAGCGCATGGGTATTTTCTCCGGTTCCGGCGTTGGCAAATCGGTGCTGCTGTCGATGCTGGCGCGCAACGTATCGGCCGATGTCACCGTGATCGGGCTCATCGGCGAACGCGGCCGCGAAGTGCAGGAGTTCTTGCAGGACGACTTGGGCGAGGCAGGTCTCGCCCGCTCGGTGGTCGTGGTCTCGACCTCCGACGAGCCGGCGCTGATGCGGCGCCAAGCCGCCCATGAGACGCTCGCCATCGCCGAATACTTCCGCGACGAGGGCAAGGATGTGCTGGTGCTGATGGATTCGGTGACCCGTTTTGCCATGGCGCAGCGCGAAATCGGTCTCTCCGCCGGCGAACCGCCTACCGCCAAGGGTTATACGCCGACCGTCTTCACCGAACTGCCGCGACTTCTCGAGCGGGCGGGGCCGGGCACCGAGCAAGGGACGATCACCGGCATTTTCACGGTGCTGGTGGATGGCGATGACTATAACGAGCCGATTGCCGACGCCGTGCGCGGCATCCTCGACGGCCATATCGTCATGGAGCGCGCCATTGCCGAGCGCGGCCGCTATCCGGCCATCAATGTCCTCAAATCGGTCTCGCGCACCATGCCGCGGGCGGCCGATCCGGCCTATCTGCCGGCTTTGACCCGGGCGCGGCAGGTCATGGCGACCTATGCGGATATGGAGGAGCTTATTCGGCTGGGGGCCTATCGGACCGGATCCAGCCCTGAAGTCGACGAAGCCATCCGCCTGCACCAGCCGCTTGAGGACTTTTTGGGCCAAGGTAAGGAAGAAGCAACCAGCTTGGCGGAAGGATATAGCCGTTTGGCGCAGATCGTGGCGACCGCGGAAACCGAACGCTAACGTTATCCGTGCCACAGTCCGCCGATCAGGGGCGCCGCGCGATGGGGTTCGCTCGGCACTATACCCCTTGGTGTTCCGGAATGGCTTCGGGGGAGTAGCAGTCGATGAAGTCCCGAGAGACGCTAATTCGCCTGAAGAAATTTCAGGTCGACGAAAAGCGGCGCAAGGTCGCCCAGATCGAAACCATGATCGCCGAATTCGAGCGCATGGCGGGCGATCTCGAGCGCGAAATCCGGGCCGAACAGGATCGCGCCGGTATCCACGATCCGGGCCATTTTGCCTACCCGACCTATGCCAAAGCGGCCATCGCCCGGCGCGAAAATCTCAAACGATCCGCCGACGAACTGCGCATTCAGCTCGAAGACGCCAAGGGCGCGCTCGGTGAGGCCTTCGACGACCTCAAAAAGGTCGAACTGCTCGACGAGCGCGACCAGATGCGCGAACGCGAGACGGAGAATGCCGCCGAGCAGGTCGAGCTTGACGCCATCGCGCTGTTGCGCGCCCGCGGCATCGCTCCGGCGTAGCACGTCAACCAGCCGTTCCGGGTTCGTTGCTGTTTCGCGCTTTGCGGCGTCGCGGATTCATGCGCGCCTGGCTCGCCCGGGAACCGAATCCGGGCCGCAGCGGCCGGGAATGACGAAAAGCCCCAGCTTTGGCTCTCGACGAAGACCACGCTCCGCGGCGATAATCGGCCGGGGGCAGCGGATCATGCGGGCGTTGTTGAGGCCTTGTCGGGGCCAGAGGCTGTCATGTTGATGCAGGCGGAACTGGTCTGGCTGCTCGGCGCCGTCGCCAGAGGCGACGAGGCGGCGTTCGAACGCCTCTATATCGAAACCCGCGCGAAACTTTATGGGGTATTGCTCCGTATTTTGGGCAGGCCGGCATTGGCCGAAGAGGTCATGCAGGAAACTTATCTCAAGGTTTGGAAGATGGCCGATCGGTTCGACCCGATGCTCGCGAGCCCGATCACCTGGATGGTCGCAATTGCGCGCAACCGCGCCATCGATATCGTGCGCAAGCGTGGCGACGTATCGATCGAGGATGAACCGGACGCGATGGACGTGGCGTCCGAGGCGCCCCCGCCGCTCGCCCGCCGCGAGATGACGGAGGAGCTGAAGCGGCTGTTGTCCTGCCTCGGCAAGCTCGACTCGGAAAAGCAGCGCATCGTTCTGCTGGCTTATTACAGCGGTTGGAGCCGCGATCAGTTGGCGCAAAAGCTCGATATTCCGGTGAACACCATCAAAACCTGGCTGCGCCGCAGTGTCCTCGAAATTCGCGAGTGTATGGGGGATCGAGCATGATTCCGAAATGTGGATGCTGGTTTTAACGCCTTGAGGTAGCGATGTACGACGATGATCGGGATGCTCTTGCCGCCGAATACGTCTTGGGAACGCTCTCGTCCGACGAGCGCGACCAAGCCGAGGCGCTGCTCGTGATCGATCCGGGTTTTGCCGAGGTCGTGCGCGTGTGGGAGCGCCGGCTCGGCGAGCTCAACGTCATGGTCGAGGCGGTCGAGCCGCCGCCGGACGTTTGGGACCGGATCAAAACCGAAATCGACGGTGCCGAGCGGCGTATCACAGCGGAGGCGGAAGCCGCCGCGCCGGCGGCGGCGGAAAGCCCGCTGCCGGCGATCGCGGAAGCGGCGCCGCAGACCGTGCCCGAAGCTAGGGCGGAGACGGTAGCGGAGCTGGCGCCGGAGCCGCCAGCGGAAACGGTGCCGGATCTGCTCTCGGAGTTCGCGAACGAGTTGGACGCGTTGCCGCCGCAGGATGTGGATGAGACCTCGGCGGTTGCCGCCCTCGCTTCCAGCCTCTTGGCGCCCGAACCGGAATTGAAGGCCGGGGCGCCGTCGCCTGCGCGACCGGCCCTGGTGCCATCGTCATCGAAGCTGGAGCGCAGCGCCGAAGTCGTCCATCTGGCGCGCGAAGCGCGGCGCTGGCGCGGGTTCACGGTGGCGATGAGCGCGATTGCTGCGCTGCTCGCGGCGTATATCGGGGTCGGCCAGTTCGCGCCGGGCTTGCTTCCGGTGGGCCGGCTGTCGCAATCGGCGGCGACGTCGCCATCGCCCGGATCGCGGCTCGTCGCGGTGCTGCAGCAGGAGCCGACTGCGCCGGCATTTTTGCTCACGGTCGATCCGCAGCACCGCACCATGACGGTGCGCAGAATGACCGCGAGGGCAGATAGCGGCCGGAGCTACCAATTGTGGCTGATCCAGGACAAGGGTTCGAAACCGCAGTCCCTTGGCCTCGTCGATGCAGGGCAATTCACCACGCGGCCGTTGCCTGCCGACTTCGATGTCGCGGCAATGCGCACGGCGAGCTACGCGGTATCGCTCGAGCCCGCCGGCGGCTCGCCGAGCGGCGTGCCGACCGGACCGGTTCTGTTCACCGGCACTATGGTGGAATCCGTGCCGGCGGCGTCGCCGCCGAAAACGTAAAGATTACCGAATAGCCGGGAAGTGCCCGCTCAGCATTGTGGGCTGACCCGCTTTGACCAGAACGTCCGTGCCGAGGTTAACCCCGCTGCTGACATTTGCGAAAATGCCCACGACCGCGACCACAGTCGCGCATAAGAGAGCGATGACCACGATCTTCAAATGGGTGGCGCGGTCGGCGCTGTACATCGAATGGTTCATGACATCCTCCCGCTTCTGCCCATTGGTCGCGGCAGCCGGGTCGAAGGTTTCGTCGCGTTCTGACAGTTAGGCGGTGATACGGGTCACAAAAATACGTCTTCACCGAAGCTTGAACTGGCGTGATAACGATTGACGGTCCGCTTGGTTCCTGTCGGCCGGCCGCGAGGCGGCCGGAATGTTCCACTTAACCTCATGCCGCGTCAGCGGTTTTTCAAAAAAGGTCACAACGTGAGCCAGATCGCATCGGAACTTGCCCCGACCGGGGTTCTTCGCGCCGGGATCAATTTGAGCAATTTCCTGCTGGTTACGGGAAAGACCGCCTCGGGCGACCCGCAGGGCGTGGCGCCAGATATGGCGGCCGAGATTGCAAAGCGGCTCGGCGTGGGGGTCGCCTACGTAAAATTCGATAGGCCTTCGCACTTGGCCGATGCCGCCGGCACGAATGCCTGGGACATCGGGCTTATCGGCGCGGAGCCGCAGCGGGCGGAGAAGATCGCGTTCACCCCGGCTTATTGCGAGATCGAAGCCACCTACCTCGTGCCCAACGGCTCGCCGATTTCTCGCATCGCCGATGTCGATCGGCCCGGAGTGCGGATCACTGTCCGGCGCGGGGCGGCTTACGACCTTTGGCTCGAACGCAATATCAAGCACGCGACCGTGCTGCGTTCCGACACAGCGGATGGTCCACTCAATCAATTCGTCAGCGAAATGCTTGAGGCCTATGCCGCGCTGAGACCGCAATTGCTGACAGATGTAAACAAGCTTCCCGGCTCCAAGATTTTACCGGGCAACTTCATGACCGTGCAGCAGGCGATCGGGACGGCGAAGTCGAACACGGCGGGTGCCGCGTTCCTAAGCGAATTCGTCGCCGAGGCGAAGCGCTCGGGATTGGTGGCGCGCCTGATCGAGAAGCACCGCGTGGTGGGACTCTCGGTTGCGCCGTAGCTCGCCTGTCCAACGCGACTTTGTTACCACGAATATTTCAACGTCCCGGTGCCGGCGTAGGTCTGCGAGGTCGACGCGAATTCGCCGTCGAACTTCGCCATCGCCGTCCAGTTGGCGGTGAGGTGCAGTTCGGCGGCGGCGGTGGTAAGCGCGGAGTTTTGCGGCGCCGCCGCGCCGCTGACGGTGAAATTCGATCCCGGCAGCGCCTGGAACACCGCGCCGAGCGACGAGTTGCTCAGCCAGTCATGCGCCCAAGCCAGCCGCCCGCGTAAGATCAGCGGCATGCCGTTCCAGACAGTAATACCAACGGCATTAGAGAGTAACCGATGCCCAGTGGCGTGTTGCTATTGATTGGATGCGGCCTGGTTCGGCAGTGAGTGCATTCCAAGCATCGCAGCAGGCATTGACGATGGCTTCGTAGCTGTCG